>Ga0315284_10007037_pt1 | contig 16038 bp, 10 predicted proteins | sample YL17G09_16_MG_FD_203696 | JGI IMG/M metagenome (GOLD analysis project Ga0315284, IMG submission 203696) | Sediment microbial communities from Yellowstone Lake, YNP, Wyoming, USA - YL17G09_16 | ecosystem: Environmental > Aquatic > Freshwater > Lake > Sediment | place: USA: Wyoming | collected... | reverse complement strand
GGGGGAGAGGGGAAGGGTGAGGGGGGTGATTGAAACTTGATGATTGTCTCATTTAAACCATCATTCCAATATTTCAGTATTCCAAATGTGGTGGTCTCGTAAAAAGTCCAAAATCCGTCACTCCGGCAAAAGCCGGAGTCCAGAACCCATTGAAATAATCCCGCGGGGCGCGGGACTTTCGCAGGAATGACAAATTAGAGAAATATGGACTTTTTACGACTTCATCAAATGTGGGAATAAGCAGAACTAAGTCCAAATGAGTGATTCTTCGACCCCTTCTTCAAAAGACTATGATGTGATTGTTGTGGGCGGAGGTCATGCCGGAATCGAAGCCTCCTTGGCCTGTTCCCGTATGGGACATCCCACCCTTCTCATCACTCAAACTGTCGATCAGATCGGTCATATGTCTTGCAACCCTGCGATCGGCGGACTCGCGAAAGGCCATCTGGTAAAGGAGATCGATGCGCTTGGCGGAGAGATGGCTAAGGCGACGGACGAAACAGGGATTCAGTTCCGCCAACTTAATACTGGAAAAGGGCCTGCGGTTCGCTCCTCCAGAGCCCAGGTGGACCGGCAAGCGTACCGACTTCGAATGAAAAAGGCTGTTGAGGATCAAGAAAACCTCCACGTCAGGCAGGCGACGGTTGAGGAGATTCTGGTCGATGGGAATAAGATTGCCGGGGTAAAAACACAAATGAATGAAACCATTCAGGCGAAGGCCTTGATCCTTGCTCCAGGCACCTTCCTTAACGGTCTCGTCCATATCGGTCTGACCCACTTCCCTGCTGGCCGAATGGGCGATCCGCCCTCCATGGGTTTATCAGAATCGCTCAAGAGGTTACGGTTTCGGATGGGAAGGCTCAAAACCGGGACCACTCCAAGGCTTGATGGCAATACCATCAATTTCTCTCACCTCACACCTCAATATGGAGATGAACCACCCATCCCCTTCTCCTTCACAACCCAAAAGATCGAAACCGGCCAGGTCCCTTGCTATATCACCTATACGAATCTCACAACCCACGAGATTATTCGGGGTGGTCTGGACCGATCTCCATTATACTGTGGAATCATAAAAGGAATCGGCCCTCGATATTGTCCATCGATAGAGGACAAAGTGGTGCGTTTTGCAAATAAAGAAAGGCATCAGATTTTCTTGGAACCCGATGGCCGAAATACGAAGGAAATCTATCCAAACGGGATCTCCACGAGCCTTCCTTTGGATATCCAAATTCGAATGTTGAGGTCGATCCATGGGCTGGAGGAAGTAGAGATCATTCGTCCAGGTTATGCGATCGAATATGACTTCGTCGATCCCACAGAATTGAAGCCCTCCCTCGAAACAAAAAAGGTCAGAGGGCTCTTCCATGCCGGACAGATCAATGGGACATCGGGCTATGAAGAGGCAGCGGCACAGGGCTTGATGGCGGGAATCAATGCCTGCCTCTCTATTCGAGGGAAGGAGCCTCTGATCTTGAAACGCTCTGATGCCTATATCGGCGTTTTAATCGACGACTTGGTGACGAAGGGAACCGCCGAACCTTATAGAATGTTCACGTCCCGGGCGGAATATCGTCTCCATTTGAGAGAAGACAATGCCGACCTGAGGTTGAGGGAAAAGGGGTATGAAGTGGGACTATTTAAAGAAGAGGCTTATCGAACCTTCCTTGAGAAAAAATCGGCGATAGAAAGAACCCTCTCTCGAATCTCAGAGATGAAGATCAATCCGACACAGGAGAATAACGAAATCCTCCGTCGATGGGGAAGCGCACCCCTGAAGAAGGAGGTCTCCCTTCGAGAAATATTGAAAAGGCCCGAAATCCATTTTGGACACCTCCACGCCTTTGATTCGGACCTCGAAAGCTCTTCAAAAGAGATCTGGGAGCAGGTGGAAATCCAGGTGAAATATGATGGCTATATCAAAAGACAGATGGAGCAGATCGAAAAATCTAAAAAGTTGGAGGGAGTAAGTTTTCCGGAAGGTTTTGATTTCGGTTCTGTGATTGGACTCTCAACAGAAGTCATGGAGAAATTGACCAAAATAAGGCCCTTCTCCCTCGGCCAGGCCTCCAGGATCTCCGGTATCACTCCTGCTGCCATCTCCATCCTGATGGTCAACCTAAAGAAACAAGGGTATCTAAAGTAGATTTCAACTTGTGAACGGGAAGCTTCACAAATATTAAATTTTCAATAAGGAACTTGACATATTTACAACAAAAATAGATTATATGATCCTGTTGGGGAACACCTGTCTTCACCGGAGGGAGATGGAAGTTTTTATCAATAGATCCAAATGAGTTAAAGAAATGGGAAGGCCATGGATGAAAAAGCCCTTTCAGAGTTCATAAGAAAGATCCCCCTCTTCTCTATATATACGGATGAGGAATTAACCGGATTGTTGAAGGCGGCTGAACTGAAGTCGGTAAGCGCTGGCGAAGTCATCTTCCATCAGGGTGATCCAGGAGATGGATTCTATATCGTCTATAGCGGAAAAATCAGAATGCTAAAAATGGATGGGGAAAAAGAGGTCAACCTGGGCGTGAGGACCAGAGGGGATCATTTTGGTGAATCAGCGCTGATTACCGATCAATCCAGAAATGCGACCGCCCGTGCGGTAGAAGAGAGCACTCTCATCTCCATCGACAGAGATTCCTTTGACCACTACATCTTCTCCAAACCGGAATTGAGGGAATATTTTGACAAATTTATCCGGTACACCTCCATCCATGGCTTTCTGAAGGCCTGCACGGACCTGACATCCATTCCTCCCAAGGATTTACAGGATTTGGTCCATCATCTGAAGCCTGAATTCTATAGAGAGGGGGATGTGGTCTTCAGACAGGGTGCCGAGCCAGATAAATTTTATCTCATCGAAAGCGGCAAGCTGAAGGTTGTCCGATGGGAGGACAAAAAACAGGAAGTCATCAACTTCCTACGGGAGGGTGATTTTTTTGGTGAGAAGGCCCTGATCGAAGAGACCAGGCGTTATGCCGATGTGATCTGTTTGACCGATTGCCATCTCTTCTCCCTAACCCGAGAGGCCTTCAACGAATTGGTCGTTAAGTCTCAAAAATTGAAAAAGGTGATCCAGGACAGGATCGAATCTTACCTGACCGAAAAACCTCCGATCCCTTACAAAGAAATCATCAAACAGGAACTGGCTGCATTAAAAGAGATCAAGGTCCAAAAAGAGGTTTCGAAAGAAGAAGTCAAGCCCACCGAGGAGAAAAAAAGGTATTCCAAAAGATTATCTTCTTATTATTATCAACATATCACCTTCCCCTTTATCATGCAGTATGACCAGATGACCTGTGGAACAACCTGCATCATGATGATCGCAAAATTTTATGGAAAGAATTTCTCTTCGAGCAGGCTCCGTGAACTGGCACATGTGGACCTCAGCGGTTCCTCTCTGGCCAATCTCGCCTCGGCAGCCGAACAATTGGGTTTTTCGACCCGCGGGATGAAATTTGATTATGATACCCTGATGTCGGTCCATCTCCCCTGCATCGTCCACTGGCAGGGGTATCATTATATTGCTGTTTATCGAATCAATGAAAAGAATGTATGGGTCTCCGATCCGGCCATTGGCCTGCGTAAATACGACAGGGATTATTTTACAAGAAATTGGAATGGGATCACTCTTATCCTCGAACCCACGCCAGAATTTGAAAGAAAAGAAGAAGACCGATCGTCATTTAAAAATTTCATAAAATTTATTCTGCCCTATAAATTAATACTATTTGAAATCTTCATGGCTTCACTTCTCTTGAATATCTTTGGCCTTGCCTCCCCTATTTTTACTCAGAATATCGTCGATAAGGTTCTGATGCATCGTAATGTCTCGATGCTGAATATCATGCTCATCGGGATGCTGATCGTCGTGGTCTTCCGTATCCTGACAGTGATCCTCCGTCAGTATTTAATCATCCACACCAGTATGAAGATCGATCTAAGAATGCTCGTCCTTTTTTATAAACATATGCTCGCCCTCCCACTGGGCTATTTCAAGGTACGCAAGATCGGTGATTTTATTACCCGGTTTGGCGAGAATATGAAGATACGGAATTTTTTGACCAATACCGCCCTGACCATCGTGCTCGATGTCATCATGATCGTCGTCTACCTGTCACTCATGTTTTATTACAATATCCAGATGACCATTCTCACGCTTCTGTTCATCCCGCTCTTTATCATCATGACCTTGTTCTTTACCCCTATCCTGAAGAAATTGAATATCGATTCTTTTGCAGCACGTGCCGAATCCGAATCGCACCTGATCGAATCCATCAATGCGATCGATACCATCAAGGCAATGAATATGGAGTATCCCACCCGCTGGAAATGGGAGGATAAGTTTATCAAGACCCTGAATATCGATTTTAAATTATATAATACCGGGATGTATTTCCATTCCATAGGAGATTTCGTCGGGACCCTGAGTTCTACGCTCCTCCTTTGGTATGGTGCAAATAAAGTTATGAGTGGTGTCCTGAGCGTTGGCGAATTGATGGCCTTTATGGCTCTCATCGGGAGTGTGATCACGCCCATCAACCGTATCATCACCGCCTGGGATGACATCCAGCAGACCCTTGTCTCTGTGAACAGGCTCAACGATATCTTTACGGCCAAACCCGAATTCCCTGAATCAACGGATGAAGCAACGGGTTTGGTCCTTCAGGAGCCAAAAGGTGGGATCGCCTTCGATAACGTCTTCTTCAGGTACGGAGGTGAGGACGACCCATATATCCTGTCTCATATCAACTTCAAAATAAATTCCGGTCAGACCGTTGCGATTGTTGGACGGAGCGGGTCGGGTAAGACGACCCTGGTCAAGTTGGTGGCACGGTTCTATGATGTGACAGAAGGCAAAATTATGATCGATGGCGTTGATATAAAAAATATGAACCTCTCACACCTGCGCAGACTGGTAGGGTTTGTGCTGCAGGAGAGTTTCATTTTTAGCGGGACACTACGGGAGAATATATCTCTGAGTGACCCTGAAGAGACCATGGGGAAGGTGATCGAGGCGGCAAAATTGGCCAATGCTAATGATTTCATTTCAAATCTTGTTTTGGGTTATGAGACAAGGGTCGGTGAAAGTGGGCTTCAGCTCTCAGGCGGCCAGAAACAGAGGATCGCCATTGCCCGTGTGTTATATTCCAAGCCAAAGATCATCATATTCGATGAAGCGACAAGTTCTCTGGATACAGAGTCTGAACAGGCCATCCAGAAGAACCTCAGCACCATTTTAAAGGATAAGACCGCGATTATTATCGCACACCGATTGAGCACGGTGAGAAATGCGGATCATATCATCGTCATTGACAATGGTGAAATCGTCGAACAGGGAAGACATGAAGAATTGATGGGGAAGAACGGGCTATATCACTATTTGAATCACCAACAACTGGGTCTATAATGACAGGAGTTTGATGGGAGATAAAAAGATAGAAGATAAAGAAACTACACCCTCTGAGACCTTTCAGGTCTCTCCCGTGGAATCGCCTTCAGAGAATTTTCTCGTCACAGAGCATCTCCAGAGGATGCCGAGTCTATTCTCAAGGGGGCTGCTCTATCTTGTCACTCTGATCCTACTGGTAACCCTGGTATATATACTGGTCAGTAAAATTGATATTGTCGTCGAGTCGAGGTCCATTGTCCAGCCCACCTCACATAAGATCAAGATACTTTCCGACAGAGATGGCTATATTGAAAAAATATTTATTTCAGAGGGCCAGGTGGTTGAAAAGGACGCTCCGCTTTTCCTGATCCGTTCAAAGGAAGCCCTTACCCACAGGACAAAAGTTGATGAATTGAGTGGCTCCATTCCTCTTAAAAAAGAGTACTATGATACAAAAATATCTTCAATCCGCGATGAGTTAAGCCAACTTGAGAATGAACTCGGAAAGATCTTAAATGTAAAGAAATTAAGACTTGACCAGAATCATTTATCCCTCCGTTCGAATGAATCGGACTTTGCTTACTGGCAAAAAGAAGAAAATGCTCTGTCTAAAGAGTTTGAGGATGCAAAAATGTTGTATGAAAAGCATCTTATTTCAATTGCATATTATAACAATTTAAGGGGCCGACTGGAACGAGCTCGTACAGAAATAGAGAAACTTTTTTCGCAAAAAAATATCACTGCGAAAGAAAACAGAATTATTGAGGAAGAAATAGAGGAAGCGAAATCGAACTATATCAATAAAAAGAAGATTTTTGAAAAAGAGATAAAAAATTTAGAATTAGAGAAGGCAACAACGCTCAGGTCCATGCAGAGTGAGATGGAGATGAGCGAGAAGATGCTGTCGATCAAGAATGGTCCCTCTCTGCACAGAGGAAACGAAAAAGAAAAAGGGAATTTGATACAAGCCGAAAAGACAGGTACCGTATCAGAGCTCTATTTTAGAAACACAGGTGAATTCGTTAGGGCATCCGATCTGCTCTGTACCGTCCTCCCCGCAGATAGTCCGTTTTATATGGATATCACAGTTGCCAATAAAGACATCGGTTTTATCGAACCGGACACGGAGATTAAATACAAGTTTGATGCATTCCCCTATACAGATTACGGGACGTTGAATGGAAAGGTACTGATGATTTCTCCGTCTGCGGTGGAAGATAAGACACAGGGCTTTATCTATCATATCCAGGGATCGCTCGACCAGACGTATTTTGAAATCAAAGCAAAAAAATACCCTATCAAGGCTGGTATGACAGCCACAGCCGAACTGGTCACAGAGAAAAAAAGTATCTTTTCGATGCTGTTTAGAAAATTGAGGGATTAAATAACCTTGAAGGGAGGTGGGGATTTGAAGGTTACCTATTCACAAAGCAATATTAGCCCCGAAGAGGTGATAAAATATCTCACCTTAACCGGTCAGTCTCAAAACATCCTTTTTGAAATGATCAAATATAAGGAGGTGGTGAAAAAGGCTAAAGAATTAGGGTTAATGGTTTCTGATGAACAGTTGCAGCAGTTTGCCGATCAATACCGGACAATTCGTGGTCTTTTTACGAGTGATGAAATGCTCAACTTCTTAAAGTACAATGGTCTGACCGAAGAAGATTTTGAAGCCTTCTGTGAAGCCTCTGTCTTAACTATGGCCCTGAAAGAAAGCCTGTCGACCGAACAAAGGATAGAAGAGCATTTTATCAACAATCGATCTGAATTCGATCTTGCCAGAATTTCCATCATCATCGTTAAAGAGGAGAACCTTGCAAATGAAATCATGATTCAGGTTACTGAAGAGGATGAGGATTTTCATAAACTGGCAAGAAAACATTCTATCGACGAAACCACCCGAAATTATGGCGGTTATATTGGGGGGGTCTCCCGTAGGATGCTATCTCCTGAGGTGGCAGCAAAAGTGTTTAATGCAAAGGCCGGTGATTTGCTGGGTCCATTTGAACGGGAAAAATTATATCAATTGATTCTCGTTGAGGAGGTGATGAAGGCCGAGTTAAATGACGATATCAAAGAGGCGATCAAGGAAAGGATTTTTTCCGAATGGGTATCCCTGTTTTTAAAGGAGGGGATAAGGGTTAACGTGTGAAGGGTTAAAAATTTTAGAAAGGAGGGTTTGCTATGGCGAAATTGAACGAAATCGAGATAGCGGTGGCAGAGGTGGTCGATTATTTACGAATGACAGGACAATTCTCACCAGCACTCCGTGAAGTGATCCAGAGAAAGATTACTGCAGAAGCTGCAAAAAAGGCAAGGATAAGGGTTTCAAATGGAGAACTTCAAAAAGCAGCCGATACATTCCGTGTTGCAAATGGTCTAAACAAAGCCAGTGATACGGATCGCTGGCTTAAATCGAATGGTGTTTCTCTCGAGGCTTTTGAAGAGTTCCTCGAGACAAACCTATTGATTAACAAATTTAAGGATGCACTGGAAAAGAAGACTGCCAAAAGTAAATATTTAGCCTCACCGGGAATAAAGGAATCTGTGAAGGAGATGATTTATCAGGACTGGCTGGCCAATGCCATGAAATAAATGAACATTTTATCCGATCAAAGCTCTTCGTTGGCCGACATACCACACAAAAAAGGGGACAGTCCTTCACCCTACCAGGGATTGTCCCCTTTTAATTTCTATTCGCTTTATTCGATCCCATTCGTGTCATTCGAGTTTGTTTTTTAGAACAAAAAATAATACTTGACAAATTTAATATAATATGGTTTAAAGTAATTAATTTGATTAAAATAACTTAAAGGAGAACAACGCTATGGCACGGATCAAGATCAAGGATTTAAATGTTAGTCTGGAGGAACTAAAAAAGAGAGATCCTCAAATATTGAAGAAGATTCGCGGGGGGGGATTTTGGATGGCGACTGCACAAGCCTGTGTTGGTGGAGGGGGAGGACTCCCAGGAGGAAGTTATGGATTATGTACGACGGGGGCTCTGTGTGGCCCTGGAGGGATAGGAATGTACCGCCCTTAGCCTATTTATGTATCCCTGCAATTCAAATTGAGGGTTCTCATTCTTCTGACAAGGTTGGCTTTTCTTGGTTTCCGATGATAATTGTAGAAAGCCTGTGTGATAAAAGGAACTTAGCTCGTCATGTCCGATTGTAACGATGCCTTCTCGCTCGCAATTCAGGGTGGGAAACATCTTATAAACCAAGTAACACAGACAACTCTTGGGCTCCGTTTTCCTGAAATATCTGAGCAAGGCGAAAAGGAGTACGGATTTCAACTCTATCAAGGGGCTTCTGGAGTTGGGATTGCCTTACTCGACCTCTTCAGGGCCACCGGGGATGAGGCTTATTCCTCCCTAATTCAGAAGACCAGCTATGACTTGATTGAAAGCACGCCAAACAGACCTCACCTTCATTCTGGATTGTATGCAGGTCACTCAGGTGTTGCGCTCTTCCAACTCTATACAGCACAGGTCTTGCAAGATCCAATCGCTCTGAAGGAGGCCTACCGACTCGCCGATCAGCTTACCGAAACACCATTTTATGGAACCGACCTGATTTCAGGTGCCACTGGAACGGGCATATTCTTCCTTTCTTTCTATTATGCTACTCAAGAAGAGCGATACTTGAGCGCTGCACAACGTGCAGTCTATTACCTCAAAGAGACAGCAGAAAAAGATAGGGATGCACTTTTCTGGGCTCCTTTGGTACCGGGTTGGGGAAAAGACAATGAGCGTTATATCCCCTACACAGGTCTCTCTCATGGGGTAGCAGGAATATGCCTGTTTCTCATTGAGATGGCCAATATAACGCAAGATGACTTACCAACGCATCTCTTTCAAGGGGGATTGAAATGGCTTGATAAGAAGATGCTCAGTTTTGGAGAGGGAATTAACTGGCCTGTAAGTGTGATGGATCCAAAACTGAGGTATCACTGGTGCCACGGCTCTACCGGCATTGGCCAGACTTACTTGGCCCTTTACCGAAAGACAGGGGATACAAAAGCTCTAAGAATAGCTGTAGATGCCGGGAGAACGACCTTATATCTTCTTAATCATCAGATTAATGAAGCGCCTTATCACTGCCATGGACTGGCAGGTATCATTGAGTTCTTTCTCGACCTTGAAGCAAATGGTGCAGGTGAAGAATGGGGCCGTATTGCTGCCGACATGATGCCCAATTTCCTTCATAAAATTAAACAGGGTGAAGATGCCTCAGATTTAGGGACTCCAGGAACAAGCCTTGCTACTGGTACTGCAGGGATTATTCGTGTGCTTCTCCGACTCGCAGGTAAACCAAACCTGCCAATCTTCCTTCCATTTAGGGAACCGCTTAACTTTTCAATTCCTGATAAATCTGAGGAAGTCGTTCTTTCCAAATTTAAGCCTGAAAAATCTGTAAAAAGCGAGGCGATTAAGAAATCGAATCTTTTAGGGGAAAACGATGCACGGGAACTGTTGCCACGCCTCACTACCAAACTTCCGGATAAAGATCTCTGGGTTTTTCTTGATCCTTCTGATAATGGGTTGGATGCCCAATTCTTCAAAGACTTTACTGAGCATCCTGCCAGCCAGAGGTTTTTTGAAGCATTTGGAAAGGTAAAAAATACCTCTGCCAATCTTGAAAACAGATATAAGGAAATTCTCTCACCAGGAGTTCTCAATCATACCTTACATGGACACTTACTGCGAGAGATTTCAGGCATTTGTCTTCAGAATTCAAATAATGGTGGAGACATTTCATGGGTCATAAATAAATTAACAAACCAATATACTTCGATGCTTGAACTCTTATTCTCACGGCTTTCAACCGATGTGCACGGTTTGCTTTCTTCCGAGGTGGATGGACGTTTAAGAAAGATAGAGATACTTAATAGCGACCCCCATCGAAATGGTCAAAGGGTGATCGCCTTAAGTTTCGAAGACGGAAAGGAATTGATCTACAAAAGCCGTAGCAATGCTATAGAAAGGTACCTTATCGGAGCAAGCCATCCAGGAGAACCCCCTTCGCTTGCAGAGTTGGTGAACGGTTGGCTCAATCCGGCCATTCCTGGCGCTGGTTTACCCACCCACCGGATCATTCAAGGAGGCAGTCACTACGGATACGCAGAAAGAATTAAGACAAGGCTTGAACCAATAGACTATATAACGGTAGAGAAGATCGAACGCCATAGGCACGGAGTACCTCCTATTCCCATTCGTGCGATTAAACTGAAAGAATCTGAGGAGAATCGTTTTTGGTACTCAGCCGGCCTCTTGGCTGGATATGCTGTAGGACTTGGACTATGTGATTTGCATAGTGAAAATCTCGTTTGCGGAAAGTCTGCTTCATCCAAAGAATTGGCCTTCCATTCAGTGGATCTCGAACTGGCCTTTCATGAAATCGATTGTCTCAGGGATACAATTCTCGTAGACCTGACCCATATTGAACAACCTGACCTTTATGCCAAAGGTGTGCACAAACATGTAGGGTTCGATCAAGAGAAGAGGCTCTGTGGTTCCCCAAGAGAGGCCTGGCTCTTTGATCCTACGTCGAATGGACTGAAACTTATTCCTGGCTGGCATGCCATCGGAGACTTAGATTTTTGCCACCTTGTTCAAAACCATGATGGTTCTTTAGGTTACAGAAATAATCTCTGCTGGTTATTAAGAGGTCTAATCGATCTCTGGGAAACCTTGCGTGAGCATGCTGAGGAGGTAACCCTTTATTTAAAGGAACATCTTTGGGGAGCTCCAGCCAGGGTAATTGTTAAGGCAACACAACAATACTTCCCCTGTATGAGAAGATACAGGGCTGGTGTCTATCCTTTAGCTGGCGGATCCTGGAATTTTTTATATTCAGAGGCAATGTACTTAACTGAAGAGGAACTTCGTCAGCTTCAGTCATGCGACATTCCCTACTTTTTTCAATATCTGGGCCAGACGGAAGGACCCCTTTCAGGGGTTCGCTGGTTTGACAATTGTGCAGAAGGAGACGGAAGGGTCGGAAATATTGAAAACACTTATTTAGGGCAAAAACCATTTTGCTCGATTGTGGAACGCCAGACTAAGTTAGAAGTGCTTGCTCGCTGCCTGGCCGATGCAGCAGCCTTTGTTGCTCCAGAAGGGACTTTTGATTACAGAAACGATTCCCTGGGTGTTCGGGTATTTCGGCCAGAAGATGATTCAAGGATCTGGTTTGTGGTGCTCTTGAGTGATTGTAGGTTGACATGCCGTATCGAAGGTGAAGGAGGCGTGTCAATGTGGGTTGACTGAGAAATGTTAATCTTAAATTGATTAATATGATTGAAGGGAGGTGAAGGGGAAAGAGGTGTTTAGGTATAAAGTTGGATGTGAATCGATATTGAATGATTAATTTTAAACCAAAACAGAAAAGGAGGACATCACTATGGCACGCATCAAGATTAAGGATTTACCCAAGGATCAAAAAATCAGCAAGGCCGACCTGAAGAAAGTGTTGGGAGGGTTAAACCCTCAGCCTGAACCTCCCTCTCCCAGCGGATTTTACACGATAGGAGGCAATATTTATACCTTTCCATTTCAGCAGCTGGGTGGATCTCTGGATAAGCTCCGTTAATAACCCAGCGAATAGTAACCTGAAGATTGGATAGAAATCTTATAACCCTTTTTGTTGGTTTCCAGATTTAAATTAAGCAGATTTTTAGGGTCTGAGAAACATGGAGGAATCTAATAGGTGTTCTTGCGTTTCTTCATTTGTGGGTAATGAACCTACATGCATTACCGGTAAAATACTTCTATCAAAAGGGAAAATAGTGCAGAAATTGCTCCAAAAAAAGGGGACAAAGGTTTTACTGATTTATATGCCAATTGGTGAACTGTTATGGCCATCTATAGGTCTTAGTCTCTTAAAATCATCTCTCTCACTACTCAACATATCTACAAAGATATTATACTTTAATCTTCGATTTGCTAAGTTTATTGGCGCTGGTCCCTATCTAAAAACTCTACAATCTACTCATTATAACCAAATCGGGGAGTGGATTTTCTCCTGTGCACTCTTTAAACAGTCCAATAATGCTATAAAAAGTTATGTTGAAGAAATACTCCACAGGCCTTATAGTTATCACAAAGGCTTTCTAAATCCGGTTTCAAAACAATTCATCCAGCACATTCTCAAAGTTCGATCCAAGGTAGACTGCTTTTTGAATGAATGTCAACATGAGGTATTAAGTTACCATCCAAGAATAGTAGGGTTTTCCAGTACATACCAGCAGCAGCTGGCCTCATTGGCTCTCGCCAAACGCGTCAAAAGAAATTCACCAGATACCTTTATCGTTTTTGGAGGACCTAATTGCGAAGGCATCATGGGTGTGGAGATGATCCGCCAATTTCCATTTATAGATGCGGTTGTTTCAGGGGAGGGAGACATCGTGTTTCCCGAGCTTGTTCAAAGGGCTCTTGAAGGTAAATCACTATCCGACCTCCCAGGTGTTTATACTCAAACTGGACCTCCCCCTATTCCCAATAATGGCCATTACCCAAATGCCCCCATCCAACAGGATATGGATGCGCTTCCGTACCCAGATTATGATGACTTTTTTGAACAATTCGAGAAAAATCGCAACCACTTATCTCCTCTTCAGTCATTGCCGATTGAAACTTCCCGGGGTTGTTGGTGGGGTGAAAAGATGGGTTGCACTTTTTGTGGCCTAAATTCGATGAATAAGAAGTATCGCAACAAATCCAGCCGACGTGTACTCAATGAGCTTATTCACCTCTTACAAAAATACCCTGTAGGCAAAATTCAGATAGTCGATAATATCTTGAACCTGAGGTATTTTAAGGATCTTTTACCAGAACTTTCCGCTCGGTGCCCGGATGTTGAATTCTTTTGTGATGTTCGGCCGAATCTCAATAAAGAAGAGGTTCGGATGCTACACAATGCTAATTTTAAGGTAATCCAGCCTGGCATAGAAAGCCTCAGCAGCCATGTTCTCAAGCTCATGCGAAAAGGAGTTACTCAACTGCAGAATGTTCAACTTCTCAAATGGTGCAAGGAGTTTTGTATTATACCTATTTGGAATTTGTTGTGTGGTTTTCCGAATGAACCTCCAGAGGAGTATGAACGGATGGCAAAGCTTATTCCCTTATTGGCACATCTACCGCCCCCTGGAAAAGTTGGGGTCTTCCGCCTTGATCGCTTTAGTCCAAATTTTGAAAATGCTGAACAGTTCGGGCTAACGGATGTCAATCCTGCCCCTGGATATCATTATATTTACCCATTTAAACCTGAAACTTTGTTTAACTTAGCCTATTTTTTCACTTATAGATATCGCTCAGAGCAGGATGTAGAAGAATATATAAGGCCTGTTGTAAAGGAGTGCATGGCATGGAAAAAACTTTATGATTCAAGTGATCTGTTTTTAGTTGATGAAGGGAAGAAACTCTTCATCTGGGATCAGCGCCTTATTGCCACCCAGTCTCTAACCATCCTTTTAGGCCTCCAAAGAGTTCTTTATATTTCTTCTGACAGAATACGAAGCTTATCTCAATTAAAGAAGACCGCTGAGACCCACACTGGTAAAGAATATTCCCAGGAGGAAATAGAGCAATTACTCCAACCCATAATAGATAGCCATCTAATGATTAGAGAAGGAGATCGCTATCTCAGCTTGGCCATACCGGTAGGCAACTATATACCCAAGAGAGAAGAATTTGAGCGGTTTCAGGAATATCTTCATATAATGGAAGTCAAGAATCAGAATGAAGCATTAATGAAAAAGATAAAGATTAAAGAGGTATCAAGAAATTCCAAGATCACTAAAGAAGAGATTAGTCAGGTTATGTGAGAATGTTAGATCAATAACCACCTTTATTGATCGAAGAATTCCAAACTTATCGACTGATGGACACTTATTGGACACCAGAAAGGCTTATTTTTTTGGAAATTCTTCATTAGTTGGGATTCAATAAGGTTGAACCTCCAAGGTCATATTTGTTAAGACCGCCTGAAGCTTTGTGACCTGGATTGGCTAGATACTGAACTCCCAAAAAGCTAATCAGGACAACGGTATGATGAAATCCCAACTTGCTGTTCGCCCAAATATGACAAAGATAGAAATTAGGGATTTAGCTGCTGATACTAAATTAAAGATGATTGGAAAAGATAGGAAAAGAATTATAGAAAATAAAGAAACCGATATTAGTAGACATGGAGATAAAATACAAAACTGGATCATGAAGGCGGAGCTATATGTCACAACAAAATGTGAGGGTGGATGTCCTTTTTGTTTCGGTCAGGGGGATTTTGGAGTCCGTGGACGCCACGTTCCTATAGAGCTCCTTATGCACAGATCAGATATCCTCCTCGCATTCCACAGGAAGCATCCTTTCTATAGTATTCCTTTACTTGGTGGTGAGCCTCTTTTGCATCCAGAACTTCCTGAATTGGCTAAAACGTACGGTAAGCATCTCCCTTTTGCTCTCGTATCAGCAGGAGAGCCAGATGATTCAGTAGGAGTTGAACACCTAATCGATCGTATAAAACTATGGGGGGTAACATACAATCCTCATTTAGCTCATAGATACCTTAAACTGATTAACAAACTGTTTGAAGCAAACCAAGAGGTGGAGACGTCAATGCACTTTCACGACTTTAAATCCTTCAGTTCCGTGAACGTGCATTTCATAGAGTATACACTCCCTCGTCTATTAAAGATTAGCGCTGAATGGAAGGCTGAATTCATAAGGTATGTGAAATCATGGCATCCAGATAGCTATTATAATGCATCATTTAACCCATTTTGTTATGAAAATGGTAGGAATGCTCCCATGATAGTCCGCTACTCGATGATTGACGAACGATTTATGAGGAATACACCCAAAATCTTTGAGCCCCCTCTCTATCCCCGGAGGCGAAGCTTCCCCTGCCATTTATTCACAGAGAACAAAGCCATCGCAATTGCCGAGGATGGAAAGGTCTTCCCATGCACATCAACTGCGCAGCGGCACACATATCCTATCATCAAGAATATCGATGGGTTTGGGTGTATCCCAGAAGACCTGCCAGATTATTTAGATAAATGTGCAGAAAGGCTTCTTGAGGTCAAATATAGCAAAAATTGCGATGTTAGATGCAAACGAATAAATTGGAATTTGGATGCATAGACTTTCGATATAAAAGCATAAAATAGCACGAAATCTACCATAGATCTGTTCAAGGAATACGGGAGCCAGTGATTATTTCGTCTTCAGTATCACATAGGTATATTATAACTTCAAGGTACTAACGAGAATGTGTCTTGAAGGTAGGAAATAAGATTGTAAAAGGAGACTGAACTCAAAAATAAACGCCCTAGGTCTTTGCCTAAGGCTTTAAATTTAATCGGTGTCGAGGATGGATTTAAACCACAGACCTTTGGCTTATAAAAGCTCTGATTAGAAGTCGTCACTCAGTCTTTACCCAAGCATTCTAAGATTGGTCAGTGCTTTATAAGAACCATCAATCATGTCCAGACTTTCTTAAAGTATGAAAGGGTTATGTAATCGCCTGATTTCACAAATTCTTATCCGTTTCTAAAATATTTTAAAAAACTACTTGACAAATTTGATATAATATGGTTTAAAGTAGTTAAATTGATTAATATGATTGAAG
>Ga0315284_10007036_pt1 | contig 16040 bp, 25 predicted proteins | sample YL17G09_16_MG_FD_203696 | JGI IMG/M metagenome (GOLD analysis project Ga0315284, IMG submission 203696) | Sediment microbial communities from Yellowstone Lake, YNP, Wyoming, USA - YL17G09_16 | ecosystem: Environmental > Aquatic > Freshwater > Lake > Sediment | place: USA: Wyoming | collected... | reverse complement strand
AAGGGCACCATCGTAGACGGCAGCGGCGCGCGAAGGTACCAGGGGGACATCGCCATCCAGGGCGAGGTCATCGCGGAAATCGGGGATCTCGCCGACGCCCAAGGGAACGTCGAGATCGACGCAGAGCACAAGATCGTCAGCCCCGGCTTCATCGATATCCATTCGCATATCGACTTCACCGTTGCCAGCGAGCAGCACGCGGACATGCTGCAGCCGCTCATCAGACAGGGCATCACCACCGTGATCGGAGGGAACTGCGGCTTCTCGAGCTGCTTCGTGCCTGAGGAAAACCGGGATGCAACCCTCGCCTATCTCGAAAACCTCTCCGGGCAACCACAGAAAGAGATCGTCGACTGGCACACCCCGGCGGAATTTTTCGACAAACTCGAGCAGCGGGGGATGCTGCTGAACATGGGAACCCTCGTCGGACATGGCTCGCTGAGGATCGCCGCCTCGGGGCTCGTGACGCGGCTGCTCACCCGCGAGGAGAAGTGCAGACTCGAGAGATACTTGGAGCAGGCCCTCGAAATGGGGTGTCTGGGTCTTTCCACCGGGTTGCAGTATTTCCCTGGGCTGCAGAGCGATACCGATGAGCTCTCTGGGCTTGGAGACGTGCTGAAGCGTTGCGGCGGGATCTTCACCTCGCACCTACGGAGCTATTCCCATACCCTGGACAAGGCCATCGATGAGGTGAGCGAGGTCGGCCGGCGGTGCGACATCCCCATTCAGATATCGCACCTCTACTGGCAGCCCTATGCCAAGGGTCTTGGATGGATTACCAGGAATGCAGCCAAGCTCGGATCGTTTGCCTACAATACGCTCAAGATTCCCATCCCCATTGAAAAAGGGCTCTTACCGAAGATCGAGCTCATCGAAGAGCAGCGGCGCCAGGGGGTGGACATCGCTTTTGATCTGGTCCCCACCTCGCAGGGGTTCACCGAGCTTTTCGCCTTTTTGCCGCCCTATGTTTCCGAGGGCAGCAAACCGGAGGCGCTCGCAAGGCTCCAGGATAGGGCCTTCAGGAAAAAGGTGCTGCACGACATCCTGCATGTCGAGCCCGACTGGCCCCACCGTGACGGCGCCACCTGGTCGTTCAACTACATCAAGATGACCGGCTGGAACGGTCTGCGGGTCATGGCGGTCATAAGCGCGAAGCACAGATGGATGGAGGGCAAAACCTTTCCGGAAATCGGCAAGGCGCTCAGGAAAGAGCCATTCGATGCGCTCTGCGACCTGCTCGTGGAGGAACAAGGGCAAGTGATGGTGTTCCATACCCCCCTGAAGCCTGACGATCCATTTGCCTTCCGCTCGATGTGGGCGGGATTCACCCATCCCCACGCAGTACCCGCCACCGATACCATCCTGCGCCCTATTGGGAGACCATCGCACGTATTCTTCGACTGTTTCCCGCGCTTCATCGCATTCTTTGCAAAAGAAAAGCGCCTGCTCACCCTCGAAGAGGCAGTGCGCAAATCGACCTCGCTGCCCGCCGCCATCATGCGCATCCAGAAGAGAGGAACCTTGCAGAAAGGGAATTACGCCGATATAACCGTATTCGACTTCGAAGCACTGGGGACAACGGCCACATTCCATACGCCGTCCATATTCCCCAGCGGCATCGAATACGTCCTCATCAACGGCACCCCGGTTCTCTCCTCCGGCGATTTCAGGAAAGACAAGCTGGCCGGCGCGGTCATCCGGCGCATAGAATAAAAGGCTCAATCCCCTCCACCCCCCTTGATCTCATGAAAGTCCAAGGATCCACAAGGGAGACCGTCGGCGAAGCTTCATCCAGCAGGGGGTATGCCCAGTGGATGACTAGCCTCCCTGAAGATTCAGGGGCTAGCGGGTGAACCTTTTGATTGCGACGCAGTATGCATATCAATAAACAGCTCTTTGCGTCTTATTTCACGTCCTTCTTTTGATGATTGGTATGCCGCCAGGGTCCACGCCACGGCAATAGCCGCATCCCGAATATCCGCTGCCCATTTCCCACCAAAATTTCGCGTGAGGCTATCCTCACCAGTCATGCGGTCAATAAAATGGGTCATCTGGCGGAAGTAAAGGGTGTTGTGTATCCCTCGCGGCAGACACACCGGGGTGTATATATCCGGAATTATATTCGGGACCTTGTAAATTCCGAGCTTCATAGGCCTGTGCTGGTACTCTTGGAATGCTTCGAATCTTACCTTGGCCTTTTCGGCATGAATTGTCCCCCTTTCAAATCCATCCGGCCTTCCCATGGCAAGATTGCTCTTTTCCATAACCGCGAGCGCGCCGTTCGAGAGGGTAAATGTTGCTATTGCCTGGTCTTCGAACTTCCGTCCCGGATATGAAAAGCCGGTCTTGCAGTAGATGGACTCAATCTCGCCGAAGAAAAAACGCATCAGATCGATGTAATGGGGTCCATGATCGAAAAAGTCGCCGCCGCCTGCCCTTAAATCGAAATACCGCCAAGCGCCATACTTTTTTTCAAAGTCAATACCCGCTTTCTTAAAGAGGTCGAGGCCTTTTCTAAGAAATCCTCTTGAAAAATCGGGAATATAATAATGCCAGGCAATGCTTATCTGGTAAATCCGCCCCAGCGTGCCCTGATCACACCATTCTTTTATGCGTTGAAAGCCCGTTTCGAACCGTTTGGAATGGCATATTTGCACAATTTTATCATGACCTTCAGCTAACTCGATCATGCGTCTAGAATCGGCATGGGTTGTTGCCAGTGGTTTCTCACACAGAATATGGACTGATGCCGAGATGCAATCCTCAAAAATCTCCCGATGCAGCCATGGAGGAGTCGCAATGATCACGGCATCCAACCGCTCTTTTGCGAACATCTCCTTATGGTTCTTGTAGGCATGGCTAACCTTGAATCTGCGCGCGAATGATGCCCGGTTATCAGCATCCGGATCAACAACGGCCACAAGCATGGCACGACTATCTGCAGATATTGCCGGTCCATGTCCTACCCGCGACACCTGACCGCATCCAATGATTCCGAATCCGATCTGATCTTTCATAATCTCGGCTCCAAACAATTTTCCCATAATCTCCAGCAGAAACGTGATTGAGTCAAGGATAAAGCAAAGTCATGAGCTTCAGTCACGAAAGGCATCGCAAAGTCTGAATCCACCCCGGTCACAAGGAAGGCCAAAGATCAGCGATGTGGGCTGCTGGCCTATATTGAGTCTCACCTAGCGGCCCGCACTGCAGATGCATAGCTTGCTAAAAATTCAGATGGGGGATGGGTAGTTGAGCCTTTTTCCTTGTGCCTTAGTGCCTCTGTGCCTTTGTGCCTTGCATTCTCCTTGCAAGGATTTTGGTGGTTTCCTCCAGGGAGTCTCCAGAAATGCCCAGTTCGCTCAGGAATTCCCGATAGAGGAGGTAAGGGCCGGGTTCGATACCCGGGATGCCGGTGTGGTATTCCCGGATGAATGGCAGGACGCCTGGTGCCTGGTGGGCGATCTCGCCGCCGGCGAGACCGAGAATATGGTCGGCGGCCTCGAGATCATCGAGCCGGTGGGAGATGTGAATGATGGTCTTTTTGAGGTTACGGTTGAGTTCACGGATGGTTTCGAGCAGGATAGCGCGATTGGCCGGGTCGAGCATGACCGTGCCCTCGTCGAGGATGAGTACGTCGGTATCCATGGCGAGCTGCCCAGCAAAGACGACCTTGGCGAGCTGACCGCCGGAGAGCGCCGAGGTGAGGGCAGTGCGTTGGCCTTCGCTGTGGGTGGCTCTCAGGGCTGAGTCTATGCGGCGCTGGATTTCGGCGCTCGGGAGGTTGAGGTTCTCCGGGCCAAAGGCGATGTCCTCCTCGACGACGAGGCTCACCACCTGGTTTTCGGGGTTGGTGAGGATAAGGCCGACCCGGTTGCCGTGGGTATCGACGGTACCGGTATCGGGTTTGAGAATGCCCGCGATGATATAGGCGAGGGTGGTCTTGCCGGAACCATTGGGACCCACTATTCCATAGTAGGCCCCCTTTACGGCTTCCAGACAAATGTTGTTGAGGACCTTGCGGTCCTCGTAGGACAGGCTTACGCCTGTAAGGGTAATAGCTGGAGAAGCCCCCTCAATCAAGACTTCTCAGAAGAAGCCTGTGCAGGCTCAACCCATTCCATGATGACGGTCGGTGCGTTGTCGCCCTTGCGGTTCTTGTACCGGATCATACGCGTATAACCGCCGTTGCGTCCAGAAAAACGCGGGGCGAGGTCCTTGAAGAGCTTGCCGAGGGCTTCTTTGGTCTTGACCGTCGTGCGTGCCTGACGGATGGCGGCCAGGTCCCCCTTCTTGCCCAGGGTAATCATCTTATCCGCCAGTTTCCTGAGTTCCTTGGCCCTGGCCGTGGTGGTGACGATCCGCTCATGGACGATCAGGGAGGTGACCAGGTTCTTGAGCATGGCTTCCTTGTGATCCGTTGTCTGTCCGAGCTTTCTTCCTGCAATGCGATGGTACATGATCTCACCCCTACTTGCTTTCCTCTTCTTCCATCTTCCTTCTGCGTGCCTCTATCTCCTCTTGGGAAGGCAGATTCGGAAGCTTGATGCCGATATGCAGTCCCATCTTGGCGAGCTTCTCCTTGATCTCCTCGAGTGACTTCCGGCCAAAATTTTTGGTCTTCAGGAGTTCGGTCTCGGTCTTCTGTACAAGCTCATAGATATAGGTCATATGCGCATTCTTGAGGCAGTTGGCCGATCGCACGGAGAGTTCGAGTTCCTCGACGGTCCTGAAGAGGTTCTCGTTGAGGATCGTTTCGCTCTTTTCTGCTTCGACCTTCTTCTCGATCTCGTCCTCCTGGAAGTTGATAAAGACGTTCATGTACTCCTTCTGGATCTTGGCGGCATATGCCAGGGCATCCTCGGGTTTCACGACACCACTGGTCCATACTTCCAGGGCAAGCCGGTCATAGTCGGTCCTGCGGCCAACGATGGTGGGAGTCACGTTAAACGAGACCCTGCGCACCGGGGAGAAGATGGCGTCGATGGCGATCCAACCCGCCCCCTGGACCCTTTCCTTGTTGAGCTCGGCAGGCACATACCCCCTACCCCACTCCACCTGCATCTCCATATTGAGCGTGGTATTCCCTTCGATGGTGGCGATGATCAGTTCCGGGTTGATGACGTCGATATTCGCCCCGGTGTCGATGTCACCCGCCGTGACCGTGCATGGTCCTTTCTTTTCCAGATTCACGATCTGGGGTTTGTCAGTATGCATGCGCAGGACCACCATTTTCAGGTTGAGGAGAATATTGGTCACGTCCTCGTAGACGCCGGGGATGCTGGAGAACTCATGCAGAATGCCGAGGGACTCCTCGAACTTTACGCCAATGATCGCAGAGCCGTAGATGGAGGACAGGAGGATCCTCCGCAGCGAGTTCCCGATGGTGACACCGAACCCCCGCTCGAGGGGCTGTGCATTGAAGCGCGCATAGGTGTCGCTATGGGTTGACTCCACGATCTCCAGTTTACTGGGTTGTACGACCTCTTTCCAATTCTTTTCTATCATCTTACCCTAATGCCCCTACTTATTTGGAATAGTACTCCACGATTAAGGTTTCCTCAATGGCCATCGGCATATCCTTACGCTCAGGCAAGGTCTTGACCGTTCCTTTCTTCGCCTCTCTATCGACATCGAGCCATTCGATGGGTCCCCTCGCCTCATTGCTCTCAAGGGCGCCCTCGATGGCTGCGAGTTGCTTGCTTTTGTCCTTGACCTCGATGAGATCGCCGGGCTTGATCAGGTAGGAGGGGATATCCGTTTTACGGCCGTTGACGAGGAAATGACCGTGGGAGATGAGCTGCCGCGCTTCGGCCCGGGAAGAGGCGAAGCCCATGCGGTAAATGATATTGTCGAGCCGCCGCTCGAGGAGAGTCAAAACCGTCTCGCCGGTTTTGCCAGTCTTGCGCCTCGCCATCTCGTAGTAGTGTTTGAACTGCGCCTCTGAGACGCCGTAGGAGCTCCGCACCTTTTGTTTCTCCCGCAGGTGCAGCCGGTATTCGCTGACACGGATTCTACCCTGTCCATGCTGGCCAGGGGCATAATTTCTGTGTTCCAGGGCGCATTTATCGGTATAGCACCGGTGGCCTTTGAGGAAGAGTTTCGAGCCCTCCCTGCGACAAATCTTGCAAACTGGTCCTGTATATCTAGACAAATCTTGCCTCCTTTATACCCTGCGTCTCTTTGGCGGTCTGCAACCGTTGTGCGGGATTGGCGTCACGTCTTTGATTCCGGTCACCCGTATGCCACTGGCATGAATAGCGCGCAGGGCAGATTCTCTTCCGCTGCCCGGCCCTTTGAGAAAGGCGAATACGCTCTTCACGCCGAAGTCTTGCGCCTTGCGGCAGGCCTCCTGTGCGGCCATCTGTGCGGCAAACGGCGTGCTCTTGCGCGAGCCCTTGAATCCCTGGGAACCTGCACTGGCCGATGCGATGGTGTTCCCCTGGTGGTCGGTGATCGTTATGATAGTGTTGTTGAATGTGGCCTGAATATGGACCGTCCCCTCGGAAACATCCCTCTTAGTCTTCTTCTTTCCCGTTTTCTGTCTTGGATTCGCCATGCATAGACTCCTGCGTTATTTTTTCTTGCCGACCACGATTCGGCGCGGGCCTTTGCGCGTACGGGCGTTATTGTGGGTGTGCTGGCCACGCACCGGCAGCCCCTTCCTATGCCGGATGCCTCGGTAACAGGCAATGTCCATGAACATCCTGATGTTCATGGAAACCTCTCTCCTGAGATCGCCCTCCACGTTCAGATTATTAGCTATGTAATCCCTGATGGCTGCCACCTCGTGTTCTGTGAGTTCGTCGCTCTTCTTGCCCGGGTCTATATTCGTTGCCGCAAGGATCTTGTTCGCCGCCGACCTGCCTATCCCGAAGATATAGGTCAAGGCTATCTCAATCCGCTTGTTCCTGGGTAGATCTACCCCCGCAATCCTCGCCAATTGCCGCCTCCTTACCCTTGTCTCTGGTTATGCCGCGGATTAACACAGATGATCCGTATCACCCCGCTTCGCTTTATGACTTTGCAGTTCCTACAGCGTCTCTTCACCGATGCCTTTACCTTCATCTTCTCTCACCTCATCTTGCCCTGTACACGATCCTGCCCTTCGTGGGATCATAGGGAGATATCTCAACCTGCACTTTGTCACCGGGTAGGATCCGTATGTAATGCATCCGCATCTTGCCCGATATGTGCGCCAGGATCTTGTGTCCGTTCTTCAATTCCACGAGAAACATGGCATTGGGTAATGGCTCAATCACTGTGCCTTCAGTCTCGATTACATCCTTTCCCATACGTCTATCAAGCCCCGATAGTAACCTTAATTGCGTTTTCCACCTTATTCATAGCCCCGGTACCATCGATAGTGCGCACGATACCCTTGGCTGAATAGTATTCGATGAGAGGCGCGGTCTGCTGGTTATATGTCGTAAGTCTCTGGCGGATCGTTTCCTCCTTGTCATCATCCCGCAGGTAGAGTTCGCCACCGCATTTGTCGCATATCCCTTCCTTCTTGGGCTTGTCAAACTCGATATGGTGCATGTATCCGCAGCCCTTGCAGGTACGCCTGCCGGTGAGGCGCTGAACGAGGTAATCATCCGGGACCGCGATCACCACCACATGATCCAGCTTCGACCCCGCCATTGCCAGGAGCCCATCCAGAGCCTTAGCCTGCTCGATGGTGCGCGGGAAGCCGTCGAGGACATAACCGTGCTTGCAGTCGTCCTTCTTGAGCCGTTCATCTACCACGCCGATGACCACGTCGTCGGGGATCAGCGACCCTTTGTCCATGTACTCCTTAGCCTTACGGCCCATGGGGGTTCCTGCCTGCACCGCCGCCCTGAACATGTCGCCCGTCGATATCTGAGGTATGCTTAAACGCTCGACCATGCGCTTTGCCTGTGTGCCCTTGCCTGCACCAGGTGGCCCGATCAAAATAATATTCATTATTTCTCCCTCTTAAAAACTAATAACCGCGTCGTGATTTTATACGCCCGGTCTTGAGAATACCCTCATATTGCCGCGAAATCAGGTGCGATTCGATCTGGCTCATGGTGTCCAGGGAAACGCCGACCACGATCAGGAGCGATGTCCCGCCGAAGTAGAAGGGTACATTGGCCTGCGCGATCAAAATCTGCGGCAGGACACAGACGGCGCTCAGGTAAATCGCACCAACCAAAGTCAACCTGGACAAAACCTTGTCCAAATAGTCGGCCGTGGTCTTGCCCGGTCTGATACCCGGGACATAGCCGCCGTACTTCTTCAGGTTTTCGGAAACGTCCGCCGGGTTGAAGACCACCGCCGTATAGAAGTAGGTAAAAAATATGATGAGCAAGACATAGAGCGTGTTGTACACGATATGTCCGCGGCCCATGATATCCGAGACGTTCTTCAGCCATGTCACGCGTGGGAAGAACTGGGCGATGGTGGCCGGGAACACGATAAGCGAGCTTGCGAAGATGGGCGGGATGACCCCCGAGGTATTGATCCGCATGGGTAAGTGCGTACTCTGACCGCCGTACACCTTCCGGCCGCGGATCTGTTTCGGATACTGGATGGGGATCCTGCGTTGGGAGGTCTCCATAAAGACGATGCCCGCGATGACGCCGAACATGAGGAGTACGACAAAGATGAAGACAAAGATGGACAATTCCCGGGTGCTCGCAAGCCGCACCGTATTATAGATGGCCACCGGCATCCGGGCCACGATACCGGCGAAAATGATGAGCGAGATACCGTTGCCGATCCCCCGTTCCGTGATCTGTTCGCCGAGCCACATGAGGAAGCAGGTGCCGGTCGTCAGGGTGATGGTTGCCACGAGCCGGAATCCGAGCCCGGGGTTGTAGGCCACCGTATCACCGCCCGGTCCGGTCATCTGTTCGATGCCCATGCTCATGAAATAGCCCTGGATCAGGCACAAACCGACGGTGAGGTAGCGCGTATACTGCGTGAGTTTGTGTCTGCCGGCCGGTCCCTCCTTCTGGAGCTGCTCGAACCGCGGATAGACCATGCCGAGGAGCTGGACGATGATGGAGGCGCTGATATAGGGCATGATGCCCAGTGCGAAGATTGAAAGCGTGCGTAAGCCCCCGCCCGAGAACATATCGAACATTCCAAGCAGGGTCCCGGCCTGTTGGTCGAACCATTCCTGCATCATGGCGGAGTTGATGCCGGGTGTCGGGATATGGATCCCAACGCGGTACACCAGCAGCATGAGGAGGGCAAAGAGGATCCTCTTCTGCAGTTCTGGGATCTTGCTCAAATTTTCGAATACCGAAGCCACTTACTTTCCCTCACACGCGCTCAAAAGAGCCACCGGCTTTCTCAAGTTTCTCGACTGCCGCCTTGGAGGCCTTTTCCAGCCGCACCGTAAGCGGAACATCGATCTCTCCCGACGCCAGGAGTTTCACTTGACCCTTCGTCTTGATCTTACCCTTGGCGATCAGGGCCTGCTTGTCGACGACGCTGCCGGATGCAAACCCTTCCAGGTCCTTGATATTGATCGCCAGGCATTCCTTCCGAAATGGGTTCTTGAAGCCCCGCTTGGGCAGTCTCCGGTAGATGGGCATCTGGCCGCCTTCAAACCAGGCCGGTATCGAGGCGCCGGAACGGGCCTTCTGCCCCTTGTGTCCCCGGCCGGCGGTCCCGCCGGTGCCGGACGCATCGCCTCTGCCGACGCGCTTCTTCTTGCGCCTCAATCCCGGGGCCGGAGTTAAATTAGACAAATCCTGCATATCTAAACCTCCTCGTATGCCACCAGATGCTCAATCTTCTTGATCGCCCCAAGCACTGCAGGTGTATTGTTCAATATCTTCGACCTCCCGCGACGAGTAAGCCCCAGAGACTTTACGGTCTCCTTCTGCTTCTTCGTACAGCCGATCACCGATCCCTTGAGTGTCACCTTGATTTCACCTGCCACGCTCCACCTCACACGACGTTAGTTTGTCGACCGAACTCAATGCCCCGCTTGGCCGCCACCTGTTCCCTTGTCTCCAGACTTTCCAAGGCATGGAACGTAGCCCGGATCACATTGTGATGATTCCGGCTTCCGATGGTCTTCGCTACGACGTTGTGGATACCGGCCGCCTCCATAACTGCCCGCACCGCATTGCCGGCGATAATCCCGGTACCGGACGGAGCCGGCTTCAGCAACACTCTGCCCGCACCGCTCTTGCCGATCACCGTATGGGGGATGGTGCCGTTCACGATCGGTACATCGATCATGGCCTTCTTCGCCACCTCGATCCCCTTGCGGATACTGACCGCGACCTCCCTCGCCTTGCCGATTCCATGGCCGACCTTGCCGCTGCCGTCTCCGACTACGATTAGTACGCTGAATCGGAAGCGCTTGCCGCCTTTCACAACCTTGGCTACCCGGTTGACGAAGACGACCTTGTCGATAAACTGTTCTGCCTTCTCTTCCCGTCTGTATAAATCAGCCAAAGCTCATCTCCTTGCCTAAAATTCTAGTCCGTTGGCCCGTGCCGCATCCGCCAAGGCTTTGATCTTCCCATGATACCTGTAACCGCCTCTATCGAACACCACCCGCGCAATGCCCTTATCCTTAGCCTTCTGCGCCAGGAGAGTCCCCACCTCCTTGGCCGCCTCAACGGTAAAGCCCTTGAGCTTGCCCTTGAGTTCGGCACTCATACTGGAGGCCGCAACCAGGGTCAATCCGTTGGTATCATCTATGATCTGGGTAAAGATATGCCGGTTGCCACGGTAGACGCTCAAGCGTGGCCGATTGGATGTCCCCACCACATTTCTCCGCACCCTCGCCTTCCTGATCAGTCGTGCATCCTTACTTGTCAACCTACTCACGTCCTTCTCCTCATCACTTGCCCTTGGTAGCGCTCTTGCCAGGCTTGATTCTCACGACCTCATCGAGATAGCGTATACCCTTGCCTTTATAGGAATCGGGTGGCCTGATCTTCCTGATCTTGGCGGCCACATCCCCGATCAGTTCGTTGTCAATCCCCTCGATATCGATCAAGCCCTCCTTCGACACCGAGGCCTTTACGCCATCCGGCAGGGAGAATTCGACGGGATGTGAGTATCCCACATTGAGCACCAAGGTTTTGCCTTTGGCCTCACCTCGATAGCCTATTCCCACGATCCGCAAGCGTTTCACGAAGCCTTGGGTGACACCTTTGACCATATTGTTCACAAGTGCCCGCATCAGCCCGTGGTAGGCATTGGTCTGGCGGGAGTCGTCAAGGACGGTGAAGGTGAGCGTATTGTCTTCATTTTTGATCTCGATATTACCCACCAATTTTTTCGAGAGTTCCCCCTTTGGTCCTTTGACCTTGACCAAATCGACGCCGATCGTCACATTTACCCCTTGGGGGATTTGAATGGGCATCTTTCCGATCCTTGACATTGCTTCCTCTCCTTACCAGATGCGGATGAGCACTTCTCCGCCGATACCGAGTTCCCGAGCCTTGCTGTTGGTCATGATACCCTGCGAGGTGCTCAATATGCTGATTCCCAGGCCGTCACGCACTATGGGCAGATCCTGAGCACCATTGTAGATCCTCCTCCCGGGTTTTGATACCCGTTCCATGCCGCTGATGACATGCCCGCCATCATGATACTTCAGATTTATCCGAAGTATCCCCTGCTTCGCATCCTCGGCGACCTTGTATGCCTTGATGTAGCCCTCCTTCAGGAGTATATCAGCTACGGACAGTTTCATCTTCGAGGCGGGGATATCCACGCTTTCCATCATGGCTCTGGCTGCGTTCTGTATCCGTGCAATCATGTCAGCAATGGAATCTGTAAGCATTCTATTTCCCCTTTACCAGCTAGATTTCTTCAAGCCCGGGATCTCTCCCCGCATAGCTAAATTCCGCAAACATATCCTGCAAATGCCAAACTTCCGGTAGCATGCCCGTGGCCTGCCGCAGATCGAGCATCTCGAATACCGCCGCACCTTGAACTTCTGCGGTCGCTGCGCTTTTACTCTCAACGATTTCTTTGCCATACCAAACCTACCTCCTGAATGGCATGCCGAAGGCAGCCAGAAGGCCCCTGCCTTCCTCATCCGTTTTGGCCGTGGTAACCACCGTAATATTCATGCCACGCGCCTTATCGATCTTCTCATAGGGTATCTCCGGGAACACCCCCTGATCGCGAAGTCCCAGAGTAAAATTCCCCCGCCCGTCGAATCCGTCGGGCGAAATCCCCCTGAAATCCCTCAGCCGGGGGAGAACCGCATTGATTAACCTATCCAAGAATTCGTACATCCGCACACCGCGCAAAGTCACCATGCAACCGATCGGCATGCCCTCCCTCACCTTGAAGGAGGCGATCGACTTGCGCGCCTTGGTAACGACCGGTTTCTGCCCGGAAACCATGGCTATTTCCTCCGCGGCCTTGTCGATGATCTTGATGTCCTGCACTGCTTCACCCAGGCCCATGTTAATGACGATCTTCTCAAGTTTGGGGACCTGATGGATGTTCTTATATCCGAATTCCTTCATGAGACCGGGGACGATCTCTTGCTTGTAGTAATCTCTCAGCCTCACCATTTTAACCTCACGCCTCGAGCTCTTCACCGCAGTGCTTGCATACCCGTACCTTGTGGCCGTCATCATGGAACCGGTATCCCACCCGTACGCCCTTAGCGCATTTGGGACAAAGCAGGGCCACATTGGAGATATGGATGGAGGCTTCCTTTTCCACGATCCCGCCCTGATTGGACTTGCTTGGCCGCTGGTGCCGCTTGATCATGTTCACGCGCTCCACGAACACCCTGTCTTTCTTCGATTGGATCTTGATGATCTTCCCCTGTTTGCCGTTACTCTTGCCGGTAAGGACGACCACGGTATCTCCCTTCTTCAGTCTCATGCTTTCATGTTTGGGCATTTCAGGTTCTCCTACAGCACTTCCGGCGCCAGCGAGACGATCTTCATGAATCTCTTCGCCCGCAGTTCCCTGGCGACGGGCCCGAAGATACGGGTTCCGATCGGCTCCAGTTGGTTGTTGAGGATCACGGCGGAGTTCTCGTCGAACCGAATGCAGCTTCCGTCCGAACGCTTGAATCTTCTCTTGGCCCGCACGACGACCGCTTTATACACATCGCCCCGTTTGACCTTGGAGTTGGGCATGGCTTCCTTGATACTGACGACGATGATATCCCCCAAAGACGCGTATCGGCGTTTCGTGCCACCGAGGACCTTTATGCACATTACCTCCTTCGCCCCGGAGTTGTCGGCCACCTTCAATCTTGTCTGCTGCTGAATCATACCAAGCCTCCGCTAATCCTGTCTCTCGACGATAGCAACGACCCTCCAGCACTTGACCTTGCTGATCGGCCGGCACTCCCTGATCCGGACCTTGTCGCCCACTTGGCAGGCGTTCTTTTCGTCATGGGCCTTGAACTTTTTGCGCCTGCGAATATATTTCTTGAACACGGGGTGCTTTTCCAGCCGCTCAATGGTGACCACGACACTCTTGTCCATCTTATCGCTGGTAACAACCCCCTCAAGCTCCATCTTGCGTACCTTTTCCATCACTGCATCTCCCTGATGATCGTGTTGATCCGTGCCACATCACGACGCAGTTTTACCAAGACGCTTTTATCACTAAGCTGGCCCATGGCGTTCTTGAAGCGCGCATCCATGAGATCCTTCTTCATCTTCTCCCGCATCTGGATCATTTCTTGCGCGGTCTTCTCCCTGATCTTACTCGCCTTCATGCAGCCCCTCCTTTATCGCGAAGCGTGTCCTGATGGGCAGCTTATGCGAGGCGAGGCGGAAGGCTTCCTTTGCCTGCTCCAGGGTGACCCCCTCGATCTCGAACATTATCCTGCCCGGCTTCACGACGGCGACCCATTCCTCGGGCGAGCCCTTTCCCTTTCCCATCCTAGTCTCGGCCGGCTTCTTGGTGATAGGCTTGTCGGGAAAGATCCTGATCCAGGTCTTCCCCCCGCGCCGCACATACCGCGTGATAGCGATTCGCGCTGCTTCGATCTGACGAGCCGTGATCCAATGCGGTTCAAGCGCCTGCAGGCCATAGCTTCCAAACACCACGCGGGACCCCTTCTCTGGACTACCTTTCATGCGCCCGCGTTGTTGCTTCCGGTACTTCACCTTGTTTGGCATCAACATAGCTCGATCTCCCTCATGCAGTCGTCTCTTCCTTGACCTTCATGATGTCACCGTGATAGACCCAAACCTTGACGCCGATGACGCCATAGATCGTAAATGCCTGGGCAAAACCGTAATCAATATCAGCTCTGAGCGTTTGGAGGGGGACTCTGCCTTCCCGATACCACTCACGGCGGGCGATCTCGGCACCGGCCAGCCTCCCCGAGCAGGCCACCTTGATCCCCTGGGCACCTAAGCGGAGTGACTGGCTCACCGCCTTCTTCATGGCTCTGCGGTAAGCAACACGCCGCTCGAGCTGACTCGCTATCCCTTCCGCCACGATCTGGGCATCGGCTTCTGGTCTCCTGACCTCCTTGATTTCCAGCATGATCTCCTTATTCACGAAGGAAGCCAAGTTATTCTTGAGCTGCTCTGTGCCCTGCCCCTTTCTCCCGATGACGAGTCCCGGCCTGCCGGTATGGATGATGACCTTCACCTTGTTGGCGGCACGTTCAATCACGATATTGGACACACCGGCATGCTTCAAGTTCCGCGTGATGAAATCGCGGATCCGGTAATCCTCATAGAGGAGCGCATCGAAGCCCTTTACGGCAAACCACTTGCCCTTCCAGTCCTTCGTAACACCGAGCCGGAAACCGTATGGATGAATCTTCTGTCCCACGCACAACCCCTTTCTTATAACTCGTCAAGCACGACCGCTATATGGCTGGTCCGCTTCAATATCCTCGTCGCCCGGCCTTGGGCACGCGGCATGAACCTCTTCAGCCTTACTCCCTCGTCTACCTGGATGGTCTTCACATAGAGATTGTCCACATCCACCATGCCCGACTGCATGGCATTGGCAACGGCGGAATTGAGCACCTTGGCAACCATGTTCGAACGCTTGTTTGGCATGAGACGCAGGATGGTCAGAGCCTCAGCGATGGGTTTCCCGCGCACTTGATCCGCCACAAGTCTCGCCTTGCGCGGCGACACACGGGTATGTCTCAGTACTGCCCTAGACTCCATAATCCCTACCCCCTCCTCTGTGATTTCCTGTCAGCGGCATGCCCATAGAACGTACGCGTGGGAGAAAACTCGCCGAGCTTATGCCCGACCATGTCCTCGGTCACATAGACGGGGATGAATTTGCGTCCGTTATGGACAGCGAAGGTATGTCCAACGAACTCCGGGAGTACGGTCGATCTCCTCGACCAGGTCTTTATTACCTTGCTGCTGCCGCTGTCGCGGGCCTCGAGTACCTTCTTCAAGAGGTGATCGTCGATGAATGGCCCTTTTTTCACTGAACGGGACACGACTTACTTCCTCCTCTTCACGATAGCTTTATCAGAAGCCTTGTGTTTTTTCCTTGTCTTGTGGCCCTTGGTAGAGACACCCCATGGTGTGACCGGGTGGTTACCCTTTACCCTTCCTTCCCCGCCGCCATGCGGATGGTCTACCGGGTTCATGGCGACGCCCCTAACCGTCGGTCGTATCCCCATCCAGCGACTCCTTCCCGCCTTGCCGATGGTGATGTTGGAATGGCTTGCATTGCCGACCTGTCCGATGGTCGCCTTACATTCTGAGCGTATCTTGTGCACCTCGCCGGAGGGCATCTTGATATGGACATGATCGCCTTCCTTGGCAAGTAACTGGCCATAGGTTCCCGCGGACCGGATGATTTGCCCGCCCTTGCCAGGTTTGATCTCGACGTTATGGATAAAGGTGCCCAATGGGATGGATTTCAAGCTCATGGCATTGCCCGGCTTGATATCCGCCTCTTCGCTCACAATCACAATCGAACCAACCTGGAGCGACTCGGGCCATAGAATGTAGCGCTTCTCGCCGTCCGCATACTTGACGAGGGAAATCCACGCCGAGCGGTTCGGATCGTATTCGATCGTAGAGACCTTACCTGGAATACCCACCTTGTCACGTTTGAAGTCGATGATC
>Ga0315284_10007035_pt1 | contig 16042 bp, 14 predicted proteins | sample YL17G09_16_MG_FD_203696 | JGI IMG/M metagenome (GOLD analysis project Ga0315284, IMG submission 203696) | Sediment microbial communities from Yellowstone Lake, YNP, Wyoming, USA - YL17G09_16 | ecosystem: Environmental > Aquatic > Freshwater > Lake > Sediment | place: USA: Wyoming | collected... | reverse complement strand
AACGGTCAATTCGGTGCGGATATCCTGGGGTATTGGGATGCACGCGCGTATGTATAGGCCGTCGGCTGATCTGCCTCGCACCACGCCGGAGGAGGTGAGGATCTTGATCTCCCCGCCGGCGACCAGGTCTTGCTCCAGGGCCCAGCGGGTAAGGCAGGCTACACCGTTGCCGCAAAGCTCCACTGTTGAACCGTCGGACTCAAAAAAAACGGCGGCTATGTCTGCTACTCCTTCAATTTCCGGCTCTTGTGCCAGTATCATTCCATCGGCGCCGATACCAAGACCGCTGCGGCACAGTTGTTTTGCAAATTCCGCAAGTTCCTGCGGATTGCCGTTCAGGTGGGCCAATTGGCCTTGTCTGTTGTCGATGCATATGAAGTCGTTGCCACTTCCGGAAAGTTTGGCAAAAGAAATGGTTTTAGACATATCTAATATGCCAGCCTTATGTTATGCACACGCAGCGTTAACACTTACAAGCCTGCCGATGAAGATATGACACTATATCAACCTGTCTGGCTTTATTCAAACCGCCAATCCCAAGACGATATTCCACAAGTGGGGATAAACATTACAAGACAAGATAAGTTTTTTGTGGAAAAAACCGGCAGAACAATATAACATTTACCTCACAAGGTTGAATATTGCTTTCGGGGATTACTCAGATGAAAACGTATCAGGGGAAGAAAAGGGATTGTTATTTCCGCAATTCGGACTGATACTTTATAAATAAACATATTCGAGTTGAGTTCCGGTAGAAGGTGGGGCGTTGCCTCGCGTTGGGTGAAAGGGCAGCGGCGATGGGTAAGTATGTCAACGAGCCAATTGCAGGCCTGGCAACGGAGCTGTCTGCCGGACTGATTCGGCTTAGACGGGGGTATATCGATGCCGCCGAGTCATTGATACAGATCATCGACCCCAAGCAGGAATATCCGTACGACTTTATTGTCTACCGTCTGACCGGCTACCGACCGGTCCGCTTCAATGAGCAAACCGAACCGATGATTGGGGCATCGGTCAAGGCTGACCTTCAGCAATTAATTCTTGGCGTTTGCGATAGCTTCACATTGCCCATCGAGGCATATGCTCAGCAGGTCTACGACCTAGACACTCTGGCAAGAAAACTTTCTGTAACCACCAAGACCATCCAGAGATGGCGAAAACAAGGATTGGTAGCCCGTCGTCTTGTGTTTCCTTCGGGCCGGCACCGATTGTGTTTTTTACAGAGTTCGGTCGACTGGTTTGTGCAGACCTGCAGCAGCAGGGTATTGCGGGCTGCCCGGTTTCACAAGATAACCGCCGCCGAGCGCAGCGACATGCTTCGCAGGGCCAGGCGTATAGTATCCTTTACCAACTGTTCGCTCAATGAGTTGTCCCGTCATCTTGCCGCCCGCACGGGTCGGTCCGTCGAGGCGATACGTTATACCATCCGAAGATTCGACACCGAGCACCCCGACCAGGCGATCTTCCCCCATATGGGCTCTCCGCTCGATCAGCCGGACCAGGATGAGATATATCGCGAGTTCATCCACGGCGTATCGGTGGGGCAGCTTGCCCGCAGATATCGCCGGACCAGGGGCAGCATATACCGGGTAATAAACCACTCCCGAGCGCAGCAATTACTCCGCAGGCCGATATATTACATCTACAGTCCGCAATTTGACCTGCCCAATGCCGAACAAACCATACTCGGCAGCGAATCAGAAGGCACATCGGCAAATGCCGGCCCGCCGAAGTCTATAAAAACGCTGGTCCGCAAGGACGGCGGAGAACTGCCAGCCTACCTGCGGTCGCTTTACGACGTACCGCTGCTTGGTCCGCCCACCGAAAAGCTCCTGTTCCGCAAATACAATTTTCTCAAATACCAGGCCGACAAGCTTCGCCGGCAGATCGATCTGAACAACGTCCGCTCGGGCGACATCAGGCGGATCGAGGACCTGCTGGTTCTGGCCAACGTCATTAAAAACCGTATCATCCGTTCGAATCTGAGGCTGGTGGTCTCGATCGCCAAGAAGCACCTGGGCGGACCGCAGAATCTCTTCGAACTCATCAGCGACGGAAACGTCTCGCTCATGCGTGCGGTGGAGAAGTTCGACTATTCCATGGGCAACAGGTTCTCAACATACGCATCGTGGGCCATCATACACAATTACGCACGGTCGGTGCCTCGCGAAAGACACCATCTCGACAGGTTCTCCACAACCCAGGCGGACGTGCTCGACGTAGCCGCCAGCCTGGCGGTGTATGACCCGGAGCAGGAGATGTACATTCCGGAACTGCGTGAAAGCATAGACGTGATCCTTGCCCGCTTAAGCCCGCTCGAACGATCGGTGCTGATTGACCATTACGGCCTGGACGGCCATGGTGAGTCCAAGACGCTTGACCAGATGGGCAGGAACATGGGCGTCTCCAAGGAACGCGTCCGGCAGATCGAGATCAAGGCGATAAAGAAGCTGCGGAAGATCCTCAACCCTCAACGTGCCGACCTGATGAGCTAACGGCGCACGGCATGGTGTTTCCTGCCGGCGTATCGGTCCGGCGAAGCGAACAGGAACATCCCAGCCAGCAGGGCGGTTGCGGACAGGAAAAGCAGACCCCTCCGGGTGGCGGGATTTGAGATCCTACTGGCAGCCTCGATCATCAACCCTGACGGCGGGGCGGGGCGCGGACTTTGTACTGGTATGACCATGTCGGGCGGGGGGAGCGGAGGAACCGACGGATCAACGATCACCCGTTCGTTGCTGGGTGTAAGATCGGACTGGCTCATCGCCAGCCGTTTTGCCAGCACGGGGTCCTGGGGAAGGGCCTCTATCAGCCTTTGAGTTGCGCGAACGAGCAGATCGGCGTCGTTTATGGACGCATCGGCGCAGGCCAGCTCATACCTCGACTGGGCCAGCTTGGCGTATGGCGGCAGAAGAACCACGGCGGCCAGCACAACCATCGCCGATCCGCTCAGCAGTATAAACCCGACCATCCGTCCCAGGCCGAAAAGCCATCCGCCAGCCTGGGCGGGGCCGTCATTTCTTCTTCCAGGTTGCCGAGCCATATACCGTCCGTGATCCCAGCAGCTCCTCGATCCGCAGGAGCTGGTTGTACTTGCACACACGGTCTGTCCTGCTGGCTGAGCCGGTCTTGATCTGGCCGGTGTTCTTGGCGACCGATATATCGGCGATCGTCGTGTCTTCGGTCTCTCCGCTGCGATGGCTGACGACGGCTGTAAAACCGTTGCTCATCGCCAGGTCGATCGCCTCGAACGTCTCGCTCAGCGTGCCGATCTGATTTACCTTGATAAGGATGCTGTTTGCGGAGCGTTCCTTGATCCCGCGCCGCAGATACTGAACGTTGGTGACGAACAAATCGTCGCCGACGAGTTGGATCTTATCTCCCAGCTTTTGCGTGAGCTTGGCCCAGCCGGCCCAGTCGTCCTCAGCCAACCCGTCCTCGATGCTGCGGATGGGGTACTTTTCGCACCAGCGGCACCAGATGTCGATCATTTCGTCGCTGGTGGCGATGCGGGATGGGGCGGACTTGAAAAAGCAATAGCCGGTTTTGCCCTTTTCCTTGGCGGCGTTCGCCAGTTCGCTGGCGGCGGGGTCCAGCGCCAGCCAGACGTCAACGCCGGGCTTGTATCCTGCAAGCTCGATGGCTTTGAGGATCAGTTCCGGGGCCTCGTCGTTGCTGCGCAGGCTGGGTGCGTATCCGCCCTCGTCGCCGACGGACGTGTTGTAGCCCTTGTCCTTGAGGACTTTCTTGAGTGCGTGGAACACCTCGGTGCCCATCCGCAGGCCCTGCGAGAAGCTCTGCGCTCCCCACGGCTGGACCATGAATTCCTGGAAATCGACCGTACCGTCGGCGTGCTTTCCGCCGTTGAGGATGTTCATCATCGGAACCGGAAGCGTGACGGCCTGGTCTCCGCCAAGATATGCGAACAAGGGCTTTTGGGCGGCGTTTGCGGCGGCGTGGGCGGCTGCCATCGACACGCCAAGGATCGCATTGGCGCCGAACTTGCTTTTGTTGTGCGTTCCGTCGGCGGAGATCATCGCCCGGTCGATGCCGGTCTGGTCGGTTGCGTCCATTCCGACCACGAGCTTGGCCAGCTCATTATTTACGTAGGCGACAGCCTTGCTGACTCCCTTGCCCAGGTAGACCTTTTTATCGCCGTCGCGCAGCTCGACGGCCTCGTTTTCTCCGGTGCTCGCCCCCGAAGGGACTGCCGCTCTGCCCATCACTCCGCTTTTAAGCAGCACGTCCACCTCGACGGTGGGATTGCCTCGGGAATCGAGAATCTGACGACCTTTAATTGCCTTGATCTTGGTTGACATCTTGACTCCTCAAATGATTATCGGATTTACGAAACCTTTGCCGTTAAGACAAGACGGAAAGTCCCGACATCATAAGCGTCCAGCCTGCACAATCAAGCGATTTCGAGGCGGCGGCAGGGGGGTTTGCTCTTATTTACGGTCGGATTTTCGATTGAGCCGGAAGGTTTTCAGCCATTCGTCGGTCTGCTGCGGGGTGGAACCTAGGTGTTTTTCGGGGGGTTCCTTTGGATTTTCCGCAATTTGCCTTTTACACAACCCTATCAGCTCGCGGGTGAACGTTTCGCTGGTGACGGATCGGCATCGGCGTCGGCGGGCAGCCTGGCGGATCTCGCGGTCGGTGCTTACCACGACAAGTTGCCGTGGGGCTGAGTCTTCGGCGATCATCCTCAGGATCAGCTCGTCCGCCTTCCGCGAGGCTGAAAACACGACCTCCACACCATCCGCCCGGACCGGTTCGTCAAGCCGGCCGGGCGGCGGCCCGTCAAACACGATGCGAATCCTTCGGTGCAGACCTGCCGATTGCATCTGCCGGACAAGCCGGCAGATCTTAATCCTGCCGGCATCCTGACCGGCTGAGGACAGGGCAAAGAGGAGGTTGTTTCCATCGATCAGAAGGCTCATTGCCTAATCGCCTATTTCTTTAATGTAGCTTGAAATCCAAAACCACCTGGTGGCAGCTGGTCCGGGCTGAAATAGTAGGGTAGATCCTGCTCTTTTACGTCGGCCCAAAGTCCTTTGCCTGCCTTGCGGGCTTGGTTTTGGAGGTGGCTTAGCTGGCGAGATCGGCTGTGGGCAAAACGCGGATCGGCGTAGCCCATGCCCTGTTCAATAATTAATTCATTAAGCAAGGTGCCGTCTTCCAGGAAAATCCACGCCAAAAGCCGGCCGTATTTATCGCGGTTCTGGCGGTTTTCGAGCTCCACCCGGACGGTCTGACCGAGTATCTTGGTCCGAGTGAATTCCGAAGCCTCCCTGCCGAAATGCTGTACGGGGGTGTCGGGCTTGACGGTTTCGGGGGTGTCCACTCCCCACAGCCGGATGCGGGTTCTTTCATATTGGCCGTCGGGAGAGTCGATATCAAACGTGTCACCGTCCAGCACGTTGACCACGAGGAAATACTTATCGTGGTATTTATCGCGGTCCGGGCTTGGCGCCTGGCCAAACCACCCCCGGCGGTCGGCTGAGATCAAGACACCAACGAAGGCTGCCAGGAGGATCAGTCTGGCGGCGTAGCGAACCGCGGATCGGCGTTTCCGCAGAGCCGGTTTGTATGGTATTGCTCGGCGTGTTGTCGCGGGCGATCGTGGCATGCTATGAACGGGCTACACCGGCGGGGCGGACTGAAAATCCCGCCTGTATAAACAACCAGCCCGCCGGTCAGGCAGAAAGCGGCACTTTCAAACAGCCCGCCATTTGGTTTGCCTGGCGGCACTATTTTGCGTTTCAAAGTAAATGTCCGGCTATTTCCGGCGGGCCGATTTTGTTTTCCTGGACGGGACTGGAGCTTTAATGCTCTGCTTGCCCAGTTCGAACGCGTCGTGAACGAGCCTCAGCGCCTGTTTACCCTGTTCGCGTTTGATCAGGCAGGAGATCTTTATCTCGCTGGTGGTGATGTTCTGGATGTTGATGCCCGCCTTTGCAAGGGCTGCGAACATCCGTTCAGCCACGCCCGGGTGGACCCTCATGCCCACGCCGACCACCGAGACCTTGGCAATGTCGTCCTCGAAGGTAGCCTGGCAGCCGAGTTCTTCGATGAGCTGTCCGACGACCCGGCGGGTGTCGGGCAAGTCCGTCTCATCGACCGTGAACGAAACCGCCGCCGTCTTGTCGGAGTTGATCGTCTGGATGATATCGTCGACGACGATATTGTTGGTTGCAATGGCGTGGAAGATGGCGGCAGCAACGCCTGGCCGGTCGGGCACTTTCTTGAGGCTGACGCGGGCGAGCTTGTCCTTTAGCGCCGCCCCGTTGACCAGTATTTGTTCCATGGATTCGGTTTCAGCCACGATCATTGTTCCTTTTTTATTGTGCAGACTGGACCGCACGTGAATAGGGACGTTGTATTTCTTGGCGAATTCGACCGCCCGGTTGTGCAGGACGCTTGCGCCAAGCGAAGACAGCTCCAGCATTTCATCATAGCTGATGCGGTCGATCTTTCGCGCGTTTGGCACTATTCTCGGGTCGGCTGTAAAAATGCCGTCGACGTCGGTGTAGTTTTCGCATTCGCCGGCCCCGATCGCAGCGGCGATCGCCACAAGCGTCACGTTCGATCCGCCGCGTCCGAGGGTCGTCAGGTCGCCGGATTCGGTCACTCCCTGGAAACCCGCGACGATGACGATTCTGCCTGCATTTAACTGTTCGTGGATCCTTCGGACGTCGATGGTCTTGATGCGGGCCTTGGTGTGGACGCTGTCGGTGACCATTCCGATCTGGCCGGCGGTGAAGCTTATCGCCTTTGCGCCAAGGTTATCCATCGCCATCGCCATCAGGCTGATGGTCACCTGCTCACCGGTGGTGAGCAGCTGGTCCATCTCGCGTTTTGGCGGATCGGGGGTAATCTGCTTGGCCAGGGCGATAAGTTCGTCGGTCGAATGTCCCATGGCGGACACGACCATCACGACCTTGTCGCCGGCCTTGTATCGGGCTATCGCCCGCCTGGCGGCTGATCTGATCTTCCGGGCGTCAGCCAGACTGGTTCCGCCGAACTTCATCACCACTATGCCCATGTATTGCTCCTGCCGGCCCGCTTTACGATAGCAACTTCGTGGTTTGTCTTCGGCCGATCCACGGCTGCCAACTGCCAAAAACGGAATATTCCCGCGTGCAGCTCGCCGCTTGGCGGCTAAAGCAGCACGCAATACAGGCTTGCTGCTGCTGGGCTTCTGTGGGCCTGTTGATTAAGTCGGATAAGATAGCATGTACCAGGGTATTTTGTCCATGGGCAGCGAGCGCAAAACCAGCCAGCAGGTGCGGGTCTATCTGATCGTGAGAAAATATTCCATGATCTCATAGCCGTGCGGGATATAAAGGTCGCTGGCGGCGGCGGTTTGCTCTGTAAAAGGCGCCTGAACCACTCCTCCGCCGATCTGCTTGCCGGCCAGGGCAAACGGTACGGGATCCGGCGTATGTGTGCGGACGCCGCACGGGGTGGGGTGGTCGGGCATGACCAGGATTCGCCAATCCTCACCGAAGCTGCGGAGCTTATCAAGAACTGGTCCTACAACAAACTCATCGATCTGATGGATCGCCTTAACCTTGGCTTGAAAATCTGCACTGTGGCCTGCTTCGTCGGGCGCCTCTATGTGCACCAAAACCAGGTCGTACTTGTCGATCGCCTCGGCTGCTGCGGCGCCCTTGCCGGCGTAATTCGTGTCGATGTAACCGGTGGCGCCGGGCACTTCGATGATATCCCAGCCGATCAGCCGGGAAAGGCCGCGGACTAAGTCTACCGCGGTGATGGCGGCCCCTCGCCTGCCGAACCGCTGTGCAAAGCTGGGAAGCTGGGGCATCTTACCTTGCCCCCAAAGCCAGATGCTGGTGGCTGGGTTTTCCCCAAGATCACGCCGGACCATATTTATTTCGTGCTCGCTGAGCACAGCCTGGCTGCGGAGGATCAGCGTGCGGAGCGAGTCGGCGCCGTAGCCGGTCGGCAGAAAAGAATCGATTTTCTTATCCATTATGTCGTGCGGAGGGACCGTTTTGACGTTCATCTCGCGCTTTATGGTCATCAGATGGCGGTAGCTTACGCCGTGGTGGAAATGCACGGTTTCCCCGCCGATCTGCCGTTGTAATTCATCCAGCAGAGACCAGGCTTCTTCCGATCTGATGTGCCCGGCGGAGTAGTCTTTCATCACACCGTCGATGATTGTCACCAGGTTGCAGCGGAAGATCCACTCGTCGGGCCCGACGTTCAGCCCCTGGGCGGCTGCCTCCAGCGGGCCTCGCCCGGTGTACCATTGTTTGGGGTTGTAGCCCAAAACCGACATGATTGCCACGTCCGAACCGCAAGGCATGCCGGACGGAATCGTCCTGGCCGAGCCGCACCTGCCGTTGGATGCTATCCAGTCCATGTTCGGTGTGACGGCGGCTGCCAGCGGGGTTTTCCCGCCCAGTTCTTCGATGGGGTTATCGGCGGCTCCGTCGGGGATAACTATGGCATATTTCATGGCTTGGTTCTCGTGGAGGTTCAGACCTGCTCGGAATGCTCATCGACGATTGCGATGCAGACGGTGTTGCTCCGGACACATTCCAGTTTGTCTATCTGCGCCAGGGCAGCCCTTAGATTGCCCTCCTGGGCACGATAGGTGGTTATCACGACGGGCACGCCGGCGGAGGCGTTATTTTTGTGCGGCTCGTGCTGTAAAACTGACCTTATCGAGATGTCGTGCTCACCGAGGATGGCAGCGACCTGCCCCAACACCCCGGGCCTGTCCTGGGCCATCACCCGCAGGTAATACATGCTCAGGACGTCTTCAATGGGGAGCTGGTCAGCTGGCTTTGTAATGTCAGGCCAGATCGGGAGGTTGCGGTAAATCTCCTGCCAGGTTCCGCAGGCAAGGGCGGCAAGGTCGGCCACCACAGCCGATGCGGTGGGCATCCCACCAGCCCCTCGCCCATAATACATGGTATGGCCGGTGGCGTGGCCATAGACGCTGACGGCGTTGAAAGGCCCCGATACCCACGCCAGCGGATGCTCGGTAGTGATGAAGGCAGGACGCACCCGCAGGCTCAGGCCCTCGGGCCTGCGCTGGGCGATGGCCAGCAGCTTGACCACGTAACCCAGCTCCTGGCCGTAGGCTATGTCGCACAGGTCGAGACGGTCGATGCCATCGGTTGGTATTTTCTTGAAATCCACCCCGCCGGCGAACGCAAGCGATGCAAGTATCGCCAGCTTGTGGGCGGAATCCGTCCCGGATACGTCGAGTGTCGGATCTGCCTCAGCCAATCCGAGTTTCCGGGCATCGGAGAGCATCTGACAGTAGGGCAGCCGCCGCTGGGTCATTCCGGTGAGGATGTAATTGCAAGTGCCGTTGAGGATTCCGTAGATCGCGTCGATACGGTTTGCGATAAGCCCGTCGCACAGGGCGCGGATGATCGGGATTCCGCCGGCGCAGCTTGCTTCAAATGCGATGGTCAGGCCCTGCTTGCGGGCGAGTGCGAAAAGTTCACGTCCGCGGTAGGCCAGCAGCGCCTTGTTGGCGGTAACGACGTGTTTGCCTGCCTGAAGCGCCTTTGCGATGATGTCGCGGGGGATGTCGGTTCCGCCGACAAGCTCGACTACGGCGCGCACGTCGGGGTCGTCGAGGGCAGCCGACAGGTCGGCCCGGAACAGCTTTTCGTCCAGGCCTGCCCTGCGAGCGTTGTCGAAATTAACGTCCACGATGTGCCGCAGATCGAGGCGCGGAGCCAGCCTGGCCCGCAGGATCTCGCTGTCGCGGGTAAGCAGCTGCGCCACCGCCGCACCGACGGTTCCGCAACCCACAATCGCAACGCCGAAAGACGTACCTTTTTGCAAGTTCATAAGTGCGTCCTCACCGAACCGGTCCAATCGCGTGTCCACATCGGCATTAAAGCAAGATCGGCAAGATCATCCCGACGTGTTGAAGCTAAGCGATATCGTCCCAAGGCTTCACCAGCCGAGTCGGACTTGCTGGTCTCAGGCGGCAGTCTTTTTAGCAGCCCGGCGGGTCCGCGCCTTTTCCTTGCGCTTGGAATTCTTGATCCGCGTGGCGATCTGACTTTTGCGCCGGTTGTCCAGACGTTTTCTACGCTCTCCCATGATTTTCTTTTCCTTTCAGGTTTAAGATCCAGAGGGGCATTGTATATAAGAACCGCCGGGTGATGCAACCTGCCTGGTGGTTGGCATGCTTTGCGGGTGAGGCTAAACAACCATTGGGCCTGCGGCTTCGTATCGACTGGCAAGGTGCAGCCGAAATTTTTGGCCTATTATGTCGCGGTGCGTCTTCAGGGCAAGCTGAGGGGTATTGTTGTTTTCGGACATGTGCCCCAGGCACGCCCATCTCAGCCGACCGATTTTGCCCGACGATCGCAACAGCAGGGCGGCTTCGATATTTGACAAATGCCCCGCCGGGCCCGCCACCCTCCGCTTGAGCCAATCGGGATACGGACCGTCGCGGAGCATCTGCGGGTCGTAGTTGCTTTCCAGAAGCGCCGCATCGCATCCTGCCAGCAGTTGGTCAAGCCCGTCGAACGAATGCCCCAGGTCTGTAAAGATGCCCACTCGCCGCCTGCCGTCGTCGATGATGAAGGCGACAGTACCAGGTGCGTCGTGCGGCGTGGGAACGGTATGAATCCTGACCTCGCCGACATGAATCGTCTGGCCGGGCTCAAAAAAAATACTTTTTTTTAACTCTCCAAGGGTGAATCGCGACCGGGCAGCCGACAGCGTCTGCCGGCCTACGTAAAGGGGCAAACCGAACTTGCGATGATAGACGCCCGCGCAGCGGACGTGGTCGGCATGGTCGTGGGAGATAAAAAGCCCCTCAACTTGCCTGATGTCACAGCCGAGGGCGGACAACCTGCGCTGGGCCTGCAGGCCGCTGATCCCGGCATCGAAAAGAAGACTCTTTCCGCCGGCTTCGACATAGACGCAGTTGCCGTTGCTTCCGGATTGCAGCGGGATGATCCTCATGTGCGGATTTTTCATAGCCTTACGATTCGGGTGGATCGTCAATTTTTACGTCATCCCTGCCGGTCGATGCTCGCGCACGGTCCCTGGAGGCGAGATATTCCTGCTCGCCCAGCATCCTGCGGGCGAAGGCATCCAGCTGGTCGGCTGAGGTAAAAAGCTCATCATAATCGCACCAGCCGCCGGCGGCAAAGTCGCAGCTTTCGGGGGACATAACCCGGCAGGGGATGGGGCGCTGGTCGTAATCGGCGCATCGCGGGCCCCGGGGCGTGTCGGTCAAAAGCCCACACCGGTTGTCGATGCGGATGAACCATTCCCCTTCCAGATCCACGTGTACGCTGGTACGCTCGTGCAGCAGGTACCAGCGGATTTCGTCAAAGTCTTCGTAGGTTTGCGGAGGGGGGATCCGGAAGCAGTAATACAAGCAGCATCGTCCGCCGCATTTGTCGCAATTCTTATGCATCCGGTGTCTCCGGTTTGGATTGTCTATCCGCGGGCCGGCGAAAATCGACCAACCGGATTATATGATACCCTGCCTTGGAGGATGAATAAAGTTTCGCATGCAGTCACCCGCCCAATTGCACAGCCGATGGGATTATAGTTAGAATACCCTCTTGCTGGAACCGTGACATAAGAGGTAGTGCCATTGGCGAAGCTGTCGGATTTTCTGGAGATTTCACACCTGCAACAGTTGCAGGATGCGTTCGTGGATGTAGCTCACATGCCACTGCTGATCGTAGACGCCGGGGGGGAACCTCTGACCAGCCCCAGCCGGCTTGACGGGGCACAAGCCCCGGTGGCGGGGGGACCGCAAATCGATGAATTATGCCGAAGCCCCATTGAGGTTGACGGGGAACTACTGGGGCAGATTATCGTTTATCGAAATCCGCAAACGGTGTTCGAGCAATCCAGGATGGAGAATTTCTGCCGGGCGGTCGCCCTGTCGTTTTCCGCACAGGTGGGCAAACAGAAGCAATTCGCCGTCCGGCTGAATGAATTGGCCGCCCTGCACAAGCTCACCACCGAATTCAGCGCAAGGCGGGATCTGCAAAACCTGCTGGACCTGGTCGCGCGGACGGTTGTCGACGTCTTGAAGGCAAAGGGCTGTTCAATTCGACTGCTCAGCGAGGATCGCAAGGAGCTGGTCATCAAGGCGGTGGCGAATCTTTCAAAAGAATATCTGGCCAAGGGTCCGATCCTGGTGTCGGACTCCATAATCGACCAGGAGGTGCTACAGACGCTTCAGCCGGTGTTTATCCGCGACGAACGAAGCGATTCGCGGGTTTTATATCCCGCCCAGGCCCGCCGGGAGGGCATTGTCAGCGCCTTTTGCGCACCGATCGTCTACCGGGGCAGGTCCGAGGGCGTCATCCGCGTCTACACGGGCGAGGTTCATGAGTTTGACAGATTCGAGGTATTGCTGCTCCAGGCGATAGCCGCCCAGGCGGGTGTGGCGATAATCAATACAAGGCTTTACCAGGAGGCCCTTCGCTCAGCTGACCTTAAGCGTCAACTCAGAATGGCGGGAGAGGTCCAGCAGCGGATGATCCCCGCCCACGCCCCGCAGTGTGCGGGTGTGGAAATCGGCATGGTTTATGTTCCCAGTTTGGAGCTTGGGGGCGATTTCTACGATTTTATCACCCTGGGGAGCGACAATTTCGGTCTTGCGGTCTGCGACGTCGTCGGCAAGGGCGTACGGGCGTCGCTGCTGATGGCGTCGATCCGGGCGTCGCTTCGGGCCCACGCGGTAAACGTTTATTCCATGTCCGAGGTCATGGCCAAGGTCAATCGCGACCTGTGCAGCGACACGCTTACCAGCGATTTCGCGACGCTTTTCTACGCCGTGCTCGATCACCGGACCCGCCGGCTTACTTATTCCAACGCCGGCCACCTGCCCCCGCTTTTGGTACGAGACGGTAAAACGCAAAGCCTGCTGGCGGGCGGACCGGTTATTGGTGTCTGGCCCGAAACGCAGTGGTCGTGGGAGGCGGTCTCGCTCGAACCGGGTGACGTTATTCTCGTATATACCGACGGCCTTTCGGACGCGGTTAATTTCGCCGATGAGCCGTTCGGACACAAGCGGGTGGCAAGGGCAGCCGGGCAGGCTGTCATGCAGGGGCAATCCGCCCAGGGCGTGGTGAATTCGGTGCTGTGGGAGATGAGGCGGTTCGTCGGGCTTCAAAGCACCAACGACGATTTGACGATGGTGGCCTTGAAGATCCTGTAGTTTTAGTCGCAAACGGGCTTTCTTGCGCCTTGACGACCTGCGGGTCGTTCTGATATAGCCATTACAGATTGCTGCGGTTTTAAGGAACCAAATAACCAAATTAAGGGATAACACGTAAAGTTATGAGTCACTTCTGCCTGCTTGCGGATATAGAAAAATATATCGCGCACGATTGGGATCTGACCGGCGACCACAATGGCCGATCTATCTGGCTGGATCATTTTGCCGGGCATTTCGAGATGACCCTCGAAAATGCAGCCGTCCAGTACGGCCGAAAAGCCGGCAAGCAGATATCCGCAGCCAGGGAAAGTTTCCTGGCTATGATCCAAAAGCTCCGCACCGATCCGACAGCCTTTGGAAAACGTCTCGACATCATGGAGCTATGCCGCCTGCGCGACACGACGCTGCGAAACCACGGCATGAAAGATCCGTTTTTTCACATAAAGCAGCGCGAAAATGCCTCAGCCTCCAAGCTTTACAGCCAGATCGTGCGCAAGCTGCACATCCTTGACGGTAACGACAAGTGGCTGCGATTGATCCAGAGCGTCTTTGCGGGAAACGTGTTTGATCTTGGCTCAGCCGCCACGATGCACCTGGCGGACGTACCCACCGACTTCCAGGCTGCGGTGGAAAACGTCCCTCCCAGACCCTGGCTGGTGGACAATTTCGATCGCCTGGCGGAAGACATGATGTCGGCTCCCCCGGCCAAGTGGGCAAAGGCGGTGATCTTCGTCGACAACGCCGGCAGCGATTTTATCCTCGGTGTGATGCCCCTGGCGCGGGAGCTGGCGCTGGCGGGGACGAAGATCGTGCTGGCGGCGAATGAACTTCCGAGTCTCAACGATATCACCGCCGATGAGACCATCAACGTCGTCGAAGACCTGGCCGGCAGGGACGAAGACCTTGCAGCCCTTATCTCAGCCGGGATGTTCGAGGTGGTCTCCACGGGAAACACCAGCCCGCTGATCGACCTTTCAGACGTTTCCGACGAACTAAACGAAGCCACCTCCGACGCCGAACTGGTGGTGCTTGAAGGCATGGGGCGAGCTATCGAAAGCAATTTCGACGCAAGGTTTACCGTCGATGCGATGCACCTCGCGATGCTCAAGGACGAGCAGGTCGCCTGCAGGATCGGCGGAGAGGTGTTCGATTGTGTTTGCAAGTACACCCCGGCCAACAGTTAAGCAGCACCATTGCACCTCAGCCGACGCGTCGGGGGACAACAGCCGGTGTAATTCCACCAGCCTGATCGGATTATCTTCATTTGGAGGCCCGCTTTGAAATACAGGTTGCTGGCGCTGGACGTGGACGGCACGTTGATTGGCCCTTGCGGACAGGTGCCCGCAGGTGTGATCGAAGCGATCGGTCGAGCCAACCGGGCCGGGCTTAAGGTGGTCCTGGCTACCGGACGAAGCTATATCGAGACTATCGGCGTCTGGCGGCAGCTTGGGCTTTGCCTGCCCGGACATCCAATCGTGCTTGTGGGGGGCGCCCTGGTCAGCGAGACCGACACCGCACGGACCCTGTGGCATCAGCCGATTCCAAAAGACCTGGCGCAGTCGTTCGCCGAGGCCCTGGCTGAACACGGCTATTGCGCGATGGGGATACTCGACTCATGGCGGTGCGGCTTGGAATATGTTTTATTCGACCTGGCGGATTCCAAGTCGGCCCCGAGGGAATGGTTTAGCAGGATGGATGTGTCCGTTCGCACCCTGCGCCGGCTCGACGAGGCGCCGGAACTTCCCTCACCGCTTCGTCTTAGCACGGTGGTCGAGCCCGGAAAGGCCTCTGAGCTGGCGGGGGAGCTGTCGAGGCGTTTTGCGGGCAAGCTCAGGATTCATCCGATCTTCGCCCCAAATTACGGCCTGACGATCGTGGAGGCGTTTGCCGCCCGGACAGACAAGCTGTCGGCCGTCTCTTATGTGGCGCAGGGCTGGCGGATTCCGATGTCGGCGGTCGTCGCGGTCGGCGATGACATCAACGACGTGTCGATGTTGAGCTCTGCCGGTTTTGGGGTGGCGATGGCCCACGGCTCTGCGTGCGCACTCGACTCAGCCAAACACGTAACAGCCGATCTTGCGGGGCTGATCGGCGATATCCTTGAAGGACGCCTGGGCTGACCTTATCCGCCAAAGAGCATTTGACAGCCGGTGTGGTCTGTCATATCTTCATTATTATCATCTGTAGCTGACAATATTCGCTCCTGACACAGCCGGGTGACTACTATACGGACGGAGATTCCCATGCGACAGTCCGTACGCCAGCCGAAGTTTTGGAGATACAGCACGGTGGGGTTGGAGTTTGTTTTGACCTTCATACTGTGTTTGGGGCTGGGTTACTGGCTCGACCGGCGGTTTCAGACTATTCCGGGGTTTATGCTTCTGGGCGCCGGGACGGGATTTGCCGCTGGATTGTATCGCCTGGTCCGCCAGGGGAAAGAACTATCGCGGATAGGTGATAAATCCCGCAGAGAAGATGACTCATCCGGGCAGTCAAGCCCACCGGGAGACGGCTGTGGAAAAACCGACTCCAATGACTCTTAGTCTGTTCAGCCTGGTTTTCTGGCTGGTGCTGTCGGTGGTTGCGGCAGGAGCGGCTGGGCTTTATCCGACCTGGCGGCTGACGGGCGCGGCGGGTTTGCATTCCCAGTTGTCGGCGGGGGTGATTGTGCTGGTTGTCAACATCGCCTGCGGATACCTGGTGGTTCGCAAGGCCCGGCGTGGGCCGGGGGCGGCTGCTTTTACTTTTATAAGCATGGGCATGATTCGCATGGTGGTGGGATTGGCTTTAATGGCGGCGGTTTGGCGGATGTTTGAACTGAACGTCAAGGCCGGCTTCATTTGGCTT
>Ga0315284_10007034_pt1 | contig 16042 bp, 15 predicted proteins | sample YL17G09_16_MG_FD_203696 | JGI IMG/M metagenome (GOLD analysis project Ga0315284, IMG submission 203696) | Sediment microbial communities from Yellowstone Lake, YNP, Wyoming, USA - YL17G09_16 | ecosystem: Environmental > Aquatic > Freshwater > Lake > Sediment | place: USA: Wyoming | collected... | reverse complement strand
GGTGAAGCCCCTTCGACGTCAGCATGTCCTTGATCTCCTGGAGGCTCGTCTCGCCGAAGTTCTTGTAGGACAGGAGTTCCTGCTCGGTGTGCCGGATGAGGTCGCCCAGGGTTCGGATGTTCATTTTCCTGAGGCAGTTGCGGCTCCGGACGCTCAGTTCGAAATCCGTCACGGGGATTTCGAGGACCTGGTTGCGCTTGTCGCGGCGGCGCTCGCTCTCCTCGTCGTAATACATGACCGTCGAGGCCTTGGCGTCGCGCAGGAACAGCCTCGCCCGCGCGTGGTTCGGGTTGACCGCCAGGATCCGCTCGAAGCACTCGATGGCCTCGTCATAGCGGCCTATGTCGTCGTACAGCACGCCGAGGTTGATGAGGGCCCCTTCGTGAATCGGCGGCTGCTGGACGCACTGCTTGTAATAGTCGATCGCCAGTTGCTCCTCGCCCCGCATGTCATACAGGAACGCCAGGCGGAAGAGCGTATCGCGGTGCGTCGCGTCGAGTTGAAGGGCCCGTTCGTAGGCCTCAATCGCCTCGGCGTACCGGCCCTGGGTCTCGCGGACGTAACCCAGGCGGTACTGGTAATCCGCCGTCTCCACCTGGTCGGAGGCGACCTGCGCGAGCAGGCCCTCGGCGTCGCCTGCCCTGCCCTCGATGCACGCTTTCTCGATATCTTTCATGGCGTCGGCCACAGCGTTTCCTCCATTGAGCCGCGCAGGGCGCGGCAAACCGTGCGTTCCGTCTCTTCAGCAAGGCAGGTATTCTAGCGAAATCCTGCGGCTTTGCAACCCCTCTTGTGTCGCATACGGGCCACCGGAAGCGTCTGCGGCGGCGAACGGGGGGGAGGGGGAAAGTCGGGGTCCGCCCGGGACCGACCGTGGGGCAGGACGGATCAGGAAGGCCCGTCTTCTGTGCCAGCCGGCGGGTTCCCTGCCGACGCTTCGCCGGGCGGAGGACGGCGCTGGCCTCTCGACCAGAGGACGAGGACCGCAATGAGCACGGCGGCCGCCGTCACAATGAACAGGAAACACGCCCCGAAGATCAGGACTTCCCAGATCCCAGGGACATAGAGGGCCAACGGAAACAAGCGTTCACTATCCTTGGGAAGGCGGGCCCTTGTCTTCTTTGTCGTCCTCGCGGCCGGCCTTGTCGATCTCGTCCTCGACGCCCTTGAGGCCCTTCTTGAACTCGACGATGCCGCGCCCCAGGCTCCGGCCGACCTCCGGCAGGCGCCGGCCGAACAGCAGCAGCGCCACGATCAGGATGATGATGATTTCCCAGATGCCGGGCGTATAGAATGCGAGCGGTTCCATGCCTTGCCCTCCGAACTGAAGTCCTATCCATTATAGCCTGAAACGCGCCCCGTCAAAGCAAATCATTTCGAGCGGCCAGGGCGCTCCCGCACCTCGGCCACGCCGCGCCGGACCCAGTCGAGCCACGCGTCGAGCCCCTCGCCCGTGCGGCAGGAGAGTTCGAGGATCACGAGGTCGGGCCTCAGGCCCCTGACCCAGGCGCGGAACGCCTCGGTCGAGAAGCCCGTGACCTCTACGAGGTCCATCTTGTTCAAGACGACGCAATCGGCCGAGTGGAAGACGACGGGGTACTTGGCCGGCTTGTCATCGCCCTCGGGCGTGCTCGAAACGACCACGCGCCGATGCTCGCCAAGATCGAACCCAGCCGGGCAGACGAGGTTCCCCACGTTCTCGATGAACAGGACGTCCAGGGCGTCGAGGTCCAGGTTGGCGGCCGCGTCGGTCACCTGCCTGGCATTGAGGTGGCAGCCGCCGCCCGTGTTGACGAGTTCGGTGGGGAGGCCGGCCTTGCGTAAGCGCGCGGCATCGCGGTCGGTCGCCAGGTCGCCGTTGACGGCGGCCATGCGGAGTTCGCCGCCGAGGCGGCGGGAAGTCTCCTCGAGAAGACTCGTCTTGCCGGCGCCCGGCGAACTCATGAGGTTCGCCACGAAGACGCCGGCCTCGGCGAACCGCTCGGCGAGGCGTGCGGCCAGGCGGTCGTTCTCCAAGAGGACCTGTTTCTCAAGGCGGATCTTTTTAGGCATCGACTTCCTGGACCTCCAGCGACTCGAGCCTCAGGTCCCGCCCGCCCGTCACTTCGACGTCGAGCGAGGCGCACTTCGGGCAGGCGAGTTCGAACTTCCTCGTTTCGAAGGCGTGGCCGCAGGCGCGGCACTGGAGGGCGAGGGGCTCGCCGCGAATGTGAACCTTGGCGCCGGGCCAGTCGGAGTCGGCCGCCACCAGTTGCATGGCGAAATCCAGCGACTCCGGGTCGGCGCCGCTAAGTGCACCGACGACCACGTTGACGGCCAGGAGGCGGCTTCCCGGGCGACGCTGCATCTCGTCAAGGACCTGCTGCCACACGGCCTGGGCCAGTGAAAGTTCGTGCAAGCGGTCACCCGAAAGCGCGGGCCAGGCTCCGCCCGCGCGGCGGCCACGGCCCGAAGCCAGACCTATTTACCAGACAAAGCCTACTCCTGGGCTAGAAGGCCGTGCTACCAGTCGTTGCCGTTCAGCCCGAAGGGTTGAAACAGGATAGCCCAGGGCAACGCCCTGGGTATTCGGCCCCGTTTGGGCAGTTCAAGCCCTGACGGGGCGCAAGAGAATTCAAACGGCCTTTGTATCGCCCCTACAGGGCTGCTTGGTTTAAGGAAGCATCTCGGATACCCAGGGCGTTGCCCTGGGCTGTATTCTTGCAGCCCGTTGGGCTGCTGCCAACGGCACGCGCGGCCGGCTTGGGGGCGTTGCAGCACCCTACTCGAACACGAGCCGCGTGCCCGTGTTCGGGTTCAGCGGATAGAACATGTACTCGGTCACCTGGTTGCCGCCCACCTGCATGATGACCAGGACGATCGGCGTGGTGGTAGCCTGCCCCGCCACATCCAGCGACAGGTACCCGCTCGGGTCAAAATAGACGTAGAAGACAACGGAGGGCTTAGGGGTGCCGGTGGGGTTATATATTTTCCCCTTCAGCGCGCTAAGGACGCCCGCGCGATAGTTCCGCCAACTGGTCTGCTCGGCCACGGTAGGGTTGCGGGCGTCGGCCGGTGCGGCCGGCGCCGTGGGCAGACTGGTGAGGTCCGAGGTGGAAAGACTCAAGACAAAGAGGCTGCGGCCGAGGCTGACCGACGGCCGGTTCGGGACCGCCAGGCTTTCGCTGGTCCAGTTCGTCTTGCCCGCGGGGAGATACTCGATCTTCATGACCGTGCCATGTTCCAGGTCGCTCGCGTCGGTCTTGAGGACCAGCCGCGCGCTGACCTTCTCGGAGGCGGCGTAACTGCGGGCGGCGTTGAGCATGGACTGGAGTTCGGCGGCGGCGTTCGACGGGCCGATGCTGCTGGCCAGCGCCACGAGGACGCCGATGCTGCCGGCGACCAGGATCAGGCCGATCGCCATGACGGCCAGGAGTTCGGTCAGCGTGAAAGCGGCCTTGGCGTTGATGCGCACCTTCCACCTCCGGCGGGCTAGTCGAGCCCGTAATTGGTGATATCGTCTTTCGAGCCGGTCGGGTCGGTGGCGGGGTTGGGGCCGAGGGACTTGAGGCGCGGGATCCGCTCCTTCTGTACCGGCGGGGAGTACACGAACGGCCGGTCCCAGGCATCGGCGAAGACGCGCAGGCCCTTGTCCTTGTCCACGATCTTGACGTTGATCTCGCTGCCCGTGTAGTAAGGCCCGTGGCGGCGCTTGGCCGTGATCGCCAGGTACAGGGCCACTTCCTCCTTGTACGTCGCGTCGCTCGGGGTCGGCATCAGGTCGGCGGCGACCGGGCTCATCATACTGCCCGACTTCGAAGTGTACGGGTACAGGTCGTTGTAATCCCGGGCGTAGTTCTCGAGCGAGGTACCGAGGACGCGGAGCATCGCCTTGGTGTTGGCGATCCTCTGGCTCTTCATGATGTCGGTGGCGCCGACGACGAGCATGCTGAGGAGGATCCCGAGGATGGCGACAACGGTCACGAGTTCCAGGAGGGTGAACGCCGCCCGGCGTCCTCGGCCGGTTGTGTCTTGCGTTTTCACGCCCCTGCCCTCCTAAGCCCAATGTTAGTAGGTGAAATTGGCGATGTCGTCACACGTCGAGTCGGCGTCGATGGTGACGACCGCCTGGTAGTCGCCGCTGCTGGTCTTCTTGACGTACCCCCAGCGGCGGTCGGCTCCGGCCGAGATCAGGACATAGTCGCGGCGGACCCACGGCCGGGTCGCGTTGCTCGTCAGGCCGGGCCGGACGAGCAATTCAAATGCGGTCTGGCTGTAGTAGTTTTTGTCTGGCGGAGCGAACGAGTCCACGACGCCGTTGTCGGTCACGTTGAGGACGGTGGCCTCGTTGGGTTCGGCGCGGCAGTAGAAGATCGCCATGGCCGGGTTGAAGCCGTCCACGATGCCGCTGGTTTCGGCCGTGTAATAAGGACCCCAGGTCTGCGAGCCATCGGACTTGCCGAACGGCCCGTCGTAGTTGGGGGAACCCACCGGAGCGCCCCATCCGCGCCCGGTCGGACCTATCAGGTAGTAGGCAAGATAATTGGAACCGGTAGGATTCAATATGTTGGGGATAGTCGCCCCGCCGTGGGCCGCGTTGCTGGGCGGGAAGACGTTCCAGTCCTTGTGAAACGCCGCCAGCGCGACCTCCAACCGCTGGATCGTGTTCTTTGTCTTGAACTCCTGGACCACTACGATGGCGTGGGTCACGGCGGGCAGCATGAGCCCCGCCAGCAGCGTGATGATCGCCATGACGACCAGCAGTTCGATCAGCGTGTAGCCGCGCAGGGCCTCGCGGCTTGACGGCCTTCGGCATTTCATGGCGGCCTCCTCTCGCCCACGTGGGCATTAGTAGTTGAAGTTCGTGATGTCGTCGCAGGTCGCGTCAGTGGTTGTCGTGGCAGGGACCAGCGACGCTTCGCCCGCGACGACCGCCACTTTCACATAGCCATACCGCCGGTCCCGCCACGGGGAAATCAGCAGGTACGGCTTGGAAGCAAACTCCTCACCGCCAGGCCCCGGCTGGTCATACGTGGCCGCCAAGTCCGTGAGCGTCAGATCAAACTGCACCTGGCTGGCGAACCCCTCGATGGCGTATTGGGCATCCAGCGGGTTGTCGGTCGCGTCGAAGGTCGGGTTGATGGTATTGGCCCGGAAATAGAGGATGCGTCCCATGAGTGCGCCGTTGATCTCTCCGGCGGGCACCATTGCATCGAGGAAGCCGGCGACCTTGTTCGACCGGTAGACGAGTTTCGACCCCTCCGGGGAGAAATACGGGGGATAGTATCGAACGGCGCGGGCGCCGACGACCGGCATGGCGCCGCCGTTGCCGGTGCCCCAGCCTGCACCTCCGGGCCCCGCCAGGTAATAGACCAGGTTGCCCGCGCCGGAGTCCATGACGCCACTGTTCGGGTCGCTCGCCAGGTAGGGCTTGCTCGGCGGGTAGAAGCCGAAGTCGCGCTTGAAGCAGTTGAGCGCGATCTCGATGGCCTTCATGTCGTTGACGGTTTTTGTCCGCCGCACGAACTCCGTGGCCTTGGTGATGCCCGGCCACAGGATCGCCATGAGGAGCGACATGATGGCCATGACGACCAGGAGTTCGGCCAGCGTGAACGCGCGTCGGGTCAACCGGGTTGTCATGGCGCGTTCCTTTCAGCCGGGGCGCTTGCCGCGCCGGCTCAACGGATGTTCTTGATCATCGCCACGAGCGGCATGAACAGGCTGATGACGATGCCGCCGATCGTGACGCCCAGGAAGACGATCATGAGCGGTTCCATGGCGCTGACGAGGTTGGCCACGGCCTGGTCCACTTCCTCCTCGTACGTATCGGCCACCTTGATGAGCATCGCGTCGAGTTCGCCCGTTTCCTCGCCGACGTCCACCATGTTGACGACGATCGGGTCGACGACGCCGCTCTGCCTCAAGGGCCCCGCGATGCTCTCGCCCTCGCGGATCGAGTCATGGACGTGGCTGAGGGCCTTGGCGACCACCTCGTTGCCGACGGTGTCGCGGGTGATGTTCAGGGCCTCGAGGATCGGCACGCCCGAGGCGATCAGCGTTCCGAGCGTCCGCGTGAAGCGTGCGACGGCCGTGCGGTTCACGATGCTCCCCACGATCGGGATGTTCATCTTGAGCCAATCCATGGCGTATCGCCCGCCCTTCGATGCCTTGACCAGCCGAAGGACGACCCAGAAGGAGATCGGGATCCCCGGCACGAGGTACCAGTACAGGCGAAGGGCGTTGGAGACGGCGATCAGGATCTTGGTGGGGGACGGCAGGTCGATCTTGAACTGGTCGAAGATGTCGACGAACTTCGGGACGATGCCCCACATGATGCCCGCCAGGATGATCACGGTGACCCCGATGACGACCGACGGGTAGATGATGGCCCCGATGATGCGTCGTTTCAGCCGCGCGGCCTTTTCCATGAACTCGGCCAGTTTCCGGAGAATCTGGTCGAGGACGCCGCCGGCCTCGCCGGCCCGGACGGTGTGGACGTAGAGCCGGTCGAAAGCCTTGGGGTGCTTCTCCATGGCCTCCGAGAGGGTGCTGCCGGCCTCGACGTCCTCGATGATGTCCTGGAGGGCGTTTCGGAGGATGCCCGGCTTGGTCTGGCCGTCGAGGATGCGCAGGCTCCTGAGGATCGGCAGGCCCGCGTCCTGGAGCGTCGAGAGTTGGCGCGTGAACTGCGTCAACTGCTTGCTGCTGATGCGGCCGAAGGTGAGGGTCTTGCTCTTCTTTCGCACGGCGGTCGTGGGCTTGGCCCGGCGGGCCGTCGTTCGGATCTGCGTCGGGAAATGGCCCAACGCCCGGATCTTGGCGACGGCCTCCTCCTGCGAGGCCGCCTCGATCTCCGACCGGACTTCCTGGCCCTGAGCGTTCATCGCCTCATACTGGAACACCGGCATGGCACATGTCTCCTTGACCGGACGGTCACTGTTCTGCGATGGTGGCCTTGACGACCTCCTCGATGGTCGTGATGCCGTCGTAGATGGCCATCAGGCCGCTGTCGCGGAGCGTGCGCATCCCGCGTTTCTTGGCCTCGTCCCGGACCACGTTCGTTGACGACTGTTTCAGGATCAGGTCCTTCAGGGCGTCGTCCAGCCGCATGATCTCGAAGATGCCCCTGCGGCCCCGATAGCCCGTGTTGTTGCACTGGTCGCATCCCTTGCCGAAATAGAACGTCCGGCCCCGCACCTCCTCGAGCGTCAGGTCGAGTTGCCAGAGGGCCTCCTCGGTCGGCTCGAACTCGGCGCGGCAGTTGGTGCAGACCCTGCGGACGAGGCGCTGGGCGATCACGGCCTCCAGGGTGGCCGTCACCATGTACGGCTCCAGCCCGAGGTCCAGAAGGCGCGTGATGGCCGTCGGCGCGTCGTTCGTGTGGAGCGTCGAGAACACCAGGTGCCCCGTCAGGGACGCGTGGATCGCGATCTCGGCGGTCTCGATGTCGCGGATCTCGCCGACGAGGATCACGTCCGGGTCCTGCCTCAGGATGTGCCGGAGGCAGCGCCCGAACGTCAACTCGATGTCCGGGTTGATCTGCACCTGGATGAGGCCGTCGATGTCGTACTCGACGGGGTCCTCGGTCGTGATGATCTTGGTGTCGATGCTGTTGATGGCCGAGAGGGCCGAGTACAGGGTGGTCGTCTTGCCGCAACCCGTGGGCCCGGTCACAATGACGATCCCGTTCGGCAGGTGGATCAGTTCGTCCAGAACGACCTGTTCGTCCTCGCGGAGGCCGAGTTTCGTGATGTCCAGTTCGACCTGCGTCCGGTCCAGGACGCGCATGACGACGCTCTCGCCGAACATCGTGGGCAGGACCGAGACGCGCAGGTCAACCTGCTTGCCGCCGACCGTCAGTTCGATGCGCCCGTCCTGCGGCAGGCGCCGCTCCGCGATGTCGAGGTTCGACATGACCTTGATGCGGCTGACGACGGCCAGGGCGATGTGCCGGGGCGGCGGCACCATCTCATAGAGGACGCCGTCAATGCGGTACCGCATCTTGAACTCGTCCTCGAACGGCTCGAAGTGGATGTCGGAGGCCTTGTCGCGGATCGCCTGGAGGAGCACCAGGTTCAGCAGTTTCTTGACGGGCTGGCTCTCGCTCATCGCCCGGAGGTCCTCCAGGTCGATCGTCTCGGCGTCCGACTCGTTGATCCACTGGGCCCCGTCCCCCAGTTCGCTGATGACCGCCTCGACCGACTGGGCTTCGGCATAGTACTTGTCGAGCGCCCGGACGACCGCCTGCGGATCGGCCAGCGCGCCTTCGATCTCGTAGTCCAGGAGCATGTGGAGTTCGTCGAGGGCGCGGAAGTTGTTCGGGTCGGCCATCGCCACGGTCAGTTTGCCGCCCACAAACTCGATCGGCACGACGCTGTAACTGCGGGCCGTGATCGCATCGACCTTCTCGACGACGTCTGCGGGGATGTCGAGTTCGTCGAGGTTGACGCGGCGCATCCCGGCCTGGATGGCGAGGGCGGCCGAAACGTCGGCCTCCTCGCAGTAGCCGAGGTCCACCACGACGGCGCCGATGGCGCCGCCCCGCTTCTTCTTGATGGCGAGGGCGTCGTTGAGTTGGGACTCGTTGATGCGGCCCATCTGGATAAGGATCTCGCCGATCCGCTGGTGCCTGACGCGCGTCAGGTCGCCGATGGCCGCCGGCCCGGCGGCCGGCGCCTTGCCCATTCGCTCGTTCTTGGCATCCGGTGTACGGCTCACGGGTGTCCCCTTGCGTCCGGGGTTCCTCGGCTCAGCGAACGCCTGTCCGCTGGAACGCCTTCAGGTCGGTCTCGTCGATCGGGCCGCCGATGCGCTTGAGGGCGTCGCGCCCTTCGGCGGTCTGGGCGAGTTTCTCCTGCACTTCCTCCGGCCGCTGGGCCCGTTCCAGCAGTTCCTCCGGCGCGATGATGCCCTTCGAGTAGAGTTCCCACAGGGCGTCGTCCAGGAGCTGCATCCCCCACTTGCGGCCCGTCTGGATGACCGACTCCAGGCGGAATGTCTCGTTCTTGCGGATCAGGTTCTGGGCCGCCGGCGTGATCATGAGGAACTCGTAGGCGGCAATGCGGCCGGGCATGTCGATCCGCGGGACCAGCGTCTGCGAGATCACCGCCATCAGCGACCCGGCCAACTGGATGCGGATCATCTCCTTCTGCGCGACCGGAAACGCGTCCACGATCCGGTTGACCGTGCCGGCGGCGCCCGTCGTGTGGAGGGTCGAAAAGACCAGGTGGCCGGTCTCCGCGGCGCGGATGGCGGCCTCCATGGTCTGCATGTCGCGCATCTCGCCGACCAGGATGACGTCCGGGTCCGCCCGCAGCGCCCGCCGGACCGCTTCCTCGTACGACGGGACGTCCGTCCCCAGTTCACGCTGGTTCACCATCGACTTCTTGTGCTCGTGGTAGTACTCGATGGGTTCCTCGACCGTGATGATGTGGCGGTCGTAGTTCTCGTTGATGTAGTTGACCATGGACGCCAGCGTGGTCGTCTTGCCGGAACCCGTCGGCCCGGTCACCAGGAACAGGCCGTGGGTCTTCCCGAGCAGTTGCAGGACCGTCTCCGGCAGACCGATCTCGGCAAGGCTCATCAGCCGCGACGGGATCTGCCTGAGCGACAGGCTGATATTGCCCTTCTGTTTGAACACCGCGGCACGGAACCGCGCCTTGTCCTGAAACGAGAAGCCGAAGTCGCAGGACCCGACCTCCTCCAGTTCCTGTTGGTACCGCTCGGGCGTGATGCTGCGCATCAGGCCGGCGGTGTCCTCGGGCCCCAGGACCTCGGTTTCGAGGGGCCGCAGGCGGCCGTGAAGGCGGATCACGGGGGACCGGCCGACGTGCAGATGCAGGTCGCTGGCGTTCTTGGAGATGACGAACTGGAGCAGTTTGTCGATCTGGATCATCGAGCACCCCTGAATTCTCGGCCTCCGCCGGGGTATTCTATACTTTGGGCCCGTGCCGCGACAACTCCACCGCCCCTCAAGCGTTCGACAGGGCCACCTCGCGCTGCGCACGTGCCAGAACCTCGTTCAGCGTGGTCGTGCCCCTCATGACCTTCGCCAGGCCGTCCTCGAGCAGGGTCCGCATGCCCATCGAGCGGGCGGCCGCCCGCATCTCGTTCAGCGGCCGCCTCCGGAACGCCATTTCCTTGAGTTCCGAGTTCATGACCAGCAACTCGAAGATGCCCATGCGGCCGCGGTAGCCCATCTCGTGGCATTTCGGGCACCCGACGGGCCGGAAAAAGGTCGCCTGGCTCAGTTGCTCGTCGGTGATCCCCAGGCGGCGAAGCAGCGCCAACTCCGCGTCCGGGTCGGGCTGCTTGCACTCCGGGCACAGGACCCGGACGAGCCGCTGGGCCATGATCGCCTGGATGGAACTGGCGACGAGGAACGGCTTGACCCCCATGTCAATAAGGCGTGTGATCGCACTGGGCGCGTCATTGGTATGAAGCGTACTGAATACCAGGTGTCCGGTCAGCGAAGCCTGGATGGCCATCTCCGCCGTCTGCAAATCGCGGATTTCGCCCACCAGAATGATGTCCGGCGCCTGCCGCATCATCGCCCGGATGATCGCCTGCCACGTCAGCCCGATCTGCTCGTTCACCTGGACCTGGTTCACGCCCGAAACGTGGTACTCGACCGGGTCCTCCGCCGTGATGATCTTGGTGTCGGGCGTGTTCAACTTCGACAGGGCCGCATACAGCGTCGTCGTCTTGCCGGAGCCCGTCGGCCCGGTCACGAGGAAAATGCCGTTGGGGCGCTCGATCAGCCGCTCGAAAAGGACCAGGTCCTCGCCCCGGAACCCGAGGGATTCAAGCCCCAACTCAATGGATTCCCGGCGCAGAATCCGCAGCACGATGCTCTCGCCGTGGTAGGCCGGCAGCGTCGAGACGCGGAAGTCCAGGTCCTCGCCGTTGAGTCGCATGCGGATGCGGCCGTCCTGGGGCAGCCGTTTCTCCTCGATCTGCATCCCGGCCATCAGTTTGACGCGGGTTGTGATCGAGCCCTGGAGCCGCTTGGGCGGCGGCTCGCGCTCGACGCAGACGCCGTCGATGCGGTACCGCACCCGCAGGCGCGACGCCAGGGCCTCGATGTGGATGTCGCTGGCCCGCATGCGCACCGCCTCGGTGATGATCAACTGCACGAGGCGGATGATCGGGGCCGACTCGGCCCCCTTGGCCGCTTCCGCCTCGCCGCGGTCCTCGAACTGCACGTCCGACGCCGTGAACTCCTGGAGCATCGAGTCCACCGACTCCGACTCCGCCTGCTCGGTGTAACTCGAGATGATCGACTCCACCTGCTTCCGCGATGCCAAGGCACAGTCAATGTCCATGTTCAGCCGGAACCGCATCGCGTCCACCGACTCCAGGTCCAGCGGGTCCGTGATCGCCACCTTCAGCCGCCCGTCCTGGTACGAGAGCGGCAACACCTGGTACTCCCGCATCAGGCTCTGGGGGATCATCTCCATGACCTGCGGGTCGATCGTCCCGATGTCGGGATTCACGAACTCCATGTCGAATTGAAGGGCGAGGGCCTTGGTGACGTCGATCTCGGTGCAGGCGCCCATGGCGATGAGGGCCTCGCCGATCCGCCGGCCGCTTCGACCCTGGCGCTCCGCCGCCTCACGGACCTGCTGCTCCGTGATGATGCCCCACTCCACCAGAATCTCACCCAGACGTTTTCGCGATCCGATCATCCGTCGCCTCGCTTCTCGCCTTTCTGCCCGGCGCGCGGTCCCTACGGCCTCGGACCTCCTGAGCCCCATCGGCGCGAGCGCCACTCCGGACTAGCACGGAAGGTATGCCGGTCGCCCTCGCGTAATGTACGCCACCCCTGGGCCTATCGTCAAGGCCAATCGCCCCCTCGCCGTTCCGGCGGCGGCCCCGGCTCGCCGCGCCGGCGGAAACGTCCAGTCAAAATCCCCTGCCGCCCTCAGACGTGGAGTTCGATCACGTCCTTGTCCTCGATCACGTGGTCCCGGTGCACGGGCTGGCCGTCGTATTTCTCCGACCCCCAGATCCGGGCCCGCTTCAACTGCTTTGCCATGTCCCGGTGGATCTCAGAGGCAAAATCGAGCACCGTGCTGCCGCGCTGCAAAATGAACGGCTGCTTCATGTCGGCCGGCTTGCCGGGCTCCTTGCTGTACACGCGGACGACGCCCAGCATCCTGAAACACTGGGCCGCCAGGTCCTGGAGGCCCTGGCCCGTTTCGGCGCTCGTGCCGATGATGGGCAGCGCTCCGCCGTAGAGTCCGCCAAGCGCGCCGAGCGCCTCAGCCGCGCCGGGCAGGTCGAGTTTCGTCCCGACCAGGATCATCGGCATATCCCTGCCGCCTTCGGGGGCCTCGCGGCCGGCAGGCACCATGCCGCGCTTCTCCAGTTGCCCGAGACACGTCTCCACCTGCTCCAGGGCGTCGGCCGCCGAAAGGTCAATGCAGATCAGCGCCGCGTCGGCCGCCCGAACCGTTCCGGTCATGCCCGGCACGATGCCATCGGAGGTCACGGGCGGCAGGTCCACGAGTTGAATCTGGATGTCCTCGTACGGCATCATCCCGGGGACGGGCGCGTGCGTGGCAAACGGGTACGGGGCGACGTTCACCCGTGCTTTGGTCGTCGCGGCCAGGAGGGCGCTCTTCCCGGAGTTGGGCGTCCCGACGAGCACCACCTGGCCGGCGCCGCTCTTTTCGACGTGGAAGACGTCCACGCCGGTCTTGCTGTGGGCCTGGTCGGCAGCGGCCCGCGTCTTGGCCAGGCGGTGCTTGATGTCCGCCTGCATCTTCTCGGTGCCCTTGTGCTTCGGAATGGTGGCGTACATCTCTTCGAGCGCCGCAATCTTCTCCTGCGGCGTCTTGGCCTGGCGATAGGCCCTATCGGCGGCGAGATACTGGGGCGTCAGGTTGGCTGGCATTGGGTCCGCTCGGTCCGTTGAGTCTACCTACCCGCCTATTCTACCCGCAGATGGCCGCCGTGCAACCACCAGCGGCCCGTTCGATTGCGGATGGCGCCAGCGCGGCGGCCAGGAATGGCCGCCGCGCAAACGTGACGCGACCTGCCGGGCGCCCGTTTCGCCGGCGGGCTTGCCCGCCGCGCTGCTTCACCCTTGCATCAGGCGCCCCCCCTGGGCACAATGGCGCGTATACACTCGCATGCGGAGAACGAGCGCTATGCTTGACCTGGAGACCCTCCGGACGCGGACCGACGAGGTCCGCCGCAACATCGCCAACCGGGGCATGAAGGCCGACGTCGACGAGGTCCTGCGCCTGGCCGACGAACGCTCGACCCTGATTGCCGATGCGGATGCTCTCCGCCGCCGCCGGAATGATCTCAGCCAGAAGGTCCCCCAGGCCTCCGCCGCGGACCGTCCCGCCCTGGTCGAGGAAGCATCGGCCGTCAAGGCCGCCATTGCCGACGCCGAGGCGCGGCTCGCCACGGCCGAGGAGCGCCTCCGCGAGGCCCAGTCGAAGATCCCGAACCTGACGCACCCCGACGCGCCCGTCGGCCGCGACGAGGCGGCCAACCGCGAGGTCCGCCGCGTCGGCGAGGTCCCGACCTTCGACTTCGAGCCGAAGGACCACGTCGCCCTGGGCGAGGCGCTCGGCCTCCTCGACTTCGACAGCGCCACGAAGGTGACGGGGTCGAACTTCTACTTCCTCAAAAACGAGGCGGCGCTTCTCGAACAGGCGCTCGTGCGGTTCGGCCTGGAAAAGATCCGCCGCGAGGGGTTCGACCTGTACTCGACGCCCGACCTGGCGAGGATGAGGGTGCTGGAGGGCACGGGCTTCAACCCGCGGGGCGACGAGACGCAGATCTACCGCCTTGAGGGGTTCGACCTGGGCCTCATTGCGACGGCCGAGATCACCCTCGGCGGCCTCCTGATGGACGAGATCCTCGAGGGCGGGCGGCTGCCGCTGAAGGTCGGGGGCGTGAGCCACTGTTTCCGCGTCGAGGCGGGGGCCTACGGCCGCGCCAGCCGCGGCCTCTATCGCGTCCACCAATTCACCAAGGTCGAGATGTTCGCCTTCACGACGCCCGAGCAGTCCGACGCCATGCACCTGGAACTCCTTCGGATCGAGGAAGAGGTCTACCAGGCGCTCGGCATCCCCTACCGCGTCATTGACATTGCGACGGGCGACCTCGGCGGCCCGGCGTACCGCAAGTTCGACCTGGAGGCGTGGATGCCCGGGCGCGGCAAAGGCGGCGAGTGGGGCGAGATCACGTCCACCTCGAACTGCACCGATTACCAGGCTCGGCGCTTGAAGATCCGCTTCCGCCGCGAGAAGGGCAGGAAGCCCGAACTCGTCCACACCTTGAACGGCACGGTGATCGCCGTGCCGCGGACGCTGGTCGCCATCCTCGAGAACGGCCAGCAGGCGGACGGGGCGATTCTTGTGCCCGAGGCGCTGCGCCCGCTGGCAGGGTTCGACCGGATCGGGCCGCGCGCGTAGGTTCTGTCTGACGAATCGGTCGAGAGGCCCGAGGGCGAGCACAGGTTCGGCCCATGGCACGCGGAAAATCAAAACCCGGCGTCGTCCGGTGCAGCGCCTTCCTCGAAGAGGCCGCGAAGGCCGACCCGGCGCCCGTGTATGTCCTCGCCGGGGCCGACGCATACCTCGTGGAGCAGGCCCGCTTGGCCGTCCGGGAGTGCGTCCTCGGCGACGCTGACCCGGCGATGGCCCTGGCCGAGTTCGAGGGGTCCGACGCGGCGCTGGCCGACGTTCTCGATTCGCTCCGAACGGCGCCGTTCCTTGCGCCGCGGCGCCTCGTCGTCGTCCGCGAGGCCGACCGCTTCGTCACCGAGCACCGCGGCGCCCTCGAGCGCTACCTCGACGCCCCTTCGCCGACCGGATCGCTCTCGCTGGAAGTCTCGTCGTGGAACGCCGAGACGAACCTCTCGAAGCGCGCCGCAAAGATCGGTTACGTCGTTCAATGCGAGGCCGACCGGCCGGACCGCATCCCCGGCTGGCTTCAGACGATGGCCCGAAAGAAGTACAATAAGACGCTGGACCGCGCCGCCGTCGAATTGCTGATCGAGTACCTCGGCACCGGCATGGGCGACCTCGTGCCGGCCCTCGACCTGCTTGACCTTTACACCGGCGATTCCGATCGGATCGGCGAGCCGGACGTCGACGCACTGGTCGCGCGCGGCCAGCACGAGCGCGTCTGGGCCCTGTGCGACGCCGTGGCCGGGCGCCGGCTGGCCCGGGCCCTCGAACTCCTGGACGCATTCTGGGCCGATGGCATGGCCGCGCCCCAGATCGTCGGCCTCCTGCGGAAGGAAATCCGGCAACTGGTCCTCGTGAATGCCTTGAACCGCCGCATGAGCCTCGAGGCCGCCGTGAACCAGGCCGGCGCGCCCCGGGCCGCCATGTCCAGGATTCGCCTCGCCCTCCAGACCTCCTGCGACGAGCACCTGGCCGACGCGTACCAGGCCTTGGTGGACGCAGACCTCGAGGCGAAGACGACGGCCAACGACCGCCTTGCCATGGAGACGCTGCTCCACAGACTGTGCGGCCCCGTTCATATGTGATGTGAGGTCAACATGCCTACCGACGCGCCCGTGGCCGTCCCGTTCGGCGCCGGCAACATCGGCCGCGGTTTCATGGGCGAACTCTTCTCGCGCAGCGGCTACCACACGCGGTTCGTCGAGATCGATCCGGCCATCGTCCAGGCGATCAACCGGCGCGGCCGGTACCAGGTCCGCCGCGTCGCGGCCGACCCGCTGTGGGAGCGCCTGGCGGCGGCACCGGCCGGGGGGACCTGAGCGATGCGAGTGCTCCTCGTCCAACCGGTCGCGCTGTTGCAACCCGGGCATTCGCCGTACTGCCACGAGGTGGCGCTCCTGGGCGCGGAACTCGCGCGGCGCGGCTGGACGGTCGGCCTGGCGCTCTTCCGGCGGTTCGACGAAGCGGCGCTGGCCGCGGCGGTGGCCGAATCGCGGCCGGACGTCTTCCTCATCTACCTCGAGAGCCTGACAGCCGACCTGGCGTTCCGCCTGGCCGAGGCCCTGCGGACCCAGCGATCGGCCGGGCTCATCCTCTTCGGCCCCTATGCCAGGCGATGCCCCAACGAAGCC
>Ga0315284_10007033_pt1 | contig 16043 bp, 11 predicted proteins | sample YL17G09_16_MG_FD_203696 | JGI IMG/M metagenome (GOLD analysis project Ga0315284, IMG submission 203696) | Sediment microbial communities from Yellowstone Lake, YNP, Wyoming, USA - YL17G09_16 | ecosystem: Environmental > Aquatic > Freshwater > Lake > Sediment | place: USA: Wyoming | collected... | reverse complement strand
TTCCCCCCCCCCATCCCCCCCCCGCGCCGCCGCACCCCTCCTTTCTTTATCACCCCGCCCCACCCCACCACCACCACAACCCCCCCCCCCCCCCCCCCCCCGCGGCTCTGTTTGGGTGCCAAGGCCGTGTTTTTTCCATCGGCTCCTGCAGGACGCTGTTCTGACTGGATATGCTCATTCAGGTCGCGGCTGAATGTCCGCATACTTGTGGACTGATTAGTATGTCGCTACAGCTGATTGCGGCTCGGCTGAATATTTTTACCTTACGCGGTTTATCCCCCGGTGGACTGTCCCCAATTTTGCCCGTACGATGTTTCATTTCGTGGGAGAGAGATCCCTTTCCCACACACTTCGCAACGCGCCGAGCGCTATGGGCAGGGCGCCGGCAAAGAGGAATACCATATCCCCCACCATGCGCAGCCATTCGAGCTTATGGTAGGTGCCGCTCATCAGGAAGGTCAGACGGCGCGCGTGCCAGTAACCATTGGCGATGGAATCCCAGAGCTGGATTACTCCGCCGGGGAACAGATCCAGGATGATCATGAGCGCGAGGCCCACATTAAGACCCCAGAAGCCCACCCGGATGAACTTCTCCGTCCCCTTCCAAGCGGTGTCGGATTGCATAGCCCTCAAGCAGAAGACCAGGACCGCCAGGGCCAACATCCCAAAGACACCAAATAGTGCGGCGTGGCCATGATTGGGGGTGAGCGTCGTGCCCACCTCGAAGTAGGACACGATCGGCAGGTTGATCAGGAAACCGAAGATGCCTGCGCCGACGAAGTTCCATACACCCACGGCCATGAGGAAATAAATGGCCCACTTCTGGTCCCAGGCGAGATCGTGGCCGCACGTGGAACACTGCGCCTTCCTCAGCTTGATGAAGTCCCAGGCGTCCAGCGTCAGAAGCGTGAGAGGCACAACTTCCATAGCGGAGAAGCATGCCGCCAGGCCCATATTAAGAGTTCCCTGTCCCGTGAAATACCAATGGTGTCCCGTGCCGATGATCCCGCCGCTGAGGTACAGGATCGCGTCCAGGTAAATCAAGCGCGTGGCGGTCTTGGTGCTGACCACACCCATCTGGTGGAACATGATGGCCACCAGCACCGTCGCGAAGAGTTCGAAAAATCCTTCCACCCAAAGGTGAATGATCCAGAAGCGCCAGTTGTCGATAACGGCGAAGTTGGTGTGGGGGCCGTAGAAAAGGGCGGGCAGGTAGAAGACAGGGATCGCCACGGCCGCGTACAAAAAGAGTGAGGACAGTGTACGCATGCGAGGGCTCTTGATGGCAGGCTTCAGCGCCCGAAACATCAGAAACAGCCAGAAGAGGAGCCCGACCGCCAGCAGGAACTGCCAGAACCGCCCGAGGTCCAGGTATTCGGAACCCTGGTGGCCGAACCAGAACCAGAGCTGTCCCAGCTTGTCGTTGATGCCGAGGGACTCGCCGGTCAGACTGCCGACGACGACCACCACCAGCGCCCCGAGGAGTGCATAAACGCCGATCCCCTGGCCCTTGGGCTCTCCGCCACCTACCCACGCAGCCAGGAAAAGGCCGCCGCCCACCCAGGCCGTCGCGATCCAGAAGATAGCGAGTTGGAGGTGCCAGGTGCGCGCCAGGGTGTAGGGCAGCACGCGGGCTATGTCGAACCCGTAAAAGGCGCCTGGCTCCACACGGTAGTGGGCGAGCACGCCTCCCAGGAATGCTTGCGCCAGGAACAAGAGCGCCACGATGCCGAAGAACGCCCCCGTAGCCCACTGGCTGGGCGTGAGTTTCAGAGCGGGGGGAGCAGAGTGCATGATATGGATGCCGCCGCCCTCGCCCTTCCAACCCAGGTAGTCGAACTTGCCCACGACGAAGAGGATCAGACCCAGCCCTGACAGGAGGGTGATGAGACTCAGGGCACTCCAGACATAGGTCTCGGTGGAAGGACGGTTTCCCGCGATGGGCTCGTAGGGCCAGTTGTTGGTGTACGAATAATTCTTCCCAGGGCGCGTCGCCGTTGTGGCCCAGGCTGCCCAGGCGAAGTAAGCGGTCAGGGCTTTGATCTCCGCGGGGTTCTGAATATAGTTGTCCGGCAGCCCGGGAGCGGCGTCCTTTTTGCTAAAGTACTCGCCCCATTCGGAGAGTTGGGTGCGATAGGCATCCACCTCGCCTGACGAGAGCCGGAGCGTTCGCGAGGCTGCATCGTAGCGGTTTTCCTTGAGCACAGTTGCCGTCCGCGCTGATGCGACACTCTGCTCGTCCTGCGAGAGCTGCGCAAACGCCTTGCCGTACTTCTCGATCGCTATCCCGTCCCGGGTTATCTCGCTAAGCCTGTGTAGATATTCCGCGCTGTAATCAGGGCCCAGATACGCCCCGTGGCCCCACAGGCTCCCGTGCTCCATAAGACCATACTTGAGGAAGACCTCCTGGCCTTTTTGAATGTCAGCTCCAGTAAAAACCACGGTTCCCGCTACATCTGCAGCCCTCTCGGGGATGGGTGGAGCGTTTGTGTAGGTCAGGACCGTAACCAAGGATAGAACCGAGAAACCAACAATCATCACCAGGATCGCCGCATGTTTCCACCACGGAGAGAGACTCGAAACGTCTGTAGAAGTGTCGATCATGATATGCCCCCTTCAATGTCTATCAGGATTTCCAGCGTTTACGTCCTTATGTCGAAAGATTGCATTGGCGCGCCCATGCAGAAACGGGATTGTATTCATAGTAGCTGTGCAGCCTTGAGGAAGAGGATGTTATTTTCAAGGTGTACATGCTTGTGGAGGTCGTCCTCGAACTCCTTGAGCTTCTGGTAAGTGACCACGAAGGTATTGCAGACATCAACTGGTATAGCATATTCCTTTGAGAGATGGCGGATCGTATGAATCGCATCGCCAATCTCCTCGTGCTCATGACTGAGCTTCTTAAGTGAATCCTTGATCGTTTCGATATCTTTCGCTGCCGGTGCTGCTCCTGCCTTTCTGGCCGCATCGGCCCGTTTAATGGCCGGAAAGAAAACCTCCTCCTCTTCCCGCAGATGGAGCGCCATAGCGCCTGCAATCTTGTCAAAGATCGTGGCGATCTCGATCACTTCCGGATGGTGAGCACCATGGACAGCAGCGATTTTATGTGTGTAGGCAGCGATCTGCCCGGTATTCTCTTTGAGATAGGTATGGTGGGCGTTGATGATGTAGTCGGCCAGGAAGGGCATCTCCCACGAAACATAATTCTGGCTCCGCTCGACCGGTTCACTCTTCACCCCCTCGAGTTCCCCGGTTATCGCGGCAAGATCGATCCCTTTCTGGGCGCAGGTTGCCGCGAGGGCAACATTGCCCCCGCAGCAGAAGTCGATCCCGTGGTTTTCGAAAACTCTGGCGGTCCGGTAATCGTCGGCGACGATCTGGCCGACGGTTCTATCCGAGGTGTTCATGGTCTGTACTGTTTTTGATTCTTTCATTTTCTTCTCCTCTTGGTGGCGGTAGATCAGACAGGTACTTTAGCCAAGACAAACCACTGGGACTAAATATTTTACATTGCCTTCCTTTCGACGGACAGTCCAAATAGCCTGCCTTTTTGGCATCTAATCCTGCCCATCGGGGCGCTCCAACTTCCGAGTCGGCAAATCGGACAAGAGGGATCGCGGTCCAGATATGGGCTTCGGGGAAGCGGGGCGGTGCCCACCGTTCCCCCAGCCACACTTCCCAGATCGGAACTTCGCGGGAGTGAAGCCCCCCGTTTCCTTTGGTCTCATGGAGCGAGGGCGGCTGACGGCCGAAGTTAACATAACACCCCCGTATCGGAGGCAGGGCCAGCCTTCACAGCCGGGCTCCGATACTAGCGACGGCAGCTTATGTCTATCCGTTCGTGGCCCAGGTCTTCTCCGAGTAGTCCCGCATGTGAGTGCCTTGCGCTCATGCACCTCAAGAACTGAATTGCTGGAAAATCACTGCATGTTCGTACCGGCAGGGCCTGGAACGTGGCTTTGTGCCTGTGTCCAAAACGGTACTAAGGAATCCTCAGATTTCTGCCGAAGTGTCTTGTGTTGCAATAAATACGCCGAACCAGGTGCCTGTTTGACGAGCCGGCGGCACCAACGCCAGCCCTAGGCACAAGAAACATCAAAAGAGCGCGCATGACAAACGAACCCCAACCGGTAATGTCGCCTCCGGACCGGAGCCTCGGGATCCAGAAATTCATGGCAAGACAGCCAATTTTCGACCAGAGTCGGTCGGTGCTTGGCTACGAACTTCTGTTCCGCACCAGCCTGGAAAACTACTTCCAACCCGCGTCGGGCGGAAACACTTCGAAGTGTGTCGTCGACAATTACCTGCTTTTCGGCCTCGACGCGCTCACGGGGGGCCGCAGAGCTTTTGTGAATTTCACACGCGAGGCCTTAATTCAGGACTATCCGATGCTGCTGCCCAGCGAGCAGATCGTCGTTGAGATCGTGGAAGACGTCCGGCCTGATGACCAGGTGCTTGCGGCTTGCCGACGGCTGAAAGATGCCGGCTACACGATTGCCCTCGACGATTTCCTTCTTTCCCAGGAAGCCAATCCGCTTACTGGGTTTGCCGATATCATCAAGGTAGACTTCTTGACCACGGCTCCCGCCGAGCGCGAAGGGCTGGTGCGCAAATTTTCCCCTTTGGGGATCAAGATGCTGGCAGAAAAGGTTGAGACCCAGAGCGACATTGCGATTGCCCAGAAGATGGGCTACACCTACTTCCAAGGCAATTTCTTCTGCAAGCCCCAGATGATGTCCGCTCGCGAAGTGCCTGGATTCAAGCTTAACTATTTGCACATGCTCCGTGCGATCAACCGGATACACCTGGATCTTCATGAAGTAGAGAGGATTCTCCGGCAGGAACCATCGCTGTTGATGAAGCTCCTGCGCTATCTAAACTCCGCCAATTTCGGCTTGCGCAGCCGGGTCACGTCGATCCGCCATGCCCTGGCACTTCTGGGCGAGAATAACGTGCGCAAGTGGACGTCCGTAGTCGCACTGCTGGACCTGGCTGAAGACAAGCCGGCGGAATTGATAGTCACATCTCTGGTGCGCGCCCGGTGCTGCGAGTTGCTGGCTCAGCCGCTACGAATGCCGGAACGTGAGACTGATCTTTTCCTGCTCGGAATGCTTTCGGTGATGGATGCCGTACTGGACCGCAGGATGGTCGACATTCTGGCGGAAATGCCAGTGGACGAGGAGGTCAAGGCCGCTCTGTCGGGCAGCACAAACCAGCTCCGCACCGTGCTTGATTCCGCAATCGCACAGGAACTGGGAGATTGGCATCGTCTGCGGATCTGTGCCGAGCAGATGAAAGTGGACGAGGATGTGTTCCCGCAAGCCTACATGCAGGCGGTCCAGTGGCAGAGAAGCATCCTCACCGGATGAATGACTCTGCCAGCACACTTCTGGGCGGCGGATCCAGGCAAGCACGGCGCACACGAATACCTGCAGAACATCCCTTACGAGACCCGCGTCATAGGCGTATCCCCCGGCTGGCCGAAGGATGGTGGCGTGTACCTACTTGCCGATCACAAGAATCGAAAACGAACCCGGTATCACTGGGCCCTGACCGCCCCCGCGACCTCCGGCAGGTGGCGGCGTTGGCGCCGGCCCGCGCTCAACGCTCATGGTCAAGATGTGGTTCGTCTGCCTGTCGAGCGTCAGCGTTCGGGCCCCCATCATCGTCTGAAGATTCTGCTCGACCTCGAAGCTCGTCGGGCTCTTCTCCTTGACGACGGTCATCGTGCCATTGCCGTGCGAGCTGAAGACTTCCATGGTCGCCGGGTTGAACACCGCGCCGTCGGAGCCGCCAGCGAGCGGCAGGCTCGTGAAGATCTTGCCGTCCTCGGAACTCAGAATCACCATCATCGGTTGTGGCGGCTGCGCCGGCGGGTTTCCAGAGCTGGCGCACGCCGCGAACAAGACGTGATTCTTCGCATCCAAGGCGAGCCCGTTACACCGGCCCTTGTCGCCGAACGGATAGTGCCCGGTCGCCTTCATCGTCTTGACGTCGACGGCCGTGACGCTCCCCTGCGCGTCCTGCATGACTACATAGAGATTGCCTTTGCCATCGGCAACGCCCTGCTCCGGCACGCCGCCCAGATCGATCGTGCCGAGCACGGTACCGTCTTTGGAATCGATGACCGTCGCGTCCTTTGTCGGGTGACTGAAGACGTAGATCCGGTCGTTGAATGCGTCGAAGAGAATGCCGTCGGGCTGGGCGGCACCGACATCGATCTTCTTGATCAGCTTCAACGTCTTGGTGTCAAACATCGAGACCGGCTTGCTGCTGGAGAAGCCGTGGCCCGACTTCGGGTCGACCGCCACGCCGTTCCCTCCGGTGTCGGGAATCTCGCCGGCCGGTTCGAGCGTGTCGAGATTGAAGACCGTGATGCGGCCGGGTACCGCGGGCGTGGCAGGGGTGGTGTCGGTTGCCGGAATCGCTCGCGTGCCACCGCGCGGAATGTACAGCCGGCGTCCGACGACGTCGGCATAAATGTAGTCAGAGCCACCTTCACCGCCGACCTTCGCGGTCTTGAGCACCTTGAACGGCCCATCGGTTACGGCCTGCTGGGCCAGTGCCGCCGGCGTGAACAACGCGATCGCGAGTGTGGATACCAAGAGAAACCGTCGCATGATGTACCTCCTCGGACGACAAATGCGAAAGGGCACGAACCTAGCTGTCCGCCATGAAAAAACCGGTGAGCTTTCTCGCCGCAGTTTCATCTGAAGGCCAGCTCACCCCGCGGCGGGACCGTCACTCCGATCCCACGCTCAACGGCGCTGTCGCAGAAGAGCGCAGCCGCCACAACATACTGAACCATCATCCCCGGCACTGTCAAATCGTATCTGCTCCCTTCTGCCAGTTGTGCTTCACATCCCGAGGCTCCCGGGAAACGCGATTGTGCAATCTTGGCCGTACTTCTTGGTTGCGGCCTGTCGCCGAGTGGCGTTTCCCACAGTGGAGACTTTTCGACACCGACACCGACACCGCCACGACTACGATCCTCCATCGCCTCGAGTCTAGTGCCGAACCGGCCCCAGATACTTGTCGAGCCAATCGAGGGTCTCACGGACTTCCTCTACGTGAGGTAACGCGGCGTGCCCAGCTTCGTAAATGACATGCCTCTTGTCTTTGTCTGGCGTTCCGAGGCGTCGGAAGATCGGCAGTTGGGCCGACTCCACGGGAAATAGAGAGTCATACCGGCCGTTGAGCATGAGCACGGGGAGTTTGATTCGCGTGACAGAGTTGGTACCATCAGCCTCGGGGAGAGCGCGCTGGAACCAAAGTCCCCCCGAAGACAGGATCGCTGCCTTGAACCGTCCCTCCATGGCCAGGAGGACCGGCGCAACCCCGCCCCCGAGACTGAAGCCGAAGTACGCCATTTTCGTCGCGTCGATGTCTTTTCGCCCTTCGAGGTAATCAAGCGATCGGCCCAGGTCCTTGGACCACATGACCAAGTGGTCGCGCCATAAGGCTGGCGGATTACCACCGGGACCACCAGGTTTCACGTCGTCTCGCCGTTGGTAAGTCCCCTTGTAGATCGGGACCATTACGGCCCGGCCGCTTTTTAGGAAGAAATCGCGGTCTCCATCAACCCATGGTGAGGTATCGAATCGATCCGCGAGGAGGGCGCCCGCGCTGGGGAAGTAGACGACCGTCTGGAACGGTGGCGCGACATTCTTCGGCAGAAAGAGATGAGCGATCACGCGCTCGTTGCCGTAGGCCGCGTCAAAGCTGACCTTCTCCCGCGTCCAGCCTCCTTCCGTCTGTGTCTCTTCCACGCGCGCGTGCAGATTTGCGCGGTCGTAGGTGTACAGCCCCTTGAATGCCGCGAAGACCTCATCGGAGACGATCTCGTCTTTCCATACATCGCGCACGGCGAGCTCCAGCCTCGCGGTCGCGGCTGGCGCAGGAGGCGAGGCGAGCTTGACACAGCGGAAGCCATAGTTCGTCCTGCGCTCCCACGGGGATAGTGCGTCCGTCATGTTGAACATGTAGTCCGGCTCGCCAAAACCGCCGCCGAGGATGAATCGCTTCCCTCCCGAGCTCTCATTCAGGCACCACTCCTTCACGTTTCCGGCCATGTCCGTCGTGCCGAAGCCGCTCAGCGCGCCAGCGCCTCCGACCGGAACCGTGCCCTTGTTCGAGAAATTGCTCCCCGGAACGATCAACGGGGCGAATGATGTTTGGGCGGCACACGTCCAGTGATAAATCGTCGGGAGACTCTTCACCGCGAACCGCGCGTATGCCGCGGCCTCGTACCAGCTCACGCCGGCGACAGGGTGCTTCTCCAACCCCCTCGAAAAGCTGCCCACCTCCCACGTCGCGGGGCCGGGACGGCCTGTCGTATCACGGAAAAGGGCGATAGCCTCTTGCCACGGTATCGTTCGCCCGTCTTTCACGAACGGCTCTATCCAGAACTCGCACTTCTGATAGCCCCCGGCGTCAACAAACTTCCTGTACTCCTCGTGGGTCACCTCGTGTTGGTCGATCAAGTAGTCATCGGGTCGATATTGAGTGGCAAGTCCGAACGGCCACCCGAGGGCGGTCTGCGCGCCTCTGACAACCACCATACCCGCCGGGACCGTGCGCTCCGGCCAGAGCTTCACATTCCTGTTAAACGGTGGATCTAGGATGAAGAAGATTGGGGCAAACCCGGGCTTTGCGATCCGCCAGACGTAGTCGTTCTCCGGCACGCGCACGTTGTTCAGCGGCGTGTTTCCCAAACTCTGCCAGTCATTGGGATCTCCCCGATAGGGTCGAATCGAAACGTCGGCCCCAGAAGGCACACTGGCGATCGAGACTTCTCCCGTCGCGCGCATCCAGAGCTTCTCGAGCGTCGGATCCTTCGGGAGCACTGCGCGGGCCTCCCGCGTCAGCGCGGCGGCCTTCACAAATTCCCCCGCGTCCACTAAACGCTCGATCTCTGGTGTCGCCGTCTCGAACGCCCATTGCGCGCGGGACGAGCGGTACCAGAACCAGCCGAATGCGGTGCTGGCCAGTACGACCGCAGCCCCGACAGCGAGCCACGCGTTTCTCGAGACCCTCGCCGGCCGCGCCGGCGCTAGAGAGGCTTCCAATGCTTTCAGCTCTCTGTGTACCTCTTCGGCGCTTCCGTATCTATTCGCCGGGTCCTTCTCGAGAAGCTTCCAAATCAGGGACTTGAGCCGTCCCGGCACCGGCGTGTCACCGAAGTCGCGCGGTTGCGCGTGCAGGATCGCGTCGGCAACGGTGATCGTAGAGCTTCCGGTGAAGGGCCGCTGCCCGCTGACCATCTCGAAGAGGACGAGGCCGAACGAGAAGAGGTCTGTCCGGTGATCGACGCGGAGTCCGCGCAGCTGCTCCGGACTCATGTAGCCGACGGTCCCGAGCACCATGCCGGCTTCGGTGTGAGCCGCGCCTGTGGTCGCCGCGGTCATGCTCTCGCCGAGAACCTCGGCTTCGATCACCTTGGCCAGCCCGAAGTCGAGCAGCTTGGCGCCACTCTTGGTGACCATCACGTTGCCCGGCTTTAGATCGCGGTGCGTAATACCGACTCGATGCGCGGCGTCGAGCGCGCCGGCCATCTGGATGGCATACTGCAGCGCCTGATCGACTGGCAGCGGCCCTTTCTTCAGACGTTCGGCCAGCGTCTCGCCGTCGAGAAACTCCATGACCAGGAAAGGTTTTCCTTCGGCTTTTTCGAATCCATAGATGGCGGCGATGTTTGGGTGACTGAGAGACGCCAGGAGTTTCGCTTCACGGTCAAAGCGGGCCAGTCGCTCGGGGTCTCCGGCAAATGCATCGGGCAGGACCTTAATGGCAACGCGGCGGTTTAGATGACTGTCTTCGGCGAGAAAGACCTCACCCATTCCTCCCTGGCCCAGCTTTTCGATGATCCGGTAGTGCGAGATGATCGTGCCGATCATGCAGAATCCCTCCACTGTTACTACCCGCGATGTATTCAGAACGACCCGAAGTTGCTGTCATTATAGTCGGCTGGCGCGGGCCTTCCTAGCTGAATCCGCAGAACTTGCGCGAGTGAGTCGGCCACCGGAAACAGGCACGCTCCCGAGCAACGGGCTTCGAGGAGATCAGGGTGGTAGCGTAGTGTCTCTCTGTGGTGACATCTCCCATGACGAGACTTCGCGGGCGCAATCCTATAGGACTGCCAGGTGAACCTCGATGCAAGTATCGAGTGGGAAGGAACGATGTATAACGGATCTGACGACAATCCGCGCCGAGCGAAGCGAGGGAAACGCTGCAGGGCGCGTCAGCGACCGCGACAGTGGCGGGTTTATTGGCGTGTTAGGCGGCCTATTCCCGACTCCAACGGACCAGGTCAAACGCAGTTGCGGGACGCCCGAGTTTCTTGACAATACTCTCAGCGCCCGTAAATCAGAAGGCGAAACGTTCCCGGAGTAGCAGCAGGATTCGGATTGGGACGTTCTTTGGTTGGGGCCGGAGGCGGGCCAAAATCCGACGTGGTCAGGTAGAGATTGTGCGTCTTTGGATCGAGTGCCATCGTCTTGGCCCCATACTCGGTCTTCACGGTTTCGACTACGCTGAACTTCTCGGGCGTGTCTTCGTGGAAGATGTGGATCATGCCCTCCCGCGTCGAGCAGAACACCAGACCCGTTTCAGGTTCGTAGATGGCGGCGTCCACGCCGGCGCTGATCGGAAAAGACTGGATGACTTTGCCGTTTTCCGAATCCATCACCACAAGCATCTGGGGGTTACGGCCGGCGCTGAATAGTCGCCGGTGCTCTCGGTCCATCGCGATAGCCGTGGGCCCTCCGGCAGGCGCAACCGGCCACCGCGCCTTGATGGTGTTCTTACTTGAATCGATGACCACCACATCGTTCTTTTCTTCATTGTTGTTGTAGATCGTTCCCTTGCCGTCGGTAACGGCATTCTCCGGGACGCCACCGAACTCCAAGGTCCCAACCACGGTGCCGCTCTTTGGCTCGATAACCGTTGCGCTGTGGGCCTCACCGTTGAACGAAAAGATGTGCTTTGAAGCCGGGTCGTAAAGAATGGCGTCCGCATCGGGGGCAGCCTTGACAGAGCCGGTGACTTTCAGGGTCTTCAAATCGAAGATCACCACCCTGGCGCTGTCCCCATCAGTGATGAATCCCTTGCCGAGCTCATTGACCAAGACGACTCCGTGGCACCGTTTCATACCTGTAATCGTGCCCACCACGGCGCCGTTGTCGGCGTTGATCACCTTGACTTCGGTACCGTGGGAAATGTAAACACGGCGTGTAGAAGCATCGAACGTAAGGTAATCGAAATACTCCCCGCCACCCGGGGCCGCGCCTAACGGAATTTTCTTAAGCAGGTGATAACCACCCTGCGGCGGACTTGACACAGCAGGACCACCGATTAATAGAAACGCCAGGGACAGAGCAATGACGCCTGGAGTAAAGAGTTTCATGGAGACCCTCCCTTCATTTTGTGGGCATTAGGATTGGCGGAACAACTCCCTGTATAACCGCAGCCTCACGCAGCGGTCGGAGTGTACCACAGAATCGCTTTGCAGGATCCTCGCCAAAATCGTCTCTCGCCGTTTGTAGATTTTTTTGCTGATTGCCTTGGTGTAGGGCGCCACGCAGGAAAAGACGGATCCGGGGGATCCTTGAGTGTCTGGACATGCCGTCGAGGGCGCCACCGATTGCTGCCATTGTCATCGGGAGGTATTTCCGCATGCGATCCACAAACGGCCTTTGAGAAGATCAGGGCGGTAGCGTGGCGTCACTGCGGAGACATCTCCCATAACGGGACTTCGGGACAATAACGATCTGGGCACGGTCAATATCCTGACATTCCCAGTCAGTGGTCATAGGACGGCAGCATGGGCAGAGGCCCGACGGTGGATTTGTCTGCCCCGCCATCCCTTTCCGGGTAGAGATAAAGGCTTGTTCCCACGCCAATCAGAAGCAGGGCAAATGCCACAGACAGCACCCACCATCGAATTTGCGGCCGTTGCTGGATGCGCGTCATGCCCGCTTCCATGGCGACGGACTTGTTCGAATCGGAGTCCCTCTTCATGCGCTTGAGATCGGTGGCCAGATCGGCAGCGCTCCGATAGCGCAGGTCGCGGTCCTTCTCCAGCGCCTTGTTGATGATGCGCTCCAACTCTCCCGGCAGGTCAGGATTGATGCGGACAGGCGCCGTAGGTGCTAAATTCAAAATTGCATTGAAGGTGGCCGCTGAAGACGCCCGATCAGAGACAGATAACATTCGGCTGGACTGCTTCGGGCGCACGCAATCTATTTGAACAGCCTGCCGACGGAAGCGGACCCATGAAGCGGCTGACGACGGCACAGTACGATCAGTTTCCCGGATCGTGGGCATCGAATGGCGAGCTGCTCGCCCTGGTCGAATCCACTGAAGATGACCACAACATCCTGGTCCAGAATTGGTTCGAAGAACTCAAGCGGATGGCAGCGGTGAAGAGACCCTGAGATATCGAAGGAATGACTCCTCCCGTCCTGCGGCCGCAGATCTGAAGCAGACTTTCATGCGCGGTGTGCGCACCCAGGCGCATGAAAATGAATAACTGGGGTGTGCCAATGCGCGGGCTAAAGCCCGCGGCCACTAACCATAAGATCATGCTGCAGTCCTTCGCAACCCGTCATTCTTTATCCAGTGGCGGCGGGCTTCAGCCCGCCCTGCCAGGTGCTATCTTCGTAGCAGTGCGCGGTTTTGCATAGCCGGCCCCAGATCGAACTGATGCCTCCTGCAAAGAAGTGTCAGCTGCTCTTGATGCGGCCGATGGCGGCATGCAACCCGCCAAATTCCCGTATCATCGTCAGAAAGCGGTTCGGCACAGGCGCAATCAACACAGTTCCCCGCCCGCGCAAAGTGTTGACCATCCCCTCGCCGGAAATCCAGGAGCCGAAGAGTCTGCGGCTGCTGCGCTCGAGCCTGTACTCAAGGCCGGAGGTCCGGGCTACAGCAAAAGATCCATCTACCACCAGGGTTTCACCGTTGAGTTGCATCGTCTGCAGCGGCCCCTGGGAGTTGAACATCACTTTCCCATAGCCTGACACCTTGGTCTGGAAAAACCCTTCTCCCCCGAACATACCGGTCCAGGCCTTGTTGGTGAACATGCCCACTTCCACCCCCTGGTCGCAAGCCAGAAAGGCCCCTTTGTCCAGGATCCACTCTTCTCCCTTGAGCTCCATGATGTTGCATTCGCAGAAGGTCGGCTCGAGGAAAAGCTCCCCGGTTCCGCGATAGCGCGGCCGCACAGCCCGCTCCTTCGTCAGGGCCGATTTGAGGAAACTGCCGACAGAGGGAAGTTCTGCTTCCATCTGGATGGCGCCGAGCATGTAATGCATGGCGCCGGCCTCCACCACGACTTCGGCATTGGAGAGCAATATCCGCGGCATGCTGTAGACTTCCCCTTTGATGACCTCAAAGCTCGTGACGGAAGGCGTCGCCGCAGGCATGGGCTGTGGAGGAGGCGCGGGCGCGAACATTTGCGGGAAGGCATCGCCAAAGGGCCGCCAATTATCGAGGCCCTCATACCAGCACAGGGTTTCCCTCCGGACGCGGCCTGACTGTACCATTTCCCCAAGTTGCGCCTCCGTCAGGGGGCCAATCCTCTGATCATTTTCGATAACATAGACTGCGTTCGGCATAAGCACCTCGTTGAATGAATATCCGGTCGAATCTCCGCGTGGGCTATTTACGGCCCCGCTCTCTGCAAAACTCCTGCACCTTTTTATATCGGCCAACCAAAACTTGCAAGCACCGTCGATCGGATCGTTGCAATCAGGATCCTCACGATCCGGCGCATCTCCTAGCCGTACATGCGGGCCAGCACACGAGACATAAAGTCCTTGTGATCCGACAACCGCAGATCCGCGTAGACCGCATCGAGGATTTTGCCGTCGCCTCCGATCAGGTAGGAAATCCGCCGGACGAATCCGAGCATGCCGGCGGCGCCATACGCGCGCGCTGCCGTGCGTTCCGGATCGGAGAGGAGAATGAACGGCAACTCCAATTTGGCGCGGAAGCGGGCGTGGGTTTGGCAACGCGATGCATTGACACCGACCACTCGCACGCCTCGGGCGGCAAGTTCCTGATGCGAGTCGCGGAACATGCATGCCTCCCTGGCGCACGTCGGAGTGAAATCGGCAGGATAGAAGTACAGGACCAGGGGGCCACCCTTAAGCATTTCCGACAGCCGAACCGTTTGCCCTGCATCGTCCTTCAGCTCAAAATCAGGCGCCGCATCACCAATGGCAAGCATGGATCCCCTCTCGTTCCTTCAGGAATTATGATTTCAACGAGGCAGGGCACCCTGCCAGCGGGCGATCAGCGCGGAAGACAGGCAATGTCCCGCAACGTTCACGGCAGTGCGCGGCATATCCAGCAGCGGATCAATGCCGAGGATCAGGCCGATGCCGGCGCCGACAACCTCAGGCGACACTCCGATTGAGGGCAAGGTTGCGGCAATTACAACGAGCCCGGCGCGCGGCACGGCTGCGATTCCCTTGCCTACAAGGAACAAGGTCCCGAAGAGAACCATCTGGTCGCCGAAGGTATGCGGGATGTGAAACGCCTGCAGAATGAAAAGCGAGCCCACACCAGTGAAGAGGGTGCTTCCCGAGGCATTGAAGTTCAGACCGGTTCCGATGGCAAACGAAGCAACCGAGCGCGGCACTCCCATTTCTTCCATGTGCTCCATCGTTTTGGGCAGCGCTGCCGAGCCTGAGGCTGTGGCAAACGCGATGGCAAAAGGTTCCTTGGCGGCCTGGTACAACCTGCGCAAGGGAATCCGGAACAGAAGCGCCAGCAGCGGGAAACAGACCAGGAGCAGCAGCGCCAGCCCGAGATAGACCGCTGCCATGAAACGCACAAAGCCCGCCCCCACCTGAAGCCCCTGTTTGCCGACCAAGGACGCAGCCGCCCCAAACACGCCGACAGGAGCCGCAAGCATGACCAGATCCGTGAATTTGTACATGACCTGCGCCAAAGAGCGGCACCAGTCGAGAACCGGTCCAGCCGCGGTCCCCGCAGCGGAAACCGCAATGGCGAAGAGGACGGAGAAAACCACGATCTGCAGGACATCGCCGCGTGCCATGGCATCGAAGATGCTCTGAGGGAAAAGGCGGATCCAGAATGATTCGGCCGGCGGCGCTCCGATTCCGGTCGCGACCTGGCTTACCGCAGCAGCAATGTCATGCCCCGGCTGCAGCAAGTTGCCCAGCGCAAATGCAATGGCCAGCGCTAAGGTCGTGATGACCATGAAAAGGCAGAGAGTCTGCAGTGCCATGCTGCCCAGTTTACGCAGACTCCCCTGTCCGGCTATGCCAACCACGAGGGTCGCAAAAACCAGAGGCGCGATGATTACAAGAACCATGCGGATGAAGATGGTTGCCAGGATCTGCATCGACTGACCCACCGGCGGCCAGAGCCAACCGACCAATCCTCCCAGTGCCAGCGCCGCCAGAATCTGCGTTGTCAGGCTCAGCCGCATCTTGATACTTCCTCCTGTTTATGGCCGATTCTACTCGCCGGTGGGCGCCAGGTCTTCAAAATTCGCCTTTCCCGAACACGGCGGGAAAAGGACTGGATCGTTATTCAAATTGCGCGCGGGCCGCACTGCAACGATATGAGAACAAGAATGAAATATTGTCAACCTGCCCCCAATAAAGCCGGCAGGCCTGTCTGTACGCGCGCTACCATGCTTTTGTACCACTTACTCTCAAATCCTCTGCAGCGAGGCAAGGATTCTGTGCCACGAGACGCAGAACAGGTAGGCGCGAAGCACCGGCAGTGAATAGCCGCGCCCGTGAGGGCGTGGTAGTGAGAGAAAAGAAATGGAGGTCCGAAGGACCGGCACAGATTTCTTGTGCCGCACCTTCGGCGCTCATTCCGGTTCGCCTGACAAATCCCGGCCTCATGAGGGCGTCCAACGGTTGATTACACCGCAAGCCGAGGTTGGTTTGGGAGCGCCTGGATAGGGGTAGGGAGAATCGATTGAGTTCGATCCCCCCTCCCTCCGAACCGGACAGGCGGTTCTCCCGCATCCGGCTCTCCGGTTAGTGGTTTTACCTCGT
>Ga0315284_10007032_pt1 | contig 16043 bp, 12 predicted proteins | sample YL17G09_16_MG_FD_203696 | JGI IMG/M metagenome (GOLD analysis project Ga0315284, IMG submission 203696) | Sediment microbial communities from Yellowstone Lake, YNP, Wyoming, USA - YL17G09_16 | ecosystem: Environmental > Aquatic > Freshwater > Lake > Sediment | place: USA: Wyoming | collected... | reverse complement strand
AGTAACCGAATGCCTCGAGGTAGTTCCCGCGATTGAGCTCTTTCTCGACGAAGCAGTTGAACATCTCGAAGCGGGCCTTGATACGCTCGAGCCTGGCCCGGAGGGCCTTCGCATACGACTTCTTGTCCAATGGCTTTGGCTTCAACGCCTTGCGCTTGTTGAAATAGAACACCGCCGGGCCGTGGACCTCCGGCTCTAGTAACTTATTCTTACTGCTATGTTTCATCACGCACAGGTCGATGAGCTGGAAGTCGCTGGTCCCCTCGAGCTTGTAGAAGCACTGCCAGTGTCCGTGGGAGGCGTTCTGGACCTCATACCTCTTCTCGATGGCCGAGAGTTTTTCAAGGGCCTTCTCGACGATGGCCACCGTCCTACTGACGGAACCATCCTTGACGTCGATCTGGAGGTCGATGTCCGAGTACCTGTCGAGCCGGCCGAAGGATATGGCCCCGCCCTCCCACATGGCGTTGACAAAAGCAAGAGGCTCCAAGGCGGACCTGAGGGCCTGGATGATGTCGTCCCTGCCTACGTTCCGTCCCATCTTCCTTGGCATGTGGGCCACGATCCCTTCCGTTAGGTGATTCGACCTCATCAAATTAAATATATTGTCGTGCATCTCTTTAAGCGGAAGGGGGCCCCATGGAGAAGACGTCCGAGATAGACCCGCAGGGGCGGATGAGGAAGATGCCCATCAAGGAGCTCCTGCGCATCGCCGAAGGATGCCAGATAGAGCATGATATGAAAAAACGGGAGGACCTCATCGACATAATAGAGATCTGCCTTACGGTCCACGAGTGGGGGACGCTCTTCACCGCCGATGAGCTGTCACAGGCCGCGAAGACCGATGGGAAATGCGTCATCAACCCAAAGGAGGCCAAGGCCAAGGCGGACAAGGACACCTTGGCCAGGTTCCATGCCATGGTCAGCGACTGCGACCACTGGTACCTCGCATATTCCTTTTTCGTCGGCGATACAGAGTACGGTTTTCTCTGGGAGACGCCCTACGACGAGATCCACAGGGCCTACAACAAGGTGAAGGCCTGGTACGACAACTGCGGCAGCGACACCTACTTCACGATAAGATATTGTAGCAAGGACCCGAAGCGCCATTATCCGACGGTGAAAAAGTGCAAGGACCTCGTGTACGTGCAGTTCATCGGGGAAAAGAGAAGGAAAACTAAGTGAGCGGATGATCGGGGCTCATCGCCCGCGTCGATCACCCGTCCCAAGTATTAGTTCGTAGCAATAATAGGGACCGGTGCATTCCGGGAAGTTAATGTGCCCGGGCCGTCTTGTGAAGCCCCTCTTGGCAATCAGGGCCTGGCTGCGCTCGTTCTTGTGATAGGTGTCCACGCGTATCGATGAAAAACCGTTCTTCCTGGCGTATTTCTCTGTGAAATCCATGAACCTGTTCGCGATGCCCTTGCGGTGCCACTTGGGATGGATGGCGATCCTGTGGCCCACGAGGTACCTTCCCTTGGCATCCTCCCATTTAACGTCCTCGTATTGTTTGTCCTGCTGCTCGGTGAGGACAACAATGCCGACGACCTTCCCTTTCTCCTTCATGGCGTACAATGTGCCGTCCTTGATGTCGGCCTCGAAAACCTCTGGCCTCGGGTACTGGTCGTTCCACTGCTCATTGCCTCTCGCGTTCATGTCCTTGATGACCTCACGGATGAGGTCGAGTACCTGTGGCAGGTCGGTCGGGGCGGCTTTTTCAATTTTCAGCCCATCACCGCCCGATGGATGGCCGTGCTTGGTATTTGAAATTTGAGCTTCCGCACTGGTGCCGATGCCCGGTCCGATGTGCCATACATCATTTTCTTATATGTGTGAGGTCTAACATGGACGGCCGGAATTCCCCATGATCGAGATGGTCGACAGGCAGGAACCGTTCACACGGTTGAAAGAGGTCCTGGACGAGGTCATCTCAGGGCATGGCCGTGTCGTTTTGATCTCAGGCGAGGCTGGCATAGGCAAGACGCGGCTGGTCCAGGAACTGGAGGGCTCCGCCAGCGGCAAGGGCGTGATGTTCCTCTACGGAAGATGCCTGTCCCCTATCGGGTCGGAGCCGTACCTGCCCTTCCTCGAGGCTCTCAGGGATTATTCCAGGAAGGCCCCCAAGGAAAAGAAAGGCGGGAAGACGCACCCGTCCGAAAAGGGAGCCGCCGGCAATGGCGAGACCCGCGACACAAGGACCATGCCCATGGGCCTGCTCGGTATAAATGACATGTTCGAGGGCGGCGGACAGGAGGGCGGCCATGACGCCACCACCGAAAGGATCGAGAGGCTCTGGAGGACGGATGTGGGGCGCGAGAGGGACAGGATGTACGAGACCATATCGTCCACGCTGCTGGGCATGGCCAGGGACAGGCCGCTCCTGCTATTCCTTGACGACCTCCAGTGGGCCGACTCCGGCACGCTCCAATTGCTGGTCCATATATCGCGCCACGTCGCCGAGAATAGGGTGCTTATAGTCTGCGCCTATCGGTTCGAGGAGGTCTTTGAGCTCGACGGGCGACCCCATCCGTTGAGCGAGGTCATGAGCCTGATGGAGCATCAGCGCATATCCGAGAGGATACCCCTTGAGGGTTTCAAGAAGGAGGACACAAAGCAGATGCTCTTCCGGCTCCTCGAGACGAAGGACATCCCCGCGGAGCTTGTGGAGACCATCCACGATAGGACCAACGGCAACCCCTACTTCATCGAGGAGGTTGTCAAGAGCCTCATCGAGCGGGGCATAATCGACCCCAAGGACCACCGATGGACGACGAAGTCCAGGCTGAAGGACATCACGATCCCGTCCACCGTGAGGGACGTCATAGCGCTCCGGCTGTCCAAGCTTGATGCCAGGGCCATGAAGACCCTCGAGCGCGCCTCCGTCATAGGCAAGGAGTTCAGCATCGACGTCCTGAGGGGCGTCTCGGACGCCCGCGAGGAGGACCTCGTCGACGACCTCGACCTTCTGATAAGGTCGAGGGTCATCATGGAAGAGACGAAAGGGATGTTCGAGTACTACCGATTCGCCTCCACGGTCATCAGGGAGGTCGTCTACGACGCCATATCGAACGTCAAAAGAAGGCTGTTGCATCGCAAGACGGCCAATGCCATCGAGGACCTCGTGGGCGAGGATTCCGACGAGATGGTCTATGTCCTGGCCCAGCACTACGCGCTAGCCAACGATCCGGACAAGAGCACGAAGTACACGGTCCGGGCCGGTAACAAAGCATTCAAGTCCATGGCCCTCAAAGAGGCCGACAGGTTCTACAGGACCGCCCTAGAATCCCTTGAGCGGGCCAAGAGGACGCCCGAGAACCTGACGCTGAAGGAGGAGGTCCTGCTCTCCGAGGGTAAGATACACTTCACCGTGGGGGAACATGACCTTGCGCTCAAGGAGCTGGGAGAGGTCCTCGAGCTGTGTTCGGAGACCAGCCACTTGAAGTCCGGGGCGCTTGCATATTATTGGATAGGCAGGACATACGAGAACCGCACCGACCTGGAGTCGGCGCGCGACTATCTCCAGAGGGCCCTGGAGCTATTCAGGGCCTGTTCCGACCTGAGCGGGCAGTCGATGGACCTCCAGTTCATCGCCATGTACCATTTGAGGAAAGGGGAATACCAAAAGGGCCTGGACCTTATCCGTGAGAGCGTCGAGCTTGCCGAGAAGGCGAACGACCTTGGGGAGATGGTCTCCTCCCATACGCTGGAGGCCATGCTCTGCAGCGAGCTGGGGGACTTCGACAGGTCCGAGAAAGGCTACCGGAAGGCCGAGGAGCTGGCACTGAAGGAAGGGGACCCAGGCAAGCTGTCCCGCATTTACAACAACTGGGGCGACCTGAGGATGAGGCAGTGGAGGTACGCCGACGCCATCCCGATCCTCGAGAGGTCCCTGGAACCTGGGAAGATGAGCGGCAACCTGCGGATGCTCGGATATTGTTACTGTAACATCGGGGAATGCATGGTCCACATCGGGGAGACCGCGAAGGGAAGGCCCCATCTCGAGCGTGCCAGGGCCATCTTCGAGAAGCTTGACGAGAAGCTCATGATAAGCCGGCTGGTCATGGTCGACGGGGTGGCTTACCGCAAGGCCAAGGATTGGGCCAAGGCCAGAGAATACGGGCTCAAGAGCATCGCCATGGCGGAAACCATGAACATACCGTTCGCCGTCGGAGAATACCTGATGGAATACGGCATCTCGTGCAAGGATGAGGGGGTCAGCGGCGAGGCCAAGCCGGTCCTGGAAAGGGCGGCAAAGATTTTTAAAGAGATCGGGGCCAAGAAGTTCCTGGAGAAGACCGAAGAGGAGCTCGGGCGGCTCGGATGATATATTCAGAGGTCGAGGGCATCCCGGGCTTGAGGTTCTTCCTTGCCCTTTGTACGACGGCTGCGATGCGTGCCTTCCGCGTCTCTTCCTTCTTCGCGTCCTCGACCCAGTAGATGTATTGGTTTCTCTGGCCGATGGCCAGACCGTGAGCGGGACCCTTGTCATGAAAGGGACCGCCAAGGAAGATGGGGCGGTCAGACCGAATTATCCCCGCGTGGAGGTCAGTGTGGATGGCGGCCTGTGGCAGAACGCCAGCGGGACCACAACGTGGCAGTTCACGGTGCAGACCGAAAACCTCCCGGATGGCGTCCACCGCATCAAGGCGAGGGCCTGCGATCCCATCGCCTGTTCCGCCGAGGACGCGAGAACCGTCTATGTGAACAATCATCCGACTGAGAATAACACAAGAATCGTGGACAATATCTGCTTGGCCCTATTGGCGACCACGGCAATCCTCATGGTAGCGACTGTAGTGACGAGGATATTCGTGTATAAGAAGGCTCATTAGAACGGGAGCGCCCAGAAAAAGGTCGTCGCCCGATTTTTTTATGGTAAGTCACTTGCGGAATTTTTATATCGCATAAGCACCGTTGCGTGATTCCATGCCGCACATGGACGATGATGAGCTCCGCCAGATCGAGGAACGAGAGGAATTCCTCAACAGCGGTCGTGGGGTCGGCCTTTCGCTCAAGCTGTACGCGGTCTTGCCGTTCAAGCTCGCGAACGCCTCGGGCAGCGTCACCCTGCTCGAGGTAAGGAACATGAGGTACGCAGCGGGCGGGTGCGGCAATTGCCTTGGGCGTATCGCGCATATCAGGCTCGATATCAATGGCAGTAAGGCCGAGCTCGAGGTTGGCCCGCAGCCACGTATATTCCAATATAAGGAATTGAAAATGGCATTGGGAGATGCAGACATCGACTTCGGTACCGCGTACCTCGTCATCGACGAAGGATAGCCTATTCCTCTGACGAGCCCTTCGAGGCCTTGACCTTCTTGCCCTTGTTCATCTTGCGCAGCCGTCCTAGCGGCCCGGGTGCCCACCAGTTCCATTTGCCCAGGAGCTTCATCGTGGCGGGCACGATGTATGTCCGGACCACCATCGCATCCAGCAGTATCGCGAAGCTTAGCGCGAACCCGAACTCGGCAAGCATCTTGGTGGACGACAGCATGAGGGCCCCTATGGCCCCGCCCATGATGATGGCCAATGCGGTGATTATGCCACCGGTCCAGTCCACAGCATCCACGATAGCGGTCTCGTTATCCTTGCCTTTGGCGACCTCCTCGCGGATGCGGGTGAGGATGAAGATGTTGTAGTCCATCCCCAGGCCCATGAGCATGATGAACAGGATGAGGGGCACCATGAACAGGATGGGCACGTTGAGCCACCAACCGAATATGAGGTACGTGGCCGCAAAGGACCATGTGATGGACATCCCGATGGATATTATTGCGAACGCCGGCAATGCCACCGAGCCGAGCACAAGCAGCAGCACGATGAAAATGCCTATGACGACGACGATCTCCATCTGCCTGAACTGGTCGTCCATCTGAAGCTTGACATCGTACATGCCGGCCGTTGAGCCTCCGACGTAGGCCTTCACGCCCGTGCCCGAGACTGCGTCGCGGACCGAGGAGCGCAATCCCGGGACTGCGTTGACGGCCTCGTTGGACATGGGCTCCGCGTTGAGCACGAAGCTCAGCCGCACCGTCCTGTTGTCCTGCCCGATGAAATCCCGGGCCTTCTGCTTGTTATTTAACGAGATGTTCCCCGGATGGGCGTAATCTATGATTACGCCATAGGGCCTGGACGGCCCGGTGACCTCGTGCACGATGGACCTGGCCGCTAATCGGGCCGAGACGGCCTCGACGATGGCGAGGTTCGTGGCACTGAGGTTCCCGTCGGGCTGCAGCACGTCCGAGCCGAAGACCAGCACGACCGTGGACGGCATGATGCGGCCCGCGCCGAACCCCGAGGTCATGACGGTCATCCCGTCCGTGGACTCCACTGCGGGCATGGCCCCGATGAAGTCGTAGCTAGTCTCGGTCGTAAGGGAGATATAGGCGGTCGGGATGGAGACCAGTATCGCCGCGAGCACGACGGCCTTGGCGTTGCGCACCGAGAACCGGGCCGCCTTGTAGAAGTAGCCGTGCTGCTTCTTGCGCCTGCGCGCCATGATGCGTGCCGCGTAGCGCTTGAACCGCTCCTTGCTGTTGGGCCAGAAGATGCGGTTGCCGGTGAGCATCAGCAGGGCGGGCACGAGCGTCAGGGCAATGAGCAACGCCATGAGGATGGACAGGCCCAGGACCAACCCCATTATCTTAATCATCTGGTAGTTCGCGATGCCCAACGAGAAGAAGGCGATCATGACCGTGGCGCCGGACGTGACTATGCTCTCACCGGCCCAGGTCACAGAGGTCTGGACAGCGTCCCCGCGGGTCGCCCCCTTGATGCGCTCCTCGCGGTAACGCGCGACGATGAAGATGGAATAGTCGGTACCCACCCCCATGAGAATGGTGAACAGCATCGTGCTGATCTGGGAATCGACAGGGGCGATGAAGGTCCCTATGATGAACATCATGGCCTGCGAAAGCCCCAGAGCGATCATCACTGCGCTCAGCGGCAGCACAGGCGTGAGCACGGAGCGGAAGAATATCCCCATGAGAATTATAAGTAGCGGGATGGTCACGAACTCGATGATGCTCATGTCGCCGAAGGCCGATGACATGATGTCGGACGAGATGGCCGCGCCGCCCGAGACATATGTGTGCAGGCCGGTGGCATTGGAGTTTGACCTCATGTCCTTGAGGAGGGCACGGAACTCGGCCACGTTCTCCACGATTGGTTTCTTGCCGTCGGGTTCGGTGTACTCGTCACCCTTGGAGAACCCCACGGACACGATGGTGACCGTGTTGTCCTGGCTCACGAAGCCGGAGCGCAGTTCGGCAGGGACACCGATGGGATAGGTGTCCAGCGTCCCGTTGGGCAGCACCTTTTGGTCCACGAAGGTCGACACCTTGCCGAGCTGGTCAGCGGGTGACAAGGCCGACAGTGGCCCGAGGCCATAGACGCCCTCCAGGAAGGCCATGTCGGTGATGTGGGCGCCCGCCGCCACCATGCCCACAGAGAACGCATGGATGGCAGCGTGGCTGGAGAAGGTCTTGACCGAAAATGCGGTCGCGACCGCGCCCATGAGCTGGGCCTGGGCCGGCGGCAGAGGCATGCCTGATATGAACACCGGGGCCGCGTTGCGGACCGATTGGTCAGCCCGCGCGAACGGGTCCGCGGCCAGGGCCGGGACCTGGGCCGTGGCGTTCCAGGCGCCCATGAAGGCCTGGAAATATCCGCTCGTCATTGCGGCGGTCTGCGGGTCCATGCCCTTGACCATCATCGCGACGGCCGCGGCCGTGATGCCGTAGGCCTCAAAGTCGCGGGTCGTGACATTGGCGGATGCATTCGTGGATGTGGCCCAGTTCTGGGCGTGCATGGCCGGGACGCCGTAGAGCATATAGGCGGTCTGGTTGACCCCGCCCTCGGTCAGATAGAGGCCGGCGTTCATCCCGGAGACCGCCTGAATGAGGATATACCGCTGGGCCGTGTAAACGGACACGAACCCCTTCGGGAAGGCGCCCGGTTCGCCCTGCTCCATGTACGTTATCTTTGGGTCAGAACGAGCCCTCTGCTCGAACCCCAGCATGAAGTCGCGCATCGCGGGGCTGCTCACATTGTCGGCCTGGATGACGATGAGGAAGGTGGAGTTGGATATGGTCCTTGGGAACTGTTCGTCCAGTATGGCCTGGGCCTTCTCCGAGTCTGTGGTCCCCGTTGTCCCGCTGCTCGTTTGCTGGTACGAGACTACATTGCTGGACTTGACGGCTAGCGGGATGGACACTGCGAGGATTATCACCCACAGAACGAGAACCGCCTTGTAGCGCTTGACGATGAACTTTCCGAGCCGATCGAAGATCATTCCGACACCCCATTGCATTTTGATTGTTGGCCGTGGCCTGTCATCCGTATTCCAATCATATTTATGTAGTTTCTTATTAAAATGTACCGTGGAACTGCCAAAGGATGGACAAGTCACCGTCCTGTTCTTTTACCGTCAAAAACACCCAGTACACATTCAAAAGATAGTGCAGGGGGAGAGATTTGAACTCTCGAAGGACTAAACCATAGGGTCCTAAGCCCTACCCCTTTTCCAAGCTCGGGTACCCCTGCATCGATCGTATGGATTGCTTTATAGGTGCGGACATATAAAAATTAAACTGAATTAAGGACCGTGGACGTTTCCGGTATGAAGCCCCATACCAATAGGTTAATTATACATCCCTTTATCGAGAACACGGTCGTAACTATATGGTCGAATATTGCAGCGATTGCGGCAAGGTCAAGATCATGACCTTCTGCCCACGATGCGAGAACATGTTCGTCGTCTATCGCGGGAGGGAGGATATTCTCTGCACCAAGTGCAAGCTCACGGTTAGATTGTGTACCTGCCGCAGCAAAAGGACGGTCAGCGGCCCTCCTCAAGGCCATTGGGCGGCCCCAAAGTAAGGCCTAGTGGTGAGGTATATCTATTATACCCTAGCGCGAGCCTCACAGGAGAATTTAAAAGTTTATAAATCGCTAGAACTTTACCTATATGACTATAAGGTGAGGCCTGTGGGAGACTGGTCCAAGGACGAGAGCGGCATCCGGCAAAGGCTCCAGGAGCTCAAGGAGGACGGCCAGCTGGACGGCTTCGAATCCGAGGCCAACAAGGTCGAGGGTCTACTGATATCCCCTGACAACATCCATGTGGCCATCGACGCCCTGGAGCAGCTCGAGGAGCGCATCCGGAAGAAGGAGGACGCCCACCACAAGACCCTGGCCCCCTACCAGCACAAACTGGAGATCTGGGCCAAGCAGGGCTTCGATACCGCGGGCCTGTCCGTCATGCTCGTCGAGAAGGACGCGGACCTCAAGACCATCGACAAGGTCTTCTATCGCTTCGAGAAGATGGTCGAGCGCGTCGTAAACATGGAGAAGGTCCTCTTCGAGATGTCCGTCCCCGAGTTCGAGGTGGAGATAGAATCCCTTCGCGGGATCATGACCGACCCGGCCCGGCTGGGCGAGGTTGCACGCCGGTACCATCACCTGGTCCAGAGGATCAACGCCTTCAAGAAGGAGCAAAGCAGGCGAAAGGAGCTCGCCCTTATCGTGGACAAGTACAGCTCCTTGGGCTACAAGGTCGACAATGCCCTCAGGGCCTCCCGGAAAGACCTCAAGGCCTACGAGACGGCCGTGAGCGAGCTCGAGGACGCGATCGCCATTCTGGAAAACGCCGAGGAAAGGCTCGACGCAATAGAATCCTCCGTTCGGGGTGACCAGGTCGACTACCTTCGGGCCATCATCAAGGATCCCGATCGCGTTGCCGAAGTCGTCGACATTATCGACGATCTGGAAAAGAGGGCCCGCAGCCAGTGATGATAGGAAAGGCCTATCACTTCACCACTTGGGGCATGACCGTGTACGGGGTCAGGAACTGGTCCTCCTTCCTGGGGTCCCCGAAGTACCATTTCCTGCCGACCTTCAATATCAGCTCGCCCTCGCGGGTCATCCCGTACTCCGTCTGGAGAAGTTCCTCGGCCAGCCCGCCGGGCTCCTTGCCCCACATGGCGACGGGCAACCTGTGCGCGATCCGAAGAACTATGGTGGCCAGGAGCGACGGGCTCTGAATGGGCGGGCCGACCTCGCCGCGGCCCTCCTTCCTGGCCTCGTCCTGCTCGTGTATCCTCTCGGCCAGCCGTTCCTTCAGCTCGGCCATCCTCTTCCTCGCCGAGGTGACGTTCTTGATGTCCCGGAGGAGCCCGCGGAGCTCCTTCTCGTCTGCCTCCACGCCCTCGAGGTAGAGCGTGTTGAGCTCGTCCTCGATGTCCTCCAGGACCTTGACGAACGCCTCGTACTCGGAGACGATGTCCTCCAGGACCACGACGGGCTCGTTGATGTGCTTTTGCAGGACCGACACGTCGAAGCCCTTCTCCCACCACCGGGCTACCTTCGTCCGGATGACGTCCCGGATGGCCTCCTCGTCCCCCTTCCTCGAGATAATGAACTTGAGCGTGTGAATCTGGTCCATGATATCCGTCGTCATGGATGGGTCGAGCAGGAGCTTCCTCACCTTCGCGATGTCCTTCCTGTAGGGCGAGTCGGCCTTGACCGTCCCCTCGAGGTTGTTCAGGTCGTCCTCGAGCTTGACCAGCAGGCTGACCTTGCCGCCGAACCTCTTGAAGGTCTCGATGATCGTGTCCGGGTCCTTGGTCAGGACCTGCCGGAGCTCGTTGACGTTGAAGCCGTCGTGCTCCCACTCCTCGAGCTTCCCGCGCAATATGGTGAAGATGCGCTCCCTCTCGGCGTCGGATTTCATGGCAGCCTCCAGGGCCGAGAGCTCCATCTCTGCCGTCGCGGCCATGGCCGGGTTGGTCAGCTTCTGTTGGATGGACATGAACCTGTCCTCGTAGCCCTCGGCCCACAGCTTGATCAGCCGGTCCTCGATCTTCCTCAGCCGCTCGACGTTGGCCAATCCGTAGAACAGGCCCTTGCGTGCGACATCCATGTCGCCGGTGTAGAGGAGCCGGTACACGAACCTGACGTCGTATCCCGACATCTCCATGGACCTCAACCCGTCCATGATCTCCCTGAAGCCCTCCTTCTGTTCGACGGTGACATCGAAGCCGTCGGCCGTCATGCCCTGGGCCTCCTCCTGGGCATCCCAGTCCGCCACCTTCTTCTCGAGGGCCTCGAGCGCCGTGGCGGCCTCGGTCAGGTGCTGCATGTTGGTCATCTTTTCGAATATGGCCTCGCACTCGTCGGGGAACTTCACGGCGTCCAGCTTGTAGAAGCGAGCCTCGAGAAGCCTTATGAACTTCAGGTCCGAAGTGAACTTGTCCAACTCCCCGCGGGCGTCCTTGGTGGGCATGTCCCGGATGCCCTTCAGCCGGTCCACGCTGAAGCCCTCGACCTTAAGGCGTGAAATGAGGCCGTCTATCTCCCTAAGGAGCGCCTGCCGGTCGATGGGCCTGGCCGCGACCTTCGCCCGAAGCTCCGGGGCCAATCCCTCGATTTCGAGGACCGACTTGCCGAAGGAGGCCCTGACCGAATTGTAGAGCGTGAGGGTGTCCGTCTCGGACCATTTCTCGGGGAACTCCCCGTCGAAGAACTGCAAGGCGCTCTCCCAGGAGGATCTCGTCATGTCCTCCTCGACCTTTGTGACCTCGCCGTGCCAGATGGCGGCCAGGTAGAGCCCCTTCCCGCCGACGGTCATTATCCTGGAGTCCGGCATGGGCGTGAAGGTGATGCTATCCGCCTTGACCGCGCCTCGGTAGACGAGGTCCTGGACGGCTGCGACCTTCTGGTCCATGGAGACCTGGGCAACCACATCGTCTATGTCGATGACGTTGACGACCCGGGAGAACCGGTCCAGGGCCACGATGAAGTCCGCCAGCGGCATGGGGATCTCGACCTTCCCCGATACCATCGCCGTGGGGGCCGACAGGACCGACTTCGTGGCCTCGAGCTCCGCTATCGCGTCCTCTAGGATAGATGCGGACTCGAGCTGGAACTGCTTGAGCTTCTGGCGCTCGTAGTCGAGAGAGGCCTGCTGCACCTCCGACGCCTTATCGGCCTTGGACTTGAACAGCTTCACGCCATTTCCTCCGGTGAACGCCCCGGGGACCAGGGATGGTGATTAAGTTCAGGCTTTATTGACTTTTCTCCTTCCCGCATTCATGGCCAAGACCAGGGCAACGGCGGCGACCAGTCCCAGGGTCTCGAAGCCTGGAATGAAAGTGTCCGTGTGGGGCTTGGGCGGCGCTTTGTTCTCCACCGTGTAATGGCCGTACACCCTGGCCTCTAGGTTGGCCTTGTCCCGGACCAGGACCTGGATAATGTGGGTCCCGTCGCTGGCCTTGGTGGTCCCGTTCTTCGTATCCCAGTTCCATGTATAGGGCGAGCTCATGCCGCTTTGGCTGTTGACCTTGGTGCCGTCGAGGGTTATCTCGAGCTCGTTGACGTCATTGTCGGGGTCGGAGAAGGTTATGACGATCGGGACGATTCCGCCTACCTTTGAGTTATTGACGGGGGTCGTTATCGTGACCGTGGGCGGCTTCGGGTTCGCCGGCGCCGGCTGTGTCTTTGCATTGGCCGAGTTGGAGAGCGGCGATGGATTGGTGGCTTCATCATAGGCCACTACGGCGAAATAGTAGGTCCGGTTGGCCGACAGGCCCGTGACCGTGAAGGTCTCCTTCGTACCGGCGTCCTTTGGCGTCGGTGGGGCCTGGGCCTTGAACGCAGCGTTGAACTCGGACATGCTGGTCATGTCCGAGGAGGAATAGCGTATGTCGTAACTAGTGGCCTTTCCCGTGGCACCGTCATCCCCGGGGGCCGTCCAGGTCAGCTTCGCGCTCTGGTGGTTCAGGGCCTGGGCCGCCAGGTCCGTGATCTTGGCCGGGGGTGTCGTGTCGGCAGGGCCCAGCGCCGTGGTCCAGGCCTTGATGCCGGAGCCCCAGGTGGCGCCTACGACATCCCAGATGCTGTCGCTGTTTATCTTGCAGAAGGCGGCCCCGTAATAGGTCCCGCTCGTCGGGAGGCTGCCCGAGGCCTTGGTGAAGGCCAGGGAGCCGCCCGCCCCGCCGTTGCCCTTGTAGACGACGATCCCGCTGTCGACCTCGGCGACGACCATATCCAGGTTCCCGTCGCCGTCCATATCGGCCACGCCGATCTGCTTGAAGTCGCCGCTGGTGGGCAGGCCCTGACGGCTCTCGGTCCAGTTGACCTTGCCGCCGGCCCCGCCATTGCCGAGCCAGACATAGACGCCGTGGCCCCTGACAGTAGCTACCAGGTCCATCTTGCTGTCCTTGTTGAAGTCCGCGAACACGACATCGAATGATTGTGACTGTTTGAAGAGGCCGTCGTTGGCTGCAGTGTAGCTGCCGTCGGCGTTCTGGGTCCAGACATGGATCCCGTTGCCGTCGTAGTCGCCGGCCGCTATGTCGAGCCTTCCGTCGCCGTTCACATCCCCGGCTGTGACGCCCGTGTACTCGCCGCTGGTGGGAAGCCCCGTGTCCTTCTCGGTCCACTGGAGGCCCCCGCTCCCACCGTTGCCGAGCCACACCTTCACGCCACCGCCACCACCATGGACGCCCCCGACAATGTCCAGGTTACCGTCGGCGTTCACGTCGGCCACAAAGGCGCTGTCGTATCCGCCACTCGTCGTTGGTGCCGTGCCAGCGCTGAAGGAGAGCCCGCCCGAGCCGCCGTTGCCAAGGTATACGCCGATGCCCTTGCCCGGGCTGCCGCTCCATGTTTCGAAACTGGCCGCTATGTCCGGGTTGCCGTCCTTGTTCAGGTCCCCGACGCCCATGCCGCCATAGTTGTTGTCCTCGGGAAGGCCCTGGGAATTCTTGGACCATTTACCGGTTCCGTCGCCGGTCCATACGTAGAGCCCGTGGGTGTCCGCGCTCGGGTACTTGTCCGCCCCGACAACTATGTCCATCTTGCTGTCCTTGTTCATGTCGGCGCAAACGACATATGAATATTGCCCGGTGGTCGGAAGGCCGTCGGCGGCGAGCGTGTATTCGGGAGCACCGCTCTGGCCGAGAACACCGACGGGGCCGAACAGTGCGAGGGCGTTCAGGAGCATGATTGCGGTCAACGCATTGATGAGTACGTGGTTGGGCCTCAACATCATCACCTTGCATTTATTGACAACAGAATATCAGGGATATACCGAAGGCACTAGCCTTATAGCATATATCCTTTTTTATCAACAGAGGCTAACATCTCCAGCCGGATCGCCAGACAACCGCGAGGATTTCCTGTGTAAACGGGCCCGGACCGTGGACGTCGCCTTTGGTTGGGCCATGTCCGATGAGGCCGGGCCTGTCTGGGCCTAGCGTCGATATCTTCAACGGAATTTTTGATTCTCCGTCGATAAATCAGTTTCTCGACGGGGCTAGAAGTGTTCTCCGACGGGGCGAAAATGGCCCCGCACGTGGGCCGGACGTCCAGTTAACGTCCCGTCACCGACCTATGTTTCATGTGAATTCCGACGAGGAACAAAGTATTTAACCTCCTACTGGGATGACGTCTATCGTCGGGGCCCCGTCGGGGAACCCGAATTTGGAGGAATTTGAAAATGGCCAACAAGGTAGCAAAGGTCGGAGTGAAGAAGGTCGGGGGCTACCTGTACTACGTCGACAAGAACGGCGACGTGTCCAGGACCATAATGGCCCGCGGCGGAAGGAAGAAGGGCAAGAGAGGCAGGCCGGAGAAGGTCGCCAAGGTCGGCGTCAAGAAGGAAGAGGGCTTCCTCTACTTCATCGACAAGCAGGGCGACATCTCCTGCGCCAAGATGGCCCGCAGGTCCGGCAAGAAGAAGAGGTAAGCGGACCTGGACCAAATGGACCCGCCCACTCCGACGAACAGAGATCATGGGCGGATCCTTTTTATAAAAGGAAGGAAAAGGGGGATGGGGATGACCTGTCCCCTAAATTTTCTATATTCTATCGAGAACTGAGATAACCGACCAATGATAAGTTCTATATTCTGATATGTCATAGGTTCGCCCCGAACCGCATCGCGCCATAGGGGGTCTTTGCCTGGCCGACGACGAGAATGAGCCCGGTGTTGTCAAGAAGGAGATTGCCGAGGAAGCCCTGACCACCGTCAAGGGCCGGGACAAGTACAAGGACGCCCTGCTCATGGACAACCTGCCCAAGGGCGTCAAGCTCAAGGCCATCGGCGAGGCCCTGACGGACGTCCATCTCATCATCGTCGGCTCCGGCAAGGTTTCCATCACCGAGGCCAAGAACTTCAACTTCTTTGTCAAGAAGGAGTTCAACGCTGTCGTGGGGTCGAACCTGGCCGATAAGGAGAACGCCGGCATCCTGCTCAACGCGATCGTCTGGTCGGCGTTCGACAATTACCTGAAGTTCAAGTTAGGACAGATCAAGGAAATAAGGAAGAGGAAGGCTGAGAGGGTCCAGAAAATCCTGGACAAACGCAAGTAGGGCCGTCCCTATCTTATGCGCCCGGGCGGGCCCAGCTCCTCGCCCAGTTCGGAGGTTCCCTTGTCCTCGCCGTCCTTCGCCTTTTGGGCCTTCGTGGCCTTTGAGGCCCTGGTGAGCCTCACGTATATCACCGCGATGCAGGTCATGGTGATGACGCCGATGATGACGATGAGGATCCAGACCGCGTCCTCAAGGACCGTGTGGTAATGCGGCGGCGGACTGCAGCACGGTGGCGGAATGAGGTTCACTTCCACAGGCCACGAATGGTTGACAACGCCGCCCTTGCCGTCGGACACGGTCACATTGACATAGTATTCCCCGGTCTTGTTGAAGTTCACGCTGGCCTTCCCGTTGGTTCCGCTGACGGGCTTACCGTTCACGGTCCAAAGGTAGGTCAGAGTGTCGTTGTCGGGGTCCGTGGCGGTCACCAAGAAGGTTATGTTCGTCGGCGAATGCAAGTGCGGGTCCGTTGTTGGCGAGAATGTCCCGATGGCTGGCGGCCGGTTGATGTCCTTGACTGTGAGATTCCAGGAATGGGTCCAGCGAACGCTCCCGAACGTTATGTTAACGGTCACATTGTAAAGACCCGAGTCATTGTAGGTCGTCTTGAGCTCGTACAAGGACGTGCTGTTCACGATGTAGCCCTCGACATTCCATTCGTACTTCAGG
>Ga0315284_10007030_pt1 | contig 16045 bp, 20 predicted proteins | sample YL17G09_16_MG_FD_203696 | JGI IMG/M metagenome (GOLD analysis project Ga0315284, IMG submission 203696) | Sediment microbial communities from Yellowstone Lake, YNP, Wyoming, USA - YL17G09_16 | ecosystem: Environmental > Aquatic > Freshwater > Lake > Sediment | place: USA: Wyoming | collected... | reverse complement strand
GATTCGTAAAAGAATAGGGGATGGAAGTGGCTGAAAGCTTCGTAGCCAGCAAGGCGGTGAGCGGGGTCAATATAGATTCCCCATGGGAGATCGGTCGGGTAACCATACAGTTCCTGGTTGAAGAAATTGCCCCACCTGCCGATTGCCTGCGCCAAGATAAGTCCGGGAGCAACGATGTCCATCCATTTCAGGGTATCAAGCTTTTTCCACTTAGTATAGATGAAGAGCCCAACTGCACCTCCGATAATAGCGCCGAAAATCCCCAACCCACGTCCGCCAATAATCAATGCCGGGTTCTGGCTGTAGAAACTCCAACCATCAATAACATGATATAAGCGTGCGCCGATAATACCTAGGGGAAGAACTAAAAAAGTCATATTCAGTATGTGCTCGGTAGCCTGTTCTCTTCTTTTCGCCTCAAAGACAGATAGGGTTATGGCCGCTATGACACCCAGGGCTATCATGACGCCATACAAGCCTATAGTAATTGGTCCCAGGTTGATTGTCGTCTTCTTGTCCTTCCACTCTATTATTGCAAATCAAAACCTGGTATCAAAAGAAAATCACAACCATGTAGCGGGTGAGCGCAGATAAGAACCACTGTCTGTAAAGGGTTATAGTGCTTCTACTTCATAAAAATATTGATCCCATCAAGATGGCTAGATCGATTGGAACCTTTGCTCACCTTAAATTACCTTCATGAGCTTCAGTACAACCTGTACTGCAAGCACCCACATAATAATGCCAACTCCGACTTTCATCATGCCGGATTTCATCCTGACTCCGATTCTCCCACCAAGATTACCTCCGACCAAGACGGCTGCGCCAGTCGATAGGATTAGTGGAAGGTCGAGATTACCAAAAGCCGAATGACCTATCACTCCGAAAAGCGCCGAGAATGAGATAATTAGATGCGATGCCCCGGCTGCCCACCTGGTTGGATATTTGCAGATATAGGTCATGAACGGAACAATGATGATGCCACCGCCTACTCCAAGCATGCTGGAGAGCGTTCCCACAAGAAAACTGACAATTATGATAAGTGCATACATACGTTTGGAGAAAGTTTTCGGAACTTCTCCCTCATTCTTTGCCTTCTCTCGAAAAGAATAGACCATCCTCCCTCCAGCAATGACAAGGAACGCAACGAACAACCACAATAAGAAAGTTGTATTGACGAGATGCAAGTTGTCCACTACCGACCCCGTCAGAGAGCCAGCAATGATCCCTGGCACGAATAGAAGGGACCTTTTGAAGTCTATCATCTTGTGACGGTAAAAAACGTAGCCTGCCGATACCGACGTTATTAGGTTCAGCACCAGGGATGTGGAGACGGAAATCAGCACCACGTAGCCAAATAGAAACAATATTGGGGTGTAGACCGAACCACCACCCTGGCCGAACATGGAAAATACAAAGGCTATTATAAAAGCAAGGGCTACGATGACCCAAATCGTGTCCATTTAGTTCCTTCTTTGCATGCTCTCTAATGCTCCAACTCCGACTCGATGAATCTTGAGCAAGCTATCGAAATGCCTATCACTAACAATACAGACAAAAATACAGCGGCTGTTAGAGGCATCTATTGATCCTTTCGGAGGCAGGACTATGCCCGCCTGCTTTCAGCATTAACTCTTAGTAGCCAGAATCCGGTATGCAATGGGGTTGCCCGTTTACCATCCTCACGTAACGCTCAAAAACATACTCACCGCACTTAACGCACTTGACCTTGTTAAAAGAACCTTTTACCCGCTTGAACTGGTAATTCGGCAGTTTTTCAATCTTGAAGACTTTATCATCCGGTTGTGCATCGGTCCAGGCGATTGCTTTGTTGGTAACATCGGCTGGAATGTGTGACGGCTCTACTCCCTTCAAACGATAAGCAAAAAACTCCTGCTTTCCGAATTCATCCAGGAAGTCAGCCGTTAGCGCCAGTCGTATTGCCCCCTTTTCCGGATGATAGAAAACTGCTGCCAATTTGCCCCAGAAGGTCTTCTCCATTAGTGACTTGCCATAGGTGGCGCCGGTGGCAATCTGCATGCCGTCCATCAAGCAGGTCTGAGGGTGACCCACCCCAAGCTCGGGGATGATAAAGAATCCATGGTCTTTTTCATGTTCTACGCCAAGCTCCTGCATGGCGCGTTTGGCCAAACGATAGCCGAGCGGCATGAAAGGACACCGATGCCCGTGAAACTCCCATGCCCATTCTGGTACAGCACTCATTTGTTGTCCCTCCTATATTTATATATTATTTATGAAGATTCTTACCCGGAACAATGCAAAATAAATGTCTAACATTCCTCGCGGCTTATCAGGGCTTTATATACTGTCTTCCCCCTCACCCTGGGGATGGCTTTTTCATTCAACTTTTCGAGAGAACTGACAATCTCATCCAGGTCTTTAATGGGGAAGCCCAGTACAGTTTCACTCTCGGTTAGGCTGGTGGCTTCCCGGCACCCGTAGCATCCTAAGTTAGCATTCATTTTCTGTGTGAGAAAGGGCAGTATAGTGACATCCACACAAGTGGCTTGCAAGACGGCGGTACTAAAATCCAACCGGCCCCCCATCTCAAAGACTTTGGCTAAGGCAACCCACATCAAATGTTCCGGGTCAGACTCGATAACAACCACGTCCGGCTCAAAAGGGGCTTGCGCCAGGGAGCAGCCAGCGACCATCTTATATTTCCCCATCTCCAAGCGGGGCATCGTAGCAAGGGTATTCCTGACCGCGGCCGGGCTGGCGAAGATGCCCATAGCAACCGGCATCTCTCCCGATGAAAGCTTAGGAGGCGGCTCCTTGAAGCCTAAAGCCCAAGCTGCCGCCGGACAGGCGATATTCTCCGCAGTGAGCAGGTATTTTTTACCTTCCCTGGCCCCCATGAGGATCTGGCAGTAACGCCGGTCGCTCGGCAGTTGAAAGCCATCTAGAACCTCGACCTTTTCAAAGAACTTCACGGCAATGGGTGGGTATTTCAATCCCAATATTTCTGTTAATACCTTGGCCGACTTTTCAAAATCCATCTTATTCTCCTTTAGGATATAGCATTCCTAAACCGCTCCCTGAACAAACTCTATGACACAGGATTCCGGCAAGAAGATACCCGCGGTGACCTCCATCGCTTTCAGGATGGCCGCCGGTACGACGCAGCTTGTGCGGCACAGGTGTTTGGTAGCCAGGGTATAGGTCAGCGTCTCGTTCATTGGCTTCGTCATCTCGCTGCCGATATCCAGTTCTGTTAGTTCTTGGGCGAGAGCCTGTACATGCTCGCAGGTAGTGACGAAGGAGACGCTCGCCTTTGTCTGGCTGGTCTTTGTTATCTCAATGGTTGTCTCCTGTCCGCAGACTCCTGCCTTCACCCAGCACACTGCCACAACACACATTCTCCTTCATTAATATTTGTATCAATTAAAACAATAAGATTAAGAGATAGATTCCGACACCGATTAAAAGAACTCCAGCCACTTTTTTGGAATAGCTGGAGAAATTAGCGATACCCTTGGATGCGAGCACCTTCTGGGCAAACCCTGCAGAAATACCGGCGCCTAAAACGAGTACCCAGTGTCCCAGGGCGTAAGCAAGTAGTAAACCGCCACTATAGAAAATCTGCTTCTTGGTGGCGGCAAATGTTAAAATTACCCCCAATACCGGAGTAGCGCAGGGTGAAGCCACGATGCCGAAAAAGAGACCTAGCAGAAAAGCTCCGAGCAGTGCCTTTTTTTTAGGCATGAAACGTGTCGACAAACCGATATTAAAGTTCAATTTGTCAGAAAACAGAAGATAAAGTCCTAGTAAGATAATGACCGGTGGAAGTATATAGTACCAAAACCCTCCAACGTCGCCGAATAGCCTACCCAGAGCACCGGCGATTATTCCCAAAACGGTAAACGTGATGGTCAAACCCAGCGTGAACATTAATGAATACTGAATGGCTTTCTTCTGCGAGCCTTCAGCATAACCGCCGACAAAGCCGATGACTAGCGGTATCATCGCCAGTACACAGGGGCTAGCACTGGAGATAACGCCCCCAAAGAAACATGCCGGGAACGCTAGCCATCCCTGAGTTTGGACGAGCTCACTAACGTAATTGATTAAACCCTCCATTACTCAACTCCCATCTTGTTCAACTGAGAGATAATGTCTTTTTTTGCCCAGAAGCCCATATGCCGGGTTATCTCTTTGCCATTGCTGTCAAATATTATCTGTGTTGGTATAGCCATGATGCTATGTTGCCTGGTAAGCGCCATCTGCTCATATACTTCGATGATTACCACGTTCACCTTGCCTTCATACTCAATTGCCAACTCATCTAAAATGGGCTTCATCTGCTTGCAGGGGATACAAGTACTTGAGCCAAACTCAGTCAGTGTAGGCTTTCCATTAGACAGTGCCTGCACAATGGGTGATATAGAGGCTGACGTTGTTGGTGGTTTGGGGAAAGTCTCGGTTGACGGTAGCTCTTGCGACACGATTACACCAGCTCTGACGAGGTGGCTAATTTGCGCAGTTACCATGTGTGTCTTAGTGTCTGTCTTTTGTAAGCTTACCACGCTCCACTTGTTATTTTCATAACTGGCAATGCAGATAGTGCTCTCCTCTGCCCCATCAGGTAGTTCATCAGCATTGTATTTCAGAGTTAGTTGACTTGGAAAACTAAAAGTAGCTCCGTGAGGCTTCAAATCATAGACTGCTCCCATAATATAAGCACCTTCTGGAGAGAGCGGTAGTGTCGGATCGATTTCTACTTGAATTAGTTGCAGTGTATGCTTATCTTTATCCAGGAGTCTTGTGCCCTTAGTAATGGTTAGGCTGACGCTGCCATCAGCCGATGTTAATTCCGCACTAGCCGTGAGGTTTCCTTCGCTATCAACCAAAAGTGTATATGAGTTACCAAGTAGCTCAACCTTTAGCTCAGAGGGCGGCGGAGGTGGCGTCTGCTGGCAGCCTGAAGCCAGTGGCATGCACAGAAACAGCATTATTATGATAAAGAGTCCTGCTTTTGACATTATCATTACCCCACTACTCTATCCCCATCTTCTTAAGCTCAATGACAATTTCCTCCCTTGACCATACACCGATGTGCCTTGTTACTTCCTTCCCGTTACTGTCAAAGACTATCTGGGTTGGGATTGCCATAATTTCATACTGCCGGGCTAATTCCATTTGCTCATAAACATCAATAATAGCTACATTTAATTTGCCCTTGTAATCTACCGCCAGTTTTTCTAAAATGGGTTTCATTTGCTTACAGGGGATACATGTGCTCGAACCCAATTCAGCCAGAGTTGGCAAACCATTGGACAAAGTTTGTCCCAGCGGTATTGAAGTAAAGGATGACTCTTGTGAGATTGACTGGTAATCCCCGATTCCAACAAGCGTAATATCGAAGATCAGGTCATGCCCGGCAAGAGAATGGTTGGCATCGATTGTTATTGTTGTTTCGGAGACTTCAGTAACTGTAACAGTAATACTCTCACCATTACCCTGATCCATTTGCAGTTGCATACCGACTACCGGTTCCAGTTCCTCCGGAAGCTCATCCTTATTAACCTCCACGATCAAGTCATCACGACGCGGACCGTATGCTTCATCTACAGGAATGGTAAATGTTTTAGATTCCTCAATCTTCATCCCTAACACTGCCTGTTCAAAAGCTGGCATTATCTGACCCTCACCCAGAGTAAATTCCAACGGATCGCTTCCGATAGAGCTGTCAAATTCAGTGCCGTCCTGCAGTTTTCCCGTATAGTGCACAAAAACAGTATCGCCATTTTTGGCCTCTTGTGATGTACTATTGCATCCAGGCATTAATATTGCCACCAGAAGTATCATAACCAGTAAGGCTGCATAACTCTTTTTTATCAAAATCATTTTATTCATGTTTGGTATCCTTGTTTCTTGTTTTTAAACGATCCATCAGCTCTTTGGCTCGCGTCTGAGCTTCACTTTCCTTCTCGTCTGTCACGCTAACCCATGGATTTGTGACCCGCCAGGTTATCTTCCCACTTAAGGGCGGTTCAGGATATGCTCCGATATCATAGAGAGAGCAACCGCGGAAGACTACCGGACTCTCCTGATAGCAGGACCAGACAGCTTTCCTAATTAGTTCGGGATCACCTTCAAATTGAAGGTCGATGGCTGATATTTGTTTCCGAAACCGGTCGATCATTTCCATTGAAATGTTGAAAAGGAAAGGATGAGGAGCCGAGGTGCCGATAATACGTTTCTTATCATCCACCCCATTAAGTAGCAAGGCTTTCATTGCCTCTCCGGTTGAATGCCCCTCTGACTCTGGTCCCCCAATAACTAGATAACGGATGTTTGGATTCGAAGTAATATTACAGATAATTTTTTCAAATCCGATGTTTTCAGTCTGCACTGTACCAGATAAAGCTGCTCCGCTTTCTACTCCGGTTCTGACAAGCTTTTCGAGCTCAGGTGGAATTTTATCCGCATCGCAGTTAAGGATTATCGCTACAGCTACTGGAGAGTAGTCGTTTCCTCGGACATATCTTCCTTCCTCGGGTGGATAATCAGGATGTGGACTGACTTTTAACATATAAACCTCCGTTCAATTGAAGGGGTTTGTATGGATCTTTCAAAAAGGTACTCGTTATCTTGATGCATAAAACAAGGGATATAATCATTCAAGTGTTATCTTCACGATAAGATCTTTAGCTTTCTTTACCTCATCGTCAGAAATATAATCCATGACTCCTTTGATTTCCTTGCCGATGTCCTCGCTAAGCCCCTTCTTTTTCATGACTATGTCTCTGGTAAGTACGATACTAATCGGCTTGAATCCAGCCTGCTCTACTACTTTCCGAGCGCATTCAAAAGGACAGCCATCCACGGTGATAATCTTTTTTGCTGCCTTGGTTTTCCCAAACACTGGCTTCACGTTGGTTGGCAATCCTCCCAGGCACATGATAGCTGCTTTCGTCAGTCCTAGCTCTTTAACGGCCTCCAAACAAGCTAGCCCACTGGTTATACCAGTATTTGATGCTCCCCCAAAGCAAGAGAATATTACGTTCTCGTGGGTGTTTACTCCTGCCTGAAATTGCTGTTCATCTGCCATTTTCATTTTCCCCCTTACGATTATTCCCCGAATTTTCGATGGTACTCCCTAAACAAGGCTTCGGCATATTTATCCTCTACGCCAGATGTTACATAATTATCCGCTTTAACTCTATCTAATAATTCTGTTTTTATTACCTTGACCTCAGTTAACTTCAAATCGGCAACTTCCTTTAGAATCCTATCCAGATTCACGATGCCTATCTGTAGACCGTCAGGAAAGGTCAATATTTTTACCATCCTTGCCGCTTCGGCCGGACAACAAGGTTTTCGCTCTGACATGTTCTTCTCCTGGCCGTTTATTTGCTCTTTTTCTCATCAAGCATATGCAAACCTATTTTGTGAATTCACCTGGCATTTGACTTCCACCCGGAAGCTCAAACCATGGCTTTCAATGTCCCTGACCGAAGACTGCCGATTTCACATTTTGCACGGCCTCTTTGGCAGCAATGATTAAGCCACCTGCTGGGTTTTATGATGTGTATCCAATAATACTTATTTGGACAACTTCCTGCTCAGAACACCTAATCTGCTTCTTACTTGTTTGGCTGCCTGGATTCGGTCTGTCGCTTTTTCCATGTCTTTTGCTAACTTCTCATCCCCGATTATGTCTCTTACCCAGTTACTGAAGTCTTTCTTTTCGACATTTGAATGATAGGCAAAAGTCTCGTCAGCCATAGTGGCCAAAGCGTGTGCTAACTCTTTCATATCCCTAAGTACTCGACCGTCCTGACACCAGAAAATATACTCCTCGGGCACTCTAGATAGGAATTTCTGTCCCTGCTCCTTTAACGTTCCAGTCATTTTCACTCACCTCCTTCTGAAATCAGACCGTAACTACACAGATAGCTAATACTGTTTATGTACTACTTCTAAATTGGTCAGGTACGTAGCTCCGTCCCGGAAGCTCAAACCATGGCTTTCAATGTCCCTGACCGAAGACTGCCGATTTCACAGCTTTATCAAGATATGACTTCAAGAAATGTAATGCACCTGCACGGTCATCATCGAGCAAAATACGCTGAAGTCTATAGAGTTCCTCTTGATTTAAAGTCAGGGTTATAGAGGTCTTAATTTCGTTTGTCATGTATCTCCGCTTGTGAAAGTCATCACCTTCCGTCTTTAAATTACTCTTCTATTGCTTCCTTCGTGATAACTTCTTTTACCTTCCATGTTTCTCAATGCCAGGTTTCTGGGTTTCTTGTGGCTATACTAGCCATCGCCTTGCCCTCATCAGCCCGGCTGGTATTCTACACTGAGTTCATCGCCATCTTTTACTGACTTGTTCATATCCTGGGTAGCAGCGTTCTCCTTGTTTAGAAAGATAGTGATAAAGCCAGCTGGTTTGCCGCTCTGTGTATCTATGATTACCTTGAGGTCAGGAAACTGCCTGATGAGATAATCAAGACACTCACCAACCGTATTTCCTTTAACCTCAACCGACTTCTGGTTACCGGCGTAGTAAGATAAAATTGGAGCGATGTTCAGCTTCACACTCACTGTTTTCGACTCAATTAAGAAGCTTCCTTCCTAAGTCTCCTTAGCCAATGCCGTAGTAATAAAGGTGGTAATCTCCGCTTTAGAAGGCACTCGACCAGAACTGACCAATTTCTCGTTAATGACCAATCCGGGTGTGGTAAGGATGGGATACCCGATTATCTTCTTCATATCCTTCACCTTTTCCACTGTTGCATCGATTGCGAGCTCCTTGACTACCTCACGGGCTGTCTTCTCGATCTGTTCGCACTTGGCTCAACCCATGCCCAAAACTTTGATTATCATTGTCTACCTCCCTTAATTTATTTATTAAACCAATAGTCCGAAGATATAACCGGTAATCGTAGCCATGATGACCACCAGTCCGACATAGGTCATGGTTTTCTTGAAACCCATTATGCTGGTTAAAGTAAACATAGCCGGTAGGGATAGCGAAGGTCCCGCCAGAAGCAGAGCCAGTGCCGGTCCCTTGTTCATACCCAAATCGAGGAATGCCTTTATAATCGGCACTTCTGTCAAGGTAGCAAAATACATCAATGCGCCAGAAAAGGAGGCAAGGAAATTAGAAAGTAGATTATTACTGCCGACGTATTTAACGATGAACGACTCGGGGACTACAAATTTCAGTACACCGGCGATAAAAACTCCTAATAGAAGCCACGGTATGATGAGACGTGTGAAGTGTAAAGTCTCTTTTAACCACTGTACGATTTCACCTTTTTTGAACCAACGCCACAGGATGATAGCAAGAACAACCAAGAATATGCCCATTACTATCCAGTTCTTGGATGCGGCAAAAATCAGGATACCTATCAGAGTGCCCACGAAAAGAACTTGTTGCCAGATGCTTTTACCCGCTGGGTCAGCGGTGAGTAAGGCGAAAGCCTCTGCATCAGTCTGCGATTCCTCCTTGCGATAGATAAAAGCCATCAGCAAACCAACTACCACCGAGAATAAGATGGCACCAATGGCACGGGCTATCCCGATATCGTAACCGAGTAGCTTGGCTGAATAAACAATCGCCAAAACATTGATAGCCGGACCTGAAAAGAGGAAGGCAATCGCCGGACCCAAACCAGCACCTTTCTTATAAATTCCGGCGAATAATGGCAACACCGTGCACGAACACACAGCCAGCACCGTGCCGGATATAGAAGCCACGCTATATGACAACACTTTCTTCGCCTGTGGTCCGAAGTACTTCAGGATAGCTGCTTGAGAGACGAATGCCGCAATCGCTCCGGCGATAAATAGTGCCGGCACCAGACAGGTGATAACATGAGCCGATAAATAGTCCAGCAGTCCATTCCAACCCGCCTGAAGGATATCGATGAATATTTCCATGCTTTCATTACTTCCTCTAAATCAGTAGTGCTCAGGAAACTGCTATTTGATTAGATGCTCTTACACATCGAGCACCAACGCGTTCGGTTTTCTTGAGACGTACCTTATCCATCGCCGCTGTCTTGTTATTCGCCAACGATTTCCTCACTGCGATTAGTAATTCAGATAAATAATCAGCCATACCATCGCTATCTATCGAGTATAAGGACCAGAGTCCATCTTTCTTTAGTTTCAAAAAACCAGCATCGTAAAGAGCAGTCAGACCACGTGATGCTTTTGACTGAGGTATCTCCAATGCTTGCATGACCTCACAAACACAGCACTCACGTTCCGTGAGTAGGTTTAGCATGCGTAGCTTGGTCTCGTCAGATAAGACTTTAAAAGCTTTTATGGTTTCTCTCATATTTCACCTCGCAAACATATGCATACACCTGCATACAAGCATATATTACCATAAAGGTTTATACAGGTCAAGAAACCATTAGGAGCCGAATTATGTACGTGGTTAAAATTTTTCAGTTTTCTTTCAGCATGGATTAGGACTTTGAAAAGATGATGAACTATAATAATGGGAAAGTCTTATATCCGACCAATTTGATGGGGTTGATACTTGGCGCTGGAGGCAAGGATGGAACTAAGCCGAAGATACTGTCGCAACCCAGTATTTCTCCTTGCCTCCAGCATATATAAAAAGATAATTAGTAAACTTATAAATTTCCCGGTTCTTTTCGACTTTATCAGGATCTTTGTGATGCTGCTCGTTCGTATACTTTGCTGGGACTTTGCCCCGAAATTTCTCTCCCGTTATTCGAGTTCTTGAGACTCCGTCTAATTGCTTTACTCATCTTGGGTCTTCTTATGACTTCCCTTTTTCTCTAAGGTTTTTTCCCGTAACTTCGTCATACCACAACCCGTGGTGCGATTTCGCATACTCTTCCGAGATCGTACCCTTGGTGATTGCACCCCAAGCTCCGGTCATCATCGGGTGGATAACACCCAGATAGACATGTACAAAGAGCATGGCACCAGTGACAATGAAAGCGACATCATGGGCGAAGACCATCCACTGTAGCACTGATGCTGGAGCAATCGTCTTCAATAACCACATTACCAGTCCTGTGAGAATAAACAAAGCACCAAAGACAACGACAATAAACCACCATAACTTCTGGCCGGTATTCATATGACCCTGAGGCGGCATACCATCTTCATCAGAAAGAAAGTAATAGCGAGGCGCCGCTTTTAACCAGCCGATATCCTCTTTACCCCAGGTAAAGGCTTCTTTTAATGCCTTGATTGCCGCTTTAGGCTTCAATACGAGGTATGTTAGTGGTGCAATGATGAAGATTGCTGCTGCAATCCGGTGAACAATACGTGTCCAGCTATCCTGTGCCAGAAAGCCAAGTTGCGGGATAAAGAGGATTAGACCTGTCAGAAAAAGGACAATAAATGCGACGGTATGAATGTGGTGCAGGATTCGGGTCGCTTTACTGTATTTTTCAACTACGACCTCATTCTTCTGTGCCATTATTTCTTCTCCTTTACCTTGGGAGGTTCCTGAGATATTTTTGCCTGACGCGCAATTATGTAGTTCAGTGCCAGACCGAGAATGGTAAGACCACCAACAGCCCAACCGATCGGTTGAATGACATCCTGCCAGGCGGTGGCGGTAGCGGGGAACTTCGGGTCGACGAGCAGTCCGTATTTATCCGGGGTATCATTGAGAACGTACATCACGTGAAGTCCACCCAGTTCCTTCTCTCCGTAGAAGGTGGCATCGGTGAATCCCTTGGCTTTCAGAGCCGCTACCTTGTCTTTGGCAATAGCAATCAGCTTATCACGGTCGTCAAACAGCAACGCATCGGTAGGGCAGGTTTTGACGCAGGCCGGTTCGTAGCCGGCATCCAGTCGATTCAAGCCTGGTTGAGTGCACAGGACGCACTTTGACATCCTGGTTTTCCCCAGAAGAGTGCTTCCTTCCAGACGAGGCACATCGAAAGGGCAGAACTCGACGCAGTAACCGCAACCGGTACATAGGTCTTTATTGAAACCCGTAATGCCATAAACTTCATCTTTGTAGAGCGCGCCGCTGGGGCAGACCTTGACACAAGCCGCATCCGTGCAGTGCATACAGGCACGGCGGTTAAAGAGCCAGTCCAATTTGCCGTAATGCTCTACTTCAATGGAAGTTATTTTTAACCAGGTATTAGGATCCAGGTCCTTTGGATTTTCATAGCTTCCCCGGTTTTTCGAGTTTACGCCGTATTGTTTGGTAGGAATGATTTCGTCGTTTTCATTCCATTCTTTACAGATTGCCTGACAACCGCGGCAGGCAGTACATCTGGTTGCATCGTATAGAATTGCCTTTTCTGCCATCAATTACCTCCTGAGCCTTAAACTATTTTTTATACGTCTCTATAAATTTAGCCAGTCGATTGTTAATTTCTACTTATATACTCTATGTCCCATTCAATGAACATGCTAGCTAGTTCCGCTATCATCCCGTAGAAAGTCATCCTAGAGTACTCGGCAACCCGGTTGAAAAAAGCTTGAACCCATTTATAGAGGTGTTCGGTTAGAAATCTTTTCTCAAGAGCGGACATCTGTTCTGTAGATGGTGAGCCCTGCTCATCACCTTTCTGTTGCTCAGCTATCAAGTACGAGACAAACTCTAACTCCGCCGCAATATGGTCGGGGATGTCATGATAATTCCGATTCATGCCCAGACCAGCCGCTTCGTATAACCTGGCTGCTTCGGCGGTACTTTTTCCCCAGACGAACTGCTCTTTGTCCAGATACACCGAGCTATAGGGCGGTGCCACTACTCTTGGATAGGCAGTGATGAAAAGGCGTGTGTACTCCTTCTCCAATTCCAGCAGCGCTGTCTGCTGACTCGGCCACTTCATCAGCCAGTTGGCAGCTTTATCTATATAAGAACTCTCCCTGCCAAGACAGCGCCAAGCTTGAAGAACCTCTTCCAGTCTGGAGCTACTAAAAAGTTCTATCAGCTCCCCGTCAGGGTGAGCAAAACAGCGGGCTAGCACACGATAAATTATTGCGCGGGCTATTGCTATCCTTTCATTCTGAATCCCGATATGCTTCTCACCTGCCATGTTGGTCTATGCTTTCTTGAGGTTAACACAAATATCAAGGATTGCATTCCCCATTGCCGCATTATATGCGTATATCTTCGTGGCTTCTTCTATCCGACGCTCCGGAAGCAGATGTCCATCGCAGGTACCCTGCCCATATGCTACACTCATATCTTTGCTCCAATAGCCAAAACCGTGCTCGGTCAGGACGCAATCGCGTCGGATGTTTTTCGTGATATGTGCTCTGATCTTCAGGCTTTTACCTGTTGATGATTCCACTGAAACGAATTCACCTTCTTTAACCCCGATTTTGGCGGCTGTATCCGGATGCATATGAAGATAATTTTCCGGTAAAAGTTCTCGTAGAATACGGTCGTTAGAGAGCTTACCCATTCTATTCCAGGGCAAATGGTCGGTGAGTACATAATAAGGGTATTGAGTGGTGGGTTGTGTGAAACGCTCATGCCAGGTTGGGAGAGGTTCATGCCCTTCCTTCTCCAATACCGTGGAATACAGCTCAATTTTCTTGCTAGGAGTGCTGAACTCGGTCTTACTCACCGGCGCTTTCTTATCTTCCCAGATACCGTTGTGACTATTCAGATATTCCATGGTTGTTCCCGCGTCCTGGAGCCGGGCTTCTTCCAGCCCCGTCCAGTTTACCTTGAATTCGGGTTTGCCCATTGCCTCGACTATCCCGTTGACAATGCTGCCCCACCCTTTTTCCTCCCAGAGAACGCCTATACCCTGTCTCAGCATTATCTGCGGCCACATGCAGTGATATTCCCGCGTCTCGGTTCCGTCCTTCTCCAGGAAGTGCACATCGGGCAGGACAATGTCTGAAAGCTGGCACATCTCATTGGGATACAGGTCAACTGTTACAAAAAATTCTAAAGTCTTGAGTGCTTCAACAATTGTATCGGGATTAGGGAAAGAGAGCACATTGTATCCCTTAGCAAGTCCCACCCTTACCTTATAAGGCTCACCACTGAGGATGCCTTGTGCCAGATAGGAAAATGCTCCTTTTCGTTTCTTATTCGCCAGCGGGAAGAGGTGTTGACCGTCCACGCGGCGTGTCTCTTTCATCGTCGGATATTTCGCGGGTGCAAATTCGTCCACGGTGCGAGCTTTCGGCTTCCGGTCCAGGTAATAGCCACCCGGCTTTTCTATAGCGCCAACCAGAGCGCACATGGCAATTTGTGCCTGACACAGGCTAAAACTATTGGCATAAAGAGGTCCACTGGCATCCCGCTTGTGCGTGGGGATAATTGCCGGTTTGGTAGTAGCAAACTCCCGAGCTATCCGGGTAATCGTATCCGCCGGCACCTCCGATATCTTAGATGCCCACTCAGGTGTATACTGCTTTACATGCTCGGCAAGTTTCTCAAAACCAGACGTGTATTGGGCAATGTACTCTTTATCATAAAGACCTTCACTGATGATGACGTTCATCATTGCCAGGACGACTGCAAGGTCCGTCCCCGGCTTTATCGCAATCCATTCGTTAGCTTTTGAAGCGGTAATAGACATCCGCGGGTCGAAAACGACTACTTTAGCACCCCTGTCTTTTGCCTTGAGAAAGCCATGCAGGTGTGACTGCATCGATTTGCCCGGCTGGTCCCAGCCGAAACAGAGCAGGTATTTAGCATTTTCCAGGTCCATAGTCCATGACCTGCCGCCGCCGGTAACCATCGCCATCCAGGCAACCTCGTGGGTGATATAGCAGGTGTCCACGTGGGCAATCTGATTCGGCGTGCCAATAGTCTTCTGCAACCTGGTGTCCTGTTCTTTGGGTCTGACTATGAGCAAGACTGACTCGGGACCATATTGAGTAATTGCCTCATTAAACTTTGCAGCAATGGTGCCGAAGGCTTCTTCCCAGGTTATTTTCACCCACCCCGGGTCCTCATCTTTACCTTTCTTCGGATTTGTCCTCTTCAGAGGCCATTTCAAGCGGTCAGGGTCGTATAAACCCCTCATGGCTGAAGCACCCTTAACACAGACCTTCCCTTCACCACCCAGAGCATCAGCAGGATTTCCCTCTATCCACTTGATGCGACCATCCTTTACATACGCCAGCATACTGCAGGTGTTGTCACACACACCGCAAGATTGATAGAGAACTTTCTCCCAGACAATGGGCTTGGTATCTGCGGGTTTCCGGGCAAAGGCTTTCAAATCTCCACCGAGAATTGAGGGTAACGCTATCGCGCCTACTGTACCTGCACCGGCAGCTTTCAGAAAATCTCTTCGGCTTAGCTCTGTCAATGTCGTCTCCTCTCAGATCATTGCATCATTGTACATATTTAGTATTCAATAACAGTGAACTTTAGTGCGGAATCTGAATAATTTTACATGACAACACGGTTGATTTAAAGGTATTAGATAATACACACCAAGCTTGATTTATAGTAGTCATTATAATATACAATGCATTATTGTGCAATAGTGCATTGTATATTATAAAAAATGAAGAATCAATCCATTTAATGGCGTACGCTTACTGCTATTGACTTATGGTTAGTCCTGAAAACTCTAAGAGGTTGATGCAATTCTGCGGCAAAATGTCTGGAATCAAAATGCTGGAGATGCTATAATACCGCTAGCATATGAAAACTGGAACGGTCAAGTTTCTAAGACATAGCGGAGTGAGATGTACGAGCTTAATAAAATCGCCCGGGCACTAACTGACAAGAACAGGCTACTGATGCTTAAACTACTAACGGAAAAGGATATCTGTGTTTGTGAAATGAATGAGATTTTCCCCTTGTCTCATTCTCAAATCTCCAGAAATTTACAGGCTCTTTTCTCTACAGGTCTTTTAAAACGCTGGCATGATGGGAAATGCGTGGTCTATATAGCTGATAGAACTGAAAGTAGCAAGTGTTGCCAGGCAATGATTGAATTAGTAACCAACTGCCTAAACGATGACGAATTACTCCATAATCTCCGTGATAAACTGCAGAAGCTCACTGAAGCCAAGGTCCGTGAAAAGAGTAAATAGCATTATATAAAATGAACATTCGAGGATTATAATTCTA
>Ga0315284_10007028_pt1 | contig 16047 bp, 31 predicted proteins | sample YL17G09_16_MG_FD_203696 | JGI IMG/M metagenome (GOLD analysis project Ga0315284, IMG submission 203696) | Sediment microbial communities from Yellowstone Lake, YNP, Wyoming, USA - YL17G09_16 | ecosystem: Environmental > Aquatic > Freshwater > Lake > Sediment | place: USA: Wyoming | collected... | reverse complement strand
TGCCGGGAGACAACGTGAACCTGACGATCAAGTTGATCACGCCGATAGCGATGGAGAAGGGGTTGCGGTTCGCGATCCGTGAGGGCGGCCATACGGTGGGCGCCGGAACGATTGCGGAAATTCTGGAATAGTGCAGAGAACCTATGCTTAACGAAAAGATCAGAATACGGTTGAAGGCTTACGATTACAGGGTGCTGGACCAGTCGACGTCGGAAATTGTGGACATTGCCAAGCGGACAGGGTCTCGCGTTTCGGGTCCGATTCCGCTGCCCACGGTGAAGAACAAGTTCTGCGTGCTGCGCTCTCCGCACGTGGACAAGAAATCGCGGGAACAGTTCGAAATCCGGACCCACAAGCGGCTGGTCGATATTCTAGAGCCCACACCGCAGACGGTCGACGCTCTGATGAAGCTCGATCTGCCGGCGGCGATCGACGTAGAAATTAAAGCCTTCGGAACGGAACATAAGTAGGGATTTAAAGAAAGGAAGGGCAGCGTGGATTGACGATTGACGATTGACGATTGACGACTTCTTTTTCCAAATCGTCAATCGTCAATCGTCAATCGTCAATACAAAAGGCCCGTGACGCTCATGGTGGATGGACTTATCGGAGTCAAAGTAGGAATGACTCAGGTCTTCGAAGAGGACGGCAAGGTCGTTCCAGCTACGGTAATCAAGACCGGCCCCTGCATCGTTGTCCAGAAAAAGGTCAAAGAGAAGGACGGCTACGATGCTCTTCAATTGGGGTTGGTGGAGTTCGTGCGCCCCTCGCGGGTAAAAAAGCCCCGTGCCGGGCACTTCAAAAAAGCGGAAGTGCCTCCGGTCAGGATTTTGCGCGAGTTCGCGTTTGATGACAGCGCCGAGCCGCTCAAGGTGGGAGACCAGATTCTGGTAAACCAGGTGTTTCAGCCGAAAGACAAGGTGGATGTCGTCGGCACCAGCAAGGGGAGGGGATTCGCCGGGGTGATCAAGCGCCATCACTTTGCCGGCGGCGCCGCATCGCACGGCTCCATGTTTCACCGCGCTCCCGGGTCCATCGGCGCATCGGCTTTCCCGAGCCGTGTGCTGCCGGGCATGCGTGCGGCCGGACATATGGGCAACGTGCGCGTGACGATGCAGAAACTGCGAGTGGTGCGTGTCATGGACCAGGAAAACCTGCTGGTCGTCAAGGGCGCGGTTCCCGGTCGGAATGGCGGCTACGTGATCGTAACCAAGTCATAGATAAAAGTCCTCCCCCGCAATATGGGGCTGGAACTCGAGGATCAGGAATGGCTGAGATTGAAGTTAAAAACCTCGCAAATGAGGTAATCGGGAAGCTGGAGCTCAAGGACGAGGTCTTCAAGGCCGCGCTGAACAAGCCTCTCATCTGGGAGGCGGTCAAGCACTATCAGGACTCGTTGCGTGCGGGCACCGCCGCAACCAAGACCCGCGGCATGGTGAGCGGCAGCGGCAAGAAGCTCTGGCGGCAGAAAGGGACGGGGCGAGCCCGAATCGGCAGCATCCGCAGCCCGCTGTGGCGGCACGGCGGCACGGTCCATGGACCGCATCCGCGGAGCTATGTATACGCGTTTCCGCGCAAAAAGCTGCGCGGAGCCATGCGCTCGGCCTTGTCGGCAAGGTTCAGTGAGAACTGCCTGGCGGTGGTCGACGCTTTCCAGCTCGAGAGCAACAAAACGAAGGAGCTGCAGAAAATGCTGAAGGGCCTCGGCGGCGGGCGGAAGATCCTCCTGGTCGACTCGGGCGTCAATCGCAATTTGGCATTGTCTTCCCGGAACCTTCCCAAGATCAAACTTGTGCCTGGCCAGGGAGTGAATATCCAGGATGTAGTCAATCATGAGGTGCTCATCTTTTCGAAGGAAGCTATTTTGCAGGTCCAGGAGGTATTGAGCCGATGATGAAGAAAGCGCACAGCATCCTGAGACTGCCGATCATCACCGAGAAGAGCACCTTCCAGAAGGAAAAGAACCATACCTTGACCTTCGAAGTGGCGCGCGACGCGAACAAGATCGAGATCAAAGGCGCGGTTGAGAAGATATTCAAGGTGAAGGTCGCAAGCGTCCGCACCGCCAACTTTCATGGCAAGCTCCGGCGCCAGGGGCGTTTTGCCGGCCACAAGCCCGATTGGAAGAAGGCGTATGTGACGTTGAAGAAGGGCGAGAAGATGTTTGAATTCTCCGAGATGATCTAATCTCGGCGGGAGCAGCGGGAATCATGGCAATCAAGACATACAACCCCACTTCGCCGGCGATCCGGTTCAGGACGACCCTCGACAACAGTGATCTGTCCCCGGTTCGTCCGCTGAAGCGGTTGACCGAATCGAAGCGAAGAATCTCCGGAAGGAATAACAAGGGCCACCTGACCATACGGCACCGGGGTGGGGCGCACAAGCGCCTGTTCCGCGTCATTGATTTTCTCCGGGAGAAGCGTGACATTCCGGCCCAGGTCGCGACCCTCGAATACGACCCGAACCGCTCGGCGCGCATCGCCCTCCTCAACTATGCGGACGGCGAGAAGAGCTACATCCTGGCGCCGAACGGGCTAAAGGTGGGAATGTCGGTGATTGCCGGGGATGGCGCCGACATCCTGCTCGGCAACGCCCTGCCGCTCAAGAACATCCCCCTGGGCACCATGATTCACAACATTGAGCTCAAGAAGGGCAAAGGCGCGCAGATGGCTCGCTCGGCGGGCGTCGCGGCGCAGCTCCTGGCCAAGGAATCCGGGTATGCGCAGATCAAGATGCCTTCGGGCGAAACGCGCATGGTGCACCTGGACTGCTACGCGACGATCGGGCAGGTAGGCAACCTGGATCATGAGAACATTTCGATCGGCAAGGCCGGGCGCGCGCGCTGGAAGGGCTGGAGGCCGACGGTCCGCGGCGTGGCCATGAACCCGATCGACCACCCGCATGGCGGCGGTGAAGGAAAGACCTCGGGCGGACGGCATCCGGTCAGCCCCTGGGGCTTGCCCACCAAGGGATACAAAACGCGGAATAACAAGCGGACCCAGCGCTTCATTATCAAGCGCCGGGGCAAGAGATAAGCGGAGTAGCGCATGGCAAGATCGGTAAGCAAAGGCCCATTCGTGGATGATCATCTCATAAAGAAAGTGCGCGCGCTCAGCGGCGCGAGCGGACGCACGGTGATCAAGACCTGGTCGCGGCGCTCCACCATCACACCGGAGATGGTGGGAGCAACGATCGCAGTGCACAATGGCAAGAAATTCATCCCGATTTATATTTCGGAAAACATGGTGAGCCACAAGCTGGGCGAATTCGCGCCCACACGGATGTTCAAGGGGCACACCACCAAGGCCGCTGAAAAAGCGACCGCGGTCAAAACTTAGGGCAAGGGCGGAAGCATCGACAGGAGGAGGGGCAGGGTGCAGGTGAACTTCCGGCGGCAAAGGCTCCACGGGAGCCGGGCCACGGATGGAGCGCCGGGCACAGCCCACTGGATCTGATATGGAAGCAAGGGCGACAGGAAAATACTTGAAGGGATCGCCGCAGAAGGCTCGTCTGGTGATCGACCTTATTCGCGGCAGGCGGGTGCAGGAAGCGCTGGCGATCCTGAGATTCACGAAGAAGCGTGCCACAAGTCCGATTGAAAAGGTGCTGCTCTCTGCGGTGGCAAACGCCAAGGAAAAGAATGCGACGGCGGACGTTGATTCGTTCATCGTCGATCGTGCGGTGGTGGATTCGGGCCCGACCAAGTTTCGGCGCCGCGTCCGCCCGGCTCCTATGGGCAGGGCATACCGGCAGCAGCGCCGTTGTAAGCACATTACCATTACGATTAAGGGCAAGGATATCGAAGAGTAAGGAGGCACCTTGGGTCAGAAAGTTCATCCTTACGGTTTCAGGCTAGGCATCAACCGTACATGGCGCTCGCGCTGGTTTGCGCGCAAGGATTATGGCGCTCTGCTTCACGAAGACCTCGGTCTGAAGGTCATGCTGAAGAAAAAGTTCGCGCATGCCGGCGTGTCACGCGTTGAAGTTGAAAGAGCTGCCAACAAGCTCACGATCATCATTTTCACTTCGCGCCCCGGCATTATCGTGGGCAAGAAGGGGTCGGAGATCGAGAAGCTGAAAAAGGATTTGCAGGTCCTCACCGGGCGCGACATCAATCTCAAGATCCAGGAGATCAACAAGCCGGAGCTTGATGCGCAGCTGGTTGCCGAGGGTATCGCGCAGCAGCTGGAGAAGCGCATTGCCTTCCGACGCGCCATGCGGCGGGCTGTCGACAGCACGCTGCGCTTCGGCGCCAAAGGGATCAAAGTGCGCACCAGCGGCCGCCTCAACGGTGCGGAAATCGCCCGGACGGAATGGTACCTGCACGGCCAGCTCCCCTTGCACACGATCCGTGCCGACATCGATTACGGTTTTGCCGAGGCCCGGACCACCTATGGCCAGATCGGAGTCAAGGTGTGGATCTACAAAGGCGAGATTTTCGAGATGCAGAAGCCCGAGCTCGGGCGGTGATTTGCTAGCAGGAGTAGAAGTCCATGTTGATGCCCAAGAAGGTTAAATTCAGAAAACAGCAGAAGGGCAAGCGCCGAGGTAAGGCCTGGCGCGGCTCTGATGTCACCTTCGGAGACTATGGCCTGAAGGCGATGGAATCGGGGTGGGTCTCAGACCGCCAGATCGAGGCGGGACGCGTGGCGATCACGCGTTTCATCAAGCGCGGCGGCAAGATCTGGATCCGCATATTCCCCGATAAGCCGATCACCAAGAAGCCGGCCGAAACTCGCATGGGCAAAGGCAAGGGCGCTCCGGAAGGCTGGGTCGCCGTCGTGCGCCCGGGCAAGATCGTCTACGAGATGGAAGGCATCGAGGAGAGCGTTGCCCGTGAGGCGTTGCGGCTGGCGGCGCACAAGATGTCCATTAAAACTAAGTTCGTAAAACGTTTCGGCATGGAGGAGGCATGAAAGCTTCCCAGATGAGAGACATGTCCAGGGAGGACCTGGTTCTGGAGGAGGCCGCGCTGCGGGAGCAGCTTTTCAAGCTCCGTTTCCAATCGGCGACCGGGCAGCTCGAAAGCGCTTCGCGCATGAGGGGTGTGCACAGGGATATCGCGCGCGTTCAGACGATCCTCCATGAGATGGAACTGGCGGAACAGGCCAAGAAGCAAGGGGCAGGGAAATGATGAGTACGGAGCTAGAGAAGCGGGGCATCCGGCATACCCAGGTGGGCACTGTCACCAGTACGGCAATGCAGAAGACCGTGAAGGTCGAGGTGGACCGGCTGGTCCAGCACCCGCTCTATAAAAAGACGTTGCGGAAGACATCGACTTTCCTGGCTCATGATGAGAACGGTTCCTGCCACGTCGGGGACCGGGTGCGCATCATGGAGACGCGCCCCTTGAGCGCACGGAAACGGTGGCGTGTGACGGAAATCCTGTCCAAAGCTACATAAGCCGGCGGATTTCGGATGGAGCTATTACGGAATCCGGAAACGGATTGCGCAGCCGCAACAGGTGAGGTAAAGCAGCCATGATACAAATGCGAACCATCTTGGAGGTGGCGGACAATTCAGGAGCCCGAAGAATCTCCTGCATTCTGCCGCTGGGAAGCCAGGTCGGACGCGTCGCCACCCTGGGAGACATTATTACCGCGAATGTGAAGGAGGCTACTCCTGACGGCACGGTCAAGAAGGGCCAGGTAGTGAAAGCCGTAGTCGTACGCTGCCGGAAAGAACACCGGCGCAAGGACGGCACCTACATCCGCTTCGACGACAACGCAGCCGTGCTCATCAATGATCAGAAGGAACCCATTGGAACGCGCGTTTTCGGCCCCGTAAGCCGTGAACTCAGGGACAAGAACTTCCTGAAGATTGTGTCGCTGGCTCCGGAAGTGATCTAGCGGCGGTCGAGCGAGGATCGGAATCAATGAACAAGGTGCATATTAAAAAGAATGATCAGGTTCATGTCATGTCAGGCAAGGACCGGGGCAAGACGGGCAAGGTGCTCAAAGTGTTCCCGGACAAGAGCCGGGCAATCGTGGAAGGACTGAACTTCGTACAGAAGCACACCCGGCCGAACCCGCAGAAGAACATTAAGGGGGGCATCCTCCCCAAAGAAGCTTCGATCCACCTGTCGAACCTGATGGTGGTCTGCAAGCGCTGCAACAAGCACGCGCGGGTGGGATTCAGCGTAATGCAAGACGGCCGCAAGGTCAGGGTTTGCAAAAAGTGCAACGAGCTATTGGATGAATAAAGGGCATATCCAGTCATGAGTAGATTGCGTGAGTTCTACAGGAAAGAGGCGGTGCCTGCCCTGACGCGGCAGTTTCACTACAAAAATGTCATGGCGGTGCCCCGGCTGGTCAAGATCAACGTCAACATGGGTCTGGGCGAAGCGATCGCCAACGCCAAGATCCTCGATGCGGCTTCCGAAGAGCTGGCAGCAATCACCGGGCAGCGCCCCGTGATCACCAAGGCCAAGAAGTCGATCGCCGCCTTCAAACTGCGCCAGGGGATGCCGATCGGCGTGACCGTCACGCTGCGCGGCAACCGCATGTACGAGTTTTTCGACCGGCTGGTCAGCACAGCCCTGCCCCGCGTTCGTGACTTCCGGGGGGTCTCCGCCCGTTCCTTCGACGGGCGCGGGAACTATACTCTGGGATTACGCGACCAGTTGCTCTTCCCCGAGGTCGATTACGGCAAGGTCGAAAAGGCACGCGGCATGAATATCACCATCGTAACCACGGCGGGCAGCGATAATGAGGCCTTCCAGTTGTTGACTCTGATGGGAATGCCGTTTGCAAAGAAGGAACAATAGTCTTATGTATTCAGACAGCGCGCTGTCTGATGAGGAGTCACTGTGGCAAAAACTTGCTTGAGGGCAAAAGCCAGGATGGAACCCAAGTTCAAGGTGCGGGCCCACAACCGCTGTCAGCGTTGCGGGCGTTCCCGCGGAGTGTATCGAAAATTCCAGCTCTGCCGCATTTGCTTCCGGAACCTGGCGCTGTCAGGAGAAATTCCGGGCGTCACCAAGTCGAGTTGGTAAGAGAATGGCTGACTGCCATGCCCGGCGATCCGTCGCCGGCATGCAAGGCCCGTCCCTGGGTGGAGAGTTGAACTTATGACTATGACCGATCCGATCGCCGATCTTTTGACCCGGATCCGCAACGCCATCGCTTCCAGACACGAGACGGTTGATATCCCGTCTTCAAAGATGAAGCTGGAGATTGTCCGCATCCTCAAAGAAGAAGGATATATCTCCAACTATACGGTGTCGGGCGAACAGAAAAAGGGCACGGTTCGCTTGTACCTCCGCTACGCAGCGGGAAAGGTTCCGGCGATCACTACCCTCACGCGCATCAGCCGGCCCGGGTGCCGGGTGTATGCCGATAAATCCCGCATCCCCACCGTTCAGGGGGGAATGGGGGTGTGTGTCATGTCCACTTCGCGGGGACTGTTCACGGGCAAGCAGGCGCAGCAGAAGGGACTCGGCGGCGAAGTGCTTTGCACGATCAGCTGAACAACAGGATTGGATTGCAATATTAAAGGTGCGTTATGTCGCGAGTTGGCAAAAAACCTATCAAGATTCCCAGCGGCGTCAAGATTTCGATCCAGGACGGATTGCTGGAAGTTGAGAGCAAGAAAGTGAAGCTCACCAGCCCGATTCCGCCGGGCATCCATTTCAAGATGGAAGGCGATGAGCTCCTGGCAACCCGGGATTCGGATGAAAGGCCGTATCCGGCCTATCACGGGCTGGCGCGCGCTCTGGCCGCCAACAATGTTCGCGGTGTGACCGAAGGCTTCCGCCAGATGCTGGATATCGTGGGCATCGGATTCAAAGCCGACGCCAAAGCCAAGGCCGTTACCTTCAGCCTGGGCTACTCGCATCCGATCGAGTTTCCCATCCCGGAAGGGATCGCCGTCAAGGTCGAAAAACAGCCGAGGACCATCCAGAACTATGTCACCACACTGACCATTTCGGGGGCCAACAAACAACTGGTCGGGCAGGTGACTGCGGATATTCGCTCTCTGCGCAAGCCCGATGCGTACAAGGGCAAGGGAGTCCGCTATGCCGGCGAGACCGTCCGGCTCAAGGTCGGAAAGAAGGGTGCCTAATGATCACTCCAATTGACCGCGCCCAGGAGCGCTCCAAGATCCATGCAAGAATTCGCCGGAAGCTCTCCGGCACCGGCAGCCGGCCCCGCTTGTGTGTCTTCCGGAGTCTGGCGCACATCTACGCTCAAGTCGTCGACGATCTGGCCGGAACGACTCTGGTAGCTGCCTCCTCGCTCGAGAACGAGGTTTGCAGCGATAAGAAAAAGGCTGGCAATATCGCCGCGGCCAAGCTGGTCGGCAAGGCGATCGCCCAGCGGGCGAAAACAAAAGGGATTGACACGGTTGTTTTCGATCGCGGCGGATACCTTTACCACGGCCGTGTCAAGGCGCTGGCAGAGGCGGCCCGCGAAAGCGGACTGAAGTTCTAGGAGGAATCTTGGAAAAGAACGATTTCATGGGTCAGGAATTGAAGGACCAGGTAGTATCCATCAACCGCGTTACCAAGGTAGTCAAGGGCGGAAAGAACCTCAGCTTCAGCGCCCTGGTGGTGGTGGGCGATCAGAATGGCCAGGTGGGCTACGGCATGGGCAAGGCGAAAGAAGTGCCCCAGGCCATCAAGAAAGGCGTGGAGCAGGCGCGCAAGAATATGATCCGGATTCCTTTGAAGGGCCGGACTATTCCGCACGCCGTTATCGGCCGCTTCGGAGCAGGCAGGGTCATGCTCAAGCCGGCTTCCGAAGGGACCGGAGTGATTGCCGGCGGACCCGTGCGGGCCGTCGTGCAGTCTGCCGGGATCTCCGATATTCTGACCAAATCCCTGGGGAGCACCAACCCCCACAACGTAGTGAAAGCGACCATCGCGGGCCTCAAAAGCCTCAGGAGTGTATCCGAAGTGGCAAAACTGCGCGGCAAGCAGGTCGAGGAAATATAATTATGGCAGGCACGAAGCACAAACAACCCACCGAGGGTGCGATGCTGCGGATCAAATATGTCCGGAGTGCAATCGGAACGCCCCCTAAACACAAGCTGATCATCAAAAGCCTCGGTTTCAAGCGCCTCAATCAAGTTGTGACCCGAGTGGATACGCCCCAGGTCCGGGGCATGGTGGCCCATGTGCCCCATCTGGTCGCGATCGTGGATTCGGAATAGGGTAAACCAAAATGGCACTGACACTGAACAGTTTATCACCGGCACGAGGCGCCAATCGCAAGCCGAAACGCGTCGGGCGCGGCATTGGCACCGGTCACAGCAAGACCTCCACCCGCGGTTACAAAGGGCAGAAGTCCCGCTCCGGATCCTCGGTCCGCCCCGGTTTTGAAGGCGGCCAGATGCCGTTGTACCGGCGCCTGCCCAAGCGCGGCTTCCACAACCTGTTCCGCAAGGAATATGCGATTGTCAACCTGGAAAGCCTGGCTGTATTCGAAGCCGGCGCGAACGTGGGCCCGGAGACGCTCAAGGAAAAAGGAATCATCAAAAATTTCAAGGACGGCATCAAGATCCTGGGCTCAGGCGAGTTGCCGCATGCCATTCACATCCGGGCGCACAAAATCAGCAAGAGCGCGTCGGAGAAAATTCAGAAAGCGGGCGGTACGGTCGAGTTGATTACCGGACAGGTCAAAACTTCGGCATAGGCCGAACGGTTGAAAAACAATGCCAGAAGAAAGAAGTCCATTTTTTAGTTCCATGAAAAACATCGCCAGCATTCCGGACCTGCGCAAGCGGGTCCTGTTCATGCTGGGTCTGCTTGCCGTCTACCGCCTCGGTGCCTTCATTCCGACACCCGGAATCAACCACCAGGCTCTGGAGGCCTTGTTCAATACGCAGGCAGGAACTATCTTTGGCTTCCTGGACATTTTCTCGGGTGGCAATCTCCGGCGCTTCAGCATTTTTGCGCTCGGCATCATGCCTTACATCACCGCGTCCATCATTCTGCAGCTGGCAACGGTGGTGGTCCCCTACCTGGAAAAGCTTTCCAAGGAAGGGGAGCTGGGGCGCAAGAAAATTACCCAATACACACGTTATCTCACCGTGGTGCTGACCCTGTTCCAGGGATTCATGACTGCGGTCGCGCTCGAGAAGTCGAGCCTGGGCGGCGGCGCTTCCATCGTGTTGAATCCGGGCTGGGGCTTCCGCCTCATGGTCATGATCACCTTGACGTGTGGGACCGCCTTTATCATGTGGGTCGGTGAGCAGATCACCGAAAGGGGAATCGGCAACGGGATCAGCTTGATCATTTTCGCCGGCATCGTCGTGGGTCTGCCCCACGCGATTATCGCGATCATCCAGAACCTGCAGCAGCACACCTGGTCTCTCTTTACCGTGATCGTCCTGCTGGCGGTGATGATCCTCACCGTGGCGGCAGTCGTCTACGTGGAGCGCGGACAGAGGAAAATTCCGGTTCAGTATGCCAAGCGCGTCGTCGGACGCCGGGTGTTCGGCGGCCAGGCAACCCACCTGCCGCTGCGCGTCAACTCGGGCGGCGTGATCCCGGTGATCTTTGCGGCCTCGATCGTGTCTATTCCGGCGACTCTGGGTACCATGTTCCCGAACACGTTCCTGAACGCCTTGCGGATTCAGCTGGCGCAGGGCATGCCGCTCTATAACTTCCTGTACATTGTGGGAATCATCTTTTTCTGTTTCTTCTACGTCAGCATTATTTTCAATCCCATGGAAGTGGCGGACAATATCCGGAAGTACGGCGGCTACATTCCCGGCATCCGACCGGGGAAAAGAACGGCGGAGCACATTGACAGGATCCTGAGCCGCCTCACTGCGGCGGGAGCGATATATCTGGTGCTGGTCTGCCTCCTGCCTGAGTTCTTGATCACAGGGTTCAAAGTTCAGCCGTTGCCCTGGATCGGTCCCAGACTGGACGACTGGCTGACGGGCGCGGGCATGAGCTGGATCACCACGGGGCTTGGAGTGACCTTCTATTTTGGCGGCACTTCGCTCCTGATCGTCGTCGGCGTGGCCATGGATACGGTGAATCAGATCGAGTCTCAACTGATCATGCGCCATTACGACGGCTTCTTGAAGAAGGGCCGGATTCGCGGCCGGAGAGGTTGACCCTCACTTTCGTGCGGCAGTGCGTATGGCGAGAAGAGCACTGATTTTGCTGGGCCCGCCCGGGGCGGGCAAGGGAACGCAGGGACGCATGCTTTCGGCGCACCTGGGATATCCCAGCATCTCCACGGGAGATGCGTTGCGCGCGGCCGTGAGGAACCAGACGGAACTGGGGGAAAAGGCCCAGAAACTGATGGAGGCCGGAGAGCTGGTCCCCGACAGCCTGGTGGATGAGATCGTGAAAACCCGGCTCGCGGAAGGGGATTCACAGCGGGGCTTCATCCTGGATGGGTATCCGCGTACCCTTGGCCAGGCAGAGTTCTTTGAGAAACTTGCAGCTCGGGAAGGCATCGATATCCTTGCGATCGGCATGCTGGTGGATGACGAGGTTCTGGTGCGGAGGTTATCGCAGCGCTGGAGTTGCCCGAAATGCAGCAAGATCTATAACGAAGGATCGAATCCGCCGCGCAAATCAGGGTGCTGCGACGATTGCGGTTCGGATCTGATCCAGCGTAAGGACGACCGGCCCGAAGTCATTCGGGAGCGTCTTCAGATCTATCATCAAACCACGCGGCCGCTGATCGATTTTTATCAGCAACGCGGGCAATATGCAGAGGTGGATGGAGCGGCGGAAGTAGAGCGTATTTTTGACGCGATGATCAGGATCCTGAATTGAGTGGCGCGGAAACGCGCCGCATCTAAGCGATCGGCGGCTCGGAATTTCATATGGTCAAAGAGGATGCGATTGAGGTAGTCGGGACGGTAAAGGAAACACTGCCGAACGCCATGTTCCGGGTAGAGCTGGAAAATAAGCATATGGTCCTGGCTCACGTGTCGGGAAAGATGCGCAAGAATTTTATCCGCATCCTCCCCGGAGACAAGATCCTGGTTGAACTGTCGCCCTATGATCTGACCCGGGGGCGCATCGTCTACAGGTATAAGTAGGCCACGAGCCGGTTCCTTGAGGGCCCGGCTCCATAGCGCGTTGGGGTAGCCGGGGCAAACCCGCCGACGTGGAGTGAATGATATGAAAGTGCGTGCATCGGTCAAAAAAATTTGTGTCAAGTGCAAGGTAGTCCGCCGCAGGGGCGTGGTGTACATCCAGTGCTCCAATCCCAAGCACAAGCAGCGACAGGGCTGAGATCCCTCAATCAGGTTTAGGGAGGTAGAACTTTGGCTAGAATTGCGGGAGTGGATCTGCCACTGAACAAACACGTGCAGATCGGGCTCACATATATCTACGGAATCGGAGTCAGCAGGGCGACCAAGATCTGCGAAGAGGCGAAGGTCGATGTCGCCACCAAGGTAAAGGATCTTACCGAGGACCAGGCTGTCCGCATCCGGAACATCATCCAGAGGGACGGCATGGTCGAAGGAGATCTGCGCAAAGCCGTTTCCATGGACATCAAACGGCTCATGGAAATCGGCTGCTACCGCGGGCTGCGGCATCGCCGCGGTTTGCCCGTGCACGGGCAGCGTACCCATACGAACGCTCGCACCCGCAAGGGACCCCGCCGGATCGTCGGCAAAAAGTAGCACGAGCGGCTTTGCAGGGGGCTCGATTCCGCACCGGACTGGATCAGGAGTGAAACAATGGCGGAAAAAGTAAAGAAGACAGGGAAGAAGAAAACGGGAAAGAAGCGGGAAAAGCTGACCATCCCGAGCGGGATCGCCCACATTTTGGCGACCTTCAACAACACTATTATCAGCATCACGGACCTGGAGGGGAACCTTCTCGCTGCTTCCAGTGCCGGCGCGGTCGGATTCAAAGGATCGCGCAAGGGCACGCCGTTTGCCGCCCAGCAAGCGGCCACGGCCGCGGCAGCAAGCGCCAAAGGTTACGGGATGCGCACGCTGCAGGTTTACCTCAAGGGGCCGGGAGCCGGACGCGAGTCCGCAGTCCGGGCATTGCAGGCGGCCGGGTTCGAGGTGAAAAACATCCGCGATATCACCCCGATCCCTCATAACGGTTGTCGTCCGACCAAGCGCCGCAGGGTGTAAGGTCAGTACGCCGTCTGCTCCCCGCCAAGGGGCCTGGACGGGATGTTCGAAAGAGGAGAAACACTTTGGCTAGATATCGTGATGCAAAATGTCGGCTCTGCCGGCGGGAAGGGATGAAGCTCTTTCTCAAGGGAGACCGGTGCTTCAAAGACACCTGCGCAATCGAAAAACGCAACTTTGCCCCCGGCCAGCACGGAAAAGACCGCCGCCCCAAAGCGCTGGTCGGCTACGGTCTGCAGCTGCGGGAGAAACAGAAAGTGCGCCGCATCTACGGTGTCCTCGAGCGTCAGTTCGCCAATTATTTCGGCAAAGCGGAAAAGAAAAAGGGAATCACCGGCGAAACCCTGCTGTTTACCCTGGAACGCCGGTTGGATAACGTCGTCTGCCGCCTTGGCTTTGCCACTTCGCGGGATCAGGCGCGCCAGCTGGTCAACCATGGCAACGTTCTCATCAATGGGAAAAAAGCCGACATTCCTTCCATGGCCGTCAGCGCCGGCGACGTGATTACGCTGCGGGAAAAAACCCGAAAAGTGCAGCAGATCCAGGATTCCGCCGCCACGGTGGGTGGGCGCGGCGGCGTGCCGGCCTGGCTCCAGCTGGATGCCACAAACCTGAAGGGCACGGTAGTGGCCTTGCCTAAACGAGAAGATGTGCAGATGCCTATCGATGAGCAGTTGATCGTCGAGCTCTACTCGAAGTAGTACAAGACTGGGGAATTGACGATTGACGATTGACGATTGAAGAATCAGCAAATCGTCAATCGTCAATCTGAATGTCCTGGTTCTATTACTGGAGAAGATTATGACAAAAGGGTTCCAGAAGCCTAAGAGACTGATTTGCGACCTCGAGACGTTGAGTCCGACGTACGGACAGTTCTATGCTCAGCCGTTTGAGCGCGGATTCGGCACCACGATCGGAAATGCGTTGCGTCGGGTTCTGCTCTCCTCGATCGAAGGAGCGGCGATCACGGCAATCAAAATCGAAGGTGTGCTGCACGAATTCACCCCGATTCCCAATGTGACCGAAGATGCCACCAACATCATCATGAATCTCAAGCAGATTCCGATCCGGTTGGTCGTGGCTCACGAAAAGACCATTTACCTCGAGGTGGACCAGCCGGGCGAAGTCAAAGCATGCCACATTAAAGCCGACCCGGACATTGAAATCCTCGACCCGAACGTCCACGTTGCCACCGTCGGCGATGGGGGTTCGCTGAAAATCGAAATGCGCATCAAGAACGGCCGCGGCTATATCCCCGCCGACGAGAATTTCGAGCAAGACCTCCCGATCGGTTTCATTCCGCTCGACAGCGTTCACTCGCCGATCAAGCGCGTCAACTACAGCGTGGAAGCCGCCCGGCTCGGGCAAACCACCGACTACGACAAGCTGGTTCTCGATGTGTGGACCAACGGCTGCATCCGTCCTCAGGACGCCATCGCCCAGGCCGCGAAGATCATGAAAGATCACATGTTCATCTTCATCAACTTCGAGGAACAGCCCGAAGAAGAGGAAGAAGAAGTCGATCGCGATGCCGAGCGGCTGCACGACAATCTGAAGCGCTCGGTGGAGGAGTTGGAGCTCTCGGTGCGTTCTTACAATTGCCTCAAGAACGCCGACATCAAGACGATCGGAGAACTGGTTCAGAGAACCGAGGCCGAAATGCTCAAAACCAAGAATTTCGGCCGCAAATCCCTGAACGAGATCAAGGAAATCCTTGCCGAAATGGGCTTGTTGTTCGGCATGAGGCTCGGAGATGACGGAAAGCCTCTTCCTTCCCCGAAGCCGGAGTAATTTCGAGGATTTTTGAAGTAGAACGGAGATCGTACTCATGAGACATCGAAATGCCGGGAGGAAGCTGGGACGCAAGACTCCCCATCGGATTAGCATGTTCCGCAATATGGTGACCTCGCTCCTCGACAAGGAACGCATCCGCACTACTTTGCCCCGCGCCAAAGAACTGCGCCCCATCGCGGAACGCATGATTACTCTGGGCAAGCGGGAAACACTCCATGCCCGTCGGCAGGCTCTGGCTTTTGTGAAGGATCCCGAGGTTGTCTCCAAGCTCTTCAAGGACCTGGCGCCGCGCTTCGCTCAGCGCAAAGGCGGTTACACCCGCATCATCCGGCTGGGCTTCCGACAAGGCGACGGCGCGCAGATGGCTTTTCTCGAGCTGATTGGTAGCGGCTATAAGGCTACCAAGGCCGAGGAAAAGAAGGGCAAAAAGGCAAAGAAGGCTGAGAAAGAAACGCCCAAGGCTGAAAAAAAAGGCTAGGTCATACGCAGTGATTTATGAGTGATGAGTGACAGCACCCTTGCTTTCTATTCATCACTCTTCCATCCATATCATGCTCTTCAAAAAGGTTCCTCGAGCAAAGCTTCCTACACGACTCGGTGAATTTACCGTGTACGGTTTCCGTGAGCCGGGCACGGGCGAAGAAGCTGTCGCCCTCGTGGTCGGCGACCCCTCCACGGGAAGCGCTGCGCTCGTTCGTATCCATTCTCAATGCCTGACAGGGGATGTCTTCGCCTCCGAGCGCTGCGACTGCGGCGATCAGCTGCACGAAGCCATGCGCGTCATCTCTGCCGCCGGCCGCGGCGTGATCATCTACCAGCAGCAGGAAGGGCGCGGCATCGGTCTCATCAACAAGATCCACGCCTACGAACTCCAGGATCAAGGCCTCGATACCGTCGCCGCCAATATCGAACTCGGCTTTGAAGCCGATCAGCGCGATTACCGTTTCCCAGCCGAAATCCTCAAATACCTGGGCGCCCGCCGCATCCGGCTGCTTTCGAACAATCCGGAAAAAGTTCTTGGCCTCGAGAAGGAAGGGATTCAGGTCGAGGAACGCGTGGCACTGGAGATCTCTCCCAACTCCACGACCCAGGATTACCTCAAGATCAAGAAAGAAAAGCTCGGCCACCTGCTTTCCAAAGTCTAAGGCGCATCTTGTGCTTCGCCGGCCGGATTTTGGTAGA
>Ga0315284_10007027_pt1 | contig 16047 bp, 16 predicted proteins | sample YL17G09_16_MG_FD_203696 | JGI IMG/M metagenome (GOLD analysis project Ga0315284, IMG submission 203696) | Sediment microbial communities from Yellowstone Lake, YNP, Wyoming, USA - YL17G09_16 | ecosystem: Environmental > Aquatic > Freshwater > Lake > Sediment | place: USA: Wyoming | collected... | reverse complement strand
TGGCTTCGCGGGCATTGTCTGCGTATGCGCGGCTTCCTTCTGATGTTGTGGTGTCTAGTTGTGCCATTTCAGCCCTAAGGGCTGTAATAGCTTCCTGCAGGTTGCGTGCGCTGGACTCAACAGTGTTTGTCTTAAGGCCCATCACCAGAGACTGTGCGTAGCCCCGCGTAACGGAAGTCAGTTCACGCTGTACGCCTGCCATTTGCATGGCAACCTGTAAGTAGGTTTCTGTGTTCCTGTAGGTGTTAATTAAGCGCTCATTTAGCTCACCCAGCTCCTGACTTAGGCCTGCGGTGGTGTTGGGTAGGTCGCCTAGGCGTCCAGATATACGCTCGGCCGTTAAGTAACCAGTTCCTGTGAAATCCGCACTGTTGAACGTTGCAGCCCCTGTGCGAACGCTCTCACGCCCTGTACGCGCAGTCTCTTGGAATTGTATTTGACGCCGCGCAGCTAAGGATGCGTTTAGCTGGTTTTCTAAATCAAGTCTTTGTCGCAGTATTTCTGGTGTTGTTCGCTGTTTCTTGTTTAATAAGTCAATATCATTTATTTCTTGACGGCGTAACGATATACCCCTTTCGATGACCTCCAGTTCTGCGCGAGCACCTGCTGCTGTTCCGGCACGGGCGCGTGAAAGCGCACTGTTAAGCCTATTGTTTACGTTAGCTAAATTAGTTAGGCGCGCTTCTACTGCTTGTATATCAGTGCTGAATTGATTAAAGGCTGTAGAGGAATCTCTTGTCTGCGCCCTTAGTGCGATGAGCGCGGCGCGTTGTTGTTGGAGCGCCGCTACGTTTTGCGTGCCGGCGGCAGTGCTGGACAGCACCGCGTCGCGCTGCGCCATGATGCTGCGCGTAGCGCCTTTGCTCTCCTCATCGAGCCTCTGAAGCTCGGCAGACAGGGAGCGATAGGCTTCGCTGCTTAGGTCAACTTGGCTGCGCAGCCCTTTGAAGGCGTCAGTTAAGCCCTTGTTTACAGCTTCAGTGTTGCCTGCCTTCTTAGCGAAGTCGAGCAGACTATCGCGGGCGGAGAGGATGTCCTTTTCGGCCAGGTTGGTGACTTTGCCTAGCTCGCGGAAGGAGCCCTTTATTTTGTCGAGGGCCTCGAAGCCTTCGCCAACTAGGCGAACGACAATATCCTCAACCTGCTTGGCCACGCTACTTATCCTCGCTCTTGCTCAGCTCGCTTAGGGCTGCGGACTCCATCACTTGAAGATCCTCCAGCATCGCGGCGCGGTCCTGGATGCAGTATAGGTCGAACAGGCCGCCGGACATGAGCAGCACGTCGTACTTGAGGCCTAAGTAGCCGGCCATGGTGGTGTTCCACTGCGTTTGCATACGCAGGAACATAAGCACCGTTTCCCAGTTTTCGTCCCAGACCTCGTAGGTTGCGCCGCCGGGCGCCGGCGTAGCGGGTAAGTGGATGCCGAACGCCGCGGCGTCCTCGCTGCTTTTGTCCTCCTCCCGCTTACCCCCCTGCGCCCAATACCTAGCGGCGCCGCTTAGTTTCCCTGCTTAGCGCCGTCGAAGGTCTCGGTGTAGGCCTTGAGGACACCGCGAATCCAGTAGGGGTCGTCGCTAAATTCCTTGAGGGCTTCGAGGGAGAAGGGCACTGCTTTGCCTTCTTCGTCGTCGATTCCGTCCCAGGCAAGCACCACTGCCTTGAGCAGAATAAGATCCCCCTTCTCACTTAGGGTTGCGAACTCCTTACGGCCCAGGCGCTTAAAGGTGATGTCGAAGGTGCTGGAGTCGAAGACGCCGCCGTCTGCAGGCTCTTCAACGGTTACGGGCCACTTGAAGGTTTTGACCTTTTTGCGAACGAAAGACATAAGTTTTAGGCGGGCGTAAGCAGCGTAGCGCATAAAGAAGCCGCCCGGCTTTGTGACCAGGCGGCTTAGCGGCTTAGCGGCGAAGCCTAGGTGTAGGCGAGGGAGAACTCGTCGTTACCCGAGGCGCTAGGGATGGCGGTGTAGGGGAGGTTCAGCATGGCGATGCCGTCGGTGTCGCCGTAGCTGGGGTCGCCGAGGTCGGCGCGGGCCGCAGTCAGGGTGACGCGGTTACCAGCTGTGGTGCCGTGCAGGAAGGTCAGGTTGCCGGTGGCACTGTCGTTCAGTGCGGCACTGAAGTAGTCCTTCGTAGCAATGGTCACTGCCTCGATCATCACCGTTCCAGTGACGTTGCGCTGCGTGATCAGCACCTCCTTGGTGCAGCCAACCAGTTCGCGGTAGACAACGGTGTTGCCAATGTCCATGCTCACTGACTGCAGGCAGCCGGCATAGCTGTAGAACTGATACGCCGAGGTGTTGCCCTGCTTGAAGATCAGCGGGGTGGCTTGGGCGGAGTAGGTGACGGCAGGGGCTGCGGTGTCCGTGGGCGGAACGTAGATGCCGGTGAGCGTGAACTGGATCGACGGGATTTGGCCGACTTCAGCGTTGAGGGTGCAGGTACCGCGGGCGCCTGTGACTTTGTGGAGTACGCCGTCGATGTTGTAGTAGATGGTGACGCTTGAGAATGAGGCGCTGACTGGGGCGTAGGTTGCCGAAGTTGAGGTGACCAGCGTTTCGCTCATTCCGCAGGCCTGGAGAGCTGCGCCGTAGCGAGGGGCGGTGCCGGCGGTGCCGGAACCTGCCATCTCAACCGTGAATTGGCACTCAACGCGGGTGTTAGCGAGCAGCTGCTCGGAAGCGCCCAAGTAGGAGCGCACTAGGTCGCGGCTAACTACGTCGCTCTGCAGAGGGGTGACGCTGAGGTCACGTACCAGTACGGCATCGGTGCCGGCGGGAACAATGTCAGTGCCGTAAGTGCTCTCCTTCTTCAGGAGGATTAGGCGTTTCCTAGTTAGTAAGGCCATGGGGTGTTCCTCTTAGAGGGGAGCGGGTTCGGTCCGCTCAACGAGTGTGCGGATACCTGTTGCAGGGTTTAGGAGGTAAGTGCCTCCCTGCCCGTGAAACTCATCAACAACGCTAAGCGCGGCGACTTCAACTAGGCTGCGCGGCTGCGCCACTTCCGGCGTAGGCGACGCCACTAAGTCGTGCTGCGGCGCTTCTTCCGGCGCAGGCTGCGCTACTTCAGTCTTAGCCATGCGATTGCGTGGTAACTACGCTTGAGTCTAGGCCGCGTTGCTTGCATAACTTCGCTATGGCGAAGCGGCGCCGCTACACGCTTAGGTCACTTACGGAGGTGCGGTAGAGGACGCGATAGGTGCAGTAGATCACGCCTACGGGGGTGTCTGCTTGTTCGAGGGTGAACTCGGTAGGCCCCGGCTGTACGTCAATCGCCAGCCCACCTAGGGTCAAGTCGGCGACGATCTTGGCGTGGAGCGACTCAATTATGGGGTCGGCAGTTTGATCTGGGACGTTGGCACGGACTATTACGACGACGCGGAAGGTAAGGGTGTGGTCGAGGGTCGGCAGGCAGGTGTTCTGCTCGACTACATCGTTTACTGGTTCGAGGACTAGGGCGGGGGATTCGGCGCGGGCCACCGGCTCAACACGACTTCGGTAGATGCGGGTGCCTACGTTGGTCGTACCGCTTAGCGCTGTGAATAGCGCCTGCATTATGCTTTCGCGCTTCGTGGCCACTAGCGCACCTCGGTGGCGACGAGGCGGCCGCGGCCGAAGTTGATGTCTTCGGTGCCGCTGTGGTTGGCGACAAACAGGGCTACTTCGTCATTAGCGGCCATGCTGATCATCCAGTTGGTGACGAGCTTGGCTTCCTGACTGCCGGAGCCGGTGAAGGCGCGGCACTCGGTTTGATCTATGGCGGTGCCGTTCTTGGCCAACTTGATGCCGAGGGTATGGTTGTTGCCGCTGACGGTCTTAGCGTCGATGCTGCCGTAGATCTGCATCAGCTTGGTGGCGCCGCTGGTGTTCTTGACGGCAAAGGTGTTGGTGGTCCCTAAGCTTGTGCCGCTGGCGGTGGCGGTGTCGAAGGTGCCGGTAAGCCCGGTGCTTACGTAGACGCTCTGCGTAACTATGCCGATGGTGCCGGCGTCCATCTTGCTGACCTGGCCGCGCACTAGGTCGGCTTCGGCCGGGCTGTAGTACGGCAGGGCGGTCCAGGCTGCTGCGCCGGTGCCGACCTTGAAGCGCAGGGTGTCGGTCTCGGCGGCAATCTCGCCTAGGGCCAGCGTGGGGTTGGCGGCGGTCCAGGCGGCGGCGGTGCCACGGCGGACACGAACACGGGCGATGCTGCTCATAGGTCGGTAGGGGGCAGGGGTAGGAGCGGGGCTGTGCTGCTCATGGCGCTCCACCGTCTAGATCGTTGCCGTCAATGTAGGTGGAAGTGGGTGAGCCGCCGTCGATTTCGGGGTCGAGCTGCACGATGCCTAGGTCGTCGATTGCCGCATCTGGGCCGTTGGCGTCTATTGGGGTGAGGGCGGTGATGTAGGGCACCTCAGTTGAGCGCTGCAGGCTTAGCTGGACGAATACGCCGTCGGTAAGTAAGACGGCGGCGCGGACTTCGTAGGCGACACCGTTGACGGTGAGCTGAGAGCCGTACAACAGGCCGCCAAACTTAGAGGCCTCGCAAGTGACGGTGTAGTCGGTGCTGATTATCTGATTGTCGAGCAGGATCTCACTCGGCATGTCGAGGATGCCCCTGCCTGTGATGGTGCCGGCAGTGACCGTGACGCCGAAGTCAGCCAGGTAGATGGAGGGGTCGTCGGTCAGCATAAGTTTTTGCCACGGGTACAGCCTAACTACCGCGGCGCCTCAGCACCATTGCGTTTTGGCGGAACCAGCCCATGTGGTAACCGCTCTTGGCATAGTCCACTAGCTGGGCTTCGGTTGCCTCATCTCGCTGCAAGCCGCAAACAGTGAGCCGCTGGTGCCAGTAATCCTTGGGCTGGCAGTTGATGTGGCCGGTGCCGCCTTGGCCGGGGTGAGCGGCGCTCCAGATGAGGGTGCCGCCGGGCGCTACTGCTGCAGCAACACTTTGCGCTATGGCTTCCGACTGCGCTGGGTCGATGTGCTCTGCCACTTCTAGGCACAGCACTAGTTCAGCTTGGCGCTCCAGGTCAAACAAGCTCTGCTGCTGGAGGTGCTCTTGGCCCAGCACACGTTCATCGGTATCAATACCACTTGCATCAATGCCTTGCGCACGCAATGCCCGTACATAGGTGCCAGGTCCGCAGCCGATGTCGAGGGCAGTAATTGGCGCCAGTTCTGAAGCGATCCACTCGGCAAGGCGCTTGGCGAATGGACCTTCCTCGCACTCGATTTGGTGGTAGTTGATTTGGTCCACTTCGTACCAGCCACGGCGGTAGAGGTCGTTGAGTTGGCGGAAGATCTTGTCGTAGCGGGCACCGCAGGTTTCTAGCGACCACTTAGCGCGAGCGATAGCAGCAATGGTGGGACGGTCTAGGTTTCCTACTGCGTTGATGCCGTCGATCCAGTCCTGCAGGGTGTGGCAGCGGTAGCCCATCACGCCCTCGATGATGGTTTCAGTCATGGCGCCATAGTCCACTGCCAGCACTGGCGTACCACACAGCATTGCCTCGACCGCCATGCCGCAGAAGGGCTCGGTGAATACCGTTGGCGCTAGTAGCGCCCTTGCATTGCGAAGGAACTCGCTGCGGGCAGTGCCGCTGATTGGCCCCCGGTATTCAATGTTGGGGTGAGCCCACGGCGATGGATCGCCTTGCCCGTGCAGCACGATGGGCCACGGGCTGTGATCGGCAATCGCCTTGATAGTGTCGATGCCCTTTAGCGGGGTGATGCGCCCGAGGAAGGCGAGATACTGTCCTGGTTCATAGCTGGGCTCCCAGTCGTCTAGGTCGTAGTAGTTAGGCACCACCCACTCGTAGTTCTTGCCGTTGCGGCCTTCTTTGCCTTGGTGGTAGTGCATCCAGGCGTAGCTTTCAAAGATGCGGAAACTGTTGGGCATCAGGGTGGGGTAGCCGATGCCAGTTTCAACGTGCTGGTGGTGCGGGAACTCGGCCATTAGCTGCTCATGCGCATGGCCAAATGGGTGGCAGATGATGTCCTGTGGCTGTAGGCGTTCGCGCAGTGCTGGGATAAGGTGTTGCTCGAATAGCTGGTGGGCATCACTGCCGAGAGTGGCATCGTTGCCGTGGAAGTCGGTGGCGCTGCGGTTGAAGAGCTTTTCAAATTCAGCGGCACTGAGCATTTCCACATGCTCATCGGCGGTGCTTTCGCTGCCGGCGTTGCTGTATTCAATGACGGTGTAGCCTTGGCCCTGCATCATCTTGGGAAAACGCAAGGCCTTGCCTGTGAAGGCGCAATGGCTATAGGCGGCAGTGTGCTGTGTATGAAAGATGCCGATTAGGTGTAGTAGTGGTTTCACGGCAGTTCTTCTTCTTTTGCTGGGAGGCTGAAGAAGAACCTAGCTTCCTCTTCAGAATCAAACCAGGACCAGCCATCAATGGGGTAGGTCTGCTGGTCATGAGTTTCGCGCCGTAGTTCATAGTTGGCGTTTATTACGAAATTGGGACCGTATAGGAGGTCTGCATCGAGCTTGTAAAATCCGCTGGTGTCCATGGGTGTCATCCGGTAACGGTCCATCCTTTAGCTGTGGCGATGGCGGGGTTATCGCCAGTGGTGCCGTAGTTGTTTGATACTGTAATGGTTTGCGATACTGCTACAGGCAAGTTTGTATAAATTTCATTTAGTGCAGCAGCAGATAGTTTGCAACTGGCTACTGAGAAGGTAAATCTAAAATCTTCTGCTTGGATGCGAGCAAGGGAATTGCAGCTAGTAAACGTGGTAGAAAAGCCTGCGCTGCTCGTAACGGCAGTTGTCACCAGGGCGGGTACTGTTGTTAGGGAGGAGCAGCCAGAAAACGTTCTGCCGAACGATGTAACTGCTGCAGTATTAAATAATGGTACTGTTGTTAGAGAGGAGCAGTTTTGGAACATAGAGAACATGTCTGTAACTGCTGCAGTATTAAATAAAGGTACTGTTGTTAGGGAAGTACAGCTACTGAACATAGCGTTCATGTTTGTAACTGCTGCAGTATTAAATAAAGGTACTGTTGTTAGGGAAGTACAGGTACTGAACATACTGCTCAGGTTTGTAACTGCTGCAGTATTAAATAAAGGTACTGTTGTTAGAGAGGAGCAGCCATTGAACATACTGCTCATGTTTGTAGCTGCTGCAGTATTAACGCTAAATAAAGGTACTGTTGTTAGGGAAGTACAGGTACTGAACATACTGCTCAGGTTTGTAACTGCTGCAGCATTAAATAAAGGTACTGTTGTTAGGGCAGAGCAGGCAGAGAACATAGCGTTCATGTTTGTAACTGCTGCAGTATTAAATAAAGGTACTGTTTTCAAAGAAAAGCAGCTATTGAACATACTGCTCATGTTTGTAACTGCTGCAGTATTAAATAAAGGTACTGTTGTTAGGGAAGAGCAGTTTCGGAACATACTGTTTATGTTTGTAACTGCTGCAGTATTGAATAAAGGTACTGTTACTAAGGAGGAGCAGGTAAGAAACATACTGCTCATGTTTGTAACTGCTGCAGTATTAAATAATTGTACTGTTGTTAGGGAAGAGCAGCTTTGGAACATACTGTTTATGTCTGTAGCTGCTGTTGGAACGTTTACGCTTACATTCTGTAGTTTACGGCAATTAACAAATAGGTTAAAAAACGTAGTAACGGCGCCTAGTTCTACAATATTTACGCTTTCCAAGTAGTTTTGGGAGATTATCGCAATAGCTGAAGATACCGTTAGCGTAGTTATGTTTGATCCAGCAATAGCAAGTTCCAGCCAGCCAGTTGAGTATGCTTGTAGTCCTGTTGTCGTGTTCTTAACAAATAAATTAACAGTAGTGAGGTTTTGTCCTGCTTGCGGTGTTATCGTTACGGTTGCAATCTTATACGGCAGCAATGATGCGGAGCCGTTTGTGGTTAGTGCAAGAGCAGCGCCACCTTCAGTGGCTGCAACTTGGAAGTCATTTGCTGTAGCATTGATTACAAAATAAAATTGCGCTTCTACCAGTCCTGTTGTGGTGACGATGCTATAAAACTGTACGCGCATACCATTGCTATAGCCGTGTGCGGTGCGTTCCACCAAGTCACCGGCATCCGTAAGCGTTACCGTTGCATCATATAAATCAACATCGGCAAAGTTGTATTCATAATTTGTTTGCACTCCTGTAGCAGTATTAACGGATGTGCCATCACCAAAAGCTACCGTATAAGCAGCAGCGCAATTTACAGCAAAGAAGTTGCCGCCATTACCTACGCCATCGCCAGGCCATACTGCATGAAGGCCAACCAGTTTTTGCTCACCAATGGTTGGTGCCGTAAGCGCGGGCCATGCAGGATTCCGCACCCACTGCTCTGCTCGTCTAACGGCTCCTAGTGTCCGCGCTGGTACGTTATTGCCTTGAACGTTACGGAAACTCATTAGGTAATCTCAGAACCAAACAAGCTAAAGCTAGTGTCAGCCGTGCCAGTGCGAACAGTAACTACATCAGTAGCTGCTAGCGTAATACCTAGAGTCAAGAATACCGTATCACCTGCATTCACATAGTTATCGTAAACTATGTAGTGTTGGTTGACGATAGATGCACCAGCGGGCCTTACCGCAATACGAAAAGTGGTAGAAGCGCCACGATTGCAAACACTAAGCGTTGATGCAACTGTACTGGTTGCAGCAGGTACCGTGTAAAGCGTGGTATCGGTGGTTGCGCTAGGTGCGGATTGCCCTAGCACTTTGTACGTCGTTGCCATGACAGATCAAGCTCCGATAAGAAGGAATGGAGATAGCGTTTCGCCGCCGCCGCCTGCGGGACCAGTGGCACCAGTGGCACCGATTGGTCCAGTAGAGCCCGCACCAGTGGCGCCAGTGGCGCCAGTGACTCCGGTGGCGCCCGTGGCACCCTGTACCCCCGTGGCACCTTGGGCGCCCGTAGGCCCTAGCACGCCAGTGGCACCAGTAACGCCAACGTCACCCTGCGCTCCAGTGGCTCCCGTGGCACCAACTGTTCCCTGCACTCCAGTGGCGCCAGTCACGCCGGCAGTACCTTGAACGCCAGTAGCCCCCGTAGCACCTTGTACGCCCTGAGCACCAGTGGGGCCTTGAACGCCTGTGGTGCCTTGCACCCCTGTTGCGCCAGTGATGCCAATGGCTCCTGTTGCTCCCTGCACTCCGGTGACACCTTGAACGCCCGTAGCACCGCTCACCCCTACGACGCCCGTAGCACCAGTGGGGCCAGTAAGGCCCACAACGCCTGTGGCTCCAGTTGACCCCTCAATGCCCGTGGCGCCTGTGATGCCAACACCTGTTGCGCCTGTTGCGCCTGTAACGCCCTGAATACCGGTAGCACCTACAGTTCCAATGCCAGTTGCACCCTGAATACCGGTAGCACCTTGAATGCCAGTAGCACCTTGAATGCCGGTCGCTCCAGTGATGCCGATGCCCGTAGGCCCTGTTGCACCTTGCGGACCTATGGCGCCAGTGGAACCTGTAATGCCCGTAGCGCCAGTAATTCCAACGCCTGTGGCACCTGTAGGGCCCGTGGCACCTTCTGCGCCATTAACTATGGCGGCGAAAATGGAATGGTTGTTGGCAAAATTAGTAGTACCTGTCCCGGCTGATGCAACCAATGTGACCGGAAAAGTCCAATAACTAGTGGACGTTGCAGGGTTAGTGTTTGTAGGCGTTCCGGTAATGCGCCACGTTTGGTAATTACTGCTGCTAGTTTGATCTTGAAGTGTAATAATTTCAGTTTGTATTAGTTGGGCCAGGAAAATATCAACGTCAATAGCATCATTGGTTAAGTGACTAATACTGAGTACGGTTGCACTAGCTTGCGTTGCGTTGTCCCAAATGACATGTCCATCTCCTGGATAACCAGTGGTAATTGTTGTTTTTGCTTGATAACGAAAAAGGCTCGACGAGTACCCCTGGGGACCCGTAGCGCCACTTGGACCTGCAACTCCAGTGGCGCCGATAGGACCAGTGGCTCCAATGGGACCAGTGGCTCCGCTAATGCCGATGACGCCGGTTGCGCCACTGGGACCAGTCACTCCAGTGGGGCCAGTAGTGCCTTGAACTCCAGAAGCTCCTGTTGGCCCCTGGATGCCGGTGGCACCTACAGGCCCAGTCGCGCCAGTGATGCCCGTAGCACCGCTGACTCCCACCACGCCAGTAGCCCCTTGGCCGCCCGTAACGCCCTGAGCGCCAGTTGCACCAGTAATGCCGATGGGGCCAGTGGCACCCTCGGGGCCAGTGGCACCTTGGATGCCGGTAGGACCAGTGGTGCCTTGAACACCAGTGGAGCCAGTTAGGCCAGTAGCGCCAATTGGTCCAGTGGCCCCTTGAATACCCTGAATGCCAGTTGCGCCTTGGATGCCAGTAGCTCCTTGCGGGCCGGTGGCGCCTGAAATGCCAATGCCGGTGGCACCAGTTAGACCCTGCACGCCGGTGGAGCCCTGCGGGCCAGTGGCACCAGTGATGCCGATGCCCGTAGCACCACTTGGTCCCTGTACGCCTGTGGCACCTTGTACGCCAGTGGTACCTTGAGGCCCCGTCGAGCCGGTCACTCCAACTCCCGTAGCCCCAGAAATTCCCACCACTCCAGATGCGCCCGTAGGCCCTTGAATGCCAGTAGCGCCAGTAATACCAATGGCACCAGTGGGACCAGTGGGACCAGTGGCCCCTGTTACTCCTGCCCCGGTGGCCCCAGTTATGCCGATGGGGCCGGTTACACCTTGGACTCCTGTGGGGCCGGCTGCCCCTGCCGTTCCCTGAGGGCCTGCGGTAATGGCAACTACTACCGATGTTTCGGGCACGGGCACTACAACAGTAGCGCCATTTTCGGTAATAGTAACTGTATTAGTTACCCCAGTAACGTTTACTGACGTCACGTAGAGTAGCCCTCATCTACGTTAATATCTCCTTCCAAGTAGTATTCACGCAGACCACTGGCGTTAATTAGTAGCACGTCGTAGTACGCTTTTGCCGGTAAAGCAGTGGTTTGAGTGGAGCTAAGTGATATAGATATAGTGCCTGTAGCACGATTAGTGTAAGTAACAGTAAAATCGGCGTACTTAGTTGTACGCGATTTGTTCCATGCTTCGACTTCTGCGGTCCAGCCGGTAAGGTCGATCGGAACTCCTACGCTGTCTTTGAATTGCAGTGTGACGTAGTAATCCGCCCGGCGTTGCAGGCTGATGTTGTAGGTGCCGGGGGAAATAGCCATGATGTGCCTCCTTAGCGCAGTCTAGGGGATGCCGCTTATGTGGCAGCCCCCAGAGCTGAAGCGCGGCTTACTGGTACTTCTTGACGCCGAATCCGGTGACGGAGATGATCGAGCTGGCGGTGCCGGTCTCTTCGTAGATGTTGACGCGCACGTAGCGCTTCACATTGTCTTTGGAGATTGCCACGGAGCCGACGTAGGCAGCGTTGCCGATGTCGGTGAATCCGCCGCCGGTGATGGCGGTGAAGTTGGCGCCGCTCTCGTCGCTTTCCTCAAGGCGAACCTTGAATCCGGCGGCAGAGCCGGCAGCGGTGGCCTGCATTACGAACACGACGTCGCCGTCGTAGCCGAGGAGGTCCACGCTGGTGGCGACGCCAACGGCGGTGACTGTTGCGGGGGCGTATGCAGCGAAGTGCTGCAGCGCCTCAAAGTTGCGTTGGCTGAGTGCCATGGCTTAGTCCTCTGGGGTGGGGGATGGGGTCCGGCGGCGGGCCACCGGCTTGATTTGTTCCTTGGCCTCGACGGGCGCTGCGGGCATGGGGCACGCAGGCTTGGCGGGCTCAGCTTCGGCGAGCGTGGGGGCATCGCAAGGCTTAGCGCGGCCCAGGCCGACTAGCAGCTGGCCGTCGGTGACGCTGAGGTCGAGCACCTCCCCGAAAGATCGGGGGGTGCCCTGAACCATCACGTCAGCGGTTAGCTGATACCAGGCCATCAGGCGTTACCGGAACCAAACACGAAGGCGCCGGGGTTACGCACACCGAAGTCGACGTCTTGGAAGGCGACGATGCGGGTGGTGCCTTTGGTGCTGTTGGTATAGGGGTCGACGGTGATGTCTACGCCAGACCAGAAGCCAAAGATGGCTTGGCTGAAGTCGCCGAAGATGACGTTGGAGCCGACCAGCTGGTTGCTGACGCGACCGCCGTAGCCGTTGACTTCGTTGTTGTCCCAGATGAACATTTCGCTGTTCGTATTGCGCAGCGTCTGCTTGAGGGCGCCGCGGACGTGAGCGTTGCCCACGTAGAACATCGAGTTGACGTCGAGGTTGGCCACGGAGACGGTGGTCTCCATGTTCACGTAGTCGGAGAAGTTACCGAAGTAGTAGGTAACGCCGCCGATGGACTTGTTGGTGGCCGCGTCGCTGGTGAGCGTCTCGGTGCCAACGCCGGTGATGTTCTTGATGCCGAGCAGAGCAGAGGAGCCGCCGAGGCCGTAGATACCAGAGGAGTCGATTGCCAGGGCGATTGACTCGGCCAGGTCAGCGCGGACCAGGGCTTCTACGTCGAGGGAGGACTGCTGCATCAGGCGACGGGTGATGTCCACGTAGCCACCCAGTGATTTGGGGGTCATGGAAATCTGGCCCAGAGCAATGTTGGTCTCGCTCACGGCCACATCTTCACCCACCCAGTAGGCGGTGGTGTTGCCGGTCTTTTTGGGGATGTCAACGTTGCCGGTCAGGCCGGTCAGCGTGGTGACGTTAAGGCCGAGCAGGGCGGAGCGGTTACGTACCAGGTCGATGAAGGAGCCGGTCAGCAGCTGGGTGTCCACCAGGTAGCCGCCTGCGGAGGCGGTGCCGGCAGCTTGTGTGCGGGCCTGGGTGGAGGCCATTACGTCCCAGGGCATCACGACGCCTTTGGCGGCGCGGCCGAGCTTGGCTTCGGCTGCCTTGGAGCAATCAAGCTCGAAGGAGGCGGCTTCGCGGGTGGCGCGGTCGGAGGGATCGGCCAGGTGGCGGATCACGTTCATCAAGCTGTAGCGCTTGACTTCCTGAGCGGTGAGGCCGATGGAGCCGGCGCCGTCGTCGTGCAGGCGGCCTTGGAACTCCTTGCGGGTCCGGCCGAGCTGGGTGAGGACGGTCTCACGGGCTTGGTCGATGCTGGCGTCGTCGTTGATGAGGCGGTCGGCCATCTCGTCGCCAACTTGGTGCTGGGCGCACATGGCGCGGATGACTGCAACCCGATCTCGCTCAGCAGCCCGAGCGGCGGATTGCACCTCTTGGATGTCGATAGACTGTTCCATGATCAGGGGTGCGGGGCTAGTTGCTTCAGTACCGCGCTCGGCGGACTGCTTAGTTCCAAGCATAACGTTGTCCGGTTGCATTAGTTCTTCGGGGGTATGCGGGACTTCGGCTTCATCGCCGCTACTTAGGGCGCGGCCTAGGCCGACTGTCTGGTCCGCTGGCACGCTCACAGAGGAAACCTCCAGAACATTCCATTTAGTGACCTGCATTTCGCCGTTGGCGGCTTCACGCATATCGCCGATTTCGTAGGCGAAGGAGACGTTGCGGGTGATGCCGGCCTCGATGTCGCGGCGGCGCTTGTACTCCTCGGTGCCCTTTTCCTTAGTGTTGGGGCTCCACTTGACGGTGGTGTAGAGGCGGCGGTCGGCGCCCAGCCAAGCCTTTTCGGCGACGCCGAGGACGACATCGCGGTTGTGGTTCCACAGGTAGGCGCCACCGTCATTCATGCGGCCCAGGTCCATGGCGTCCTCGTCGTGCATAAGCACTTCGCGGCCCCACCAGCGCTCCACCGGGGCTTCGGAGCTGAAGCTAAACGTGAGGCCTTGGTCGCTGCTGTCTTCGACGCGGACGCCTTGGGAGACCTCGCGGCGCAGGCCTTCTTTGTTGATGCGTAGGAGGTCGATAGGCTGTGCAGCGCTACGCTCCAGCTCTTCAGTAGGTGACTTAGGCATGGTTTCTTCCTCGCTAAGCGGTGTAGTGGCGCCGCTAGGTGTTTCGGGCGATTCACTCAGCTTAGTGTCATCGTCTTCATCCCCATCAGCGGTGCGCAGGGCGTCGATTTTGCGGAGGGTGGAGAATTTGTGACCTACGAGGGTCTCGGTTTCTTGCCAGCCTTCGCCGCTGGGCCGGTAAATGCGAATTAGGGCGGCGGGGTCTTCGGCGGTGGCCTCGATGCTGAAGTCGCTGTCAGGGACGCCGAGGGTGCCTTCGCGCATGATGTGCTCGATGCGCCCCCTAGCGGTGCCGCCGCTTGACTGCCACGCAACGAAGTCCCCGGTGCTTAGGGCGTCGGCCGCGGCGCGGGAGCTGCGGTCCTCGTCGTTCTGTATATGCCCAGCGTGGCGGTCGCTCCAGCTCTTGCCGGGATCACCGCCCCACGCTGCCCAAGCGACGCGGCCGGGCGAGGGGTAGCCCTCTTCGCCGGGACTGAAACCCTCGCCCTGCTTGTCAACTTCGTGCCGCGCAAACCAGGCACTCATGGTGATTACGGTGTCGGTACTTAGCTCGTCGCCACTGAGTATTTGGGAGGCGCGGCGAGCGGCTACCTCGGTGCCGCCGGCCTGGCCTTCGTCTTTCCAATCGCGGTAGCGCTGCGCCTCAGTTCGCATACCCTCAGTGGGTGTGAGGTCCATCTCTACACCGTTCACAATCGCCATAAGTTTTGGCGCTAGGCCGCTTTACTGGGCACAGCCTAGGCCGGGCGGCTTAGCGGCTTAGCGGCGGCACTTAGGTCGGTGCGCAGGAGGACGGGCGGTGCGTCGTCGCCCTCTAGGTAGAGGGGGGTGGAGCGTTGGGGGACAGGGGGCGGTGGGGCGTTGTCCTCGTCCTCGTCGTCGCTAGGTTCCGGCGCCGCAGCAGGACTAGGTGGCGCTGCGGCGGGGCTTAGGCCTAAACGCTGCTTAATCTCATTCTCCTTGGCAATCGTACTTATGGTGCTGTTGAAGTCGTTGCCGGTGTACTCCATTATTTGTTCGGCGTGCGTCTGGAGTTGGAGGCTGCGGGCCAGCTCCATGGCCTTCATCTCCTTGGCAGGGTCGACCCAGCTCCAAGCACGGGCTTGCCAATGGGGGGTGGTGTAGCGCTCGGGACGCACAAATACGTCGTTAAACAGCGGCATGGGCAGCGTGCTTAGTGCTGCGGCGCCTAGCCACTCCTCGAAGATGCGCTGGTGTACCTGCTGGATAAGCACGGACTGGATTACGCGCCAGTGGTCGCGGTCTTCAAGGATGCTTAGGCGAGAGCTGCTGTAGTTGGATTCGCTGAAGTCGCGGCTGAGCGTTTCGTAGCTGCAGCCGTAGCCGGCGGCGAAGCGGCGGGCAAGGTTGCGGACCACCGCTTCATACTGGCCGTCGTCGGGGCCGAAGTCGGGCGGCATGGCGACTTCACCGGGCAGCAGGAAGTTGTAGCTGCCGGGCTCGGTGTTCCACAGGCGTTTGTCGCCTTCGAGGGCCGGGCTGCCGTCGGACTCGACGCTGCCGAAGGTTTCGGGCTCGGGCGTCTGAATCCAGCCGAGGCTGTTGGCCTGCACCCGCTTCCGCGTCCAATGCGCCTCTTCATACTTACCGAGGTTCCACGAAGTAGTAATTACCGAGGCAAACCACGGAATGCCGCGATTCTGGCCGATGCGCTCGGGTATGAAGACGTGGATGAAATCGGCGGCATCAACAAATAGGTGTTTCTGGGTGCCGTCGGTGTAGGTGCTGAGGTCGGAGTCGCCGGGGTGCTTGCGGAGGATGGCGTAGCGGGTGGGGCGGCCCCACTCGTTGAGTTCGACGCCCATGCGCCAGTAGTGGCCGGCGCGGTCGCTGTAGCCGGTGTAGTCGTCGTCGATCTGGTCGGCCTCGATCAGTTCGAGGGCGAGGGGGACGCGGCTGCGGCCCATGGGTTGGCGGACCAGTCGGATGCCGACTTCGCCGGATTCGGGCAGGGCGCCGACGATTGACATCTCGATGCCGTGGAAGCTGAGGCGGCCGGTGACGTCACAGGAGTCTGGGCGGCACCAAGCGTTCCAGGCGGTGAGGAGGGCGTCGTTGCGGCGCTCGTCCTTTTCTTGGCTGTTGGCGCGGAGGACTTGCGGCTGCATCTGGATGCCGCGGGCGCCGATCACGTTGATTTGGGTGGTGCGCTTGGCCTGGCGGGCGTA
>Ga0315284_10007026_pt1 | contig 16050 bp, 16 predicted proteins | sample YL17G09_16_MG_FD_203696 | JGI IMG/M metagenome (GOLD analysis project Ga0315284, IMG submission 203696) | Sediment microbial communities from Yellowstone Lake, YNP, Wyoming, USA - YL17G09_16 | ecosystem: Environmental > Aquatic > Freshwater > Lake > Sediment | place: USA: Wyoming | collected... | reverse complement strand
CGCACCTAACATTTGCGGAAACAACACGCCTTCCCCTTTGCCGCCTCTTGCGTGCTTGCGGTTTCCGCCGCCAGTGTCGTTCGGTGCTTCGATGAATTCAGCCCCTAGTCCGCATAATGCTTCACGCACAGCTTCAGGTGGAGAGTATGTCCACGCATCATTCTGCCCCGGAGTGACAATCCCGACGATTAAACGTCCGTTAAAAGTATGCCGCACTGATCGCAGCCAATCACAATGCCGACGCCACACCCATTCTGATTCCCCAGATAGCGGCATGACGTGATACAGGATGTGGCTCTGTAGTCTGTCACGGTCGATTGGTATTCCTATCAGTGGTGGATGATAGGCCAAAATCCTACCGCCTCTGACGCTCGCATGAACCCGCTGAGTCTTCGCTGCCTGCACGTCTGCAATAGCCTGATCCAGCATCAACCCAGCACCAGCACGAAACATAATGTCAGGCAGCATCCCAGCAACCAATCCGGCTGCATGTCCGAGCGTGCCGTGTGTTCGCAACGCTTCGACTAATACGTCACGATTGTTGACTAGATGCGTGATGATTTCTTCGCGTCGTTGCTCGCAACCGGCAATGCCCCATCGATCCATGTCTACGACTAGATTCTGGCAGCCGCAACCTTTACCTGTCTTCACGGTGATGAGCTTTTCGATGCGAACTTTCAACGCCGTGCCGACTGATTCTGAAATGCCACAGTTTTTCGAGTTGTCATGTACGCCTTCCGGCATGTTTTTCGGCAGCACTGGCCCTTGTGGCCCTGTGAACTTTTCTGGTGGTCTTTGATCGGCGTATAGCTGATCCAACGCCGTCACTTGACCAGCTTGACACTTGCGGAAGTGTATCCCCGGAATCGTACAGCCGCGTCTCTCGCAGAAGCCAGGCTGCAAGCATTCGCATGTAGGTTCTGCCGTCGTCATATAGCTACCGTGAACGCGAGAGGCTTGCAAATCGGAATACAACAGTCTTTTGGAAGATTTTCACACGCTGGCCCTATATGAAACGCTGGGCAGTCTAGCTCAAGCACGACATTAAAAATAATCGACGTCAGTGGGACGCATGTGCAGGATGCAGGCAACACCTCAATCCAATACAGCGAAGTCGATCCGCCGTAAGGCCCAGCACCTGTCCAGCCAACAAAACGCTCAGTCGTTCCGACCCACAAACGGAAGCCAGCGCAACATGTTGGCAATCCATACACGGCTTCCTCGGTACAGTCAAGCACCAGCGTAATAGGTATGGAGCACGGGGTGTCATTGCAGTATGACGTGCCCGGCAATGGCACTTTAATTGTGCCCATTGTCTGTCCAATACTAACAGGAGGTGCCGCCGTACATGATCCGCACGTCCCTCTGTCTGATACTGCAGCGGGATTAAATTCACCAGTGCGGCCATTCAAATCACATGCAGAGACGATTTCAAATGGGACTGGAATTCTGTATCCGCATGGGTACAAATAATTGTATACCACCGGCCAACAGCACCCTGTTACACACTTTTTTTCAACCGTAAGGTCTCGGCATATCTGACAACTCACATGAAGTATCGTGCCATCGGCCATCCGAAATTCAACACCACCGAGACCACCTACGCTACTAGCAGAATTCCCCGATGGCCCTCCGGTTAGTTGCTCGCCATTTATGGTGCCTCCAAGAACACATGCCCCGTAACTGTCGCGTGATAACTGGATTGAAATAAGGTACGGGATTCCGTTGCAAATCAAAGTGCCTATCCAATTGGGTGCATCGCACGGATCGCCACCAGCAGTTAGTGATCCAGTGGTGTTGCAGCAATAAGGATCAGCAACTTCGAGAATTGCAACCAATACAGGGCACACGCAGTCAGCGGTGCCGCAGAACGAACTTTGCTCGTAAGTCACGGGATCAATAAACTGCTTCATCGGTCGTGGTTGATACTTTGTCCACGTCAGTGTGCAGTCGTTGTACGAAATCACAAGACTAGCCGAATCGCTGTTGTCCTCGCATGACTGCCCCTCTGCTATCGTTTTTGAATAAATGACTACGCCGTTAAATTCTACAACGAAGATGCACTCGCCGTATGAATCGCGAGTCCAATACATAGAAAACGTATTGCCGAGAATTACACCTCCCCAGCCACCCCCCAGATAATCAGATTCAACTGTAATGGGATCTTCGCCGTAGCACGCGAGCGTTACGCAATACTTACACGGGACAGAATCGCAGCAATCACTGACATCTGGTGGTGGGTCTTTTTCACAATCACACACCTTACAGGCAATCGTAATAAAAGTGCCGTCAGCCATTGTCCATGAGTGTGAGATTGACTTGCAGTCCGTAATAATCTTTTCCGGTATCTCTTCTCCGTCCGCTGTTCCAGACAGGATGCACTCACCGTAAGGTCCACGTCGTAGCTTTATCCAAAATACGATACCGTCTACCGTGCCTTTCCAATCGGGGCCGAAGCATTGATCTGTTTGCGTGTCTGGGATCTCGCCATGCACATCGAAGTCTGTCGGCACTGCCGGACACATACCACAAATCGGTAGCATTCCTTCACACAGATACGGATCAAATTCTGGTGGAGGATCAAAGTATGTCGGGCGAAGTACACGAACACACAACGCACTGCATGTACAGTCACATGTGCCGCAGAAGAATGTTTTGCAGTAACTGTCTTCTTCTTTTGCATGTGGTAACGGTCGATGCTCTCGCTTGATCCACTTGAGTTGTCCTGTGTCGGGGTAAATTGTTACAGTTGCCTGAGAGCTTGCGTCTCGACAGGAGACAGTACCACTGCATCCACTAACAAAAATTTCTTCGCCGTCTAATTCGACGACGAAAGTGCAGTACGGAAATCTGTACTGCTCCCAATACGCATGAAAAGACCCACCTGCAATCGTGCCGTACCAGTGGCCACCAGATTCAGTGGCTAAGCCGTACCGCGTTGCTTTGCCTGCCACAATAAATTCAAGACAGTATTCGCACGGGATTACAGCACAACAGCCGCCTGTCTCGGTACTGCATGGCGAAGACTTCTTCTCGCTGCACTTTTTCAGCTTAGTCGTCTTGTCAGGTGTCCAGAATTCCGGCCCCATTTAAGCACACTCCGGCGTACCGCAAATCGTATCGACCAACCATTTAGGCGTGCAGTAGTCACTCCTAGGATACATATACGTTGCGCGGCCAGTGCGGCCAACCAAGTCTGCTGCTGTGTAAAATGCTAGGATCTCACAAACATCTTCAACTTCAACATATCCATAAGAGTCTTCACCGGGAATTGCCGCCGTGCAGCCGCCCGTGTAGTACGTTGGCTGAACGGTCAAAATCATTTTAGTCGGTGAAACACATTCAACACTTATTATTGTGAACCAAATTTCGTGTGTGCCGCCGCTGCCACCCGCTTCGATCATCTTGAAGGCACGGCGTGTCATGGCAATCCTCCCTGATAGCCGGTAGCCATACCGCTTGGGATTCCTTTTGCCGTTACCAAATCAAGCTGCCCCTGTTGCTCCTCAACGCCACGATCCACAATCAGCACAGTAGACGGCCCACCGCTCGGAGTCATTTCGAAACGTCGCTCGATGATCTGCACATATCGGTTCACTGGTGCCGTTGCCGGAGCGGCATCAAGACTAATTTCTCGACCTGCAATCTTCGTTATTAGATCCCCAATTTCGTATTCCAGATGCCAGCCCGGAAGCCGAAACTCGCAATCGATTTCAGCGTATTGATTCTGATCTCGGATTGCTTCGGCAAATTCTTGAATCTCTGTTGAGTCATCTTTTGTGTCAGCCATTCCTGTCAGCACGCTTTGATATGTGCCTGCAATGTTCCTGAAACGATACTGAAATTTGTCAGGCTTTACGATCACGTTTTCAATCGTGCGGCCATTCACTGCCCATGCGTTGCGGGTTGCAGTGTGCTTCAGTCGAGAGTCCGCGAAAACACTGCCGGTGATTCGCAATCGTCCTGCTGACCCCGCGTCGTACAACTCCTCTGGAATGCCTTTCATGTCAAACAGAATTCCGATCTGATCTGGACACAGTTTGATCGTCCAGCCTTCCGCAGATGCCTGCCACGTCGCTCCAGAATCGATTGAGTATTCCACGACGTGTGGTCGTCGTTGCTGTAGCGAAGTCGCTGCTGATGCCGTTCCAGCGATGTAGGTCAAAGGCTCCTGCAGTGTCCTGCGATGCGGAACCCATAACTGACACACGTCCGTCAGATCCGGCGGCGTTGGCGTTTGCCCGAGCCTCGCAATAGCAGGATCGATATCGCCCGCTTCATTCGCGATGAACAACCGCCACACCGTTTCGTGCGTGTCGTATTGGGCACCGTCCTTGTCCAGATCCGCAGCCGAGATGGCGTCATGTGCTGACGACCAGCCAGCGAATAAAGGGAACGTGCATTCAGCCTCCTCGCGTTCTCCGAGAACTGTGACGACGTTGAAGCTGTCACCGATATTATTGTCCGTCGAGAACTGATTCAGGTTACTGTCAGCAGGATCTAGTACAGCACCGGGCAACTGAAACTTCAGTTCCTTTTCAGTGCCGACCCCGATCTGAAAAATCACAATTGTCGGACGCCCGAACAGCAGATCGTCTGTTGTCGAATAGTCCAGATACCAATTGAAGCCGAGCGGAATCATTAACAGGTCAAGTGCCTGCGGAAGTCGTGTTCCGAGTGGAATCGTGACTGACCTCACCGAAGGACCAACTAGCAACACGTCGATGATTGCTGTGTCTGGATTCAAGATAAAGTCTTCGTCTGGATTCAGCAGCCAGCACAACGCACGGACTGCTGCCGCAAGCGTCCACTCTGCCCGCGTCTGCCCCTGCCATGTTTCGCCTACTGTTCCGCTGACGCATTCGGGATGGACAAACAGCCTGCCCTTTGTCGCGTTGTTGTCGCGATTCTTCGAAGACATATTGAACAGAGTGCGATCATCTACAGCAGGATTGAAAACAATGTCCGAGTGAATAAACTCGTCGAATGTCGTCACCCCGTAAACGTCGTATCCTGTGACCGGATTCCCGAAGTGATACCCGCGCAACTGACTCTGTGCCGTGAGCGATTCGCCGGACTGCTCAACGCTTGCCGACTCGCGGACGTAATCCCCGCGATGAATGAGTGTTCTGCCAGCGTCCGGGAATCGCACGTCAACCATGCGTGCAAAGTTTTCGGGCTGCGATCGATTGATCAGGTAATCATCGAGATTGTAAACCAACTCAGCGAAGTCCAGCCGTGAACCGCTGGCCGACTGAACCACCCGCAGACAATAGACATCATCGAACGTCTCAGGATCACCCGGAGCGTTGCCGCCGACCGGCCCGAGGTTGACTATCATCTCCTCGTATTGTGTGACGAGAGCGTCGGTCGTGTTGATTATGTCCGTGCCCACTCAACGCCTTTCAGTAGACGATCAATTCAACGTAACAACTGGCCGTGTTCGCCTTGAGATAAATGCTCGCCTTCGCAGGCCCGATTTCAAACTGTGTCGCAATCGAAGATGGCCGTAAGTATATTGGATAGTTTGCCGTTGTCGTTCCTGCCTCAACGTAATTTGTAGCGTCGTGATTGTACAAAATACAGATGCGTGGACTCGTCACGCCGTGCGTTACAGTGACTTCGGTCGTCGTGATCAATAACCTCTGGCGATAAATTACAAGCGGCACGTATGTGACTTGGATTTTACCGGGATTGAAGTCTGCACCCGCAACACCATACACTAATTGCAACCGCAGATTGCTTGTGATTTCATTCGCCATCGCTTGGCTCCTCAGTTAGCGTGTCGTCGTCATCCGGTTTGACTGGCTCTGGCGGTGTCGCCTGTTGCCCGAAGCCCGCTTCCTTGATCGTCTTGAAAGCCTTCTGACGGTGATCGTCCAGCGACCCCTTGCCGTCCCATGTTGAGTCCACGTCAATGTGTTGTGTCATTGCAGTATGTGCCTGAATTTAATGCGTCCCATTACCTGCCACCCGTTCACGCCTGAACCGTCAAGCCAGGGGTCTTCCTCAAGTTCGAATCCGTCAAACACGCAATTCAAATAAGTTGTCGTGAGTGCTCCGAACGTCCATGTCATTGTGCCGGATGCTCCGATCAATGCGTTCATCACGGCGATGTCTGTTTGCAATAGTGCATCCGTCGCGTAGCCATACGGCAGAACCCACGCGGACAAATCCCGTCCGTGTGCCCGACCATTCAAGTGCAGTTCGCCGATCAACCCAAAAAATGTTTGCACCGTGCGCGACTGATTGAACGGCGTCGATTTGATCGTGCCGTGAAGTGCTGTTCCTGTTGTGACCGCTCCGAGAATAATGCTCATGGGACTGTTGCCCCCGGCAGTGAGGCTTCACGCGGGCGAGCGGCTGGAAGCCCGGCACGTTGCGGTGCGGCTGGTCGCACCTGAAGCAATGCCGCCTCAAGTGCCTTTAGTGCTTCGATCTGCCGGTTGATAAGTGCCACATCCTCGCCGGATACCGCCCCTCCGATTGGAACAGCCCCGAACAACATTCTCCTTTGCTTTGCTTCTGTAAGCGAATCTATCCCGGACTGAATCGGATCATTCCCGAGTGCATCGTCTGCGCGCATCCGATTGTTGATCTTGAAATTAGTATCCATGTCGAGTCCAGACAGGTTTACTTTCGACAGCGTGTCTTCCACGATTTTCAGCACGGTTCCCTCCAGGTCGCGAACCCCTGCGACTTGTGCTACAGCCACGTTCGCTTGTGCCTTTCGCTCCGCCGCAAGTTGTGCCGTTTCACCAACCAGAACTGTTTGCAGTTCCGCAAAGAATCCCTGTGCCTGATCAATCCCAGTTATGTTCTGCTTTGCCTTGTCTTCAAAGGCCACCGCCCGCCCACTACGCTGAATGATTTCTGCGATTGCAACCTTCCCGATAGACTCACGTTGCGTCTCAAGAAACTGTGCTCCGATGGCAGAAACGTCCTGCATCATCTTGAGTCGCTCGTCAAATGTTTTCAGGCTGCGAAATGTCGTAATGTCTGCTGCTGAAACTTTTGCCTTTCCGCCGTCATCAAGTTTAGCTTCACGCTCCGGAACGAATCCGCCCATTCGCGTGAACATCATTCGCATCGTCGTCGCCGTGTTACTTCCGGTCTGGTCTTTAATAATCTGACTGATTACGGAAGCGATCTCCATTCCACGTTCTGTGCTGACTCCCTTCTGCTGTGACAGGTCTGCTGTCGCTGCCGCTAAACCCGGCCCGATGTTTGCCGAGAACTCCGATAGATTTGTAGAACGAACCTGTGATTGAGTTTGCAGCAACTGGCCCAGCGCACCCTCGAAGTTCTTCGATCCTCCAAGGCTCGCTACGTCCAGAGTTCCGCCTACAAGTGCCCTTGCTTTTGCCGCATCTCCGACAGTCAGTTTGAGAGATGCAGACGCCAATGCCATCGCTTCTTTGAGGTCTTTGGCCCCGGCTGAAATTGCCACGCCAAGAATATCCGCCAGTCCCTCCTGTGTCACTCCGAGTTTCGGAGCCTGATCAAGAATCATTGCCCGTGCTTCGGGGACTGCCGCACCTCCGATGTTTTGCCCAACGTCTGCCAGTGCTTGCTCAAGTGTTCGCGTAGTGCCCGCCGCATCCAACTTGAGTTGCTTTACTTTTTCGAGTTCTGTGGTCACTGCCGTGACGATCATTTGGAAACTCAACATGCCAGCCGCCAGTGCTCCTACTTTTGCGACTGCTCCCGACAGGGCAGAACTTATTCCGCCGCCGAGTTGCGTTAGCTCCCCCTTCGCACCCTTCAGGGATGTCCGCAACTGATCGACTTTTTTCCGCTGCTCATCAAATGTCTTCGTGCCAATCACAAGCCGCTTCAGGGCAGCTTCGTTTTCCTTCAACTCCTGCTCAAGTTTATTGAATGAACCCGCAACTTCGACCGCACCTTTTTTGCCAGTGTCGGCAAGTTTCTGCATCGCCTTCTCTTGCTTGTCTAGGCGTGCGTCAACTTTCTGAATCGTGTCCAGCATCTGCTTCGCTGTCGCAATCCATTCAACCGTGATTTGTTCGTCAGCCATCGCTCGTCCCCTTGCGTGAGAGTCCGAGCGTGCTCAAAACTGTATCAATGATGTGATCTTTCCCGATCCACATGTCGAGTGCGATAGCAACCTCTGGCAGGATTCGATAGTTGATCTGAAGCAGCTTCAGCAGCCAGCCAACTTGCTGCGATGGATCAACACGGAACACCATGTCTCGCAATCCGAACTCGTCAAGGTACTGCTGTCGCAGTGCCTGAGCCTCATCACAGACCCACGAGAACTGACGGATGACTTCCCACCGCATCGACCCGTCATCAGCATAGACGGCCCGTGAATCGACCGTGTCCGGCGTCGGCAGTTTCCACGCCTGATTGCCGAACTTTACGAGCGGCCCCGATTGAGTGTAGGATCTTCGCAGGTCTGACTCTGTTGGCAGTTTGTCCTTCCAGAATCCGACCCAATAGTACGGCTTCCCGTCAACATCTTTCGCGACGGATGGCGTCCACATTTGCTGATCCATATCGCAGTGCATCAGACTGTTGCCGGGAGACAACCACGCTAGCATCGTGCCAAGTTTGCCGCCGTCCGGCCCTGCAAAGTTCGGCGCAACGTCCTCTGGTTTTGGCGGCCCAGTGTCGCCAGGCTTCGCAGTAAATAGGTGCAGCAAACCAGACACCTTGGCGATCGCCATCAGGTCTTTGACATCGCACGGAACGTGGACGAGAAAATGCACACAGAACCTCTCGGAATTATGGGATTGCTACGACCGCAGATGCTGTCAATACTTTTCCGTGCAGTGTTATTGTCGCTGACCCGTCATCGTTTCCGCTGACTGTAATGTTGCTCGTGTCCGCAAGTCCGGCACCGAGCGTAAATCGAACGTGCTCTGCTGTAATGTTCGCCGTGAACGTCCCGGAGTCTGCACGCTTCTTAAAGTAGACGTTTGCCGATGTCATCGCCGTAAACGCCCCGAGCGTTGCTGCAATGTTCGCAAAGTCGTTGACTGTGATTTCAATCGTCGGCGTACCCATCTTGATTGATATGTGCGTTGGGCGAAGTGATCCGCTACCAAGTGGTGGCTTCACAATTTCTATGCCGGGATTTACTTTGATCGACTGCACACCAGCTATCAGCGAGGCATTGATGTACGCCGGCCCTAGTGTGTGCTCTGCGTTGAACGCCTGTGCTGCTAATGTTTGGCTAACCGCCGACGCATAACCTGACGCCAGCCCGTCAGCCGAAATCCAGTGAATATCTGCCCCGCATGTCGCAAAGTCTCCGTCTTGCGTGGCCTCAAATGATGTCGGCACGACAAGGCAGCTTGCTCCAGTGATCCACGGATGACTTGCACCACTTGCAAAGACAACCCCGTTCGTGCGGAGCTTCATCGGCACTGTGTTTGTTGTCAGCAGGCTTGGAAATCCGACGCTGCAAAACGTACTCGTGTTTAGTGCCACAAGTGCGGCCACATCGGCAGAAGTGAACGACGTTATTTCTTCGGCAGACTTGCCGCTGACCTGGACAACAACAGCACCGCCTGAATTCGTGGCCTTGCGATGCTGCTGTCCTGTCTTTGTGTCCGCCTGCGTGACTTGGCGAATCGTAGACGCACCGAGAATGATGTCCGCACCAGTGAAAATGGAAGCCATGTTACTTTATCTTTCGTTTTCGAAGCCGTCGGTATTTTCCCGTTGCACCCCGCACATATTCGCGGGACATTCTTTTTCGTTCCTCTGTCAATTCGCCTTTTGATACTTTGGCGATTTCTTCTTTCTGCCATGCGGACAGGCGTCGGCTTTTCTTCCGCATGTACTTTTCTTTTTGCAGTGGCGTCATCGCGTTCCACTCAGCATCCGACAACTTTTCTGCAAGCTTGCATCGCATCAATAACTTCGAACCGTACTGAGTCGCTGTAATCTTGTGCCGCAATGAAGCCAGCAGTGTTCCTGTGAACACGTTAGCAGCCGTTCCGCGAGTGCCGTATTTTACCTTCCGCTTGTTGTAATTAATTCCTCGTGGACGTGCCCTGTAAAGTGAATACGCTTGCGTCGTAAAGTGTTTCGGAACTCGTGTGTTCCATTGTCGTTCCATTACGTGAGTGTTGATTTCTTTCATCAACGCGGCATGATTTCGATCCTTCAATTGGAATCGAGTGATTTGATATTCAACACTAAACATTTATCACCTGAAATCGACAGTCAGCGAATATATGAATCCCCACTCACACCGACCTGAATTTGTGTTCGGATCAATCCTGCCTGGCATCGTTGGCACCGACAATCCTTCAATCATCAACTGACCAGATCCACCGACTGCCCCATTGATGCCAGCCATCAGTTCGCCGAACTTTCCCCACACCCACACATACTGCGTTGAGTACGTTGTCCTCTGATCTTCCGGCACGTCCAACTCAACTCTAATTTCAATCGCCAGCGTGCCCCGCAAATGATTCGCCAGCCAGTTAGTCGGCAGACTCGTGACATCCAAAAACATGCAAGGCGTCAAACTTAATTCTTCATCCTCGTCCGTGCCGCCTTCATAGATTCTTGCCGCCGCAAGTGCCGCTGTACTCACTCCGCAAATCGTTTGCCATGCCGACAAATTCGACAGCATTGCCTTTGTGTTTGCGATTGCTCCGGCTACGTCAAGTGCTGCCATTACAAGTCACCATTTCGGAGCGGCTTTGCTCCCTTCGCTTCCGCCTGATATCTGATCAGCGAGACGGATCGCATTCCATGTTCTGCCGCACCTATGCCTTCGATTTCATATCTGTTGCCGTCGTATTTGATGCCGTCGGCAGCGTTCAAAATCACATCCTCGGAAAGATCCATCGTTGCCCTGTGCATGTATCCCCGCCCCCGGTCGTCGTTTTCTTGCACCGGGGACAGGGTTACGATTGCCGTTATTGCCCTCGTGTTTGATTCGCTGCCGCCGATGTACCGAATCACTGACGATGCGAAATCATCCGTGTTCATAAACACCGTGGAAACGTCTGCAATCATCTGGGCTGCGAGCGTCATAGATCAAGCACCGTAAGCGTAGTTATAAACCATGTTGATCATGGCAATTGTGACTGACGGAACGCCAGTTCCTGACGCCTTTTGGATCTGCACAATCGGCTGGACATTAAGGCCGGCAGTCAGTGCGGACATATCGAACGTAGTTGCCTGAGCGACTCGTTCACCGTCGATAAAAAAGCGGACGTCATTGATGCCATTTTCAAAACTGATCACAAACTTCTTGTAGACAGCAGCAAGTGTTGCACCTGTTGCCTTGTCGTCGTTGTCAGTCGTATTGTCGTCGGTTTCAACAACCACTGCGGACGTTGAAACAGACCCTTGTAGCCTGAACCATGCATTCGTTGCTACGCTGTCATCTGTGTCGTTACGAGCAGAGCCAAGACCCATCGTTAAAGTTGTTACTGAATCAATTCCAGCTACCAACGCGATGAATTCAACCATCTTGATTTTGCGGACATCGAATGCAAGAACGTCTTTATGGTATAACGTGACGATCTGTGCTTCACTCGTGCTAGTGCAAGTCAGCTTAGCCGCTCCGCCGTCTTCAGTGATACATAAATAAGTCGGCGTTCCTGCCGTTGACGTGTCTGCAATCGTCCATCCGTTTTGGCCTGGAGTCGTTGTGAACTCCTGAGCACGATCAAAAAAATCAATATATTCTCGGGTGCCACGGCTGATCATTATTATCTTCCTTTCGAGTTTGTTTGCCCCTATTCGGGGACTGAGCTATTCGCGGGAAACATTCCCGAAACAGAAACTATCACTGCCGCAAGCCAGCCCTCGGAAGGACTGGCTGTTGGCTGCGTTTTACCGACTAGAATCACGTTCCGTTGTGTTTCTGAATACCTCGGTAATCAAGTGCCTTAGCGGCCAACGATTGCAACACGTAGTAAGTGCTTGCGAGCGTATGTTCGTCACGTACTTCACGCACCTGTGGAGTTTCCTGACCCGCCAAGAAAGTAACCTCAATGGTTTCTACTCGCGTTGGATTTGCGAAGGCGTAGAACGCGGTCGATGAAGCTGCGTCCAGCAGTGGCTCTACTACCAATTGAAGTGATCGTGTGGCGTTGTATGTTCCGGCCCCGGTAGAGGCTGGATCGAACATCGAATTGATCAATACTTCTGCCGTCGTTTCCAGTACAGCGGGAACAACCAAATACGATGGCGTGATATTCAGAATGTCTGCCGATTCTGTTCCCTCTGGCGTGTTCTCGCCACGCATCAAACGCATCAAAGCCTTCATCGCTCCGATGGTGGCTGTCGTTGGGCTTGCTGCTCCGGTCGTTAGATTCTTGCGGAATCGCAACCCCGTAGGAGTTTCCAGAAACAACGCTTGAGCGTCCCGCATTGTTGGGTTACTTGTGACTTGTGACCACGCTACAGTATTCACGGTTCGTGCGGCAGCATCGCCCAGTTTCTGCGGTGTTGATGTTAATGCTGACATGTCGTCATTCACAATCAACTTGTACCCAAAGTCAATCCCGATGGATCGACACTCAACGGCATACGTCGCTTTGCCGTCTGCCATGCTTGCCATTTCTGGACGAACAGCATCATTCCACACTGGCAGATTCGGAATTGCACCGAGCTGCATGCGATGAATGTTCTTGAAGTCGGTCGCTGACTGGCCTTGTTTCATTGGCCCACGCCAAGTCTGAGGAACTTCAGTAAATCCGATCATCATGGATTTGTTGACAGCATCCAGCGTCAAGTTGCTGAATGAGCCTGTTCCGTGGTACGACGCTCCATTCGGAGCCGCACGGATGCCAGCTTTTTCCGGCCCAAACATTGCACAGATTGCAATTTGATCTCGTGTCAGACCGAGCGTCTGAACGCCGCGTGATCGGACGTATTCTGTCGCCATGTCGAACAGCGTCGCGTGACGGAACGTATCGGCCGCTTTGCTTCGTTGTGCCGCAGGATAGTATTTTTCGAGCTTGGCTTCGTCGCCATTCAACGCTGATCGGCAAGCCGTCAAAGTGAGTGCTGATCGCAGATCAACTTCAAGTCGTTCCGAGCCTGAAGAAACGTGTCGAACCGATGCACCGTAAGGAATCGTAGCCTGCTCTTCAAGCTGTTTTGCTTTCAAGTGCGCACGTACCGCTGGAACGTCTGCCAGTGTTCGACATTGTGCCGATTCGCTCGTCAGTCCTGCCAAATCGCAAAGTTCATCAACGCTCTTTTCAAACGCTGCCCGTGCAGCTTTTTCGTCATCAATGATCTTGCGAGTTGCTTTGGCGATCATGTCGGCCATTGCTTCGGCTGTCGGCAAGTCCGAACGCTTTTCTTCTTTGCGTTCCTCTTTTTTGTCTTCAACTTGCGTGCCAAATTTATCGGCATTGTCGTTCATCCACCGCAACGCTTCTTCATCATCAAGTGTGGCTGTCATACCTTTGGCAACACACAGCTTTCGCAATGCTTCAGTCATCTTAAATTCTTCTTTCTTTTCACTTGGGGACTTGAATAAAACTGCTGCTGGATCAAGTCCCCGCAGCTTCGCTTGATCATCGGCACCGATCGGAGTCAACGAGACTTCGCGTAGCCGCCACTTCGTCACAACATTTACCGGCCCATCGAATGATCGGCCTGATATCACTCTGCTTTCACCGTGCTTTACAAACTCACGTGTGATCACCTTATAGCCTGCTGATACGTCCGTGGCGTGTCCATCGACAACATCGTTGAACGCATCCGTGGCCGCTTGCTTCTTACTGAAATGCAACATCCCAGCAACTTGATTTCCATCCACTCGAATTGAGCGTACGGAACCAAACTGATCGCTGTTTGCATTGCGATTATGTGAGTCAAGAAACGGCACCTGTCGATTCGATGGAAACTCAACTCCGCTCGTCAGCAGAACTTCCGGAATCATTTCCATACGTTCCCAGTCTGGCATCAGAACTGGCGTCTCGGTTGAAATCGTTGTCTCGACAGTCCGGCCTTCTACGCTGATTGAATCAGCACGCACAGATAGAATGCGATAATCCAATTCGGCTACTGTCGATTCACGCTCTGATTGTTCGCGTTTTCTACGTCGCATTTGCGGTGTCCATTGTTGGTTGACTGACTGCATCCGAAGTGGCCTGCGCGACTGCTATTTGATCTGCCGTGTCTACGCCCATGATGTTGTTGATGACTTCCGGCGGGATGCCTTTTTCTTTTGCGACAGCGTAAAGTTCCGCCGCGTCATTCAGGACGTTTCTCCAGTTGACGTTGACCTTTGCACACTCCATTTGAAGTGAAGAAAGTCCTCCGCTGATTCTTGCCGATGCTGCGGCTGCGTCGTCTTTTGGATTGATCGATAATGCAACCGGCCCTTGCCATCTTGCTGATGAAAACCGTCCCGGTGATGCTTGAAATTCTTCACTCGACACGATGCCATCGAAATAGCCTTCTAGCATTGCTGCCCGAAGAATCGTTTCCCAGATCGGCTGACAATAGGACGATGCAAACCACTCTTGAACGTCGTGCAATTCCGGCCATGTGTCGTTGTCAGCAGATCGTTCTGAACTAAATGAACTGTTGCGATAGTCGCCTGTAATCGTGCTTGCTTTGATGCCAGGCAGTGCGGTTGCCGTCCCGCGTTGTAGGTGTTGAACGAATGCCTCTGGATTCATGTTCGGCTGGTTCGGTGATTGCAGATCAAACGAACCGTCTTTGCCTTTATTGACGACCATTCCCGGCTGAATCTTTGTGATTGCGTTGCCGTCTGCATCCGTTAAATCAGTGCCGTCTGCCGATGTGCTTGATGCTTCTGATCCCTGATTTAATCCCAGCCGAATTGATCCCGTTGGCTTGCTGTAAGTTGCGACTACACAGGCTGCCATTGCACTCGCCGTCAAGACGTTGTATTCCAGATCCTCGGTGCGTCTTGCTCGCAGAATCGCTGCCGCAAACCATGGCACGCCACGAAGCTGATCGATGTCTTCCTCAAGATATAAATGCCCGACCGATTCGGTTGTGACACGTGTCACAGTCGTCGGTGAAAGTGATGACTGCGATATTCCTAACGACTTCAGCCAGTACGCCACTCTTTCAAGATTTGCGTTAAGTTCAATGCCTCTGAAAATTGTGTTTCCGTTTGCCAGCGTGTGACCGGGAACCTCAGACGCATCAGCAAGCCTGCACGAATCCACGAGTTGCAGTGTCTTCGCAATCGGAATGTCCCGTTTGAGTTGTTCACGCGGGCTGATTGCTTTGATTCGATAAAGCGTATCGCCTGACAGGATGCAAGACCGCAACGCCAGCTTCTGCTGACCAGACATTGTCAGACCGCCTTTGCCTGGCATTCCACGCGAATCAAATCCAGACTGTAGTGAGTCCCAAAGTTGTTTGGCTCGTGCCCTAAATTCAACGTGCGGTGTTCCGTCAATATTTGCAGCCAGTGATTCTGGCGACATTCCTGTCCCGATCACCTTTGCTTCAAGGCTTCGGACGATCTTTCGACAGCTTGGATTGTCGCGGTACAAATCCCATGATTGAGCGCGAAGAAACTCCAGCCGATTCGACGGAATTTCGTTTTCTTTTATGACTGGATTTTTCATCCAGTTCAACCGCGTTTGATTAGCGGCTGAATATGGACCCTTACCTGTGCCGAGCAGTTTATTGACAGCCTGCAATGAAGCACGGGCCTCGATTCGCTCTAGTGCTCTCGATGGTGAAAGCCACCCGATAATGCGGTCAAGTGCATTCATAATAGCGTAGCGTCTCCCAATTGGAGAAGCCCACACATTGAACCGCCGCCACTGGATGCGGCATTGATTTCGCTGATCATTTCCTGACGAGTTGCCCGCAGTTCTTTTAGATCAGCCATCCGCTGCCGACGACCACCCGGCCCCTGATATTCTTGGCTCGTTAAAGCCTTAAGAATGGCTGCGTTCGTTGCGTCGAGAATGTCGCTGGCGGTTGTCATGCACTAAGTTTGTGCGTGACAATATACGATTGCATTACCAGTGTTACCAGATTACTCACCGCTCCCCATCAAGAGTCACAATCCTGTGCTCAATTTTGATCGTCTCAAGCGTCACGGTC
>Ga0315284_10007024_pt1 | contig 16054 bp, 21 predicted proteins | sample YL17G09_16_MG_FD_203696 | JGI IMG/M metagenome (GOLD analysis project Ga0315284, IMG submission 203696) | Sediment microbial communities from Yellowstone Lake, YNP, Wyoming, USA - YL17G09_16 | ecosystem: Environmental > Aquatic > Freshwater > Lake > Sediment | place: USA: Wyoming | collected... | reverse complement strand
ATTGTTAATAAGCAGGCCAATTCTTTCTTTGCTTCCACGATTCTTCACCTCTACCCTTTTAGGGTGTCTATATTATATATAATAATCTAAAATTTGTCAAACGAAAACCCGAGAAATCAATCTCGGGATTCTTAGCTCCCCTGGTTGGACGACGTGGGAACATATTTAGCTGAGATTTATTGTTCTTCGTATTTTACTTCTTCTGGAAATAATAATTGAAATGGATAACCTACATAGTTTCTTTTTATCTGCCCGCAACCAACACTTTTAAGAAAATTAACCATTTCTTCTGTAATTTTTTTAGGGTCTGCTTTTTCATCTCTGCCAATGTATTCAATTTCTACAAAATCTCCAAGTCCTTTTACTGAATCTACGGCAACTTCGTAATCTTTGTATGTCCAAGTTTTTCTTAACTTATCAACCTTCACTACAGATTTAAAATTAAGAACATCTAATATCTTTTTGAGTTGGCTTAAATCTTCTATTTTGGTTTCGTATTCATCACAATAATTACTTTTTCTGCTTTCGTCATAATACCAGTTCTTGTAATTTATGGAGTATTTACCGCTTGAGTCTCTTAACCTCAACCACTCTTTAACTGGACGAACCTCAATAAAATTACGATGAGTTGGAGAAAAATACTCATCTATTTGCTGACTTTCTTTTTGAAAGTCAGCGTTCTTCTCCAAGAATTCTATTAAGGGTTTACTATTTTCAATACTAACTTGAATTTCTATTTCAATGTCTTTCATATTCCTTATCCTACCAAAAAACCGCCTAAGTGATAAGGCGGGAAATTTGCTCCTCTGGTTGGACGACGTTAGAACCTGTTTAAGATCGTTGACTTTACGCGTTAGGACTTCCGAACCGCAATTCAGCTTATAATTTCTTACTCTTTAATAAAACCGCGTTTATTGCCACGATTACCGTGCTCAAAGACATAAACAAAGCGGCCAGAGCGGGTTGAAGTAAAATCCCTTTAAAAGCTAAAGCACCTGCGGCTAAAGGTAGAGCAACTACATTATAACCAGTTGCCCAAAAGAGATTCTGAATCATTTTAGCGTAGGTTAATCTGGAAAGTCGGATAATCTTAACAATGTCTCGCGGGTCGTTTTTAACTAAAATAATACCGGCTGACTCGATAGCCACATTAGTGCCAGCGCCAATAGCAATGCCTAAATCTGCTTGCACCAAAGCCGGGGCGTCGTTAATACCATCTCCTATCATGGCTACCTTATTTCCCTTTGACTGAAGTAGTTTTACCTTCTCGGCTTTTTCTTCCGGCAAAACTTCGGCAAAATATTCGTCTATTGCCAACTCTCCGGCAACCCAGGCGGCAACATTTTTAGAATCACCAGTGATCATCGCAACTTTAACGCCCATATTCTTTAATTCATTTACCGCCTGCCTTGACTCCTCACGAATTAAATCAGCCAACGCAAAAACGCCCAAGATCTCGTCTTTGCTTAAAACATAAATAATCGTCTTGCCTTTTTTATTCTCAGCTTCAATTTCTTTTTTGTATTCTTCCGGCAAAGATAATCCAAATTGCCCTACCATTGCCGAACCGCCGACAAATATCTCCAGATTATTTACCAACCCTTTAACTCCTTTGCCAGGAATTCTTGAAAATTCTTTAACTTCAAGAAATGAAATATCATTCTCCTTTGCTTTTTCGATAATGGCGCGAGATATAAAATGCTCGGAACGGGAATCAACCGAGGCGGCTAATTGTAAGAGTTCTATTTTATTTTGAGTTTTAATTAGCCAAATATTGGTTACTCCATATTCTCCTTTGGTTAAGGTTCCTGTTTTATCAAATAAAACAATATCAATATTGCGCGCCGCTTCAAGGGCCAAGCGCTGACGGACTAAAAATCCGTTTCTGGCAGCCAAAGTACTAGAAATTGAAGCCACTAAAGGCACGGCCAATCCTAAAGCATGCGGGCAAGCAATCACTAAAACCGCAACCAATCTTTCTAGGGCAAATCCAACTCCAGCTTTTGAAATAAGCCATAAAATAAAAGTCAAACCGCCGGCTACGATGGCAATTAATGTTAAATAAAAAGCGGCTCTATCCGAAAGCATTTGCAGGCGGGATTTAGAAGATTGCGCTTCATTAACTAACCTCATTACGCCAGCCAAAAAAGTCTGCTCCCCAACTTTGGTTACTTTAATTTTGAGCGCTCCATCCCCATTACCCGTACCGGCAATCACTTCACTGTCAACCCCTTTTGTTATTGGCGCTGACTCGCCTGTAATCATTGCTTCGCTTACTTCCGACTGCCCTTCAATGACAACACCGTCAGCCGGGATTCTGGCGCCAGGCCGCACAAAAACTATATCTTCTGTCTGAAGAATATTAATCGGAATAATTTCTGTCTTGCCGTTGCGAACAACCTCTGCGGTATCGGGCAATAATTTAGAAAGCTCTTTTAGGGCATCCTGCACTCCACTAACCGCTTTCATCTCAATAAAATGGCCGAGAAGCATAACGCTAATCAATGTTGTCAGCTCCCAAAAAAGCGCTTCTCCTTTGCCTACAAAAACAACAAAAACACTGTAGAGATAGGCGGCAGAGATAGCCAAGGCAATTAGTGTCATCATGCCCGGCAGTTTAGCTTTAAGCTCTTGCCAAGCACCAACAATAAAAATCCAACCACCGTAAAAAAAGACGATCGAACCAAAAATCAAAGGCACATATTGAGAACCCAGAAAAGGCGGTACCTGCCAGCTAAACAGCTTTTGCAAAATACCAGAATAAAGAACTACTGGCACGGTTAAAAGTAAACTCACCCAAAATTTTCCAAGAAACATTTCAGGACTGTGGCCCTTGTGTTTGTCGTGCTCTTTATGTTCTTTTTGATTATGTGAACTGTGATTCATGTTCTTTTATAATACTAAAAAACCGACTCTTTGGCGATTTTCTTGACTCCTTTGTAACGCCGCGCAGGTGATAAAAAAACGGAGCCATTTAAAAAGCAACGGCTCATTTATTTTAAAAAAATTATTCAGGATATTCACCAGTGAAACAACCAAGACAAAGATTTTCTCTCGGCAGACCCGTGGCTTCTATCATTCCCCGGAGGCTGAGATAGCCCAAAGAATCAACCTGGATAATTCTTCTCTGGATTTCCTCTACTGAAAAGTTCGCTGCTATCAATTCTCCTCTTGTGGGCATGTCAATTCCAAAGCAACAAGGATGGCGAATCGGAGCAGAACCGATTCTTACATGAACCTCAGTTGCTCCTTCATTTCTCAGCATACGGGATACTTCTGACGAGACATTTGCCCTGATAATAGAATCGTCCGTAACGCAGACACTTTTTCCATGAATGACGGGCCTTACAGGATGTAGTTTGATTCTCATGACCTTACGACGATCGGTGTCTCGAGGAGAGATGAATGTCCTCTTTGGAATATGGCGATTTCTAAAAATTCCCTCTCTCACTGAAATCCCCAATACGGCAGCAAAAGGGTCACAGTAGATTCTCCCAGATTCGGGGATAGGCATGACGACGTCGGCTTCAACCGGATGCTCTTTAGCTAAAATCGTTCCGGCCCTTTCCCGATATCCCTGAACATATTGTCCAAATATTTTACTATCTGGTCTGGCAAAATAAATCAATTCAATTATGCAGCCACAGAGACAAGGAGAATCCGCCCAAATAAATTGGCGTTCTATTCCATCTTTTCCCAGAATAATAATTTCTCCGGGTTCTATCTCTCGAATAAAATTGGCTTCCAATGTGTATAAGGCGCAGCTTTCAGAAGAGAGAATGAATGTTCCATTCCCCTGACCAAGACAAAGAGGCCTTATACCACATTTATCCCTGACGCCAATGACTTTATCATCAAATAAAATAGTCAAAGCAAAAGCTCCTTTTAGTCTCGGCAGGACTTTCTTCAAAGCTTCTATGAAGTCTGTTTCCCGAGAAGTTGAAAGAAGAGCCACGATTACTTCTGTGTCGGATACTTCCGACTTAAACTGATATCCCTTTCGCTTGGCCTCTTCTCTTAAGCCTTCGAGTTCTATCAAGTTGCCATTATGGGCAAGAGCAAATGGTTTATCGTAAAAATAACCGATCAGTGGCTGAAATGTCCGTGTTTGCTTAATCTCACCACTTTTGCCGATGGTTGAGTAAAGAGTGTGTCCGATTCCGCAGTTTCCGGGAAGTTCTTTAAAAATTTCGTCGTCGTCGTCGGGAAAAACCTGATAGACCATGCCCTTATTTTTAATAACCTTGATAAAACCGTCTTTCGAAACGGCCATACCGCAACCCTGTTGCCCTCTGTGCTGAAGGTCAACAAGATTATAATAAATTTGTTTTGCAATATCACCTGTGCCAACAATTCCAGTAATCCCACACATCCTAATTTTCCTCCTCTACTTCGTTTCTGGTAAGCATCATTCGGCGGATTGTCAAAGAACAATCCTCCAATTTCTTATTATCATGCTCTCTTTTCTAAGTAAAGCTTCCTTCTTTTTAATGCCATGGTTATAACCGCCTCTTTTCCGTCAGCTCGAACTACCCAATGGCAGGGAATTTTTGAGTCGTGATTTTTATTTAAAATATTTCCAACCGCCCGCTAGCAACGCTTTGTGTAGTAATGCGGACTGGCTCTAAAATTGGCGATTTTATTTGGCTCCCCTGGTTGGACGACGTTAGAACCTGTTTGTAAATAAAAAAGAGGGGCTTTCAACCAAATAATATTGGCTGGAACCACCTCTCGGCGTCAAGCAGAGCAATTGCTTTGTCTGCTTTCTCGTCCTTGGACAGGGCTTCAAAGGATACCATAGGTTGTCTGATTTCAGCCCCGATATCCTCAACACCAACTGCTCGCAGGACACCTTCTTTCTCTTCAATGAGCTTCTGCGTATCCCTTAAGAAGCGATCGGTTGGCGCTTCCAGCTCCTTTTTCCTGAAAAACCTGAGGATAGCGATCTCATCGGCGGTTTTTTGAATGATTGTTCTCCGATCTGATTCTGATAAACCGTTGATCATAGGGTCGTCTGGACCGGTGATGACTCTCTTTGTAATCCTGCAGTCGGGATTGTGCCAAAACCATTGTATTACCACAATGATCCCAATGGCAGTGGTTACGAGAACAGTCATTACGGTCCAAAATACAACCACGCCGCCGCGCTCAGATATGAAGAAATCTCGTTCAGCGACCATGCGAATGATCATGTAGACGATGCCTACCATTGCCCATATCAACGTGCCAAGCATCATGGGCTTAAACACAAGATGGAACTTGTGGATTCTGATTCCTTTCAGAGTGTACATGCTTCACTTCACCTCAGAACTGGCTCTTTGTTAGAGAGCAATACCTATATTATATATACTTATTTCTGTTTGTCAATAGATAAAAACCCGAGAAATCAATCTCGGGATTCTTAGCTCCCCTGGTTGGACGACGTGGGAACCTTGTTAAATATCTAAAAACTAAACCTAATACCATTTTTACCGATACATACATTCTATTTTTTTATTTCCAGCCAAATAGCATTGGTGAACGCTCTGCCGTCTTCAGAATAAATTTCGAGATTGTACCAGCCTGGCTTTTCGGCAAAAATAGATAAATCAGTTGCAAACTCCGTGGTGGCAGGATTGAATTTTTTCAAAATATTGCTGTTATTATTTATCTGTATTGCCTTTATCTTCAAGCCTGCTTTCACGTCTATTTTAATCAGCAACGAATCACCTTTTTTCGCCGAAACGATCTGACCAATCATTGCGTTATTTATTGAAAACTCATTTATCTGAGGACCCGAAGAGGCATAACCGCGGCCGTCTTTAATGGCGTTTATAATATTTCCCTTGTTAAGTTCCTTCAAGTACAAACAGGTATATCCTGTTTTTAAGTTATCTTCTACTTCTTCGGGATCTAAAAGAATATCAGTGTATGCTTTATGGTTTTTGAAATCAGCGCCCCCAGTCAGGGATTTTTTGATACCTTTGTTCCATAACTCATAAATCTTTTTAAGCGCTTTCTCATTGGATTCTTGGTCTATTACGCCATTTAAAACTTCCATTGCTTCCCAATCCAAAATATCCCATCTGCTATAATTATATATATCGGAAATATCTTCTTTGTAAAAAGGGTGCGCAACGATTATTATGCTTCCTTGTTTGTGGGCTTCTTCAAAAACCTCAGGAGCATCTAAAGTTTCAGGTATATAATTTTTACTTTCTATTATGACAAAATGACCTTTACTGCAGTTTTCCTGACCGGAAAGGCAGACAAAATCCTTGCTAATGTTTTTATCGCATTCTTTTATCATATTTTTCCAGCCCGGACTATCCACATTGTAGGCAGGACCTTTCTCAGACTGCATTATGAACTTGAAACCCAATTTTTTTGAAGCATTGATAACTTCTTCCAAGCTTTTTATATTCTGCTTTTCATCTTCAAAAATCATAATGTGAGTATGCAAACTGCCGCAAGCCCACTGATACTCTGAGATTCCTGTATCTTTTACAACTTTCTCTGGCGCCTTCACTTCTTGCAGTGGAACTTCCTTTTTCGTCACCCACCAATATTGATAACCCAAAACCCCCCCACCAACAATAGTAGCCAGAACAACAACAATTAAGATGTATTTTAAGTTAGTTTTACCTTGGGTAACGAAGGGCATTAGAATATTATACCTTCTTCCCTGCAAAACAAAAACCCTGCAAGATGCGGGGCAAGTCGGCTCCCCTGGTTGGACGACGTTAGAACCTGTTTTTAAATAAAAAAGGGCATTTATAGTCTGCCCGAGGGTTGCCATAGGGCTACCCAGACTTATTCAACACAGCTCATCATTCTTGATTTGAAACCACTCCAAGTGGTACTACAGATTTCAGTTTCAGGAATAAGAACTTATGAGAACCATATAATAGTGTATAAATTTTGATGAAGTATAGGGCACGCTTTACTGCCCCAATTTTGGTTCTCGCTATTTCCGTCGTTATCACTATCTCGCCTTGTTTTGGCGGTATAAATGGCGGTGTATCAACATCTTGTTCTCTCATTCTCATTACCCAATCAAGATGTTTTTTGTATTCTTCCTGGTCTGAAATTTCTGCAGTAAAAGTTAATTCCCATTCTTTCTTAGGGAAGTAACCGTTTAGCAGATTATGAATGAACTTAGTGAGCACAGTAACACTTCCTTCCCATCATTATGAGGGTATTTTTATTATATAATATTAAATTGAATTTGTCAATGACATGCTTTACTAAAAAACCGCCCAATAGAATAGGCGGAAATTTGCTCCCCTGAATTATTCTTGTACCTCTAAATAATTAAGTATTTATAGAGAAGGAAGAATACCCAATAAAATAACAATGCCAATAAACAATAAGTCTTTATAGATTCTTGATTTTAGTTCTTTTTTGTCATCTTTAATCTCCATATAGGAATATGTTAGCGGATTAATTATGTTAACCAAGAAAAAAACAAGCCCAATTTTTATCCCTAATAGAGATGATAATACTATTCCGACAGAATTTACGAGGAAACCGTAGGCTAAAACGAAGGTTATAAATCCATAATTATTCCACTCTTTAATTCTTTTTATGCCACCACCCATAAGCCTTTGTCGCGCAAAAATAGAACTCATCATCAATGGAATAGAAAGAGTCAATTGAATAGCTAATAAAATATTATTTTTTAACAGTTGGGGATTAGCTGTAGCAATAAATATAAAAATAACAAATGAAATTTGTAAAAGCTGAAGGTTTACTTTTAGCTTATCAGTTGTAGATTTTTTTGTTTTTTCTCCTTTATTGTCTTCCATTTTATTTATTATTATATAAATTTTTTATATTTTATTATACACTTAAACCCTATAAGGGAGGAACTTCAACAATTGAGGGGATATTACCCCATTCTACCAAAAAACCACATCTACTAAGAGACAGTTATCCACAGCAGGTGTTAATATCTGCTCCCCTGGTTGGACGACGTTAGAACCTGTTTAATCAATTAATTCTATAGTTTCTTCGCAATATTTTGCATAAGGTCTTATTTTTTTATAATTTCTAGAAAATCGGAGATGCGGGTTTATAGCATCTAGCAGAGATTGTATTGGAGCTTCTGTCACTTGGTTACAAATTACTCTTGAATCCATTTTTAATTTTTTAATTGCCTCAAGATAGGGACAAAAATTACAACCTCTATAGGTAATTTTTTTATCTGTTTCTTCAACGATACTAACTTCTTTTGGGTCGATACCCATATATTCAATGATAACGAGCTGGAATCCCTTTCTAACCTCTGTTCCTTGTAGATTCAAACTATTTTTATGCTGTTCAAACCAAACAAGTCTTCTCTTTTTAATTTCTTCCGACCACTCCTTAAGAGCTTTTTCTAATCCTATTTGCTTGCTTTTGTTAATACATTTTCTAAGTTCTTTAGTATATAGCGAAACTTTTTTTAGTTCTGATGGTTTAATTCCTATTTTTTTCATATTTCTATTCTACCAAAAAACCGCCCAACAGAATAGGCGGGAATTTGCTCCTCTGGTTGGATGACGTTAGAACCTGGTTGGTTAATCTTTAGATAAAATAACTTCTAAGATTTCTGGAAAATCATGGGTTTTCATATCGGCATATGTAAAATGCCCTTTATTTTTGAACCTATGAACATTAATTCCAGGAATATCCTTTTGAATCATCTCTGCAGACTCTAGAATATCTTTATTGTCATCTTCTGATAAAAATATATGTATCTTTGTTCTCTTTGAAAGATTCTTGTCTATAGAAAAATCAAAGAAGTCAGTTGTTTTTTCTCTTTCAGGGTCAAGCCAAGGAGCTACTAATATCAGTTTTAAGGGTTTAATTTTATTCTCGCTCAACCAACGAATTAAAAAACCCCCTCCACAACTATGACTAACTAATATTGTGTTCTCGTTTACGTCAAATCTCTCAAATTCTTTTTTCCATTTTTTATAATCCGGAATATAAGCATCTAGCATTTCTGGAGTTTGAGTAAAAATACCTTTCATTAAAAGTTGCTTTTGAAGCCAAGGAAACCAATGACTATTTGAAAGGGAAGGATATTCATCACTGAAATATTCTTTTTCACTACAGGTTCCATGAATAATTATAGCGTTCATATATCCTATTCTACCAAAAAACCGCCTCTAAGCAGAGACAGTTATCCACAGCAGGTGTTAATATCTGCTCCCCTGGTTGGACGACGTTAGAACCTGTTTTGTTATCTAAATGCCTCTTCCAAGCTCTTATCAAGACCAGGAACTATATCAAATTCTTTTAATTCCTCTTTCTTAATCCACCTATATTCAGTATGCTCCCAATCAATTTTAATATTAGGTTTCTTCTTTAATTCTATTAAACATGGGTGACAAAGCCAAATCTTATTGATTTCTCTATCGGTAAATCGGAATGGCCTTCCTATGTGGATTGTCATGATATCATTTTTGGTTAATCCAATTTCTTCGGCAGCTTCTTCTAAGATTTTTTCCCGAATAGGTTTTAATTCGTCTAAATAACCAGCAACTGTACTCCATTTGCCTTTATATGCAAGTATCTTATCGCTTCTTTTTAAAAGGAGAATGTTGTCTTCATGCTTCACAAATACTGTGAGAGAGGGTGCCAAATCAGTATTTGAATAATCAATTCTTCCATCTGAAAACCTTGGTAATTTCTTACTAAATTCTTTTATTGTCTTTAATATTCTCTCTTCTCTTTTATCCATAATATTTAATAATTCTACCAAAAAACCGCCTCAAAGCAGAGACAGTTATCCACAGTAGGTGTTAATATCTGCTCCCCTGGTTGGACGACGTTAGAACCTGTCTAGAGTTGAATTATAAATAAAAAGAGATCTTACGTCCCAACCTCGAGGGTTGTTTTAATAGATCTCGGACGCTTTCTGCCTTCGAGTTATACGAAGGTACTGACCAAAGCCTCCCCTGATGTTTTGGTGTCTTCCGGGCGCACACCCTTCGCCCATATGTAGGGTGGCTTATTTACCGGTGTTTCAGCCCTGCACGAAGGACAACAGACGAAGAATTTGGATTTCGTTTCGTCCTGAGAAACCGTCATCCTCACCCGATAGATATCCTCAGGAGAAATGCGTAGAGTAGCACCGCAACCAAGGTTGCTAGACAAGGTTGGTGTCCCTTCGCATATTACATCCATTGTCCACTCTTTTAAAACTTCCATTACATGTCACCTTCCTGTATTTATTATTATATATAAATATAAAATATTTGTCAAGTACTGTGTGTAAAAAATAAAAAACGCCTAATTTCATTACCTCATTCTACCAAAAAACCGCCTCTAAGCAGAGACAGTTATCCACAGCAGGTGTTAATATCTGCTCCCCTGGTTGGACGACGTTAGAACCTGTTTTAGGTAAAAAACCACCTATCCGTCAACTGACGGAGCCGATTATTATGAGATACGATTTAAAATAAAACGGAGTGCCTATGCAGGCCTCCTTAGAGGAATTGTTAAGTGACTTCTTCCTCATGCTGGCATTTAGGGCAGCGGTATACGTTCACTCTTTGTTCATCGTAAGTATAACAATAAACCATTACCGTGCCGCATTCCTGGCAAATTTCCCAAGGCCAGCCCTTCGGTATCGGCTTAAATGCCTTGCAAACGGTACACCTCCACCCTCGGAAGGATCCCATTACCAGAGACCGAACCTCCTTCCAGCGTTCATGCGGACACTTACGCTGAAATTCTTGAATCATTTTGATTATCAGCCTTTGTTGTTCGTCTTTCTGGGTGGAAATTGCCCCTAGAACGTCGTATTGTTCTAAAATCTCGGGGTCTTCGGGAAGGCTCTCGCTTATCGGCCCGCGGTACTCCAGTTCTCCCTTGTCACCTGGCTTTTCTGTCATCAAAACCCACCTGTCAAAGAGCTGTTCTTTGATAGGAAAACATAACAAAATCAGCCTGAAAAGTCAAACGCCCTTAAAATTAAAACGGGCGGTTGGACGACGTTAGAACCTGTTTTATGGGAGTTTAAAAAAAGGCTTATTAAGCCCGATTTTGAAGTTTATTTTTAAGAAGGTGATAAGTCACGACGAACAGGATTAACATAACAATGAGAGCAATAGCTGTTTCATTCCTGCCGAGTGAAAAAACCGTATATATTACCCAAGACATAAATCCGAGAAAACAGATGTAATAAATGATTATTATCAAGTTCTCCTTCGTTGTTAATGTCCACTTTTCTTTCATCGTCAATGCCTCCATAAGTATCTCTCTGAATCACGGTAATCTCTACTGACTTCTTGCCTAGTTTTAGTAGGAAAGAAGTATTTTTATTATATAATCAATTTATAATTTTGTCAATATAATAATTCCGCCCCTTTAATAGGCGGGAATTTGCTCCCCTGGTTGGACGACGTTAGAACCATAATCCAGGGATAAAATGAGTATATTTATATCCCGGATCTAAAGACCTACTCCAGTTTATAATCTACCCTACCTCGCTATTCACTATATATTTAACAAAAACCGCCTAATTGGCGGCCGAAAGAATAGCAATCTAATTATTTTATTTCAGGAGATTCTACTCCAAGATCTCGACAAATTTTCTTTGCTAACAAATTATTGATCTCCGTGTGGCGTGGCACGGTAGACAATTTCTTTATTGAAGGATTAAAAAAGACGCTGTGTCTTGCGCCTTCTCTTATAAACACGCAACCATTCTTACGAAGGTGTTTAATCAAATCTTTGCGTTTCATTATAAAGAAACCGAAAGTGGTTCTCGAATGACTTTGCCCCCAGAAGCTTCTTTTTTATTAAGAAGTTTGTTGGTTTCTAAAATTAATAAAAGCGCCTCTTTCAGATTTTCTTTAACCTCTTTAAGAGTTTTCCCTTGGGTATTAACTCCTGGAATTTCCTCTACCCAACCTAAATACCATTTATTGCTTTTCTTATATATTGCTGTAAATTGTCTCGCCATATAATTGTGTTTTTATTATATTCTTTATGAGAATTATGTCAAATTTATTCTATCAAAAAACCGCCCACGAGGCGATAATTTGTTGACATACATTAATGAGTTTTGGCTCCCCTGGTTGGACGACGTTAGAACCTGTTTTTATGTGTAAAATAAAAAGAAACAAGCTAATAAATTCTTGTTTCCTGTATCACTGCCCCTCGGGCGGTTTTTTCCTTGTAAATTAGTGCCTGGAGAATACTCTGACACGCCAGGTCACCTTTCTTTTTTTTACCTCACCTGATATGTCTAATGAGTTTAATGTCTTAAATAATTTATTACATGTTTTCAAAATAGGTCTGTATTCCTTGTGTTCCATCGTGCTAAAAAGTGAAATGATAAATAAACCATTGCGATTTAATAGTTTTTGATACTTTGTCAGAATATTTTTTAAATCAACGTAATAAAGCATTTCGTTAAACACTATGACGTCGTATTTGTCCCGACTTCCGAAGGATTTAGAGTCAATTGCCAAAAATTTTGCTTTTCTTTTTATCCTAGCAACTTTGATAGCTTTTTCAGAAATATCAATTCCTAAATAATTTTTTCTCTGTGTTGAATTTAAAAAATCAACTAAGGTTCCTACGCCGCAACCCACGTCTAATATTCTTCCTTTTGGAAAATAATAACTGCAAAACATAGCTATGACGGCGTGCCTGGAACGTTCAACAGGATTTTTATCCAAATAATCCCACTTTCCACTAATGTATTCCTTTTCCCATTTTTCCTTATTGGCTTCTTGATAAATCATAAAGAATTTTATTAAAAAATATTTATTTCTTCTTTCATATTACCCCATTCTACCAAAAAACCGCCCACAAGGCGATTCTTTGTTGACAAGCATTATTGGCTCCCCTGGTTGGACGACGTTAGAACTTGTTTCTAAATAAAATACGGGCATTTAAAGTCCGCCCGTAAGACTTATTCGTTGAACTATACTCGTGGTATTATCGCTTGAACATAACTGCAATGGTCATAAAACTTAGCCACACTGCTCCCCCCACTGTAACCACCGAGAGGACTGAACCTCCCTGTACAATTAGTTGAACAGATATGCCCCAAAGGACTGATGTTATAACACCAATCACTTGCCACGGTTCCATGAAAGCCATTCAAACTTCACCTTCTATATTATATCATTATATGTATTTTTGTCAAACAAAAACCCGAGGTATATTTCTCGGGATTCCTGGCTCCCCTGGTTGGACGACGTTAGAACCTGTTTTGCTCTATTTTTTAAGGATTAGCTCAAAAATTTTATGAATATGAGGTTTTTTAGCCTTCAAGTCTTTACTGATAAACTCTTTTTGTTTTAGAATGAGAAACTTCTTACGATAAATTGAAGTTATTTCATCTTTATCGTGAAATAATTTTCGTTCTCCGGTTGATTTAATTTTTGTATCAATTATCAACCAAAGTAAAGCCACTCCGCCTTTTTTGAGGATCCTAAAAATCTCTAGTGATGGTTTTTTCAGTGGAATAAAATTTAGGACACCCCCACTATAAACAGCATCAAAAAAATTACTTTTAAAAGAAGTTTTTTCTATGTTACCAACTAAAAAGTGTAGGTTCTTTGATTGGAATTTTTCTTTCGCCTTCTTGATCCCTATATTAGAAATGTCAATACCCCAAACCTCGAATCCTTTTTTGGTTAAAAAAATAGAGTTTCTTCCTGAACCACAACCAGCATCTAAAACCTTGCATCCTTTTTGAAGATATTTTTTAAACTCTATAATTTCCTTAGACGGTCCTTTTTCCCAGTGTGCCCCTTTTTTGTATTTTCTGTCCCACCGTGAAAAATTTTTCATTATTTTAGTGATGATTTTTTAATTCTACCAAAAAACCGCCTCAGAGTAGAGACAGTTATCCACAGCAAGTGTTAGTAACTGCTCCCCTGGTTGGACGACGTTAGAACCTGTTTTGAAAAGAAAAGCACTTGCCATAAACCATAAATAGACAAGTGTATGAAGGTGTTAATAAGTTGAAAGGATCAATTTCTTTTTACGTTGAGCGGTATTCTCAAGGTATTGGGTGGTAATTCACCATGCTTCTTTTTCTGGATCCATTGTCCATCTTGTGTAAGGTAATATGTTATTCTGGAAGATCCGTCAGCGGGGACATGCCTGGTAATTATCAGGCAATCACCTTTTCCGAATATTCCGTCTTGCTGAATTCTGATATCATTACCATGTGGAAGCTTGATGTCAATGGTCAAACTTTTATCGTTCGTACCAGGATGGACATGAATGGCTTCAAGGCGCATATCATGTAATTGCTCTATGGAAACGGGGAAATCATTCCTTTCTGGTTCGTATTGATTTTTAATCGCAACGTAACCAGTGTGATCAACAACAACTTGTCCATTGAACTCTCTGATCCTGACTTTCACTTCCATCTTTGATCACCAACATGTTTAAGGAGCTGTCCTCCTCAAACATGATTCTATGGAAAATAATAACAAAAGTCAAATAAAAAACCGCCTGATTGGCGATTTTTGTTAGCTCGCGAACTGGAGTCCGTTCGAACCCGTTCAAGCCGTTGTCGGATTCAGACACTTGACAATACTTTTTGATTTTGTTAATCTTAAGATAGAATCACTACGAAAAAGCACCTCTTTGGGCTCGTCCTTCAGCGGTGCTTTTTCATTTTCTATATTCTAATTTATCTCTCAAATTATCCATAAAAACAATTTTTTCTTTGGCGGCTTTTTTAAGAAGAATGGAGCATTTTTCTTTTATGGGGCTTAAAACCTTCGCTAATTTATTATTGTTATATAAATAATTCACCAAACAATAAAAGTCTCCATCGCTTGTTACAACCACTGCCTTCTCGTATTTTGTATAGTCAACCATTGCTTGTAAAACTAAATCGGCGTCAACATTGCCTTTTGGTTTTCCGTCTTTATCTTTAAGAACGGGTTTAAAAATCAACAAGTAGCCGTATTCTTGAAGCGATTTATATAAATTCTGATTTTCTGGCAAATAACCGATAAAAAGATATGCTACTTTCACGGAATATTTTTCTTTTAGATAAATTCTAAATCTCTTAAAATCCAATTTCCAACCCAAATTCCTGATACCTAAGTTAAGATTCTGGCTATCGATAAAAGCATAATTAGTCAATTCTTTTTTCATATTACCCCATTCTACCAAAAAACCGCCTCTGGGCAGAGACAGTTATCCACAGTAGGTGTTAATATCTGCTCCCCTGGTTGGACGACGTTAGAACCTATTTTACTAGATAACAATTAGAAAAATTGCCTAAGTAGCGTTTTTTTATTTATTGACTTTTTTGTGCAATAATATTATAATTATTGTGCATTTGGTATAGCGTCCAAATGGATCCAAGAGTACATTAAAATGGAGGTAAGACAACATGAGTATGCTTTCATTAGTATCGGATGCGCTCCAGAAGAACACGGAAATCGTAATCGTGGGCCACAGAGAGAAAAACAGCGTGAAAGAATTACTTACGATTATTGAAGATCCTCGGAATACAAATCCATATCGTCATGAGATTTATTTTTTTGTCGCTTCCAAGACCGGCTTGTATACCGTTGACGATCTCCAAAAGTTAATGGAATCACTGCTACCGGGAGTAAATCAGACCGATCTTATTGGGTTTGAGGATATAAATGGCTGGATGAAGTTCGGCAGCATTAACATGGAAGAGGAAATTGGCGAAGAATTGATTTCTGAAAAGATCTTTCTGTATGACCCCGAGCTATTCTCGATAGAAGGTTTTTCCGACGGTAAGGCCTTGATCGAAAAAAAACAAACACTGAAGCGAAAAATTGTTATTAAGCTTTTTCCCAATATAGAATATGCCAGGATGATTTTCAATCCAAATTTGCAAATCGTAAAAAAAGACATAATTGCTCACGGACTGAACCCAGATGGAATTTCAATTCTCAGACTGCAAAGGGTTTTTGATGATCCTATTCAGGAATCGGCAAAATGAAATTACCATGTTTACTTTTTGTTTTACATCCGCCGGAAAATGCTTTTTGGCGGATTTATTTTTACAATACTTACCACTAAAAAGGCGAAGACCGGGCTCCCCTGGTTGGACGACGTTAGA
>Ga0315284_10007023_pt1 | contig 16054 bp, 14 predicted proteins | sample YL17G09_16_MG_FD_203696 | JGI IMG/M metagenome (GOLD analysis project Ga0315284, IMG submission 203696) | Sediment microbial communities from Yellowstone Lake, YNP, Wyoming, USA - YL17G09_16 | ecosystem: Environmental > Aquatic > Freshwater > Lake > Sediment | place: USA: Wyoming | collected... | reverse complement strand
TTTCAACCAGTGTCCTATAAATCTTTTCTGGTATTGGGAGGACGCTTTTTCTTTGCTTGGGCATCGATGGGCTTATTGTTTTTTGGGCCATTTCACTTCCTTCACGTAGACCTCAACTTCTCAATAAGTTTAGTCGGAAAAATCAAAGATATATTGAAAATCTTAGAGTTTGTTCCAAAGTTACGTGATGGCATTGATCCACCGGAAGGCCATCGTCAGCCAGTTCAGGAGCTCGGGCTCGCTCCAGCGGCGTCCGATCCGTTTCACCCGATTCACCACCCGGCTGAACGCCGACTCGGCGATGTTCGTCGTGAACGGGATCCACTGTTGATGGTCCAGCCAGTAATCGAAAAACGCCAGCGCTTGCCGCGAGAAGTTCAGAAGGCACGTTCGCGTTTTCGGATAACGGCTCTCCGGCAACGCCGCCAGCAGCTGGCGAAAGCCGCTCCGGATCGTTCGCGCGAGCTTCCGCACCAGAGGCTCGTCCTCGGATTTCAACGTTTCCAGCTCCGCCTGCCGGAGGTGGAAGAGGGGATTGCGGTTCAAAAGCTCCAGGAACTCCCGTTGGGCCGGTCCCTTGACCTCATCGGCGTAGAGAAGAAAACGAAAATCGTGATGGCCATGCCAGACGCAACGCCGGCTCTCCATCCGTGCCGAACGGAGGTTGTCCTCGATGCCCGGCCCGCCGTCGGAAAACAGCATCCGCAGACGCCCATAGTTCAGACGGCGACTGAGGTCCCTGAAGTGGACCCCATTGTCTGGACAGTTCAGAGGCCTTCTGAAGGTGCATTGAGGGCCCGCCTGTTGTGACCATTTTAGCTCTTTCGATGCCCAAAAGCCATTTTTCGCGTGAACCCCGGAAAAACGGCTTCACCATTTGACGTAGGAACGACGATCTCGATCCGGTCCATGTTAATCCCTGGTCTCCGGGGCCGCCACCATCGCTAAACGCTTGAAGGACTGACGTCAGGCGGCTTTTCACGAAAATTGACAGCGCCGCGCAGCTGGAGATATACTTCCGGCATGTCGAGGTGGGGAGATTCATTGTCCGGAGCGGGAATTCACGACACCACAGAAATGGAAATTCCTACAGATATCCGCGGCCGCGTGATATGGATCTTGAATCGGCTTATAGAAAAGCCGAAGAAATAAAGCATCGAAGCTTTGGGAGGTTGAGATGAAAAAGACGGCAGCCGTCGGATTTATATGCCTTTTCTTTTCTGCCTGTGTTTCAACAAACGCTGTTCGCCTCGGGACCACTCCACAACGTCCATCTATCCCCGCTGATCAAGTTGCTGTTTATCGAACTGCTGAGCAAGTTCCTGGGAAATATGAGGAAATCGCTTTATTGAATTCTACCGGGTCATCCGGATGGACAACCGAGGCCGGGATGTTCAACTCCATGAAAAAAATGGCAGGCTCTCTTGGCGCAAACGCAATAATCCTTGACGCCGTTAGTGAACCAAGCGCCGGGGCAAAAATTGCAGCTGCGTTTCTCGGGACTTCAGCAGAACGAAAAGGGAAAGCAATAGCTATATTTATTTTCCCAGAAGAAGAATAAGAAGAATATTGGCATTTTTTGAATTCATTAGACATGGATCTTGAATCGACTCACTGAGAAGCCGAAGAAATAAACTGGCGTGGGGGTGGGTCATGAAGATTAGGTACAAGCCCTTCTGGGCGTTCCTGCTGTTCGTTGGGGCCGCGACGGTCTACTATTACGTGGTCGAACTCAAGCCGACCGGGAAACCGCAAGTTAAGTTAAGGTTTGCGCCGCGAGCCGAGCGGGCATCCACGCGCCTCTCTGCCGAAGACGAAAAGATGCTCAAGGATCTCATGGAGTCCGGTATCGTGGAAAACGTGAACGCGAATATGAACGAGGCGACCGTGGACCCCGCATCGTGGGCACGGATGAAATTCGACGCAAAAAAATACCTGGGCTGTTTCTTGGCCACCTATTGCGGGAAAAAGAAAGGGACCGGGCTGAACTGGGTAGATATCCTCGATTCCTATTCCGGGAAAAAGCTGGCCAAGTACAGCGAGACCTTCGGATTCAAGGTGTACTGAAATGAAGATCGTCTTCATCAGGGACCGGAAGACGGGCAAGGTCGACTATTTCAAATACTACGAGAGCGGCCCCCTGCCGCCGATGGTCATTCCTCCAGACCTGGGATCCCCGAAGGACGAGGCCCCGCCCTGGCTGAAAGAGAAAAAGAAGAAGATCAATTGAAGGGGTGAACAGGGTGAAGAAGAATTAGGTAACATGATAGCGAAACGCACCTCCATGACGGGTAATGCTGTGATAGATTACTCGTCGGACAAAAATCTCCAAAGGAGGTGCGCAGGTGTATTTTATCGGCGTGGACCATCACAAGCAAGTCTCTGTGATGACGGTGTTGGACGAGGATGGGCAGGAGCGGAAGAACGGGCGGGTGCCCAACCTCAGGAGGTATGTGGAACAGTTCCTCGAGGGCTGTCGGCCGTTCACGGCTGTTCTCGAGGCGGGCCGCTCGTCGTATGTGATGGCGGATCTACTTCGGGAGCTGGGCGGCGAGGTGAAGATAGCGAACGCACTTCAGGTCAAAGCGATCGCCCATGCCCGGATCAAGACCGACAAACGAGACTCCCGGATGTTGGCCCATCTCTTAAGGGCGAATCTCATTCCGGAGGTCTATCAGCGGAGGGATGGGAACCGGCGGGCGCAACGGGTGATAAGGATGAGGGCCTATTGGGTCTGCAAGCAAACCGAAGTGAAGAACAAGATTCGGGCACTATTGGCTCAGCAGAGAGAGGAAGTCCGGTTGGAGGTGGAAAAGCGAGAGAGCGGGCTCTTCAGCTCGAAGGGATTGGAGTTTTTGGCCGGACTGCCGCTGGAAAGCAGAGAGAAGGAAATTTTGAAGGATCTTCTCCAGGGATACAAGGAGATCCAGGCGCATATCAAGAAGTCGGACGGATTGGTGAACGCCCTCTATGGGGAGTTGGAGGAGGCGTGCCGGATCGACACGGTGCCTGGTTTTGCCAAGACGTTGTCGGTCTTGGTGGCGGTCGAGATCGCGGACGTCAAACGATTTGCGCGGGCGGCAGACCTTCATTCCTATGCTGGGGTGATACCCTCGACGTACTCATCGGGAGAACGGACGTATCACGGACACATCACCAAGCAAGGGAGCAGCTGGCTGAGGTGGGCGGCTTTGGAAGCGGTTTATCCGGCGATCAAGAAAGACCTCGTGCTGCGGACCTTATACAGCCGGCTGGCCCGGCGGAAAGGACCGAACGTGGCCAAGATCGCGGTGGCCCGTCGGCTCTTGACGATCATTTATCGAATGCTGACCGAGAAGAGAGATTATATTCCGGATATCATGAAACAATCGGCTGCCTAGGTCCCCCCTTAACGGGCCCGCAAGGGTCGCGTTTAGAATTAGGTTTAGGAGCCGAGATCGAATGTTATGGTGCGCATCATGGCGCGGATAGAAGGGTGGTTCAAAAGGCCGAAGCAGCTATGAAGAGGGAGAGAAGAAAAATGTATACGAGGACTTGCGTTTCGCAATCATAGAAGGTATAGGATGCCCCCTATGTCCTCTCGGATGATTCTAAATTCATGTTCATTTCCCTATTCTCATTATCCAATGCAAACTCAGATCGGAAGGTATTCCAGCAGAATCGTGGGCCATTGGGTTGTAATCCACCCATAACTTGATCCCGTTGCACAATCCTCTCGGTTTGGACCAAACTGGCAGGAGGCATTAACCGCTGTGATGGTTAGTATGTGCGTGACCTCGACAAAGCGATTCGGGCGACCGTTCCAAAAAGTCCTTCTGACGGGCAAGTCAATAAAATGTGCAAAGGTATGTAGGCCCTGCTGGCTGTCCGAGAAAATACGCTGTTGCTCGCCGTCACAATAGCTACGCCAATCGTCGATGAGTTGATCATAGTTCGGGTCATTATGCCATCCATTGTCATGATTTCTATCCGGTGCATTGCACCGAACAACGGACACGTAAGTTGCCACGTCTACAGTTACACTGCCATACCGGCCGATATCCACCACACCCTCGAGGACAAACCTCGTGTCCACGATGTACCTGCCAGAGAAGAAAAAGTGTTCCTGTAAAGGATGCTGGAGATCTGATGGAAACCAATAACGATACCCTTGATTAAGCGTGACATAGTCGTCTTCAAACCATACACTCCAGCGTCGCAAGTCTGGGCAAGGAAAGATAAGATTGGACGTATCCGTAGAAGACGCTTGATAGATGAAAGTCTTTGTAGGAGATACTTCAGTCTCGATAGAAAAAAATGAAAAAAAGGGGGGAACAAGCGTTGTGTTCGGGAGGAAGTTTGCGTAAACCTTTTTTTCTAGAGACAGGGCACCTGGCCATATATGCCTCTGTCTTGCTTGCTTTTCTTCTGCTGCCTGATTCTCCAAACGCCTCAACTCGGATCTTTGTCTCTCTCTCTCCTCCCGGAATTGTTTGTACGCTTTGTCGAAGTTCTCTATCTTGGGGCGATTTGATAACCGGAGCTCTTCTTTTTCACACCACATAGCGAAGGCCGACTTTTTCTTTGCTAAGTTACTTTGTTGTTTGTGTGTGACATAAGAAATGGCACCGATTGTTCTTATCTTTGGGTTTTCCCTTCTTGAGTTCTGCTTCCTTGTCATGTTCACACCTCCTTAGTGGGTTATGACAACTTTATGGCGGATGTCTATAGTATCTGAGCCTAATGCGGCAGGTGAGCCGTGGACCGCAGGTCCATCGATTTCCAACAATGAGGGATAGTAATTTCCTTTTCTGCGCCGGGAGGGACGCTCTCCCTTCGGGCTCAGAATTGACGCCTCCCCTCACTAAATCATGATATTCCCGGCCGCAGGCATGTGTCAATGACGTGAACTCGTCCACTACCTTAGTGATGGTGGGGCTCGATGAGATTTCAGCCAGTGCTGATAATATTCGTAGGGCGTCAGATAAGCAAGAGTTAGCTTCGCGAAAAGGGAAACCGATCGATGCCTACACGGTCGCTCAGATATATTCGGCCTTGGACGAGAAAGATGAAGCTTTCAAGTGGCTGGAAAAAACCTACCAAGATCATCTCTCGACGATATGGCAGCTCAAGGTCGATCCCTTCATGGACAATATCCGCTCCGACCCTCGCTTTAAAGATTATCTGAAAAAAGCCGGATTCGAGTTCCAACAAGTTCCAGAGGATTAAAACCTCATCGCCGCCTTGAACTGGAGCCCGCGCGCTACGAGGCGACCCCGAACTTGAGCGAATAACTCTGACATCCGGAGCGGACGGTCCTCTACCGGGTACTCTCCCATCATTTCGAGCGGTTTGTCGCGGAGTTATAAGGACCTTGCAGTGGCTTCATGGGCAAACTATTCCAACAGGGGAAAAGGTGACACTTTGCGGGTTGCCCGTAGGTTGATATGGAAACGCTGTTTTTCGACATAAATCATATGGGGGGAAGGTGACACGGAAAAACGATGTCACGGACTTTTAGGGTTGGGTTGGTGGCGGAGACCTAAGCGACAGGAAGATAAAGTGAGGGATTAAGGTCTTGGATGAGCCGTAGGATGGCCATTCTTGTGAGCTGTACAGTTTGGAAAGGGGGCGTTTGCAGGAAACGCAGGCGGGGTCGGTAGGGAGGCAGGGTATTTGGGTTATCGGCGAAAAGGTGCCTATAGAAGCGGGCTTTGGGGGAAAAGTGAGGATGTGTGGCAATCTAGGCGCAGGAGAAATGGCGCCATGGAAGAAAGACTGATATTTAGGGAGGAGCGCAGAGCGGGAGGTGATGGATTATCTGGAGTTCATCGCCTGGGTGACATTCCATATCCCCGACAAGGGCCAGGTGGCGGCGATTGACAGGGCCAACAGGCCGGAGATATAGTACCGATATGGATAGGAGGGTAAATTCAGCGCCAAGGGCGGGAATTCAGCTCGCTCGGAAAAAGCAAATTCTTATATTTGCATCCCGGAGGGAACGTGATTGAAGATGGCCGAACCGAGATAGAATTAGTCTCTTCCTCGAATCACGTCACAAGAACAATGAAGATTGAGTACACACATCAAGCATGGTGCGTTAAAAAGATAATGCGAGGATAAGCTCATGATTTCGCGAAGAGCATTAGTGCTTGCCAGCGGAGGAATTGATTCCACGGCGTGCCTATTCTATTACAAAGAACTAGGTCACGATGTGGAAGCCCTTTTCGTTGATTATGGACACCCTGCCAATCCTGTGGAACATAAGCATGTGGATCTACTGTGCAAACGTTATGAAATCCCTTTTGGTTTACTTAAATTATCCGGAACAGCTCTGGGTTCTCAATGGGAGATAAGAGGGCGTAATGCCTTTCTCATACTCACTGCTTTGATGGCGAGACCAACTTTTACAGGACTGTTATCACTCGGCATCCATGGCGGTAGCTCGTATTACGATTGCGGCCAAAGGTTTATCAAGTTAATGAGCAATCTTGTGTCTGACTACACCCAAGGTACCGTTCAGCTGGACCTCCCCCTCATAGAGATGGATAAGGCTGCTATCGTTCAATACTGCAGGCTACACAAGGTACCGCTGGACCTTACCTACAGCTGTCAGACAGGCAGTCCTTCCCCTTGTGGTAAGTGCCCGTCATGTAAAGATAGAATGGCCGCTGGATTGAGCCAGTGAGGAGCCAAAAAGGAGGTTAAAATGGGTGGTTCTGGTGGTGGCGGCTATGCGCCGCGGACAGAACAACAAACTGAGTCATCTATTCAATCAGCTAGAAGAGCCACCGAGAGTGCTGACTATGAGGCAGCTGTTTCTGAACGCCTACAGGATCTATTGGCAGCCTACAATGGGCGTGACCCTGACACTATTAATGATAGACTCGAGCAGGTAAAGGAGATACTTGCTGATTATTTGGAGTCTTCTGTCACGTTGCGCTTTGGTGGTTCGGTGAGCAAACACACATATGTAGATGGTATCAGTGATGTCGACTGTCTGTGTTTCTTAAATCCTTCTAAGTTCCCCGCAGATTCTCCGCAACAGCTATTGCAGGAATTTGAGGGCCTTCTAAGACAGGTCATAGGGAAACGGGCCGATGTAGAACGTGGTGCACTATCAATTAAGCTCACATATAAAGACGGCCCACAACTGCAGATTTTGCCTGCTCTACGAACTGCCACTGGAGTGCGTATTCCTTCGGCTGAAGAAGACGCATGGTCTCAGGTTGTTTATCCCCAAAGATTTGCCCAAGCTTTGACGGACTTAAATCAAAAGCTTAGCGGAAAAGTAGTGCCTGTTATAAAGCTTGTGAAGCCTGCCATAAATAACTTGGACCCAAAAATGAAGGGTTATCACATAGAAGTGTTGGCAGAGAGGATATTCCAAGAATATCGAGGTGACTTAACCGCAAAGGCTATGGTACAGCATTTCTTCGATAGAGCTAGCGACTTAGTGAAGACACCCATTGGGGACATGACTGGTCAGTCTCTTTACGTTGATGACTACCTTGGCCATCGAAACAGTGCCGAACGTGAGGCCATTGGAAGAGATCTTCGCAATGTGGCTCAACGTATGAAAGAAGCTGATGCTCGTCATTCCGTTGATGACTGGCTGAGTAGCATAGATGCTGGGTGAATGCGAAGCGTTTCTTAGGTAGCAATAATTGAAAGGGAATAGCGATGATTGTAGTTGGAGGCACATACCGAGAGATATGCCGAGAGCCCGCTACAGATAATCTGTACGGCTCGGGTCTCAGAGCGGCATTTGCTATTTCACGAGGATGCAAACAACTTGAGTTCATTAGCATAGTTGACCACGCGGAGAAAAAAGAGGTTGAAGCCCTAGCAAGTTCTTTTGGATTCACCGTAAAACTGCGGGAACGAACTTATCCAATCCAATTCCATTACGAAGTCCCAATTAGCCCCCCAAGGATAATTTCTCCCAACCCAATTATTATGACTCCAGAAAAGATCGTCTGCTCTGGCGAAGCAATGCTGGTTTTTGGGATATTAGAGGCTGCGTCAAACATTCGTGCCGAAAGGTTAGTTCTAGATCCGCAGGGACTGAGGCCTCTAACTGAACAAGTTACTTGGTCTGCTAACCACGTGGCCATAGTAGGAAACAAGAGCGAAATTCGGCGAATGTCGACCGGCAACGCAGAGCTTAGTATCGAGCAACATGCAGAGAAGGTACGTGAGAAGTTCAAGGCTGATGTAGTGGTAGTCAAATGTGGAGCGCTTGGTGCCGTCGTTGTAGACTCGTCAGAGGTATCGCGTATCGGAGTATTTCCAACTACAAAGGTAAATCCTCTTGGTTCAGGAGACGTTTTTAGTGCCGTGTTTGCCTATTTCTGGGCTGAGCGTGGAAACTCAGCCAGTGAAGCCGCAAGGCTCGCATCTAAAGCTACAGCTGCATGGGTTTCTAGAGAGCCATTCCAGGTGATAAACAATGAAGGAAATGTAGTCTCTCCTGATGGCAGTAGTGAGATCTATGGTGAATCCACATCTGTATACATCGCAGCTCCTTTCTTCACTGTTGCTGAAAGATGGTTAGTTGAGCTTTGCAGGACTGCCCTGATGGATCTCGGAGCAAGAGTATTTTCCCCCTTACACGATGTAGGATGGGGAACACCGGAATTTGTTGCGCCGGCTGACCTAGCAGGATTGAAGCATGCCGACTCAGTGTTAGCTTTACTGGATGGTCTGGATTCCGGCACTGTATATGAGATAGGATACGCGACCGCGCTGGGGATACCTGTTGTTAGTCTTGTCTCTGATAGAAGAAGTATTGATCTTACTATGATCGTGGGAAACGGCGCAAGAATCTACGATGAACCATCAAGTGCGGTTTACAACGCCATATGGCAAGGGATTCGTCGTGTTCATTCTCGAATTGTGAGCTAGAGGTTTAGACGATGCAAATTCATGGGTGCCGAATTCATATAGCGGGAAGTGCCAGGCCTGACATATCAACAGAGTTACTACAGTATGGGCACACCCTTATTGAAGCACTGGTGCGAATTCTGGTCGGGAAAGGTGCGAAATTCTTGGTCGGTGTAGGGAAAGAACCGCGCGCGGAAGGTAAACCCGAAGCACTGCCTATCATCTTCGATTGGACGGTGATTTCTACAATAAGTGGCTGCTTGAAATCTGGAGTAGCTACTCCGCCAAGTTGGCAAGGCAAGGTCTTGATTACCGTTGCAACACAGAAGACGGATGAGCAGATTCCCCAAGATCGCCGAGAAGTTTGGCAAGAACTACTGTCACGCGGTGCTGTTCAACTGGAGTACATCGAGCCGGGATGGGCCTCCGGCGCAGTTCGGCGGGCACGTTTGGCAGAGCTTGGAGACGTATTGATAATTCTCAGTGGTGGAGAAGGAGTCGAACACTTGGCTCGGGAATATGCGCTCAAAGGTAAGCCTGTTTTTCCAATTGATCTCGACCTGGGTTCGAGTACTGGTGACGGTACCAGCGGGGCGTCACGTCTTGCAGGCGAAATGCTCGCGCACCCTGATCGTTTCTTCCGCTTGTCATGTCCAAGTGCCGTTGGTGAACTATTAACTAAGATGGCAACACAAGGTGGGCGATCACCGGCTGAGCATGTAGCCCAAGCAATGATTGATCTCGTAGAGGCTATTGAACCTCCTACGGCATTCTATGTGCGATTACTGGCTCGAGACCATAGTGAATACTCAAAAGTCGAACAATTCTTCAGAAACGTGGTTGATCTTTTGATTCACGAATTGGGATATACAAAAACAGAAATGGGACTTTCGGATTCAACGCATGCTTGGATGAACGCACAAATCTTCGACAATTTGCACAATTGCGTCGTTGCTGTAGCTGACCTGACCGGTCTTCGTTCTGACTGCCTTATTGAGCTTGGATATGCGTTAGGGCGCTCACGCCGCATTATCTTAACCGCTAATAAAGGCACCGTGTTACCTTTTGACTCTAAGATGCTCGAATGTTATTTCTGGGAGGACGGCACATCCGATGACGTAAGATTAACACAGCTCAAAGAGTATTGGAACCGGAACATTAATCGGCCCCCATTGGTTAGACCACGAGAAATCCTATGATGCGAGAAGAAAATTCCAACGCGCACAAAAACGAACTTTACATTTCGGTTGACATTGAGGCTGCCGGTCCTATTCCCGCTGAATACAGTATGCTATCCATTGGCGCATGCGTCGTGAAATCACCCGAAAAGTCTTTCTACGTCGAACTTAAGCCTATCAACGACCAGTTCATCCCTGAGGCTCTAGCAGTTAGCGGGTTCTCGCTAGAACACCTAAAAATATCCGGTATTGAACCTGCAGAAGGGATGAGGGCGTTTTCCAAATGGACAGAAGATGCAGCGGCAGGTCTTCTACCGGTCTTTGTAGGTTTTAATGCCCCATTTGATTGGCAGTTCATAAACTGGTACTTTCACGTATTCCTTGGAAGAAATCCATTTGGTATAAATGCGATAGATATCAAGGCTTATTATATGGGCTTCTCTGGTTCTGCGTGGGTCGATACTTCTTCAAGCAGATTGCCTTCTTGGCTACAACCGGCGGGTAGAAAGAAGCATAACGCTCTTGACGATGCAATTGCACAAGCCGAGATTTTTACCAGGCTTTTGTCGGCCCCTCGGGCCGATATTTGAAGTGGAGTAGTAACATGCCAGTTAAAGCAACATACGAAAAGACGGAGTATTATCAATATCATCCGGAGGCAATCTCAACTCGGAAGACGAGTGGTTGCTCCACTCCAACAAAGGATCCAATCAATGCTGATAGAAGATATGACATCATAACCGCTTATCGAAAGGCTAAAGAGATTGTTCTTAGAGCCGGTTTTAGGGAGGAAATCTTATGGCAAGCATCAGTGAATTTCGATGATGTCACCGAATCATGCTTCCTCAGGGAACACGCCTGGGTAACTTTGTCTGCAGGGATGCGGGAGAGAGTGATACGAAACCTTTTTCAAGCTATCTCTTCATCTTTTTATGGCTTTGAATCCGCAAAAATTATCGTCGAAAACGAATCTCGCTGTCGGTGCCTTGCACTTAGGTATTTCAACAATATTCGGAAAGTAGACGCCATAATTCTTACGGCCCATGGCATTTCCTCCAAGGGATTCAGTACCTTCAAGGAAGCTCTATATTCGAATCCGTTGGAACTGCTTCAGTCCCTTCCTTACATCGGACCTGTGACTTGCTATCATCTCGCCAAGAACATTGGATTACAAGTTGCAAAGCCTGACCGGCACTTAACACGATTAGCAAATTACGCTGGATACGATGATGTTCAATTGTTCTGCAAAGACATTAGCCTTCAGACTGGTGATAGTGTTCCGGTAGTAGACATAGTGCTGTGGCGATTTGCTTCCATAACAGAAGATTACCTCGATTTCTTCTGTAACGCTGTCATGAATGACGGTGAGATATGGAAACGCTGTTTTTCGACATAAATCATATGGGGGGAAGGTGACATGAAAAAACGATGTCACGGACTTTTAGGGGTGGCTTGGTAGCGGATGACCTAAGCGAGAGGAAGATAAAGTGAGGGATTAAGGTCTCCGATGAGCCGTAGGTAGGCCATTCTTGTGAGCTGTACAGTTTGGAAATGGGGGATTTGCAGGAAAGGGCGGTAGGGGGTTAGCGGGTATTTGGGATATCGGCGAAAAGGCGCCTAGTCATAAATATAGAAACAATATATTCCTATTTTAACGCCCTAAACTTTTTTTTGTAATAAAATTATCTGCCGCGATTTTTTCTACCGTTAATCTTATCAAATCGCCCAGCGGTTCTTTTTTTCCATATCTAGGAGCATACGCTCCCACGGTCCTTTTAGTTTTTAAGATGTCCTCTAATATTTTTATTTTTACAGACGCAGTTCTCTCTGTATGGAGAATTCCGAAACTTGTTCCCTCATTTTGATTTACCAATGAAAAACATGGAATATCTGTAAGCCCGTCCCCAATATAAAGCATATTTTTAAATGGAACCCTTCGGTCGTGCATGTCTACATGCTTATTAACCGCAGAAGGATCTCGATCAGATTCTTCTGGTATAATCCCTTTGTTAATCTCAAAAAGATAGCGAGTTTTTTCCGTAAAAGTAATAGCTCGTTTTATATATTTCAATGTGCCTTTTTCATTCTTTCCATAAAGCCGGCAACCATATATTCCAGAAAAATTATCATATACGAATTTGTTACCCTTAATAATTTCTTCTAGCCCTCCAGATATAATATAAAATTCGATTTCTAGATCTCGATATTTCTCCCTAATATTTTTCAGGTCTCTTATTAAACCGTGTAAGCCTGAATATTGCATTTTTGCCGCGACTTTTCCAAATTTTCTTAAATTTTTATTCGTCAAAGCACCTAAAGGTTTTTTCTTGCCAATATAATTTAATATTAAATTGAGATAAGCATGAGTCGGACAAAAACCCTGTTCGACCTTTTTCTTAAAATCAGATTCCCAAAACTTATGAACATCTATTCGATGATATTCTAATAATTGTGTGATTGTATCGGGGACGATCGTGTCATCATAATCAAAAATGACGGCGATGATGCCCATTGAAAGAAAGGTCTATATCTTTAAAGAACCTTGCGCTCTTTTAATTCTTCGTGATGTAAACAATTTAATACAAGGTTCTGAAGACTTCTTATTTTCGTTTCAATGTCACTCTTGGAATATTGGTTTTTTCCATTGTTTATAATCTTAGTGCGTTTTTTCTTTTTTCTCTTATTCATCTCAATTCCTCCATTTGTGAATAGATTTTATAATTAGAGTCACTAAAAGTCAAATCATTAAAAATCGGCGCCGGCACGGCCGATCCCTAGGAAACAACCCACAGGTCGTTTTTGGCCTTGGTCGTCGCTCCTGGGGGACCTCTGCCGCTACGCCCTCCGATGCCTGACCCGTTACTTCGAAGGCTTGACCGGGAGCGCGCATACGCCCGGGGTCATCGCGGCCATCCAGACCATCGGGGACCGGATTATCGATCATCTGAAGCTTCGGTTTGTGGCGGATAAGCCTCCGCCGTCCCATGTCTTCGAGCAGGTTGCGCTCACGGCGGCCTAGGAGAGCGGGGACTATTTTTGATCATCTCATTTTCACCGGAAGGGAAAGTCTATCGTCTTTTAGCCGGTGCGAGAGGATTTCTTATCCCGATTGGATCATCGGGCAATCTTCTCGACTTTTCACGGCGATTGACACCGGCGCGCTGCAGGAAGTATATTGCCAGTGTGGTTAAGAGGGGAGATTCAACGCTCGGAGCGGCAATTTACGACACCGCAGAAATGGAAATTCCTACAGATATCCACAGCAAGATGCTCGATTGTTGGAATATTGAGTTTATCTTGGAGACCTGGGAACTAAGCATCTAACGAAGGGGAGACCAAAAAGTGGCATTTCAAGGTCGAGTAACTGAGAGAACTTTCTACAGCACTTTGATGGATATTATTAGAGAACGGGGCGGCGAGGGAGTCCAGGAAGTCTCCTTCAATTCGGTTCCTGATATTGTGTTTGGATTAGATAATAGAAAATGGCTACTCTCCGTAAAAATCGGAGATAACACAAAGACTATTAAAGGCGCCTTTCTACAGTATCTGAGACACAAAGAAGAAAGCCGGATTCCTTTTGGACTGTTGCTTCTTTTGCCAGATTCAATCAGAAGCGTTTCAGCTGATGAAAAGTCGGTCCGTGCTGCTGTTGATAGCTCATTAGTTGCCTGTCTAATTGACGCCGGCATTGTTAAAGAAGAATTACGGGACAGGTCATTCCCTCTTGTTATAGATTTCTTGCTTCAAAACGTCCTCCTCAAACTTGAAAAGAAACAACGTGCTTATTTCTCTTTAAAATTGGTGATTTCATTGCTCCAGCAGCAAGTCACTGAAATGATGCAAGATATCAAACTGGAAGAAAAAACTATATTAAAAATCATAACAGATCGCGCTCTTCTAATGGATCTCGGACATCTACAGCCACAAAGCGCAGAGTCAGTCGCAAGGTTTCTTGCCTCATATATCTTCCTCAGCCAGGTTCTCTTTTTAAGACTTTTAGTCTCAGCAAAAAAAGATCTAGTTCAAGTTACCCAACCTGTCTCTCATTTATCTCTCAGACAAGCTTTTGGCAAGGTTCTTGATATCAATTACCGCCCAATCTATGAAGTGGATGTATTAGATTCGATAGGCGATGATTATTTAAGGGACACGTTCAACCTTATTTGGGGGCTCGAGATTGAGCATGTCCGCTATGAGCTTCCGGGGCGGATATTCCACGAACTAATGCCAAGAGAAATAAGAAAAATGCTCGCCGCTTTTTATACTAGACCACAAGCTGCCGAAATCCTTTCTAGATTAACCATACAAAAAAACAATGATATAGTTTTTGATGTGGCCTGTGGATCAGGAACCATTCTTACGGCCGCTTATCGGCAAAAGCTTGAATTGTATAGGGATGAAGGAAGAGCAGGGAATCCTCATAAAAGGTTTTGCGAAGATGAAATAATCGGCGCCGATATAATGCCTTTTGCTGTCCACTTAACATCAGCAAACTTGTCTGCTATGAATCCAGGGACGACCATCACTAGAACGCAAGTGATACAGGGTGACAGTCTCAGACTCGAATCAGGGGCTTATCAAACCGGAATACAAATGGGCCTGTTTCCAGATAAACAGAGCGCGAAAGACGCAAAGGGCAATGCCTACAAGGTTGAGCTGGGCGAAGTGGATACAATACTTATGAATCCGCCCTTCACTAAAGTTGAGAGAGGCATCCGTAGGCTTGTAGACATGGAGCGGTTTAATCCACAATGCGGAGGAGAAGTCGGCCTGTGGGGTCATTTTATTTTCTTAGCAGATACCTTTTTAAAGAAAACGGGCAATTTCGGCGCTGTTTTACCCATAAACATATTAAGGGGAAGGGAAAGCGAAGAAGTTCGAAAGAAACTGTTAGATGACTATACACCTTTATACATTTTAAAGCCTATACGGAACTACGGTTTTTCTGAGTGGTCAGAATATAGGGACATCCTCTTTGTTGGCAGAAAAGAAAAGCCAAGCCCCCAGCATAAGGTAAAATTTTGCCTAGTCAAAAAGGACCTCACAAAAATTACCGAGGACGATATCGAAGCTATCGTCCAAAGAACAAAAGACAAGAACACTCTAAGGAACGATGAGCTTGTAGACATTGACTCCTTTTCGATAAGCGAGCTTCAAAAAAGATTCCGTAATCTTATGTACTTCTGCGGTACCACTTCGTTTCTTAATCGCGATACATTGATCAATTTGATAAACAAATCTTCCCAAAGCCTCTCTAGTTTCCCTCAAGGCTATTTCCGTGAAGGATATCGTCCGGTTCCAAAAGGTGTGTCTGCTTTCCTTTTTATCACAAGGCGTATCGACGAATCACGAGTTAAACAAGCTTTCTTGCGCTTCGACAACGAGAAGAAAAGCAGCCTAGTTGCACAGTCTCCCTTGGGTGCAAGTTATGAAATTTCCCTGGACAGTCTGACGCCCACATTACGTACATCCGTTGGCCTGAGCAGGATGGATATCACTGGGGATTGGGATTATATTGCCCATGAACCGTATAATGAAATTAAAAGAGTATGTCGGGCGTCTAAACAACAGCTCCCACCAATGGGATTTTGGAGCCATGCTCAAAGGGAGCTGGCTTCTGTCGAGACTAGACTAGTTGTAAGCCATAGGATTAATCCCTTTTCTCCATCAACGTATATGAATTCGTTTTATTCTGATCTGCCCATTTCGCCATCTAACCAAGTCAATGTTATCACCGAAAAAGATCCCATAACGGCAAGAGCGGCGTGTATATTACTAAATTCCATATTCTTCTACGCCAATTTCTTTCTATTAAAGGAGGAAAGCACGGGGCGATACATCAACATCAGGTTCTATGATCTTGAGGAGATGTCAATATTCCCTAAAGCTCAATATTTGGCTAAATTGAACAAGGTTTATAAGAAATATAAGTCTGTAAGTTTTTCTTCGTTAAGGGAACAATTCGATGAAAACTTCGATCAAAGATACAAGGAATATTGGGATAGAGACGC
>Ga0315284_10007022_pt1 | contig 16055 bp, 17 predicted proteins | sample YL17G09_16_MG_FD_203696 | JGI IMG/M metagenome (GOLD analysis project Ga0315284, IMG submission 203696) | Sediment microbial communities from Yellowstone Lake, YNP, Wyoming, USA - YL17G09_16 | ecosystem: Environmental > Aquatic > Freshwater > Lake > Sediment | place: USA: Wyoming | collected... | reverse complement strand
TATACAGATGTCTTTGGAGAAACGCTCTGCCAACTGGCAAAAGAGAATAAGCGGTTAATCGCTATCACGGCAGCCATGGAGAGCGGAACCGGTCTAGAGGAATTTGCGAGGCAGTTCCCTGATCGGTTTTATGACATTGGCATCGCAGAACAACATGCGGTCACCTTTGCGGCGGGCCTTGCCCTGGAAGGGATGAAACCTGTCGTCGCTATTTATTCTACTTTTTTGCAGAGGGCTTATGACCAGGTCCTCCAGGATGTTTGTCTGCAAAATCTTCCAGTAGTCCTTGCATTAGACCGTGGAGGAATTGTGGGAGAGGATGGCCCGACCCACCACGGTCTGTTTGATTATTCTTATCTCCGTCACATCCCGAACCTCATCGTCATGGTTCCTAAAGATGAAAATGAATTTCAACATATGATCAAGACCGCTACGGAGTGCCCCATGCCAGTAGCCTTTCGGTATCCGAGGGGAAGAGGGGCGGGAGTGAAGAGAGAAGTATCCCTCCAATCGATCGACATTGGAAAAGGAGAAGTTCTGAGAGAGGGGAAGGATATTCTCATCATCGCCATTGGTTCCACCGTTTATCCATCCCTTCAGGCCGCGGAAAGGTTGGCGGATGTTGGGATCCAGGCAGCCGTGATCAATAGCCGGTTTCTAAAGCCTCTGGATGGAAACCTCTTATGCGATTGGGCCAAGAGGACAGGGAAGGTCCTTACGGTTGAGGAAAATGTTCTTCAGGGAGGCTTTGGGAGTGCGGTGCTTGAACTCTTTCAGGAGAGATGCCTTTTTTCAATCCAAGTGAAGCGCTTGGGGATTCCTGACATCTTTGTAGAGCATGGGCCACAAACCCTCCTTAGAGAAAAATATGGAATCGATGAGAAGGGAATTTTTAAAGGGGTGAGAGAGATGTTTGAAGAAGGTCGGCCAGAGTCGTCCCCTCCGAGTCCGACTAAGGTTTCTCTGAGCAGAGCCCTTCCCAACCCCAAATGAACTCGGCCATCTTCTGCCCCACCTACAGACAGGGCGGCTGATCGAGTTCCTCCTTGTGAGATGAAGAGAAAGGACCGTTTCGATAAACTTTTAGTGGAGAAAGGGGTAGTACAAAGCCGTGAGAGGGCCAGAGCCTTGATCATGGCAGGAAAAGTTGCTGTGGAAGGGAAGAGGATTGATAAACCTGGGACGATGATAAATGTAGAAGCCCAGCTCCAACTTCAAGGAGGGAATTCCCCTTATGTGAGTCGAGGGGGTGAAAAATTGGAGGGGGCCCTCAAGATCTTTGGCATTGATCCCAAGGGGATGGTTGTGATGGATGTAGGGGCTTCCACAGGAGGGTTCACGGATTGTGTTCTTCAAAAAGGGGCCCAGAAGGTTTATGCCGTGGATGTTGGATATGGACAGCTGGCATGGAAACTTCAAAAAGACCTTCGGGTGGTGAGCCTGGAGAGGAGGAACATCCGTTATTTACAGAGGGAGGAGGTTCGAGAAGAAACAGATATGATCCTCATCGATACCTCTTTCATCTCCATTGAAAAATTTCTTCCTCACCTCCTTGGGTTTCTCAAAAAAGGGGGTTCCATCATTAGCCTGATCAAACCCCAATTCGAGGTGGGAAAGGGTGAAGTGGGCAAAGGAGGGGTGGTGAGGGACAAGGCGTTGCATGAAAAAGTGATTGATCGGATTTCAAAGTTCAGTCGAGGACTGGGACTGAAGGTGCTGGGTGTCACGGAATCTCCACTGCTCGGTCCCAAAGGGAATAAGGAGTTTTTCATTTACCTGAGAAAAGAGAATGAAAGGGATGGGCAAACCGAAGGAACCCGAACCGGCTAAACTTTTTATGAGCCTCATTGCTTTAGAAAATGATATCTTCCATCAAGGAGTGAAAGACCTCCGTTCGACCTTTGGCGAGGCCGACACGATCAGCGAAAGATTCCCCTTTGATTTTACCGATTATTACACCCAGGAGATGGGGAAACCTCTTTTCCGTCACTTCATTACTTTCGAACGCCTCATTCCCATTCCCACCCTCCCTGATATTAAACAGGCCACCAATCGCCTCGAAGAAAAATATGTGGCTCTTAATGGAAACCGTCGAATCAACATTGACCCGGGGTACATTTGTTTAGAGCATGTGATCCTCGCCACGACCAAGGGGTACACCCATCGGCCCTATCTCAGGGATGGCATTTACGCCGATTTAACATTGATCTATCGGAATAAGTCCTTTCAACCCTTGGAGTGGACCTATCCCGATTATCGACAAGAGGGGATCATCACGCTCTTTAACCAATTCCGAAAGAAATACTTGGAAGATTTAAGAGGGGGACCACACCATCCATGTTAAAGTCGATGACAGGCTTTGGAAGGGCAGAAGGGGATACGACGTTTGGAAGGGTGATCGTGGAGTCTCGCTCCGTGAATCACCGATACTGTGACATCAACATCAAACTTCCTAAGCGTCTAAGTCTTTTCGAAAACCGTATTAAAGAGATCATCCGGTCCCAAGTGTCGAGAGGGAGGATCGATGTTTTACTCAGGCTGGACAACCTGGGAGAGGAAAAGGTTCAACTCAGTGTGGACCTCGATCTCGCCGAACAGTATTACCGAGTCCTTCAGGACTTGAAGGAGAAGCTTCAACTGAAAGATGAAATCACTTTAAATTTGTTGGCGGGGTCAAAGGACTTGATTACAGCCAAAGAAGAATCGGGAGATATAGAACCTTACTGGCAGGAGGTCCTTCCGATCCTGAAGCATTCTTTTAAAAACATGGACGACATGAAACGGTTAGAAGGAGAATCCCTGACCAAAGATCTCCAGCAGCGATTGGAGCACCTTGCTAAGGAGTTGCAAATGATCAAACAGCAATTCCCCTCTCGCCTCAAGACCACTCTCACCCGACTCCATGAACGACTCCGATCCCTTTTGGAAGGGATGGAAATCGATCCCTCGCGTTTTCAACAGGAGGTCGCCCTGCTGGCAGAACGGACGGACATCACCGAAGAGATCGTCCGGGCAGAAAGTCACTTGGCTCAATTTGGCACCCTGTTAGAAGGGAATGAACCGGTGGGTCGGAAAATGGATTTCTTACTTCAGGAGATTCATCGGGAGGTGAACACCGTCAGTGCCAAGGCCAATGATGCAGAGATCTCCCAGAGGGTGGTGGAGATGAAGTCTGAACTGGAAAAGATTCGGGAGCAGGTGCAAAATATCGAATGACTTTTGTATATGAAAAGGGTTTTGGCTTCGAACACGAAATGGGAGAAAAAGGAGCAGGGTTGATTTTTATCATCTCTGCGCCCTCGGGTGCAGGGAAGACCACGTTGGTCAAAGAGGTGATCAAACAGGTACCCGGCCTTCAATTCTCTGTTTCCTTTACCACCCGTTTGCCCCGGCCGAATGAGAAGGAGGGGGAGGACTATCACTTCGTTTCTCACTCCGTTTTTCAGAAGATGGTGAAGAGAAATGAATTCTTAGAGTGGGCAGAGGTATTGGGGAACCGTTATGGGACGCCTCGTCCTGATTTGAAAAAACTAGAGGCAGAAGGGGTCGACCTCATTTTGGACATCGACACGCAGGGAGCGAAGAAGGTCATGAAGGAGATTGACCAACCCGTATTGATCTACCTCCTCCCCCCTTCTCTAAAGGTTCTTCGAGAACGTTTGATGAATAGGGGGGTGGACTCACTCGAGATGGTAAAATTTCGTTTGTCAAATGCCAGAAGAGATATGGAAGAGGCGTATGGGTATCATTATGTGATCGTCAATCATAGCATTGAGGATGCTATTGAGAAATTAAAGTCGATCATCCTTGCAGAAAGGTGTCGAAGGGGTAAGCATTTGATCCTCGAAGAAAATAAGAGACAATGGGAGGAAAAAGATGGCTAGAATAACTGTAGAAGATTGTCTGAAAAAGGTGGAGAGCCGTTTTGAGCTGGTGATCCTGGCAGCCAGAAGAGCGAAGATGATCATGAAAGGTGCCAAACCATTAGTCGATGCGGATAACCGGTCCATTGTAACGGCTCTTCGTGAGGTGGCGGGTGGAAAGGTGAAATTAAGGCATCCCGGAGGCAAGGAAAAAGGGAGCGAACTTTCTGACGATGATTCATGAAAAAAGGTTTCAGGGACATGAAAGAGGCAGAGGACACTCAGGGGACCGGATTGATCGCAGACCCCATTTATCATTACATTGTGATGACCGACCGGATAGAAGGGGAGGAAACAGAAAGGGATGTGATCGACGCCCCCTGGGTTCAACGCCTTCGACGCATCTTCCAGCTGCAGAGTGCTCGCTGGGTATTTCCCACGGCCGAGCATACTCGTTTTCAACACTCCCTTGGGACCCTGCATGTCGCCGGGACTTTCTCTGAGAGGCTTTATCCCTCTCTCTTCAAGATTTTCAAAACAGAACTCCCCTCTTTTCCCTATGTAGATGAACTCCTTCGCCTGGCTGGGCTCCTCCATGATACCGGACACGGCCCCTTCTGCCATTTCTTTGATGAGCAATATCTTTCTCGATTCAACACAAATCATGAGGAGATCGGTCAACATATCATTCGAGAAAAATTTTCTCCTCTGTTAAAAGGCATCCGGCGGAGTCCCCACGGTCTGTTTAAAAAAGCAGAAGTCCTTGATCCGGAACAGATTGCCTTCCTCATCAAGAGGCCTCAAAAGAAGGAGGGGCGAAAACATCCAAGGTGGTTGAACTTCCTCCAGCAACTCTTTCGAGGCATCTTTACCTTCGATAATATCGATTATGTGTTGCGAGATGCCTATATGACCGGTGTCTCCATCGGTCCGGTGGATTGGAGGCGACTCCTCTACTACACCTCCTTTCACAAAGAAGGATTGATTTTAGATAAACGAGGCATGGATGCATTGGCCATGTTTCTCAATGCGCGTCTCTATCTTTATTCTAATGTTTATTATCACCGCACCACCCGTTCCATTGATCTTCAGTTGCAGGAAATATTTAAAGAGACGATGGAGATTCTTTGTCCATTTCATCCTTTGGAGGAGATAGACCGATACCTCTCGCTGACAGACTGGTTTGTGATGGAGAAGGTATCGGAGTGGAAGGGATCTTTATCGCCTCGGGAAAGACAATTGGGAGAAAAATGGGATGAAGTGCTTTCGAGAAAGTTGAAATGGAGTAGTGTCTTTGAGGAAAAACTCACCTTAAGAGAGATGGAAATGGGGCGACCGATTTTTTTAAAACCCGAAGAGGTCAAACAGAGAATCAAAACCTTTTTACCGAAACGCCTGAAAGACCTGGAATTCCACGTGGATATGGCCCACCATGACCCGAGGCCCCTCAATCCCTGGCATGAATCAGAAGAGGGGACCCTTCTCATCTTCGACCCGGGGTCTAAGAGGATATCGAGGGAACCCCTCAGAAGATTATTTCAATATATTCCAGCCAAAGTGGCCATTTGCCGAGTCTATGCCCCGACCCATCGTTTCGATCAGGAATTAGGCCGTGCCGCCCGTCGTGCCCTGGCTTTAGAAGGAGTCTTGGAGAGCTTTGAGACGAATGTATAAAAAGGATGGTCCAACCCCCACATGGCTTCTTCTCTTGATTTCATGCTTAGGGTTCCTCCTTCTAAGTGGTAGAACTGACGTTTCTTTAACAGATGGGGGAGGGGACCCCATGGAACGAAGAGAGGAAAAATTGAAAACCTTTAGAGAAAAGAGGGATCAGTTCTTTAAAGGGGACTCCCCATCTCCGTTCAAGGAGAGCGACCGAAAGAAATTCAAAGGTCTCCTTTACTACCCGATCGATCTTAACTATGCGATGATCGGATCCATCGAACGATATCCTGTTGAACCGAAGCCTTTTTATACCCATCTTCCCACCAGCAAGGGGACAGAGAAAAAATATGTGAAATATGGTCGTTTCAAATTTAGTTGGATAGGGAAAGAATATGTCCTCCAGATTTACAGACCCTTGGGCGGGGGGGAACTCTTCCTTCCTTTTAAGGATAAGACCTCCGGAACGGAAACCTATTCGGAGGGGCGTTATCTCTTTATCGAACCGATGCCAGGAGGGAAGGTGCTGATCGATTTCAATCGGGCCTATAACCCCTTCTGCGCGTATAACGAAAAATACACCTGTCCCTTTGCCCCTGAAGAAAACCGGCTGGAGATCGCGATCCGAGCTGGGGAGAAACGTTTCCGCTGAAGATTCGAGATGGAAAAGAGGAGCCACCATGGACTGGAAGATTTTTATCACCACTTTGGGAACCATTTTTCTCGCTGAGTTAGGAGACAAAACACAATTAGCCGCTATCCTCATGACCTCCAAGACAGGACGACCGCTATCTGTTTTTGTAGGAGCCATCGTTGCCCTCTCTTTGGTGACATTCATCGGAGTGGTCATTGGAGAGGGATTGATTTCAATCATCCCTCAAAATGTCCTAAAAAAAGTGGCAGCCCTTGCTTTTATTTTAATTGGAACGTTGATGTTCTTTGGTAAATAATCGCCTTCTCATTGAGAGTGAAATCTTGTCTTAGGTCATGGGCCATGTTAATATAATAGCTAAGATCATTCATCATTCGGGATGGATGTCCGAGGTGGTTGTTTAGATAAATTTTAAAAGAAGAGAGAAAGGAACCGTGGGCGTGGGAAAGAACGGATATCAGAAACAAGCAATGGGAATTTACCAATTTATCAGTGAACATCTTTACTTCAACCGTCCGGATATGGAAATTAAAGGAGAACGTTTTAATTCGGCGATCCTGCTGAGCCTCCTTACGGGGTTGAAGAAGGGAAAGGAATTGATCATTGGAGAACCAGGGTTGGGGAAGACGACCTCCGCAGAGTATGTCTGTTCGCTCATCTACCAATTTCCATTGGGCGTGATTTGGGGGAGTGAAGTTTCAGGACATCCGGAACAAACAGAAGAAAAAATTATTGGCAGACCGGATTTGGGCAAATTGAATCGAGGCGAGGAGGATGTGGTGTGGACCAATTTTTCCCAAATCCCAGTGAAAATTGTGGATGAGATCAACCGTCTTCCAGAAACCAAACAGAGCATGATCTTAGACGGAGTGGATCGAGGGAATTGGGAATACCTCAATGAGATGATCATTAACGAAGAATACTGCCTTTTTGCCACCGCCAATTATCAAGATGGAGGGACCAATACCATCATCGCTCCTCTGGTGGATCGGTTCGACGTCATGGTGGAATCAAGATACCCTGGGGCCAATCTCTCTTTTCTCATCGGGAAGGATAAGCGAAAAGATCATATTCTGAGACACCCCAAATATGAAAAGGACCTTTATCACATCCTGAAATCCAAGATCGCTTATGAAAAGAAGATTTCTAAAATGGAAGAAGTGTGTAACGCCTTCGGGGAATATGTTTACGAGGCGTTGGGGGTCAAGTCCTTCCAGAGACAAGATCGTGATCAAATTCGTGCAGAAATGGAAAGTTTAGAGTTGGACCTCGATGCCAGTGCCTTTACTCGAATGGTTCTCGCTGAATTGTCTTTCTGTGAACGGTACGGGCAGAAACGGGTTGTTGAAAACTGTGAGGAGGGATGTCACTATACGGGATATCTCTGCCACCAAATTAAAAATTGTGCCTCCAATCGACTCCCTTCCTCCATGAAGCAATATGCGCAGGGATTGGCATGGTTGCTGGAAGATTCTGAGATCGATATCGAACACATCAAGGTAGTCATCCCTTATACCTTAGCCCATCGGATTCAATGGAAAGACGAGATCCTTTCTCAGAAGGAGAGATCGAAAAGAGATGATCCCTTCCCCATTTTTCTTGCAAAGGAAGCAGTGAAAACAGTTTCTCAGAGATATCGAGAACAGAGCGAACATCTGAAAGACGCCTTGGCGATCGGATCGAAGATCTTTCAAGGGGGGAATTTGGAGCCATTGGAAGGGGATCACCCCCTTTATGGTGAGGTCAAAAAAGACATCGATGCCCGAAAGAGTTAAGGGAAGAACATTTTTTCTATCGTGTTTTTAAAGGGTTAGGTTTAAAGATGAAATCCTACACCCCGCCCAAGAAGAGTCCTATCCTCCCCCGAGACAAAGAGAGCTGGATCACCAAGAATCCCTTTGAAGAATTTAAGACCTTTACCACCTCCACTTCTGACCTTCCCCTGGATCAGATTGTCCAATCCACCGAGGCCATCATGGATCGGATCCGCTGGGGGTATGAGAAACTTTTAGAAGAGGAGGCCAAGGAGCTTGTCTGGATGGTTCAATACAATACGATCATCAAGGCTTATGAGGTGGCAGAGAAATATGTAAAAGAGATTGATTATACGGCTGAGGATATTGAGGACTTCTGCTTTGCCTTAGAGAACACCCAAAGGATTCCGTATCTCATCCCAGGACCAGCCGGCGTCTACATTTCTGGATTATGTAATTATGCGAAGGAAGAAGAGATCGTCCTCAAACTTTCTGAGCTGAAGACGGAGATCAATCTCATTGGATTTCGCCTCCCGAAAGGGAAGCGATTGATGATCGAAGGAGATACCGGTGATTTCACAGGTATCGGCCTTGAGGGAGGAGAATTAGTCATTGAGGGAAATGCAAAGAACTGGACAGGGGCAGGGATGAGAGGGGGAAAGATTTTGATCAAGAAGAACATCGGCCTCCATACGGGTGAATGGATGATGGGAGGAGAGATTTATGTGGGGGGAAGGGTAAGGGGGCTGGGAAATATTGTCGAAGGGAAGGTCTACGAGAGGGATAAACTGGTTTATCCAGGAAAAGTGCGGTATCCCAATCTCTATTATTAAATGACAAAAGATTTAATGGACCACAGCGAATAAGGATGGAAGAGCAACCTTACCAATCGATCATTGAAGAGATTTGGGCCAAGTTGAAGAAAAAACATCTTTACCCTGAGATCCCTATGCCCAAGGTCAGGGGAATCCCTGACCCGGAACAGGGTGAGGGGGAAGAGGCCGAAGGCGTTGGGCTGGAGATGAAAGAGAAGCAGATGACCATCAACGGGGCTTTTGTTTCACAAATGAAAAACAAGATGGAGGGAAAAAGAGTCATCGAGGCGCTTCTCGATCATGGGATTACCCATTACACTTTCTGCCCATGGGATTTCCATACGCATCTCAGGCTTTATTCAGAGGCCAAGAAAGTGGTGGGCGATAAAGAATTGGCCAAACAGGTGTCCAATTACTTTATCGATGTCATTGCGGATACCCATTGTGTCAAAAAGAGGTTTACGGAGATCCCAGAATTACATCGAAACCTGAAAAAGGGGACGATCGAGGAAGTGATCGCCTCCCTTTATCAAAAGATTTGGGGAATCGATTTGGGAATCCCGCCTTCCAAGATGAGCGGGAAGGGACATGCAGATATTGTCCGAAGGCTTGCTCGAATTCCTTATTTGGATCGCTCACGGTGGGGAGAGAGTATCCAAAAATTTGCCCGCTCTCTCAAACCCCTTCTCGTCGAAGAACAGAAACAACAAGGGGACAAGGGGGGAGGAGGGGAACAAAACCCTCAAGGGGAGCACGATTTGAACCACTACTCCTATGAAGAGATCGATCAGGGTTTGAGAGATTATGCCAGACAGACCATGGCTTTGTCTGAATTCAAAGATGTCGTGGAGGACTTTTCCGATGAACTAAAAGGGGCGGGTTATGGAATGGAAGGGGGGATGGGAAGGGGTCAAGGGAATCCCATTGATGCAGACGTCCTTTTCTATATGAAGCTGGCGGAAAATTATTCAATCCCTATCAAGAAAGTTCCTCTGGAAGAGAAAGGATCCCTCCATCCACATTCTCATTCTCCTTGGGAGATTGGATCACCTTTTCAAGATGTGGATATTTGGACCAGTTTTGGGAAGATCATGCCAGGCATCACTCAGATTTGGACAAAAAGGGAAGGGAAAGGGAGAGGGAAAATGGAAGGCACTCCGGATTGCTTAATTGCCATCGATTCTTCAGGAAGCATGATCAATCCTCGGAAAAACCTCTCCTATGCTGTCTTGGGAGCAGCCTGTGCCACCAATGCCTATCTTCAAAATGATTCAAAAGTAGGGGTCTATAATTTCAGTGATGCCCCGATGGGGGGAAAGGATATTTTGAATTATACAGATCGGCGAGAGGACATCTACCGCGTCCTTTGTAAATATTTTGGCGGTGGGACGGCGTTGGACTTAGAGGATTTGATGCCGTTGATCCAGGGGAAGAAAAACTTGGATTTCTTCATCATTACCGATATGAAAATTACTAACCTGGAGGCATTGATCGGATTTTTTGGACAGATTCAAAACCGGGTGACAGCCGTTCACATCGGAGACAATCCTTACGCAGCCCGATTTGAAAAGGCCTTTGAGAAGAGGAAAAACATCAGCATCTATACCGTCAAGCGAAAAGAAGATATTCCTCGCATTGTTCTCGGAAGGATCAGAGATTATTTTAATCCGACTCATATAAAAAAGTCTTGACTCTTCTCCTTCAAATCCTGTAATTTATTTTCAGATCATATTTTCCCCTTGAGGAGGAGGTGGGGGAGATTCATCACATCGGTCACGAGAGTCTATCAATGGAACCAGAGATTTTAGAAGCAAGATATACCCATAAAGAGATTATCCGGAAATATAATTGGATTGCTCCGATCTACGATTTATTTGGAATTTTGATGGAGTCAAAAGCCCGTCAACGGGCATTAAAGTTCGCTTCGATTCAGAATGGAGAAAAAGTTTTGGAAGTGGCCCTTGGAACCGGACTCAATTTTGTGGAGATACTGAAGAGGAATCCAAATGGATGGGTGGATGGAATCGATGTCTCGATGAAGATGGTGGAGAAGGCAAGAAAAAGGATTTCCAGAACAGGGCAAAAGAATTATACTCTCAATCTCTGCGATTGTCGGCATCTCCCTTTCGAGGATGAAACGTTTGATGTCATCATGAACCAATATCTCTTAGACATCCTTCCTGTTGAGGATTTCATTCCCATTCTTCTGGAATTTAAAAGAGTTCTAAAAGAAGAAGGAAGAATTGTTTTAGTCAACATGACAAAAGGAGAGAGATGGTTGAATCAAATTTATGAAGGGATTTATAGACTAAAGCCACCCCTCTTAGCCGGGTGCAGAGGCGTTATGGCCCAACCTTTTCTCGAAAAAATTGGATTTAGCGAATTTCACAGGGAATTTATATCCCAACTTGGATTTCCATCAGAGGTATTGCGAGGGGTAAAGAGGAACGGTTTGCCTTAAAAATGAAGAATAACCTGTAAAAATTATTGAAAATTTTATTGATTAAAGATTAGGCATTTTGCTAAAAAAATATAGAATAGGCCATTTTTAGATTAAAAGATTAAGGTTTTCAACAGGGTATTCACAAAAAATGTGGGAAACAGACCTAACTTATTAATTATATTTTATAAATTCAAAAGGGATCAGTTAGAGGAGGGCCATAACTGATCCCAACCAATACATCAAATGGGGGTGAAACAAGGAGGTGATATGGTTTGATGCACTGGCCATTTAAATAATAATATATCCTATTAAAAAAATCAATAATTAAAAATTTTGGCATAAGATTTGCCAATAAAATGGTTATGAAACGAATTTTAGTTATTTTTTTATTCATCTTTTTTATTTCAGAAATCTCTTTTGCAGAGGTTTATAGATGGGTTGATGAAAAAGGGGTGGTCTATTTCACGGATGATATCACGCAAGTCCCAGAAAAATATCGATCTAAGGCTGAAAAAATTTTATTGCCTGAGGGGAAGGAAGAAACAAAAGTTGAAGGAGAATTAACGCCCAAGAGAAAAGAGGAGACTTATAAGGATCGATTGGGGAGAGGAGAAGACTATTGGAAGGGGCGAGTGGAGGAATGGAGAAAGAAATTAAGAGACCTACAAGACAGATTGGAAACCTTGAGAGCTAAATATAACGAATTGACAGAGAGGTATAATGATTCAAAAAGTACGGCTGAAAGGGGAAATCTCCGGAAAGAAAGAGACCAGGTCAAGAATGAAATGGACCAAAGTAAAATTGAAATTGAAGAAGCCAAGAACATGATAGAGAAAAAGATTCCAGAAGAAGCTGAACTTTATAAAGCAAAGCCAGAATGGGTAAAACAGTGAAAATATTTCATAGGCTTTAAAAAAAGTAACCATTGAATAAAAATCGATTGAAAAATTGATAACCCCCCTTTTTAAAAGGGTAATTCTCTTCGCATTATTTCAAAAATCCTGGCGCGAATAAAAAAAATATGACAATTTGTAATAAGGTTTAGAAAATAATTGAGTTGGTATTATTTTTGCTAACGATTTTACGTAAAAATCTTAACTAAATATGATAAAAAATTGACCAAAATATGAAACAAAAGAGAGGATTATAACAGGAAGGGAAGAAATGGCATTAAAAATGCAGTTTTAAATTGAGTCTAATTAAAAATGGACAAAATGAAACAAAATAATCAATCCGCTTCACCGACCAAAATGGGTGTTCTCGCTATTGAAAAGAGGAGACATCCGAGGTTTAGTGTGGAGCTGCCCCTTGATTATTCCCGTGTTAATGGGAAAGAAGCCTTAGGGGGGATGGTAGCGAATGCAAGCGAGGGTGGACTCCTAGTCTATCTCCCCGAAAGGGTCGAAATGGGAACATTTTTGAAAATTGAAATATTTTATGTTAGAGGTTTAGAATTGGACACGATTAAAGCGGTGGGGAAAGTGGTCTGGTGTGATTTGGCAGCCAGGGAAAGTTGGGGCGAGCACCGATATGGGTTGCAGTTTGAATCTATTGATGAAAAAAACTTTAATCGATTGGCGACTTTATTAAAAGAGGTGGGAAAATAAAAATATTTCTTTTTGAAAGTCATCAAGGGTGATAAAATATATGTTGAACTATTTTGAAAAATTATTTAAAAATAAGGAGAAGAATATGAATCAGTCCTGTTCGGGCATAACCGAGAGGGGGCCCTAAATTTTTCATCTTTTAGAAGGCGACTAAAAATCTCCCTCAATATGGTTTAAGGAAAAACAGCCCGGCATAAAAGGAACATCATGGTTAGATTAAATCAGGAAGAAGGGAGATATAGAGTCCTCCTCATCGGTATCGGGGATAGCACTGAAGAAGAAAAAGACACTTTCTGCCATCACATTTCTAAAAGCTATAGTATTCCCTTCCCTCTGCTAAAAAAGATTGTTGACCGTTGTCCTATCATCCTTAAAAAAAATCTCTCTTTAAAAAAAGCAGAAATACTCGCTAAAACTCTTAAATCTTTCGGAGCAACGGTCTCTGTTGAAGAAAGAAGAAATTTTCCACCCATCTCTCTCGAATTTCAGGAATTGGTCCCCCACCAGTTGGCTTTAGAATCTTCCTATCTCCAGAAGACACAAAGGGGAACATGGAGTGTTATCGGAAGGGCGGAAAATATTTCGGATGAGTCTTTAAATGATATCTGGGTACTCATTCAGGTTTTTGGCGATCTCGAAGAATTTATTGCCTTTGAAGAAACTCCCCTCCCCATTAACCCTCTCCCTTCGGGAGAAGCCTCTCCCTTTAAGGTCGTCTTTGAAGGAAACCTTTCTATCAAAAGAATTTCAGTTGCGTTTAAGAATGCTTCAGGACAGCCCATTCCAGCAGTAGATAAAAGGAAAAAGAGGGAGTGGGTGAAAATGGAGATAGAAGAAGATGATGAACGTTTTCTTTCCTCTCCTCGGGCGTCAACAGAATTTGAAGAGAGATCCAGGGCCATTGATCTGACCGAATCTGCAGAAGAAACGATTGTAGAAAAGGAGATGGAAATCCCAAAAGAGACCACCCTCTCCTTGGAACAGGAAGTGGGGCCTTCCCTCGGAGAAGAAATAAGAGAGGAGGAGGGAGGAGAAGCGGAAAGAATCTCTGAGGAATCCTTTTCGCTGACCCTTGAACCTTCAGAAAAAGTCTTGGAGTCCTTCTCAAGTTCGCTCGAAGAGAATGGCTACCAAGGATGGGAGGAATCAGAGAGAGCCTTCGGACAAGAAACCTTTCAGAAATTAACTCCATCTATATCGGAGGAAATGGGAGAAGAAATAGAGGAAGAACCGGCCTTAGGTGAGTTAGAACCGAATGCTGATGATGAGGAAGTGGGTGGAGAGTCGCGCCTTGACGCTTCTGTATTTGAAGAAGTCACCCAACTGTTAGAGGATATTTCTGAGAGCCCCAGAGAAGTCGAGGTAGAAGAGAAAATAGAGGGCAGAAAAGAAGAGGTAGTAAAAGAAGAGAGACTTCCTTCATTCCCCTGGATAGAATATTTTAAAGACGCAGTGGAAACTTATTATCAAAAACCCCGTGATATTTTTTCAATATGGTTTGAAGAGTGTCGAAAGGAGGGTGAATTTAAAAATTCCTTTGATGCGCTTCTGACCTTATTGGTTCATTCCCGGTTTGACCAAGGGAGCCAATCTATCGAAGCATTGGAAAACACCCAAAGGGTATTCAGACTCCTCGTTCAACCCAATCTTTTCCTTGATGAGATACCGCCTCTTGAGGGGACACCCTTTTTATCGGGGGAGGTTTGGAGAGGCCTCTTTCACCGGGCACTCCCTAAAGTCCAGCAGATTGGAAAGGTTATCCTTGAAAAAAATAAATGGACCGCCTTTGATTTAGAACAGTTGATTCAAGTCATTCCTCATATGGGCCACCAAAACAGCCGGATGGCGATCCGATTGATCAACGAATTAATTCCCGGTGTCGTGGAAGTTGATTTTTCCTTTACTCCCATCACCATTGGGGAAGGTCTTTACAGAGTTGCCTCTCGATTAGGTATTGTGGATCCCCATTTTGACACTTATCAAGGTAGGAATTCGATGGGAGATATTAAAATTCAATCTTTTGCGAAAACGGCTTTTCCTCAGAATCCCATGAAGGTCGAGGAACCGATGGCCTGGATGGGGAGGAGAGAAGAGCGAGGGGGACATTGTTTCCCTATCCAACCCTATTGTGAGGGGTGCCTCTTTGAAACCTTCTGTCCAAGGCTTTATGTTCACTTTAACCCATCAGAAAAAGGGATGAGAGAGTGATTTAAATATTGTTGGGAGGATAATGTATGGAGAAGGTCACTCCACACAGGGAGAGAAGAAGATATCCGAGGATGTCCTTAGACTTACCTCTTGAATATCGGGTGATGAATGCTCCCTACGCTCATGGAGGACTGGTTGTCAATGCGAGTGAAGTGGGGCTTCTCATCAATTCTATCAAAAATATACCGATCGGTTCAAAATTAAATATTGCTGTTTTATTCCCCAAGGGTTTTGAATTGACTAACTTTGAGGTATTGGCTGAAATCATATGGAAAGACCTTTACTGGGAGGAAGATTGGGAAGGGTACCGGTACGGATTAAAGTTTATTAAGATATTGGAGGATGACCGCAGGAAACTAACACAAATTCTCAATGGTCAATTTCAATTGGGGGAGATCTCTCCCCATCCATAAACGTAAACCCCGTTAGAAATTCCAGCGGGGCATTATTTCTAACGGGGTAAAAAGAGGAAAGGTGGCAGAGAAACAGGAAACAAAATCTCATGTGGGGGTGGCCAATTTAGAAAGGAGGAGACATCCCAGATTTTCAATCGAATTGCCGATAGAGTACCACCTCATCCCCTCATCCATCAGCCATACGGGCCGAGCCCTCAATGCCAGCGAGGGTGGGTTGTTGGTTTATCTTTCACAGCCGATAGAAATTGGCCAGCATCTCAAAATGAAACTCTTTTTTGCTTCAGGTTCTGATTTGAACTCCATCGAAGTCCTGGCAGAGGTGGTTTGGATGGATATCCATTTGGGGAAGGACTGGGGGGATTACCGATGCGGAGTAAAGCTTATGGAGATCTCCCCAGAAGATCTCAACAGATTGAAAAGTTTTTTAAGAAGTCTTTCAGAATAACTTTACCCCCTTCATGGCCCTCAAAGAGGTAAACGATTTCACTCTCTTGCCAAAGGAATAAAGAAATTTTATAATATAGCTAAAGGAGTAGAGAGATGAGTGGGAAGAGTAGTTTTCCTTACCGGAAATACGATCGAAAGCCCCATCCTCATATCGTGAAGCAAATTTTAGAGGATAGCGAATTGATCGA
>Ga0315284_10007018_pt1 | contig 16060 bp, 13 predicted proteins | sample YL17G09_16_MG_FD_203696 | JGI IMG/M metagenome (GOLD analysis project Ga0315284, IMG submission 203696) | Sediment microbial communities from Yellowstone Lake, YNP, Wyoming, USA - YL17G09_16 | ecosystem: Environmental > Aquatic > Freshwater > Lake > Sediment | place: USA: Wyoming | collected... | reverse complement strand
TCCGGAGTGACAGCCTAATCCCTGGGTTCGCAGGCGGCCCGCGCCTGCCCTCTATAGAGTAGGCTTTCCTACCAGGGCAGGCGCGGGACGCCTGCGATCCCAGGATGGTTGTTACGGTGATACCGACCTGATGAGGAATCCCACTCGGTCGCCATATTGCTCGATCAGCAGGTAGCCGATTGTTTTCACGGAGACGAGGATAGTTCCGTCCTGCCGGGTTGCGGTGGCGGCGCCGGTCACCGTCCGCCCGTTGAGCTGCAAGGCTCCGCTGCCCGGCACGAAGGAGGCGGTGAGGCGCGGGCCGGTGATGGTCACCGTCTTCTCATCCTGTTTCACCGTCAGTCCGAAGCCGGCAGTGGACGACGCCAGCGGGATCAGGCACTCCGGGAGGGGGTACTTCTCCCCCTTCACCATCAAGTGTTCGCGGAAGCCGCCGTCTTCCAGACCGCGCAACCAGGTGAGTGTCTCCAGGCGTTCCGTGGTGGCGGCGGCAGGGCCGGCGAGCACCAGTTCGAATAGCGCCTGGGCGCGGGTAATATCGCGCAGCCGCGCGCAGGCCCGCCCGGCGTATCGGCGGTTCAGGTTGCCGAAGGGGGTCTCACCCGCGGCCTGCGCGGCCGCGGCATACAGGTCGGCCGCGCGCCGGAGCAGTTCCATGCCCGCCGGCGTGCCGAGTGCCTCCAGGGTTCCCTCACATTCAATATCCTCGGCCAGATAATGGCAGGCATACCGGGCATAGACGCAGGCCGGGTAGTCCGCGATGACTCGCTCCAAGCGCGCCCGGTGCGCTGCGCGCGCTTTTTTCGGCAGCGTCCAGCTCCAGGGGTCGGTCGTCGCCGTCGCGGCCAGCAGCGCCAGCGCCTGGCCGTTGGCTTCGGCGGGATTGACGGCGGTCACGGTCAGGATATTCGACGTCAGCACCGTGCGGCGGCCCGCCGTCGGCGTATCATCACAGCGCAGGCGGAAACGATAGGCGCCCGGCGCGGGAAGGAGCGGCCCGGTGTTGTCGAGGGTGTAGATGCCCAAAACAGCGCTGATCGCCTCCCCCGGCCCCAGGCGGTAGCCGGGATCCGCCGCCGCGTCTATATGCGCGTGCCGGGTGAACCGATGGAACGGTTGCCCGGGCGGCGCGATCTCGAGCCACAGGTTATCAAACTCCAAAAGCAGCAGTCGGTTGGAGACAGACTCGACAACCGCGCCGGTATTCTGCACCGTCACCACCAACGGCAGCGGCTCGTGGAGCAGATAACGATCCCGCGGACTGCTCAAGGTCAATTCGAGCGTCGCCCGAGCGGGGGTGAGGACAAGACAGCATACCGCCAGCAGCAGCGGCAGGCGCAGCAGGGAAACAGACATGACTACCTCCTGTTGTGCGGAGAGCACGGTTGCTCTCCCCGATCATAAGACGGCAATGGAGCAAGAATTGTTCCCGGTGCGTTTATTTCCACCGAATCTTCTCGCCCACGTTGCGCCGTTTGGGATAATACCGTTGCAATTTCGCTTTCGTTCCTGTTTGTAGCGCGCGCCGGCCCTGGCGCGCTGTTCTCGCAATTCTGCTCCGCCTGCGGGGAACGACATCCGGCGATCACCGGCTTCCGTCTCACCGCACAGCGATGAAATATGGCAACGGGCGCGCCAGGGCCGGCGCGCTACAGACCAGGAATAATACCGAGCAATTAAAATTAGACGTTATTGGGGTTGTCCCCAGACGTTATCGCAGGCAGGGAGAAGCCAAACCGGCAGGGAAGATAACACCTGGCAAAGGAGGTGCCATGCGCATCAATATCGTCCGTTCCCGGAAAGTCAGGGTCCTTATCGTCCTACTGGCCATCGCCCTCATTGCCGTGGTCTGGTGGACCGTCACCCGGCCAAAGCACTTCGCCGTCGTTGCGCTGCTGCCCGGCGAATTCATTCCCTTCACGACGCCGACGTGTGACGACGGTTTCTTGACCGAGCGCAAGGACGAGTTTGTGTTTCGCGGATGGGGCGGACGCGAGCGCTGGCGCATCCCGCCGCTCAACCCGCGCTTTCCCGGGCGGAATAAGCAACAAGCGTGGGAGCGCCTGGTCTTCTGGCATCCCGGCGCCTGGTCGCTGTCGCCGAACGGTCGGTATTTCGCGGCGGCCGTGCCGGATGGTAAGGTCATCCGCTGGAAGGGCTGGCGGGAAGGGAAGCTTGTGACGGATGTTCCCGTTGCCGTTAAGGAGAGTGTCTACGATAACGCCAATTATAACCATCCCAAGATCGCCATCGCGGATGACGGCCGCATGTTATGCAGCATTCCGGATTTGAAGGCATGGAAGATCATCGCCATCTCCGACAACCGTGTAACGGCGACCGGCATGTATGCCTACCAATATCCTTCCGAGTTCGATCCGTTGCGCCGCGCGTTGTTGCTGCCTTCCGCCGGGATGGCGGTCTTGTGCGAGGAAAAGGAATTTGTCGTCCTCAATCTGACCATGCAAGGCAGCGTTATCCATTTCACCAGGCGTTTTGCCGGTCTGGATAATGTGTATCTCGCCGACGAGAATGAAATGCTGCTTATCTCCATGCACGCCTGGTACCGCCTGTCCGATGGGAAACGTTTCTTTTTCCCGCCGTCCGGCACCGAGCGCATCGGGGTGCCAGGCACCGATGAAGACTGGACTGTTACCCGGCGCGAATCGATGCTGCCCTTGCTAACTACGATGGATGGCCGCTTTGCATTGGTGCAGTGGTATTCCATGCCATCGCCGACTCGCCTGAAACTATTGCGGTTTCTCGCTGATCGCTTCCCCGGACTCGCCCGCACCCCGTCTTTTGAACGCCAATCGCGAAATCGGTTCTACCTGGAAATGTATGAGCGTCCCGATCGCCTTCGTGCCAGGCTGCCGATGGTGGACTCGATTCCTCACGTCCCAGGCGATACACCAACCCAATTTGAAATATTCTTGCCGCAACATCAGCTTTGGGTTAATTTAGAAAAAATTGCCATCTCACCGGATGGGCGCCTCCTTGCCATTGAATACCTGGACAAACCCGCCGGCGGTACCGTGCTGCTGCGCTGGTAAGATCGAAGTCGCCGTTCTGCTGCAGCAGCGGCGCGAATCATGGTGAGATTATACCCGACCGGCGCCATTCCCTACGTCTGCCGCGACACGAACGGTAAAAAAGGGGATGCTTGCGTTGCGATAACGGTGTATAGTAAGCTCAGTTTCAAATGGGGGGGATTGATCATGCGCTGGACTCGATTGTTATGCCTGGTTCTCGCGGCGGCGGTCGCCGGGCTGGCGATGGTGCTGGCCGGCTGCGGCACCAGTGCGGAGAACCGAGAGATTCCGAGCGAATTCGCCGGCGATTACAGCGGCGGCATGACCCTGGCGCCTGACACCATCGGCGGCATCCGGGCAACTATCTTCCCCTCCGGCAGCGTGGAGCTCGACGTCTTCACCACCAGCGGCGCATTCATCGCGACCGGCGGTATCGATACCGGCAATCAACTGACGGCCACCGGCTTCCTCAACAGCGCGCAGATCGACTTCATCGGCACGTGGACCGCGGACGGCTTCGGCGCCGCCACCGGCACCTGGATCGACCGGTCGACCAACGCGACCGGCTCCTGGTCGATCACGCAGAACGGTCTGACCACCACCGAGGCCGTCGGCAGCTACTCCGGAACCTATACGATGCCCGGCTTCAACGGCGCCGTCACCTTCAACGTCGATGTGGGCGGCATCACCACCGGCACCGCCACCGGATTCGAGCTCTTCGACACGTCGCTCTCCGGCGCGGTCAACCGGAATAACCAGGTGGTGCTGGCGGGGACAACCGGCATCACCGGGACCGGCGCGGCGGTCTTTTTCGTCGGCACGCTCAATACCACCGCGTTTACCATCAGCGGCACGGCGGGAACGAGCCTCGCTGGCGGAACCACCGGCACGTGGACAGCCGCTCAAACTCCGTAGCATGGGGAAGAATGGAAGGCTGAGAATGGGAGAATGGGAGAATGGGCGAATGGGGGAAGGAAGCAGCGATTGCCCTATTCTCCCACTCCCCCATTCTCTCACTCCCCCATTCTCAATCTTCCATCCTTCCTTCTCCCTTTTCTCACGAGGACTGGCGTTAATGAGTGGAAATGTGGTATCTTAATCCCCGACGCGCCCGCTTGCCTGCTGTGGTGGGAAGCGATGTAGCGTCTATTTACTGACTGTCCGTTCATTTACGGGACCGCTGCATGGAATCATTGCCGGACATTCTGCAGTATCTCTTCTCCGGGCTGGCGACGGGGAGCATCTATGCGATCGTTGCGGTGGGCTTCACCATCATCTTCAGCTCGACGCAGGTGGTGAACTTCGCACAGGGTGAGTTCGTCATGCTGGGCGCCATGGGCACCTACATGCTCACCACGTGGAACTGGCAGCGCCCGGAATACGCCGGCATGCACCTGCCGTTATGGCTGGCGATTATCGGGGCGGTGATGCTGGCGGCGCTGGCGGGCATGCTGCTCGGGTGTCTGTTGATCCGCCCGCTGGAAACCTCGCCCTTCCTGCTGCTGCTGATCGTGGCCGCGGGGGGGTGGTTCAGCTACCAGAATCTGCTCATGCTGCGAGACCCCGAACAGCGGGCCTCGGCCATGCCCCTTTCGGCATTCATCCTGTTGTTGATCATCAGCCTTGCGTTGCTGGCGGTGGCGATTTACCTGCTGATCGGCGTCATCCTGGGGAAGATCCGTTCCGGCAAGGAGCCGTCGGTTCCCTCGCAGATTATCGTGACGGTAGGCGCCTCCATGCTGCTGCAGGGTATCGCCAGCCAGCTCTGGGGGAAGGACGCCGTCAACGTGGACGCCCTGTCCGACGGCATGCTCTCCTGGCAGATTCCGCATACGCCGTTTCCGGTGGTGATGGAATACAAGCAGTTCTGGGTGATGGGGCTGACCCTCGCTATGGTATTGCTCCTCACATTGTTCTTCAACGGCACACTGGTGGGCAAGGCGATGCGCGCGGTGTCGGTGAACCGACATGGCGCGCGATTGATGGGCATCAACGTGCCGCGCATGGTGATTGTCGCCTTCGCCCTGTCCGCGGCGCTGGGCGCGCTGGCGGGCGCCGCCATCGCGCCCATCAGTTGCGCCTACTACAACATGGGCACCATGATGGGCCTGAAGGGGTTTGCCGCCGCCATCGTGGGCGGGCTGGGGAACTTCACCGGCTCGGTGATCGCCGGACTGATGCTGGGCGTGCTGGAGAACCTGGCGGCCGGTTATATCTCCTCGGAATATAAGGACGCTTTCGCCTTTATCATCCTGCTGGTAGTGCTGGTCATCAGTCCGAACGGGCTGCCCGCCCTGATCCGGCGGTTCAGGAAGGCGGCGCCATGAAAACGAGCTTTTTCACCTCCACGCTGCTCTGGATGGGAGTGGGACTGATCGTCATGGCGATCACCCCGCGCTTCATACACAGCAACTACTGGCTCCTCGTGCTTGCCTTCGTGGCCATCAATGCCATTCTCGCCGTGGGGCTGAACCTGCTGATGGGCTATGCCGGGCAGGTTTCGCTGGGCCACGCCGCGTTTTACGGCATTGGCGCATATACGACGGCCATCCTCACCACCCAGCATCACGTTTCGCCGTGGCTGGCGCTGCCGGCGGGCATCCTGCTCACCTGCGTCATCGCCTACGTGGTGGGCGTTCCCTGCCTGCGGCTGCACGGGCATTACCTGGCGATGGCCACGCTGGGGTTCGGCTGGATCGTCTACATCGTGCTGGTGCAGTGGGATCAGGTGACCCTTGGCACCTCGGGCGTCGAGAACATCCCCAAGCTGGCCATCGGCTGGCCGGAGGTTCTCAAAGAGCATTATCGGATGCTGACCGGCTTCCGGTGGAATGCCGGTCCCCTGGTGGTATTTGACAACGATGTCAAGCGCTTTTACCTGACGTGGGTTGTCGCCATCGTGCTGTTGGGGGTGTCCGCCAACATCGTGCGTTCGCGCGTGGGCCGCGCCCTGCGCGCCCTGCACAGCAGCGAGAACGCCGCGGCAACGCTGGGGGTGGATGTCTCGCGCTACAAGACGATGGTGTTCGTGCTCTCCGCCGGCTACGCCGCCCTCGCCGGCAGCCTGTATGCCCACGTGGTGAATTTCATCAGTCCCTCCGTGTTCGGATTCATCGTCTCCGTCGGGCTGGTGGTGATGGTGGTGATCGGCGGCATGGGCAGCGTGTGGGGCGCGGTGGTCGGCGCCGCGACCATCACGCTGCTGGTGGAATGGCTGCGCGACCTGGGAGAAGTGGTGCCGGTCTTCAAGGAGTTCGACGTGATCGCCCACGGCCTCATCCTCATCCTGGTGATGCTGTTCCTGCCGGCAGGACTGACCATGGGCGCGCGCGAGCTGGTGCTGCGCTGGTTCCGGCGGCGGCGTCCGGCGCCCACTCCGCAGCCGCAGCCCAGGGAGGTGACGCGCGTATGAGCACCCTTCTGGAAGCCGGCAACGTGTGCAAGGTGTTCGGCGGGCTGGTCGCGGTGAACGATGTCAGCTTCACCGTGCAGGCGGGACAGATCACCGCGCTGATCGGCCCCAACGGCGCCGGCAAGACCACTATGCTGAACATGATCACCGGCATCTTCCCGCCCAGCAGCGGCTGGATTCGATTGGATGATAAACCCATTCACCGCCTGCCGCCGCATAAGATCTCCGCCCGCGGCATTGCGCGCACCTTCCAGAACGTCGAGCTGTTCACCAATATGACGGTGTTGGAGAACGTGATGGTGGGCCGCCACCTGCGCAGCCGCGGCAACCTGTTCACCGCCGCCACCCGCCTGGGTGGCGCAAATGCGGAGGAGCGCAAGACGGCTAACGACGCCATGACCTACCTGGAGCTGGTCGGCCTGGTTGACGTGGCATGCGAAGAAGCAGGCGACCTGCCTTTCGGCCGCCAGCGGCTGCTGGAGATCGCCCGCGCGTTGGCCACCGAACCGTCCCTGCTGCTGCTCGACGAAGCAGCCGCCGGCCTGTCCACCCGCGAGAAGAAGGACCTGGTCGAGCTGATCTTCCGCATCCGCGCATCGGGCGTCAACATCTTCCTGGTGGATCACGACATGGACCTGGTGATGGACATCTCCGACCATGTCATCGTCCTCGATCACGGCGAAAAGATCTCGGAGGGCACCCCGGGCGAGGTGCAGCACGACGAGCAGGTGATTGCGGCGTATTTGGGTGAGGAGCCGGTGAGTGAAAAGTAAGTAGTGGGTAGCTCACCGGGAACAATACTACTCACTATAATGATACACAGGCACGTCTATGCTTAGAATCGTCAGCATCAACACGGCCTACGGTCGCACCCAGGTTCTGCACGGCGTCTCGCTCCACGTGAGCGAAGGCGAGATCGTGGCGCTGGTGGGGGCCAACGGGGCGGGGAAGACCACGCTGTTGAACACCATCTCCGGGGTGGTGCCGGCCGGCAAGGGATCGATCCTGTTCAACGGCAAGGAGATACGCCGCATGGCCGCCGACCGCATCGTGCGCAAGGGACTCTCCCACGTGCCGGAAGGGCGGCAGTTGTTCGCGCCGCTCTCCGTGCATGACAACCTGCTGCTGGGCGCCTACACGCGCAGCGGCCGGGACAAGAAGGCGCACCTGGCGGAGGACTTGGACCGCGTCTACACCATCTTCCCCATCCTGAAGGAGCGTTCCGAGCAGCGCGCGGGCACGCTCTCCGGCGGCGAGCAGCAGATGCTGGCCATCGGGCGCGGGCTGATGGCCCGCCCGCAGTTGATACTGTTCGACGAGCCGTCTATGGGACTGGCGCCGCGCGTGATGGCGGACATCTTCACCGCCATCGGCGAGTTCCGCAAGATGGGGTTGACGGTGCTGCTGGTCGAGCAGAACGCCCGCTGGGCGCTGCGCATCGCCGATCGCGGCTACGTGCTGGAAACGGGCCGCATCGTGCTGGACGGCCCCGCCGACGAGCTGCTGGAAAACCAGGAAGTGCAGCGGGCGTATCTGGGGAAGGGATACAAGGAGGTATGGGAATGACCAAAGGGCGGGATGTTCCGGCTGCGCATGCGTCATCCGATCCGGTTCCGCAGGATTACGCGACGATCCTGGCGGAAATTAAAGCGCGTATCCATACCGCGCAGTACGAGGCTCTTAAGGCGGTGAACCGCAAGTTGATCTCCCTTTACTGGGACATCGGGCGGATGATCGTGGAGCGACAGCAGAAAGGCTCATGGGGGAAAGCTATCGTGGAGATACTGGCCCGTGGCCTCCAAACGGAGTTTCCGGGAATGAGCGGTTTTTCTGCACGGAATATCTGGAATATGAGGAGTTATTACTTCGCATACCACAACCATGAAAAACTGCAGACACTGTCTGCAGAAATTAGCTGGTCCCATAACCTGACCATTCTGGAGAGGTGCAAAATTGAAGATCGGAGATTTCCTCCCGGAATACGTCGGGAAGATGCAATTTTATTTGGCAGCGCTGGATGACTTGGCACGTGAGGACGGCGAGAATCTCTCCGTCGGCATAATTTTGTGCAAGTCCAAGGACCGGACGATTGTCGAGTATGCCCTACGGGAGTACAACAAACCGATCGGCGTAGCGACGTACCGGACGGTCGAAAGCCTTCCAGCCGAGTTGAAAGGTGAGCTCCCCGCACCGGAGCAAGTCGCGATGCTCCTGGAGGATGTCTGACGGCAAAGGGGGTGGACCATGAACATCTGGGACCCGAGCAACGAAACACTGGATCGCGAAGAGCTGAAGCAATTGCAGCTCGAGCGGCTGCAGGCGAGCATCTTTCGCGCATACAGCAACGTGGCGTTCTACCGCAAGCGCTTCGATGAACTGGGCATCGCGCCGGAAGACATCGAATCGCTGGACGACCTGCGCCGGCTGCCCTTCACCACCAAGGACGAGCTGTGCGCGGGGTACCCGTATGACCTGCTCGCCGTCCCGCTGCGCGAAGTGGTGCGGCTGCACAGTCCCGCGTGGGCGACGGGCCGCCCGTCGGTGTGCGCCTTCACCCGCAACGACCTGCGGCACTGGCACGAATGCATCGCGCGCCTGCTCACCGCCGCCGGCGTCACCCGCGACGACGTGGTGCAGATCCTCTTCGGCGGCGGCACGGTGAGCGGCGGGCTGGGCTTCCACGGCGGCGCGGAGCGCATCGGCGCCTCGGTGATCCCCGCCGCCTCCAACGGCATCGCCCGGCAGCTCGCCATCATGCAGGATTTCAAAACCACCGCCGTCGTCAGCGCCGCCAGCGACGGGGCACACCTGGCGGCGGTGGTGGCGGAAAAGGGGCTGGATACGCGGCGGCTGTCCCTGCGCGTCGGCCTGTTCGGCGCCGAGCCGTGGTCAGAGCGCCTGCGCGCGGAGATCGAGGAGCGACTGGGCATCATCGCGCTGGACAACTACGGCCTGTCGGAGGTCGGCGGGCCCGGCGTGGCCGGCGAGTGCGAGGGCAAGTGCGGGCTGCACCTGGCGGAGGACCAGTACCTCGCCGAGATCGTCGATCCACAGACCGGCGAGGTGCTGCCGGAGGGTGAAGAGGGTGAGCTGGTGCTGACTACGCTGACGAAGGAGGCGCTGCCGCTCATCCGCCTGCGCTCGCACAACATCACCCGGCTGGACACCCGCCCCTGCGACTGCGGGCGCACGACGGCGCGCATCGCCCGCCTGTCGAAGCGCACCGACGGCACGTTCTGCATCGCCGGCAAAAAACTGCACCCGGCGCAGGTGGAGGCGATCCTCGACGAGGTGGAAGGCGCCCATCCCAACTTCGTCATCGTCATCGAGCGCAAGGCCGGCGTGGAGGAAGTGGAGATATTCGCCGAACTGGCCCCCAACGTCTACGTGGATACCCCGGGCAAGGTGCTGGCCATCGAGGGACGCATCCAGGACGGCATCCGCCAGGCCACCGGCCTCTCCCCGCGCATCCGCATGATGGAAGGCGCCAATATCACCCGCCTCGCCGGCGACCCGCCGGTGCACGTGATCGATAAACGCGAGGTGGAAGCGCCGGTTTGATCCGCTCAGGGACTGTACCGAGCCCGCGAAACCCATGCCCGTGACTCATCATTAACGCCGGAGATGGAACCAGCGGTACTGTCCCCCCGCGTGTGCATCGGTCGGGACAGTCCCTGAATTTAATGCCCGTCCGGAAAATGACAACGCCCCTCAGCGGATCTGTCCCCATGAACGGGGAAGCTTGCCTATCTGTGGGGACTGACCCTCAGCCGGGCGGAGAATTGGTGGCGAGTAGAAAGTCGGGGTCAGTCCCCGGCGAAGGGAGACACCATGAACTGCTACTGGATTCAAAACACCGAGACCACGCTGACCGAGCTGCGGCGGGCCAGCCAGGGGGTGGCGCTGGTGCCGCTGGCGAGCATCGAGAGCCACGGGCCGCACCTGCCGCTGGGCAGCGATCTGCTGTGCATCGAGCACCTGGTTGGGCGCGTGGTCACAGAGGAGACGATCGCCGTGCTGCCGACGGTGATCTACTCCTCCGTCATCGAGGCGCGCATGCTGCCGGGGGCGATCAACATCCGCACCGAGACGCTGATGGATCTGGTGGAGAACGTCTGCGACGAAGTGTACCGCAACGGGTTCGACAAGATCGTGCTGCTGCACGGCCACGGCGGCAACGTGGCGCTGGACTCCGCCTTCCTCAAGCGCGTGTTGGAAAAGGAAAAGCCATATATTGTCTACAGCCTGCCGGTGCTGGCCGGGCAGTGGGAAAAGATCAAGCCGCTGCTGGAGACGGCGGAGACAGGCCACGCGTGTGAGTTCGAGACCAGCCTGAACATGGTCGCCCGCCCGGAGCTGGTGCGGCTGGATCTGCTGGGAGACAAAACCTTCCCCACCCAGCCTTCGCCGCAGGTGGGCAGCGCGCAGACCCCGATCGAGTGGAACGCGCGCCACCCGGAAATGGCCGTCGGCGAGCCGCAGAAGGCTACCCGCGAGAAGGGGGAACAGATCATCGACCTGTGGGTCGCCGGCATCCTCCGCGACCTGCGCCTGATCAAGCAGGACACGATCACCCGCAAGGCCGTGCAGACGTATATCCGGGGGGCGAATTCGATACGGGAAACGAATAAACAAATAGCACGAGAAATTCATACTTATTCTCTTACTCATACTCAACCACCGGCCCGGTCGCAGGGAAGTTGAGTATGAGTCAGCGGATGAGGATGAGTCGGTATCTCGGATAACAGGAACAATCATGCAGATCACCACCTACCAACTACTGTTCCATTACCCACAGATCGCCGCCCTCTGGGAGCGAGCGCTGGGGGAGACCTATCCGGTCAGCGAGCGGGTGCTGTTTCCGCGCATCGTGAGTCGCAACACGCTGGAGCCCGGTGACGGACTGGTGGCGGTGGACAGCGACCGCATCGTGGGTTTCGGGCTGCTGGAGATCGACCGCGCGCCGATCTGCCCCGGACGACCGGAGTCGGTGCAGGCTTTGCTCGTCGATCCGGCGTATCAACGGCGGGGGATCGGCTCGGAGCTGCTGGTCCGGCTGGAAAAGCGTCTTCGTGAGCTCGGTGTGACGAACGTCATCACCGGTGGTGGGCCGTGGCGCTTCTGGACGGGCGTCCCGGAGGACCTGCCCGCGGCGGCGGCCTTCTTCGCGAAGCACGGGTATACGGCGAATTACGAGGCGATCGATATGTGCGGCCCGCTGGCGGGGTTCCGCATGGCCGAGGAATCAGTCGCGAGCCTGGCCGCGGCGGGGGCGGAGATGGTGAGCTGCACGCCGGCCGACGTGGGCGCGACCTACGATCTGCTCACCCGCGAGCAGCCGGGGTGGCGCGGCTCCTTCCTGGCGATGGTCACCGTCGGCGACGTCGCCAACGTGCTGCTGCTGAAGCGCGGTGCGGTGATCATCGGCTGCATCCAGACCTATCCGCGGCACAGCCGCCTTCGCGGGGCCAACCTGGTATGGGAGCGGCGCTACGGCGAGGACCTGGGCGGCTTCGGCGCGGTGCTCATCGCCAAAGACTGGCGCGGCAAGGGCCTGGGCGCCGCCATGATCCAGGCCGCCGCGCAATATGTGAAGGACTCCGGCGCCGGTCATTGCTACATCGACTGGACGGGCCGCACGCTCGCCCCCTTCTACAGCAAGGTTGGCGTGGAAATTTGCAGGGCATTTACCATGTATGGGAAGGGGCTTGAGTAATCTGAAAATGGGACAGTGTGCGCCAAGCGAAGCTTGGCAATTCTTGCCGGTGTAAGTAGGTCTACGATCTCTGTGAATCCGGCCTTGGTAACGCCTAACCAGCAGCCCGGCACCGATACTGTGCTACGTAAGGTAACGACCGGCGTGAAGCCAATGAAGGAGACCTTAATGAATACCTGCAAAGCGATAGTTCTGCGCAGTCTCATATTCTGCATACTGGCACTCGGTATGTGTATGGCTTGTTTTGTCTCGGGGTACGCTGAGCAAGCGCCTCTCCCGTCAGCAGCAACGCCGGTCGCTCAACCCGCGCAGGCCGGCATCATTGCGACTGTTCCTGTCGGGCATAGCCCATTGGGATTAGCGATCAATGCGACGACAAATCGAGTCTATGTGGCCAATTATATGGATGGGACGGTCAGTATAGTCGACGAGAAGACCAATACCGTCATCAAGACGGTGCCCGTGGGGACAAATCCGTCGAGAATTGCGGTAAACCCCATCATGAATCGAGTATACGTTGCCGACGATACCGATGCCACGGTATACGTGCTCGATGGCGAGAAGCTTCAGATAATTACCAGGATCCCGTTAAACAACCCGGCACAGGGCATTGCCGTGAATCCTGTAATAAACAAGATATATGTGGCACAAGGATCAGCAGGTGAAAATTTTTTCGCGTTTGATGGAAATGCAAATACTCGGATGGCAGCTCAGCGGTTGGGCGATGGCATACAGGATATCGCGGTCAATCCCATCACGAACTATATTTACGCCGCTGTTAGCAACCAGGTGAGCGTCATTTATGGAAAGTCGAATGCAGTCGTTGCTACCGTCAGGCTGGGGAGTATCCCGGTGTCTGTCGCTGTGGACCCCATCACCAACCGCATCTATGTCACCACGATGAACAGCACGCTGCATGTGATCGATGGGACGACTAATGCCGTGCTGTCGGCGTTGAAGGTCGGGAAAGGAGCTCGTGGCATCGCAGTCAATTCGACAACGAACCAGGTGTTTTTCTGCAATGCGACCGATAAAACGGTCAGCGTGTTTGACGGCATCACCGGTGCGGTGACTTCAACGATATCGGTGGCAGAGAAAGGCGTGCCCACCGCCGCTGCGATCAACCCGACCACAAATCGGGTTTATGTAACCATGCGGGAAACTAATACCGTTTGCGTGCTCGACGGTAATGCCTACCTCACGGAGGCCCAGCGCGAATATGCCAAATTGCACAGCACGACCCCAATCGTCTCCGAGGTGTCGATTCCTCCATTTGAGGAGCAGTTCGCCGCCGAGCAGCTCGATCCGGCGCATTGGATCGTGACGCGGAGCGAGCAATTCACCGGATCGACGATCGATCTGGTGAAACGCAACAATGCGGATCGCTGGCTGCGACTGCGCCTGGATACTTCGAAATTGACTGACATGATGAAAGTGCATGGCGTGCGCACCAAGGACCCGGTGGTCGATCTGGAGCATCCAACCGAGATTTCTTTCACACTGGATTGGAACAATCCGGCGAATGCCGAGGGGATGGCGGCCGGGATCTATCTCTGTCCCAATGCCAAAACGATGGCGCCCGGATTGAATGATTCGCATAACATTAAAGTGATGTATTACGGCGGTCCCTTTCAAGGGTCGAAGGCCCGTCTGGAAGTCACAGCCGGGGCTCAGCTCGCCTATGATGAAGGGTATCGAGCCTATTCGCAGGATCCGACAGGGATGAAAACTTTCGATTTTCGCACGCTTGGCGTTCAACGGATACGGCTGATCGTGGACCAAAACAGCCTTGCCGTGTGGGAAAATGACAAGCCGTTATGCCAGCTCAGCCTGAAAGCCGCCGACAATCTTCGTCCATTGTCCACCTGGTCAAATTGCTACCTGTTCCTGCAACAGGAGAGCATGGTCGGTCATCCGGCGTGCGAAGTGTTCTTCTCCAATGTGAGCGTGCGCCAGTTGCCGAAACAGCCCACGCCATAAGAACACGCCAGATGGCGAAGGGAGCGCAAATGAAGACGATCCGCCTGCTGTTGCCGGCATTGCTGCTGCTGCCGCTGCTCGGTCATGGCGAGATGAGCGCGCCGGTGAAGCAGCTCACCGATGACATCCGTACCGCGCTGCAAAAGCGACAGTTGGACGCGAAATTCGCCGACATGACCGCCTACTTCGCCGACCGGCTGGACAACAGCGCCGGCGCGAAGACCTTCAGTGATAAGACGGGCAACTGCCGGCTGTCCTGGTTCGACTGGATGATGCGCCATCCGATCGAGTCGATCGGGGCGGCGGACGAGTTCACGCGGACGCTGCATGCCAATGCCGGCCGGCCTGACGGCGTCTTCCGCATCGTGGACATGGCGGCGGGCAAGCTCGACGCGCCGATACTGGACGGCGGAGAGCCGATCGTCGTCCCGCCGGTCAATCCGGCGCTGGCGAAGCTGGGACAGTCGCTCCTCCGCGCGCGCCGGGCATTCGACGCGTCGCTGGCCCCATTCACGCCCGCCGAGCGGGAAGAGCTGGAGGCCAAACTCTATCCGCAATCGACCGGTCCCCAGGCGCAGGCGCCATTCTTCGCGGATCAAAAGGAGGGACGGCGCGTGTGCGATCTGCTGGAGAAGCTCGACCGCACCTCGCTCATGCGCGCCGCGGAGGCGCTGGCCCCGCTGGCGGACCCGAAGTTTCTCGCGCAGTTGACGGATACGGCGCGCCGGGAAACCCTCGGGAAAACCACCAGCCTCGTGAAATCGCCGGCCGGCAACATCCTCTTCGGCGGCGCCGGGGCGAATGAATACCGCCTGGATGAGCTGAACGACGTCTGTGCGGTGATCGATGTGGGCGGCGACGACACGTATATCGAAGGCACGGTATCCGCCGACCGCCCGGTGCTGGCCATCATCGACCTGGGCGGCAATGATATCTATCGCGGCACGGAGCCGGGCATCCAGGGCGGGGCGGTGCTGGGCGTGTCGCTGCTGGTGGATGCCGCGGGTGACGATGTCTACACGGCCGGCAATGTGGCGCAGGGCGCCTGCCTGGGCGGCGCCGGCATGCTGGTGGACCTGGCCGGCAATGATACCTATAAAGCCGACACGCGCGTGCAGGGATCGGCGGTGGGCGGCATCGGGCTGCTGCTCGACCGGGCGGGGAACGACGACTACCGCGCCGCGCTGCTCGGTCAGGGGGTGGGCGGACCGCTGGGCTTCGGCCTACTCGACGATCTGGCCGGGAACGATCATTATTACGCCGGCGGCAAATACCCGGATGGCTACGACGACACGCCCGGTTACAACGGCTGGTCGCAGGGGGCGGGCGTGGGCCCGCGCGGCACGGCCAACGGCGGCATCGGCGTGCTGCTGGACGGCGGCGGCGACGACATCTACGAGGCGGATTACTTCTCGCACGGGGCGGGTTACTGGTTCGCCCTCGGCTTCGCCCGCGATTTCGGCGGCAACGACCAGCGCCTGGGCTCCACCCGCACCGCCTTCGACGGCGGCGAGCGCAAGGAGGCGCGCTTCCTGCGCTACGGCAACGGCTTTGGCTGCCACTACGCCGCCGGCTACCTCTTTGACGACGCGGGGGACGATACCTACCTTGGCGACCACGCCTGCGCAGGCTTCACCTGGGATATCGGCATCTGCGCGCTGGTTGACGCGGAGGGCAATGACCGCTACCAGGTCGCCGGCTCCGGCGTCGGCACCTGCTACAACGGCGGCCTGCAGGTGCTGTTCGACGGGAAAGGTGATGATGTCTACGCCTCCGGCACCGTCGGGCTGGCGGACGCTACCTCACCCTACCACCAGGACCCCCGCGCCTACAATTTCACCTTCCTGCTCGACGAGGGTGGGCAGGACCAATACCCCACCGGCCTGAAGGACGGCAACGAGGTGGAACGCGGCTGGGCGGGCG
>Ga0315284_10007013_pt1 | contig 16063 bp, 19 predicted proteins | sample YL17G09_16_MG_FD_203696 | JGI IMG/M metagenome (GOLD analysis project Ga0315284, IMG submission 203696) | Sediment microbial communities from Yellowstone Lake, YNP, Wyoming, USA - YL17G09_16 | ecosystem: Environmental > Aquatic > Freshwater > Lake > Sediment | place: USA: Wyoming | collected... | reverse complement strand
AATGCAATTGAGTGGATGCGATTTGAGGGCGGGTATTAATGCCATATAAAATCTCCCTGGAAAAACTTAATGATGTATTCTTTCGTGTAAATACAGAACAGTGTATTCTTGCCGAGATGTCAGAGTATTTTACATTCAAAGTGCCGGGGGCACAGTTCCATCCTAAAGTAAAAGCTAAGCAATGGGACGGGAGAATGCGTCTCCTCAATAGACTCAACAATACAATATACGTTGGATTGATTGATAGGATAAAAGAATTTGCCGAAGAACGTGGATATCCACTGGAACATAATCTACCAACGGATGCACCAATAGACGAATCAATTGTAAATAAATGGATAGAGTCTTTAAATCTTCCATTTGTCCCGCACGATTATCAACGAGACGCATTCTTAATGGGCATTCAAAATAAACGATTGCTCATAATAAGTCCAACCGCATCCGGAAAAACTCTAATAGCATATCTCCTGACGAGATGGTTCTTGCAACTTGAACATTACAAAGTAAATACAAAGAAGGCTCTCATCATCGTGCCCACATTAAATCTTGTGGCCCAGGGATACAAGGATTTTCTTAAATATGCCAAAAACGATTCTTCGTTTACAGAGAAACATATTCATACAATATACTCAGGACAAGAAAAAGAAACCACTGCGCCAATTATAATATCCACATGGCAGTCGCTCCATCGGCTTCCTCAGTCTTTTTTCAATCAATTTGATTTCGTTTTAGTAGATGAAGCGCAGAATGTTCAAGCAAATTCTCTTAAAAATATTTTAACAAAATGCATTAATGTTAGCTGGAGATTTGGAACAACGGGCACTTTACAAGGAGCAAAGTGTCATGAGATGGTAATATCAGGTTTAACCGGACCCATTTATAGAGCAACAACATCTAAAGAATTGATGGACGAAGGCAAACTTGCAACTCTTAAAATCAATTGTATAGTTCTAAAGCACAACGAAGCAAACTGTAAGAAGATCAAAAAATTTCAATACGCAGAAGAAATGGCGTTCATCATATCAGAACATCAAAGAAATAAATTTATTCGAAATCTAGCCGTTTCAATGAAAGGAAATTCTCTTGTTCTTTTTCAATATATTGCTCACGGGAAACGCTTATTCGAAGACATTAAACAAAAATGTGAAAAAGAATGTCCCGGAAGAAAGATTTTTTTAGTTTATGGAGGAACCGATATTGAAGATAGAGAGAATGTCAGAACTATTACCGAGAACGAAAAAGATTCAATAACGGTAGCTTCTGTTGGGGTATTCAGTGCTGGTGCAGATATGCCCAATCTTGAAAGTGTTATTTTTGCTTCTCCTTCTAAAAGTCGGATTAGAACCCTTCAAAGCATTGGCCGTGGACTAAGAGTTGGTAAAACCGGCAAGTGCAGCTTGTATGATATGGTGGACGACCTCTGTCACAAGAGACATAAAAACTTCGCAACCAAGCATTTTTTGGAAAGAGTTGCAATATACGACTCTGAGCAGTTCATCTACAATATATACTCCATTGACCTAAAATAACCTTAATTATTCTTTAATGATTTCAATATATTGGAAAGCGAAATTATCCGTTTCACGACATTATACGAGCACGGATATAGCCAATGATATAAAGATGTCAATATCTATGTAACCATTTGATATAATTATAGTATAAAAATAGTTTGGTTTAGATGTATTTTACCTATTGACACGGGTTTAAATCAATGCTAAATTCTCTGTGTTCCGTTTGGAGACAGCGATCTAAATAAACTTCAATCCAATAAAAGTTCTTCAAAACAGTAAACGGAAAACAACTGAAAGACGATGAATGAATATGATGAATGGAAGAGTGTATTTTGAGAAGATTCAAAGTATATTAAGTGATCCTCCCGATCAAATCAAATTTATATACTACTTCCCTCCTACCAGAAAGATACTATCAAAGATTAATAATATTCTAAATTTCCTCCTGGGCAAACAACAAGAAGATATAAGTTCGGTCTGGAATACATTTGATAAATAAGATTGACTTTATCCTGTAATATACTATACTGATTTCAGAAAGTAGAGTTGAGATACTCTTGTTATAAAACTCGAAGTGAGATACTCAACGTTAAATACTTTCAAGGATGTCATGCCAAAGATTAGGCGGAAGAAGCAACTAAAAAATAAATCTAATTACATTGACAATGATAAATTTTTAAAAGAGATAATTTCTTTTAGAAAATTGATTGAAAAAAATGATGGAAAGAAAGTTCCTGTGCCGGATAGTCTTGCAATGTATTTCATAAAGCTTGCAAAAAATATGTCACAGAAAGGAAATTTCAGCGGCTATACATATCGTGATGATCTTATTGCTGATGCACTTGAAAATTGTATCCGATATGCTGCCAACTTTAATCCCAATCGAAGCTCGAATCCATTTTGTTATTTCACAGAGATTATTAAATGGGCGTTTGTAAGAAAAATTAAGAAAGAAAATAAACAGTTGTATATCAGATACAAAACTTTTATGGATTCAGAGCTGGCCGACAACGAAGAAATATTGACAGCGATGCAGAACAATGATACTTTACAGGAGAATAAAAGGGAGTTTATTCAAAGATTCGAAGCGTCTTTAGAAGCAAAAAAGATCAAGAAAGAAAAAGTTTTGAAGAATAAAAAGATTGTGGATTTGTTTGAATGAACTATCATGATATCTTCAAAAAGATGGCGGCTGACTATTATTCGGCCAATACCGCATTGTTAAAAAGAATGGGCGAGCCGATGGCGAATGAAATAATTGGAGTTAAAAAATTAAAGCCCGGCTGGACGTTTAAACATCTTCCTGATATTATATCTCCTGGGGTGAAGGCATTGTTCAGTCATCGAGGAGATGCCGCCCCAGCAGAAATTCACGCTGCAATGAAAGTAGAAGACGCCGCATCTATTGTTTGTCATCACGGCCAAGATAGTACAATATCTTCAAAGAGTGCCGCTGAAAAAATTATTCAAGAAATAGAATCAGGAAATGTAACTGAAGAACATTTGGAAAAAGTACAGAACATCGTAAAGGAATATAGAAACGGACTTGGGCTTGAAGAGTCGACCAAAAAGATAATCGATCTTTTGGATCCCATGTCAAATCCTCTTTTTGATTTGCCGGGAATTTTGAATAACATTAAATATAATTATCAACAACCTTTAGTGGCTCCATTTGGCGGAATTGGAAATGGGCAAATCCCGACTATTGTAAATAGCGGCCATAAAATTGGAGATATTGTAGAAAATAAAAATACACTTGCTTCACTTCCAGGTCCAATGTGGCTATGGTGTGATGGCGCATATGTTTATCAAGACATATATCCAGACTTGTATCAGGAGTTACAATTCAGCACAGCATGCAATAACCTTTACAAATGGGGATATGTTTTTGACGAACAGATAGAATCTTTTACCGGCAGAACTAAGTTTAATGTTCCATTGATTCCTTTAAATATGATAAAGGCACTATGATAAAACAACTTCTTGTGGAAAGAATTCAGAAGAGACTTGATTTGCATAAGGCACATTTGGAGTTTCAAGTAGAGGCATCAAAGGCCAGTGTTCCATACAATACAAAGCCGTTGAATATGCTTAGTAAAAAAGAAAGGCATATTAGGTTTGGTCGATTAGAAAGAATTCACAAGATTCAAAGAAGGATTCGTGGCTGCCAGAAAGCTTTAGTTAAAGTTGCAAATGAACCGGATTAAGAGGTGAATATTGGGCACGATTGGTTATTATAATATGTGTGCAGAAGAGCTAGAAGATTCTTTAAATCAAGCTAAAGACTTGGTGATTGACTATTTGGCTGAACAGGGTCTTCTAAAATTAAACGCTTTTACTAGCGAAGATCTTCGTAAAACAACAATGATTTGCATCAAGAAGCCATCTTCTATCTCTAGGCTTTATTATAAAGTCTTTAAGAAAGAAGATGATCTTCCGCGAATGATGGTTGTTAAAGCTCCATTCTTTGGGTCATTATGAAATTGGCATTAATTACGGATCAGCATTTTGGTTGCCGATCCGATTCTCATATATTCTTGGAATATCAAGAACGGTTTTACAAAGAGATTTTTTTCCCCTATATCGACGAAAATAAAATTGATGCTATAGTCGATTTAGGCGACACACTAGATCGTAGAAAATTTATAAATTACCTTGTGTTAAATCAAGTAAAAAAGTTTTGGTTTGATGAAGTTAAAAAAAGAAATTTAGAACTTCACGCATTAATTGGCAATCATTCTGCATATTTTAAAAACACCAATGAAGTAAATTCTTTAAGGATTTTGTTTGATAATATTGAAAACTTTCATATTTATGAAGAGCCGACTGTTCTAGATTTTGAAGGAACAAATATTTTAATGTTTCCATGGATTGTAAAAGATAATGAAGAAGCGGCACTTAAAGTAATTGAAAAAACAAAGGCCGAAATTATATTTGGTCATTTCGATCTGATTGGTTTTGACCAGTACAAAGGTCTAACGAATATAGATAATGGATTCAAGGCAGCGGTATTTGAAAAGTTTGATATGGTTATATCTGGCCATTATCATCATAAGTCTTCTAAGAACAATATTCATTATCTTGGCGCTCCTTATGAAATGGTTTGGAGCGATTACGATGATCCTAGAGGATTTCATGTCTTTGACACAGACACAAGAACTTTGGAGTTTATTGAAAATCCCCTTCACATTTTTAACAAGATATACTACAATGACACAGATAAAACATATGACGACTTGGTAGCTAATGCTAATCTGGCGCAACACAAGGATTGTTATGTAAAGATTGTAGTATCACAGAAAAGTAATCAATATATCTTTGATCAGTTCATGGAGGCACTGTACAAAGAGAATCCGGCAGATGTTTCTGTGGTTGAGTCGGTAATGGATTTTAGTGTTGACTCTGAAGCAATCGACGAGTCAAAAGATACACTGACTATTTTGGTTGAGTACATTGAGGGGCTGCCGATAGCGAAGGAAAATAAGAAGCCGGTGATTGATTTGATGAAGCAAGTTTATTTGGAAAGTTTGAGTGTGGAAGTATGAAGAAAACAATTAAGATAGATGTTCTTGAGAACTGGTTGCAGCAGCAGATTAATGAAACCAATGCCAGACTGGAAGAAAATTTAAAGAGAAAAAATACTTTAATGATCGTAGATTTGGAAAGTTATTTAAAGGCACTTGCAGATATTGATGTGTTTGTGCAGAAAGCCAAGCAATAATGATTAAATTTAAGAACGTTCGCTTCAAAAATTTCCTGTCATATGGTCAATATGTGACCGAGATTTGGCTTGACTATAAGCCAACGACGGTTTTAATTGGCGAATCTGGAGCGGGAAAATCGAGCGTAACTGATTGTATTTGTTACGCTTTATTCGGTAGACCTCTTCGTCCGATTCATAAAGCTCAACTTGTAAATGCAATCAATGGTAAAGATTGTCTTGTAGAGATCGAATTTGAAGTTGGGACAAATTCCTATTTGATTAGGCGCGGAATTAAGCCGACCATCTTTGAGATTTACTGTAATGGAGTGATGCTGAATCAAGATAGCCATTCTAAAGACTATCAGGATCATCTTGAGAAGAACATTCTTCATCTCAACTTTAGAACATTCTCTCAGATTGTAGTTCTTAGTGCAGCCAATTTTACGCCCTTTATGAAGTTAAAACCCCAGGATAGGCGTCTTATCATCGAAGACTTGTTGGATATTCAAATCTTCTCGGTGATGTCAACTATCTTGAAAGAGAAGATGACAAATCTTAAGAACGAAGCTGTTGCAATTGCAGCTGAGATATCGGCGTGTAAAGATAAAATTGACTTGTATACGACATATGTTGAGAGTTTGAAACGAGATAAAGAACGCCAGATTGAAGAGAATGACAAGAAGATCGAGACGCACTTAACAACCATTGAAGATAATAATGGAGCCATTCAAAAATTTGAAACGAAGATTGCAAGCCTGGAAGAATTGATTCAAGACGAGATTGCTCTTAAAAAGAAGTTAATGACATATGAGACTTACCAGAGAGACATCGAATCAAATCTGAGAAAGCTTAGGAAGGAATTGAAGTTTTACGAGGACAATAAAGAATGCCCGACTTGCAGCAGGGAATTTGAAGCTGAGTACAAGAAAGGTATCATAGAAGAAAAGAGCAAGAAAGAAAAGGAATACGAAGCTGGACTGAAAAAACTTGAAACTTCTTTGGACCAACTGGGATTAAGGAACGAAGAGATTTACAAAGTTAAGACAGAGATTGATGTATATAGAAAGAGAATTCAGGACAAGGAAATAAATGTAGCATCTCTTGTTCAGTATGTTGAGAAGCTGAATCAAGAGAACGATGATTTGAAGTTGAATCAAAAGAATGTGGCCGAGGAAAGTGCCAAGTTGGACGAGCTTACTTTAAAAGCCAAAGAGTTTGAAAAGAGCCGTGAGAAGTTAGCAAATGATAAGATGATTCACGAGCTTGCAACGAATCTATTGAAAGATAGTGGTATCAAGACCCAAATCATTAAGCAGTACTTGCCGGTCATTAACAAGTTGATAAATAGATTCCTGACAGCAATGAACTTTTATGTCACCTTTAACATTGATGAGAACTTTAATGAAGTGATTAAAAGTCGCGGCCACGATGTATTTACTTATGCTTGCTTGAGCGAGGGCGAGAGACAAAGATTAGATATCGCGATTCTTTTAACTTGGCGCACAGTGGCAATGATTAAAAATTCTGTTAAGACCAATTTGCTATTTATTGATGAATTGTTGGATTCTAGTTTGGGTCCAGTTGCCACAGAGAATATATTAGAGTTGATATCGAACGAGCCGATTCTAAAGAACAGTAACATTTTTATTATCAGTCATAAGACGAATATGATTGACAAATTCTCAGAATATATTAAATTCGAGAAGAAAGGAAATTTTAGCAGGGTGATACCATGATTGATATAGTAGATAACCATCTCAAAGAGATTATATATTTTCTTCAAATGGCAGATCTTCAAAAAAGTCTGGAAGGAAAGAAGCGTCCATTATTGCAAGCTAAGACATTGTTGGATTCATATTTGCATTTTATTGAAGATAAAGGTGTTAAATAATTTTAGGGTGATACCATGAGTTTGATTGAACGTCTATTAACTTCATTGAGTGTGTTATCTCTTAAAGCAATATTGGTTATGTTTGGAGTGTTTGGATTTGTAATATTGGATGATATATTCGGAAAAGAAATCAAACGAGTCTGGAACAATTTTAGATATTTCTTTAGAAAGGGGGAACGCTTGCATTATTTTAGATATCGATTTAAACACTACATCTATGATCCCAAGGACCGCATCAAGATTCATACGCTTGAGAAGGGATATCACGATGTAAGAGAAAGATTGCTGCACGGGATGTTTGCTTTGCTGGTAGACTTCATTGAAGTTGAAAAAGCTTGGATGACATTGAATCACAGCAAACATATGTTGACCAAGTGGGAACATTTTAAAGCAAAGTATCTTGGAATTCTTCGTTCACCGGAGCTTGGACTCGAACATTTGTTTTGGGAAGTTGAACTGAAGAATGATCCAGAACACGGCGAGATGAATAAATCTCAATCTGAATCAGCTCAAGAGGAATTAGAACTTTACAAATGGTGGACTCAGATTCGCCCGGCTCGACCAGATTCATCTGATGCAGTTGGTTTGTCGGACTTTTACGATAAGAACCGGGATCGAATTATGAAGTTTCGCCCTTGTCCAGATTATCCTGGAATGAGTGAATCTTATAATGAATTGACAGAGGAAGAAGATAAACTATACAGCGAACTGGTTCATAAATCTTTTGAACTTGAAGAGAAGTATGAACTCGAAGACATTGAAATGATGCTGCGTTTGTGCAAGATTCAACGCTGTTTATGGACATAAAGTTATAACTATTTTGTAACTTGTTGATATCATTATGTAATAAAAGTTGACAAATTCTTCCTGCCGATCTATACTAAATTATGATGAAAAGCGAAAACATTAATTGCGTTTCCCGTGAAATATTTGCTAGATTGCTTGCAAGTGAGAACATTACAGTTGAGCACCGTCCCAATATTCAATCCGCCGCATTCGATGTTCGCAACCGTGTTTTATTGCTGCCAGTATTTAAGGACATTTCTGAAAATGTTTATGATTTGTTTGTTGCTCATGAGTGCTCCCATGCACTGAACACTAACCGCGCCCTTATGGAAAAAGTTGTCAATAAGGGCAAGGCTACTGGCGACAAAACCTATCATATGATTTTCAACTGCCTTGAAGATGCCCGTATTGAAAAGCTTATCAAGCGCCGCTTCCCCGGCCTGGCCAAGTACTTCTTCCACGGCTACAATGAATTGGCTGAGAAGGATTTCTTTGGAATTCGTGGCAAAGATATCAGCCAGTCACATTTTATTGATCGTATTAACCTGTACTTCAAAATCGGTAGCATCCTGGTGAATATTCCTTTCTCGGAAGACGAGAAACAGATCGTGGAAGAAGTTAAAGCTGCTGAGACTATGGAGCAGGTTCTTGATTTGACCGACCGGCTTTATGAACAGTTCAAGAATGAGATGAAGCAAGATGAACAGCCCGAGCAGGATTCAAATGATAAATCTCAGGGTCGGGGCCAAGAGTCTGATGATTCTGAAGATGGCCAAGAAGGTGAAGGTTCGGAAGGCGAAAAGGATTCTGAAGCTGGCAAGCAAGATGATCGCAAGGCCAAAGGAAAAGGATCTTCCGATGCTGGACAAGAAGATGATGAAGAAGACGGAGATGATCAGGGCGACGAAGATTCCAATTCGGATAGCGATTCTGATTTAGAAGAAGACGATTCCGAAGAAGGCCAGAACGAAGAAGAAGCCAACCAGAAGAAGGTTGAGCTTACTAGTGACAATAAGAAAGATGGCGAAGCCCAGTCCAAAATAGCCGATCAACGCCCGGTTGCAGCAGAATCCAATGCTTCCAAGAAGCAGGATGGCTTTCGCCCGGAAGTGGGATCTACCCTCCAAGCCGAAGAAGACAACAAGCGCAAGATGATTGATTATTCTACTGACAAATACAAACAAATTAATTACGCTATTCTGCCCAAGAATATTGATTTGGAATCTGTTGTTCGTGATTATAAAACCGTTCACGCTCAGATCTCGGCCCACTATGCTTGCACTCCTGGCTATGAGGGCGGCTATTATTCTCATAATAGAAAAGACCTGAATCAGCTGGATGTTGCCAAGAAGGAATTCGCTCAGTTCAAGCAAGAAAATATGTCTGTCATTTCTTATCTCGTCAAAGAGTTTGAAATGAAGAAAGCCGCCGATGATTATAAGAGAACCTCCTTAAGCCGCACCGGAACGATTAACACTAATAAACTTCACGCTTATAAGTTTGTTGAAGACCTTTTTTTGAAGAAAGAAGTTACGGTCGAGGGCAAGAATCACGGCTTGGTTATGTTCATTGACGGTTCGAGCAGTATGTCTTCAATCATAGCCGACACGTACCGCCAGCTTCTGGTTCTGGTTCTGTTCTGCAAGAAGGTTAATATTCCGTTTGAAGTATATGGATTTTTTGATGGCCGCCGGGGAAACTGTGTTAATCAGAAATTGCAGTATGGTTCTTGTGCCGGACAGAATGTATACCGAGTTCAGTTGGATGAGTCGTTTGAACTGAGAAATTATTTCTCTTCAAAAATGTCGGCCACGGAATTTTATGATGCGTGTGTGAATATTCAGGCACTCATTAATTTTTATGAGTCGTCGCATTCAAATGAAAGCAATCTAAGAAATTATCGTCTATCTCTTCCGAATGAAGAGATGTTATGTTCAACTCCTTTGAATTCTTCTATTATGTGTGCCGAGAAGATCATCAACAATTTTCGCAAGGCGTATAGCTTGCAGAAAGTAAATGCGATATTTTTGACTGATGGCGATAGCAACCAGCTTTATATGGTTGATGGATCTGGCCATTCTTCTTATCATTATGGAACCAAAATTCTGCGCGATTCTTCTTCGAAGAAAGAAGTTAAAGTTGGCCCTGGCCGCTGGAGTGATACGGCAGCTCTATACAAACTTCTTCACGAACAGACCGGCGCGAACATTCTTGGATTCTACATCATTTCTGGAAGAAAGTATTCAATGAAAAATTATCTTTCAAATGTTAGCAGCGAAATCCGAGAGTCCGGAAAGAAGTTTGATGTTGATGCCGAGTATAAGAAGCTTCAAAAAGAAGGAAGCTTGGTTATGACGGATTGTTTTGGGTATAATGAATTGTATGTGACCAAGAGCGAATCTCTTGAGATCACCAACACGGATCTTGAAATTGATGCTTCTGCAACGAATCGCACCATTGCTAAGAAGTTTGGATCTAGCCTCAAAGGTAAGATTCGGAACAGAATCATTCTTTCGAGCTTCATTGATCAGATTTGCTAATATGCAAAATACATGTTGCATATTTTGTAGATTGTGATAATGTATGTTGGTAATTTATTATTGAACTTTATAATTAGGAGAAAATGATGAAAAGAAAGTTGAAGGATAATCAGAAGGTGTTTATTGAATTGCTTCAGAGTAAGTTTGGTTCTGTTGTTTCCAGGAAGCAAATTCTTGAAACCGCCATAGCCGAGAATGCAACAAAGGTTGGTGACTTCCTTATTCGCCAGAAGGCGTGTCGTTCTGGTTGGGGCCACTATAATCTTGAAGGTATTTTGGCCGCAGATTCGGCTCTTGTGAATTCTGCAAATCCAGCCCCGGTTGTTACAGGAAATGTGAGCGATGGAGTAGTGGCATAATTAAATGTGAATATTTTCACATAGTTATTTGTCAAAATAAAAGTTGACAGTTTGGCCGCTTTTTGCTAAGATTGAATCATAGAAGATGATTTATTGATTATGAAGGAAGTGAAAATGTTGACGAACGAACAAGCCCTCTTGATTCAGAAAATTGCTGAGACTCACGGTTCGCATCTTCGTCGTAAGTACATCAAGTCCTATCTGGCAGAAAGCGGCCATTCATTTGACCATTTTAAGGCTGGGTTAGCTCCTGGTAAGGGCGAGACTGGAGTATATGATTTAAACGCAGTCTTGGCCCTTCACGGTCTTCAGGTGGCCAGCTCTAACCCGGCCCCGGTCAAGCGCCAGGTTCGCGGCAATGTGGCTTTTAAGCTCATTGGCCAGAAGGCCCCGGATCCGGTTCTCCCCAGCGTTGCCGTAACTGAAGGCAATTACAGGTCTTATATTCCCGAAGTAGACCCGTTGTATGTTCCATTTGGCCATTTCAACGACATTAAGAACCTCATCAAGTCGGGCATATTCTATCCGTTCTATATTGCTGGCCTTTCCGGCAACGGAAAAACTCTTATGGTTGAGCAAGCTTGCGCCGCCGCAAAGCGTGAGTATATGCGTGTCAACTTCACCAAGAACACCGACGAGGATGATCTGTTTGGCGGGTTTCGGCTAATCAACGGCGAAACCGTGTGGTTTGATGGCCCGGTCATTAAGGCTATGCGCTCCGGTGCGCTCTTGCTCCTGGACGAGATCGATTTGTCTTCTGCCAATGCAATGTGTCTTCAGCCGGTTCTGGAAGGCCGCGGCGTTCTTCTGAAGAAGATTAACGAGTTTGTGAAGCCCCAGCCGGGGTTCAATATCGCCGCAACCGCCAACACCAAGGGCAAAGGGTGTGATGACGGGCGCTTTGTCGGAACCAACGTTCTGAACGAAGCGTTCCTGGAAAGATATCCCCTGACTTTCGAGCAGGAATATCCCCCGGTCGCAGTCGAAAAGAAAATCCTGACCTCGTTCTTCGATAGCCACAGCATTTCCGATGAAGAATTTGTCGGAGTTCTTACCTCCTGGTCTGATATTGTTCGTAGAACGTTTGCTGACGGCGGATTAAATGAAGTCATTTCGACTCGCCGCTTGGTTCACATTGCCAATGCATATGTGATCTTTCAGGATAAGAAGAAGGCGATTGAGCTTTGCATTTCTCGCTTCGATGAAGAGACGAAGAATGCCCTGATGAAGCTGTATGATGCCCTGGTTGTTCCGAAGGAAGATTTGACGCAGCAGGTTCAACCGGTTTCTGCGGAAGTCGATTTGAACAATTTACCGGAGCTTGAGGAGATAACTTCAATCTAGATGTTGACTTCTCAAACATCCAGTGATATATTAACTAAGCACTTTGGGCGTTATGCCCCAAGTCTTTGGGTCTTTGAGAGGAAATATGAAGAGAGTAGAAAAAAAGGCGCACAAGCTTTTGGTAGCGTTTCGAGAAAAGAGAATGAGGAAAACTCAAATAGAGAAACTGTTGGGATTGCTTCTTAGGCGCTATGGCGGAGTTACTAGCGAGCAAGCGTCCAAGCATGGAATTTTTCGCGTTCCAGCCAGGGTCTATGAGCTACGAAATGCGGGCTATCGCATCTGGACCAATTACAAAACTAACAAGAAGAGCGGCAGGAAAGAGCATTTCTTTAGGCTGGATAATTCTCATAGACTGTAGATTTTGTTTACCAATGGATACTCAGTGACGACCCAACCCCAAGAGGTTGCCTCTGATTAAGGTCAACCCGGCTTGCCAGTGAGCCATATCACTGGCGCTTTTTAGGAGAGAAGATGAAAATATCTGCACGAACATTGAATATTCTTAAAAATTATTCTGGTATTAATAACAGCATTTTGATTAATAAAGGCACAGTTGTTGAGACAATTTCCAGAGAGCAGAATATTATTTCCATTGCAGAAGTCGAAGAAAAGTTTCTAAGTGCATTTGCAATTTATGATTTGAATATTTTCTTGGCGGCTATTAGTCTTTTTAAAGATCCAGATTTTGAATTTGGTTCTAAGAGCGTAAAGATTTCTAATGGTAAGACTCGGATTGAATATGTTTATTGTGATGCAGAGATGATTCCTGCGCTGTCGGATAAGCTGAAAAAGAATTTAAAGTCTTTGCCATCCCCGAGATTTTCTTTTAAATTAAAGAATGAAGATTTGCAGTCTCTGTTGAAGGCCGGTGCAACTTTGGATCTGCCAGACTTTAGTATTTCTTGCAAGGATCAGCAAGTCCGGGCAATTGTTGTTGACTCAAAGAATCCGTCATCAAATAACTTTTCGGTTGATTTGGAAGTCGAAACCGATTTGTCAGACACAAAAGACTTTCAATACATTTTTAAGTTTGATAATTTGAAAGTGTATCCAGGAAATTATGTAGTCGAGATTTGTCACAACAATGAGAATGAAGAAGTAGCGGTTGGTAAGTTTACCCACGATTCAGATTTAATATATTATATTGCAGTGGAGGATATCAAATGAGTACTCTTGCTTGTCCTATAGTTGAAGTTAAATTGGAAAAACACCCAAACGCCGATTCACTTAGTTTAGCTACGGTGAAGGGTTGGCAGTGTTGCGTTAAGACATCTGATTTTGAAAATGAAATACTTGGTGTATATATTCCGATTGATTCGGTCGCCGATAAAGATCATCCATTGCTTGGTTTCTTAGAGGGAAAGAAGGTCAGAACCTGCAAGTTGCGCGGGGAAATTTCCCAGGGCGTTCTGTTACCATTATCAAAAGTTGTTAAAACATATTTGCTTAAAAAGTATCCAGAAGAGGGCGATGAGATGTCGTCCATTCTTGGAGTTAAAAAGTGGGAAGAGCCGGTTAAACCAATGACTCTTACAGGTGCTAAGACCGAGGAAGAACGGCGACCAGAGTGGCTAGAAAAATATACAGACATCGAGAATTGGAATAATTGGACACGGGTCATTGAGCCTGGAGAGAATGTAGTTATTACTGAGAAGCTTCACGGAACAAATGCAGTATTTGCAATGGTCGATGGAAAGTATTATTTTTGTTCCCGTAATCGTTGCTTACGACACGAGCCAAGAGCGATTAAGATTCCAAGATTCGCCAACAAATGGCTAAAGCCTTTCTTCTGGAAGACTAAGATAATTCAACCAGATATGCAGAACGTTTGGTATAAAATTTCTGTGCAGTACGATCTGGAGAACAAACTTCGTTGGCTTGCCAAAGAATACAACGAAGATCGGCTGGCAATTTTTGGAGAAATTGTTGGTGTACAAAAAGGGTTTTCGTATGGGCTAAGGACAGCAGAGCTGGATTTTTATATGTTTGATTTTCAGGTAGGATCAAAGCGTGGTTATAATGACCACATTGAAGCAGAAACGGTTGCAGCTTTGCTTGGTTTGAAGATGGTTCCAATTCTTAAAAAGGGAACGTTTGAGCTTGCAGATTTAGAACTTCGAACTGGAAAGACCACAGTTGCAGCTTCTCATGTTAGAGAAGGAATTGTAATTCGTCCTCAACCAGAGCGTCACCATTACAAACTTGGTCGAGTTATTCTTAAACGAGTTTCTGAGAAATATTTACTCGGCAATTATAGTGACTACTAAAACTTACATCTGTAAAGTTTCCCCCTACATTTTTTGTTCTTTGCGTAGAAAATCCATTGTGTTTTTTCTCAGGTGTGTTATGATGGCAGCATGAGTGATGAAACAAAAATAGTAATCGAAAAACCTATAGAGACTTTGGCACTAACTGAATTTGAAAAAGAAGTTCTAACGCTCGGCCACTTGCTTAAATACAACATTTATCTTTTAAGTAAAGCTGTTGTATTTCACGCATTGGCGTCGGTGGTTTCAAAAGAAACTACCGGAGAAGAATTGGCAGACTCCGCTCATACAATTTTAGAAAGGTTTCACCTACAGGATCATCCGCAAAAGAAAGATGTTTAAATTATGGATACATTATGGCAAAAGAACAATTTTTGTTGGTTGAGAAGTATCGCCCCCAAACTATTGCAGATTGCATACTTCCCGAAAATCTAAAAGATATATTTCAGGGTATTCTTAAGACGGGAGAACTTCCCAATCTACTTCTTTATGGCCATCAAGGATGCGGTAAAACTACAGTTGCGAAAGCTTTATGTAAAGAACTCGATTGTGATGTATTATTTTTAAATGGCTCCTTGGGCGGGGAAGAATCTGGAATAGATGCTTTTAGAACTCGTGTCAGATCATTTGCCTCTTCCGTTTCTTTTTCTGGGAAACGAAAAGCTGTTATTATTGATGAAGCTGATTATTTGGGTGCGGGCACAAGTCAGCCAGCTCTTCGAGGATTAATTGAAGAGTTTGCAAAGAATACGGCATTTATCTTTACCTGCAATTATAAAAATAGAATCATTGAACCGATTCATTCTAGGTGTTCGGTAATAGAATTCGTTACACCCAAAGAAGAAAAGATGAAGGTTGTAACTGCTTTTTTGAAGAGGGTTCTTTATATCTTCAAAGAAGAAAATATTCAGTGCGCCGATAAGAAGATTTTGGTGGATATCATTCTTAGATACTATCCAGATTTTCGTAGGTGTTTGAATGAATTTCAGAAGTTCATTACTGAATCTGGCGGAGAAGTAGATGTAGGAATTCTTTCTTTGAGTAGCGATTTGAATGTTAAAGAGCTTCTTCGAATTCTTAAAGAGAAGAATTTTATGGATGCTCGCAAGTGGGCAGTTGAAGCATTATCAGAAGAAGCTTCTAGAGTCTTTAGAAAGATTTATGATTCGCTGTCTACATTAGTTAAGCCAAGAAGTATTCCAGAGCTTATAGTTTTAATAGCCGACTATTCTTATAAATCTGCATTTGTGGCGGATCAGGAAATTAATTTAATGGCGTTTTTAATCGAATTGATGGTTTCTGATAATATAGAAATGTTATGAATAAAATAATCAAAATATTACTATACATTGTTGGTTGTGTTGTTCTTTCTCCTGTTGCAGTTATAGTTATTGGATTGGTTATTTTAACTATTCCGATTTTAATTTGTGTTGAAGGTGTCGAACTCGTCTTGGATTCGATTTCCTCGCCCAAACAAACAAACAAAAAAGAAATCGATTTTGAAAATATAGAATTTGAAAAATGAAGCCACAGGACGAAAAGCCAAATACATTTGATTATCTGACATCGATCAGCGAGTCTAAAGAAGACCTGATGACGCCAGACAACGAAAAGAAGTATCAATGGTTTCTAATCAATCATTTTCTTGGTGGAACA
>Ga0315284_10007012_pt1 | contig 16065 bp, 12 predicted proteins | sample YL17G09_16_MG_FD_203696 | JGI IMG/M metagenome (GOLD analysis project Ga0315284, IMG submission 203696) | Sediment microbial communities from Yellowstone Lake, YNP, Wyoming, USA - YL17G09_16 | ecosystem: Environmental > Aquatic > Freshwater > Lake > Sediment | place: USA: Wyoming | collected... | reverse complement strand
CAAGCGGCGGGCAGGCTGACCTATCGCGCCGAGGGGGTAATTCTTGTCATTTCTGTCATCATGTCGGGGTATAGAAGGCCCCAGGTCGGCATGGGCGGAATTGAGAGTTGATTCTGAACGTAAGTACTTACTAAATATGCCACTAGGCCCTAGAAGTGTTCTAAAAGATAGATAGATAGATTCTATAAAACCCCTATTAAAGAATCGATGACAAGAATGACAAGAATAGATCATTGGCCCTGGCCCTCCATTGCCTTGGGATTGACCTGGAATCGCCGTCCGCGACGGCCCGTGCGACCCAGGATTCCTTCCTCCCGCGCCAGGATCAGGCGATGGTCGAGCAGCATTTCGAGGGCCGGTTCGATGTCGCCGGTAGTCTTGAACGTGCCCCGCAGCGGGTGCCAGATCTCGGAGAAGGTGAACTCCGACATCTCCTTGGCCTGGATGTGAGCCCATATCTTGCGGGCGGACTCCAACGTGCCGTTGTCGCTCATCAGGTCGAAAACGATCAGGGCGTGTTCGGCCAGGATTTCCCCGAGGCAGACGGCGCACTGCATGATGTCGGTGCCGATGGCCCGGTCGGCCGGACCGCCGGGCTCCAGCGCGAGCTGGGCGCAGTGCATCAGGCCCGCCAGGCGGGCAACGGCCCCGGGAAGTTTGCCGGCCCAGTCCGTCATCGCTGCGAAGCGGCCGAACTCCCGAAGCTGCACCTCGACGCGCCGCTGGTGATCCTTCCAGATGCCGTAGGCGTCGTCCTCGAACATCAGCACGTGCGGGAACCACTCCTGCTTCTGGTTGTCGTACCGCAATTGCGTATCCAGCAGGGCGCCGATGCCCTCGGCGTAACGATCAACGATATGGCCGGGCACGTAACGTGGCTCCAGATCGCGGTAGCCCATCTTCGACTCCGGCAGGGCGTACAGGAATCTCGCCAGCAGGCCCCTGCCGCGAAAACCCGGCTTGGTGCTGAGGGCCCGCAGCACGTCGGGCTGGGGTGACAGGCCCATGGTCAGAAGCGGATGGTCCAGCACCACCGAGGGCCGAGAGCCGCGGTCTACGCGAACGGGCGCCCCGCTGTGGGCTTGAAGGAACAGGTCCAGGTTCGGGATGCCACTGGAATACCTGCCGGCCAGGATGTCGAAGATGCCGCCCTCGTCGCTGAGGACGGCCATCTTCTCGTTCTGGTCGACCATCATGGTTCCCAGGTGCTCGGGCGTTACATCCTGCGTGAACAGGCGCGGCGACACCGGCAGGACTGGAATCGACGCCTCGATCTGGTCGATCTCCTCCTGGAGGCTTTGCTGCTTGTCGGGGTCCTCCTCGGAGGCGCATCTGTTCCGCAGCTTTGAGACGCGGGCTTGAAGGGTCTTGATCTGGGATTCGACGGCCTTGATCTGCTGAGCGACCTCCTTGCATTTGGCGCGTTCCCAGTCCAGCAGCGGCTTGGTGGCCAGCTTGTGGACGGCCGTCTTGCGCTGGCCGGACTTCATCGCCGGTGCGGTCCAGATGTTGACCGGCTCGAAGTAGCCGCCTTCGGGCCGGACGCTGAACTTGCCCTGGGCCGCCGTCGAGACGGCCGACAGGCACAGCAGCGACGATAACTCCAGCGGCGTCTCGGTGGCGAGGGCTATCTTTTCAGCCATCATCCCAAGCCAGCCCGGCAGGAGTCCATCGGGCATGGCGGGCGGCTTGGGATCGTCCAGCGGCAGCGGATCGGGATGGACGACCTCGGCCTTAGCATCAGTCTGCCCCGCCGCCAGAATCTTGCCGCCATACCCCTGCGCCCGCAGCGCAGCTGCGGCGGCCGAGTAGTCCCCGTCGTGCTCAAGCAGCGCATAAACCTGGAACTTGCTGTAGCCGCGGTTCAGATCGAAAGGCGGCGCGCTGGATGTGAAGCAGTAGAAGACCTGCCCATTATAGGTTGCGCTCCAACCAGAATCCTTCCCGGGCCGCCGCCAGTGCTCGTTGTCGCCGCCACGCACAAGGGTCCAGCCGTGCCGCCGGAGCAGTTCTCGCACGTCGCTCGCTCGTTTAACTCATCGCCCGGGCGGCCCGCCGCAGCCGGAGAAAGCTTGGGCAAGGGCGCCATCGCCACATGCTCGTTGAAGGACCGGGCGCAGCGGATCATCACGTCCCGCTCGGCGGCCGTGACGACGGGCAGTTCTTCAAACCGGCCCTGTTCCAGGACATACCTCGGCGACGGCGCGCATAGGAAGAGCCCGCCCTCGCCCCTGGTCTCAATGAGCGTGGGATAGAACTCGTAATACTCCCCCGCTTGCCTGGCGATGTACTTCTTATCCTTGTAAACCGCGGACTCCTGATCGGCCGCGACGCAGACCTTCTCGGCGAGTTTCGTGCTGCCGGGAACGACACCCTCGAACCGATACGCTGCGTGGATTCCGAGGCCCTGGGAACGTTCGATCACAAGGCGGTCCACCAGGCCTGGCGCTTCGGCTTCGACCAGCTTGCACCAGGCGTCGAAGGCTTCGGCCTGGCAGTCGAAGTCGAGCATCTCGAGGTTGCCCGAGACCGCGCCCGCCACGATGCATATCGCGCCGCCGTCCGACGAGAACCAGCGGCAGACCTCGGTCTCCGACGGCAGTCGCGACTGATACATCTTCCACGTGGGCACGGTCGGCCGCTTGGCCTTCAGGTCGGCCGGAAGCACGCACAGGCCCGCGGCCACGTACGAACGGGCAGTGTCGAGCATGGAGATGATCGCCGTCTCAGTCATTTTCCACCTCCGAATCAAGCTCCCCCGCCATTGCTGCCCGAACGCGGCGGCGGGCATCTTCCAGGAATACCTGCTCGCGCCGCTCCTGATCGATCTCGTGGTTCAGTAGTTCGATGTCGATTACCTGATCGATGGCCTCACGCAGCGCCTGCCGGAGCGCCGCCGGCGGCAGTGCCTCCAGTTCGAAGACGTCATCACCGTGTCGGGCGACGAACTTGTCGTAGTTGGCGGAGGTCTCCTTGGCCTTGAGCCTCGGCGGCAGTTTGAACTTATTGACCTGCTCGGCCGTCAGCGCGACCTTCACCGGCACGATTTGATTTATGCCGAAGTCGTCGCGCAGCGAGCGAGCCATCGAGTGGGCGATCTCCTCGCCGTCGGGGTCGAAGTCCGTGACCATCAGCAGCACCAGCCTCTGCTTGCCGCTGGCGCTAAACCGCTTGGAGATCTCGAACCTGGGCGGCAGAGAGCAGTAGCCCCGGCCGGTCGTCATCGGGATGCAGTACTCAGAGGCCACCGGCTTGAGGATGGGGGCGATGGTGTTCTTCTCTGCCAGAATCTCGACGTGGTTGGGCTGCGACTGCATCAGATCTCGCCAGTAGCCCTTAAGGAAGATCTCCAACTCCTGGCGAATGAAGGACTGGCAGTCGCGATGGCAGTTGAACTGCACTACCGGCCGGGTCTCGTCCGCGATCACCTCGAAGGGAATCAAGCCTTCGAGCCGGGCCCGGACTAGCAGATCGTCCAGGGCCTTGTAGCACTTCTGGACATTGCTGTATTCCGAGTCGGCCTTGCGAGCGTGGATCAGCGGCGGATCATTCAGCAATGCGTAGTGAATCTGCCGCACCGACAGCGGCCAGAATGCCCGGCGATCCATGATCACCTCCTGGACCGCGCGCATGAAAGGCATCTTGGCCTCGCTGATCTTCCAGCGGGTCTTGCGGCCGGCGACCTCGATCTGCGAGACCTCGACCCTGGCGCTGCGCCGGCGGAACTCCATGACCGCCTCGCGGGCCTCCTCGGGAGTGCACGAGACGACCTCCTCGCGGAGCTTCTCGTCGTAGGACTTTTCCCGCTGGCGATTGCACTCGCGCAATAACTGCATGAACTTGTCGTGGTCGTAATCCTTTCGGATCGGCGCCACCCGGCACGGCACGGTGTCCAGGCCGGCCAGCCTGGCCGCCGCGTACCGCCGATGGCCGGAGACGATCCATCCGTCGTCGGTGATCAGCAGCGGCTCCTGCACGCCGTGGGCCTCGATGCTCTCGGCCAGCCTGACGATCTCCGGATCCTCGGTGTTAACCGGCCGATAAAGTTGATCGTTTTCCGGCGAAGGCCGTATCTCGCTGAGGGCCAGATCCAAAACTCGGACTTGTCCGAGTTTTGGGTCAATCGTGGCGGTGGTCGTGTCAGTCATGGCCGCCCCCCTGTGATTCAGCCGCGCGTCCAACGAGCCTTGCCTCGACGGCTTGGGGATTGACCAGGATCGCCGTTCCCGCCCGAAGGCAAGGAATCCGGCCCGCCTCAGCCTCTTCCCTAAGCCACTTGGCCGGCACTCGAAGCCGCGCTGCCATGCTTCTGAGCGTGATGAGTTGTCGGTTTTCCATGAGGGCGAGCATATCGCCCTTGGAAAAATGCTGGCGGGAGCTAAGCGGTAATCAGAGAGGAATCAGTTGCGGGTGCTGCTCAAGAGCCCCAGCCCGGCCGGGGTGATCGCAAAGCCGGATCGCTCGCCGCACGGTCGGGAGACGAGGCCGTTGCCCTCGAGGCGCTTCAAACGCTCGCGGACGGTCTTGATGTCGCGCTCGGCGGCAGCGGCGATGTCCGCCTGGGACTGAGTGGTTCCCGCCTCGGCGAGGGACTGCAGGATCGCCCTGTCGTCCGGCGTCAGGACCGGGGCGGCCTGGGCAATGTCCATCGCCACGGACAACCGGATGAACACGGCTTCGCCGGCGCGAAGAGCCTCCTGCTGGCCGGCGGGCAAGCTGTAGCGCGCCGCGCCCATACCCTCCGGCCAAGTGTCGCAGGTTGCCCCGGTGCGTTTGACGCACAATCCTGGGTTTGTGAGATATATCTCTTGGACTACGCGGCCGCATTCATAAATCGCGTGCGGGTCCAGACCGTGCTTGGAGGCCTCCTTCATGAGGACGCGGGTTGCCTGCGCATGGGCTTGATTGAGGGCGCGATAGGCGGCGGTGGTTTCGGGGTGGGACGACCAGTCGCGGCCGAAACCGATCCACTCCAGGAAAAGGGGATACCCGATCCAGTAGCCGGCAACGGATGCAAGATCAAAGGATTCGCCCTGGAATCTCGCGGCGTCAGCCTCGAAAGCCTGCCGTAATGAGACGGCATGTTCCTTCATCAAGGCGCTGGAGCCTAGGTCGGCAGGCAAAGCTTTTCCGGCCTGGGTGCTTCTGGATGTCTTCTTCTGCCGCTTGCTCATCTCTGTTGCCCGCCACGCCTTTACCTTACCTGCAATGCTGCTGTAGGCCGCACATTCTAAGCGAACCCAACATGGAATTCGAGCATGTTGCCTCTGGGGGTGGGCTCTTCGAGTGGTCGGACATGACTGAGACCGACCCGGCCGCCGGGGCCGGGTCGGTGAGAGTGAGCGGCGAAAGTGGGCGCTACTTGGCCAGCCCGAACCGCCCGCGATCGACCTTGCGGAACCGGCTGGCGGCGCCCTTGGCGGCAATTTCCCTCGAAATCGCCGCGTGCAATGTGGCCTGCGGCGTCTTACCGCCAGTCTGCCAGAGGCCCTTGGCGAGCATCCGCTCGACTATGGTCTTGGTGTTCAGAGGCTCACCGGACTCGGCCATGACCTGCGCCGCGGCGTCCAGGCCGCTGGGGCCGCGCGAGGTGCTGCTACGTTCGCCCCTGGCGGGTTTTCGCGCGGGTGCCGCGTCCTTGGGCGGCTTTGCCGGCGTCTTTGAACCTGCGCCGCCAGGTGCGGCCTTCTTGTGGCTCTTGGCGCCAGCCTCGTACTCGGCCAGGGACATAATCTTCGGCCGCTTTGCCGGGCGTTTTTCGCTGGTGCTGCCGAACTTCTGCTTCTTGCTCTTCTTGGTCGACATGTTGCTGCTCCTTATGTTGGGCCCGGTACCACGCCGGGCGGTTGGTTAACCTGTGCAGGTTGCAAGGTGTCGCCCCAGCGAATCTCCGGCGGCGAACCGCGCGCGGTATCGCGCTCGGGGCTTGGGCATGGCCGGGGCCAGCCATCGCGTGATGTGGCCCTTGGCCGCAATCTGCGCGGCGTAGAACCTCACGCGGCGGTCCGATTCCTCCGGCGTAAAGGCGCTGCGCTCCGCGCCGGAAGCAGCGCCCTGGGCGGCCCGCACCCGGGCAAGGTTGGCCAGGTCCATCTTGTCGTAGTCCGTGTACCGCTTCCCGCGGATGATCCGCGTCCGCGTCCCGTTGGTCTTCATGGCGTTCTCCTTGTCGTGTTCGATGTCCACGACACCATGAGGCCATGGGGTCACGCGGTTGCTAAGCCTGATTCCGGGAAAGCGGGCAGATTTACTGCCGTCGCATGCTTAGAAAGAGGCGAGACTTATGCCGCCTGGTACAGAATCTTTGACAATTCAGCAGCGATCGGCCGCCACCACTGCCGAGACCCTGACCTCCAGTGTCGCGATAGAAGATGGAGAACAGCCGCCAGCTCACGATGGGATCAGACCGCACAGGCTATCATCAATCATCAATATCGACGTCCACTGCCATCGGCAGCAGATGAACCCGGAACTGGAGGCATGGCTGGAAACCGTCGCCCGAAACCATCCCGTGCGTAAGGTTGTCTCGCGGTACGACATCTGCACAGCCCGCCGGCAGAGTTTGGCGAACTTCATCCGCAACGACGTGCAGGCAGGCTACACGCACCTGATCCAACTCGACGACGACCTCGTGCCCGTGCCGAAGACGAAGCATATCCTCGTCGAGCCTGGCGACTTGGTCTACTGCGGCATCGCCGGCCGGGCCGGCAAATGGGGTCACTACGGCGACGGCGACTTCGGCGCCGCGTGCTGCCGGATCTCGGCCAAGCTGGCCGGCGAATTGGATACCGCCAGCAGCTTCGACTACGGCTTCAACGAGGACCGCACAGAGATGACCCGTTGCGAGTGCCAGGTCTTCTACGACCAAGCCCGCCACCTGGGCTACGAGTCCCGCATGGTAGGCATCGTCGGCCACTGCGTGAACATCGTGATCGTCCCGACCCACAAGGGCGTTATCCAGCGCTGGCCGGCGGGCGGGTGAACGGCTCTGCCAGCCGCTGGCAAGCATCTTCGCCTACCCCCGAAAAGTCCCCGACGCGCGGAGGTTATTGTGGTAGAGCAGGTTGTGGATAAGGATCGTCGGGACGTATGCGCGTTTCGTTTCTGAACACCGCCATAGTTCGAGAAAGCGAAACCACATCTCCAGGTTCCAATGCTGTGTGCGGTGATGTCACAGCGAGAACTACGGCGACTGTGTCCGCTATTACGACAGGTACCCGGGCGTTGCGCGGGTGAGGTTCACCGGTCGGTGTCGCGCGAAAAACAACGGCGAGCCCCCATAATAAAAGGGCCGCCCAAGGGGAGCCGCACAGGTCCGTTGGCGTGTCGTGGAGAGGGAGGCACCTCTCGGAGCAGGTCAATTAGACACGTTTTTCCCGCACGGCATCCCCTCGGCGGCCCTTGCCGGCACGAGGGAATAACTTTACTTATTCAACTATTCCAAAATCCGAAATCCGAAGCACCAAATCCGAAACAAATCCGAAGGCTCAAAGCCCAAATGACCGAAACGGAGAGCTACACGACCAGTTTGGCAATGTTGTTTCGATCATTTGTAATTAGAATTTCGAATTTGTTTAGGATTTAGGATTTCGATATTCGGATTTCCAGCCTGGCTGTCCGCTCAGGCCGCTCTTCGCCGCCGCAACATCGCCAGTGCGCCGATGGCCAGCAGGCCAAGTGTCGCGGGCTCCGGGGTCGCGGCCGGCGCCCCGCCGAGGGTCTTGCCGAAGTGGGCCATCAGAATCTGAAGGTCATCCCAGTCCACCGTGCCTTCGGCGCCCATGGCGCCGGTGACGTTGCCCTTTGCCAATGAGGCCTCGATGCCGGTCAGACCGAAGTTAGTCTTAATGGCGATGTAGTCGGCCGCATCCACCACTTTGTCGCCGTTGGTGTCGCCGCGAATCCCCACATCCAGATAGACGGCGCCGTCCTGGGCGTCAAGGGTCAGCGTGTATTCCGGCAGCGTGGTGCCGATGTCGAATGTTCCGCCGGTCGATAATCCACTGGCGGCAGTAATGAGCGTGTATGCGTGGTCGCCCATTTTCGGGCTGCTGCCCAGGACGTTGAAGTAGAACATATTGGTGCCGGTTCCCGATGCGGCGCCCGTCAGTGCCAGAATATCGCAATCGTCGGCCGCGGTGCCCAGGTCGAAGTACAAGTCGGCGCCGCTCAGGGCGCCGGTAGAGGTGAAGCCCAAGGTGTTGGTGTAGCCGTCCCGCAAGTCCAGGGTTGTGCCGCTGCCCAGGCTGAGCGTGCTGCCGCCCTGCACCGAGGCGCCGTAGGAGGTCCTGGCCATGCCGTAGGTCGCCGTGCCGGTAACACTCACGGCGGTGGCGCCCATCGAGCCACCCTCGCCGAGCAGCAACTTGCCGCCGCTTACGGTCGTCGCGCCTGTGTAGATATTGGCTTTGGTGAGGGTCAGCGTGCCGGAGCCGTCCTTGACCAGGATGCCGGCGGTGGCGGCGGTGCCGATAATGCCACTCAACGTCTGGGCGGCGGAACTGTTGTATTTGAACGTGGCGCCGGCGGCGATGGCGATGTTGCCGGCGTAGTTGCCGTTGCCCAACTTGCCGGCCCCGCCGATTTCGAGCGTGCCGCCGCTGACGGAGGTCGCGCCGCTATAGGTGTTCACGCCGGAGAGGATCCACTTGCCGGCGTCGGCCTTGGTCAGATTGACCACCGCGTCCTCCTCGCCGTCAACGATCTTGCCGGCGAACGTGTTGTTGCCGGTGTTGGAGCCCTGAAGGTATAACGACTTCTCGCCAGCCGTAGTGACTTGCAGATCGGTGTTGATGGTGAGCGTGTTCGCGGCGCTGGTGTTGTTGTTAACGATATTGGCATTTGCCGCGGTGCTTAAACCGGTCAGTTCAAACCAGCGGTTGTTCAAGACCAGAGGCGCCACTGCCCCGTCGAATGTGAAACAGTTCATGAGCGGGGAACCATCTGGATATCCGCGCGGCATATTGCCAAACTTAATCGGACTGGCGCTGTCCGCCAGGCTGGCCACCTTCAAAGTAGCTGAGCCTACCCAACCCGGATAGCCGCCATATCCGCCAGCGCCGCCTATCGTTATCGGGCCGGTGAAGTCGTTGCCGGTATTGCTCAGAGTCACCACGCTACCGCCATACGAACTGGTCAGGTCAATGCCGCCGTCGCCGGTAACCTTGCCGGGAATCGTGAGCACGAAATCAATTTCGAACCCGGAATTATCGGGTATCCCCACGAACGAGACGATCGCGCTGTTGCTCAACGTGACGGTGCGCGCACTATTGAGAGTGATTTCAGCGGGAACCTTGAACTTGGCGGAACCGGTGAAGGTTATCCCGCCGCTCGTCGCGCCGAGGTTTTCGTCCCCGGTGGTGATAGCCAGCGCGCCGGCGTCGATGACGATGCCGCCGCTGAAGGTGTTGTCGCCGGAGAGGGTCTGGGTGTTGGTGCCGATCTTTTTCAACGCGACGGTTGCGCTGCCGTTCTCAATCACACCGGAGAAGCTACCACCCTTGTCGCCGTCGCCGACGGTCAGGGTCACGTCGCCGGCTTCGCTGCTGGTGACGGTGCCCGCGCCGCCGAGACCGTTGATCGTCGGGCTCAAGCCGTACAGGTCAAGTGTGCCGTCAACGTTAACGTTCACGTTGGCCTTGCCGGGGCCGTGGGGAATTGCTTCGACGTTGCCGAGTTGCAGGGTTCCCGCTGTAATGTTCGTGGTGCCGGTGTAGGTGTTTGCGTTTGCGACGATCAACATGCCGTCGCCGTCCTTGGTCAGCCCGGTGGCGCCCGTGATGGCGGCTCCCGTCAGCGTGTAGGTCCCCGCGCCCGCCGTCGTGTTGTTGAAGGTCACGCTCGCGGGAGCGACGGGGTCCCCGGAAATGTTCACCGTTTTCGAGCCGGCGCCCACGGAGTTGTCGAACAACACGCTGTTGCCGTCCTTGTAAGCGGCGGCGCCGGCGTTCCAATTCAACGCGGCCGGGTTAGTGCTCCACTCGTTAGTGCCGCCCGACCACGTCAAAGGCACAGACACGGCAGTCCCGTAGAACACGACCTCGCCAACCCCTACTCCATAGTTATTATCTGGATCCCACTGCTCAAAGTTGGTGAAACGGATCTTTGAAGTCGTAATCGACGTGCTGAACAGTTGGTCGAAGCCCTCGTAGTTGAGTCCGGGCCAGGGGGGTGCCTTGTCCCAGGCCAGGCCGGTGTAAGCGTTCTCCCAGGCCGTCCCCGTCCACTTCTGAATATCCAGAGTCTTGATGCCTTCACTCACATAACCACCCTCGTTGAAGTTCCACACGTGTACCTTGCTCAGTGTGTAGGTGGCGCCGAGATCCCAAGCTATCCACTCGCCGCTGGTGTTCGACCCGTCAGCAGCGGCCCACGACGTGTACCAGTCAGTACTTGCCACACCGTTCGGGAAGGTGCCGGTCATGCCGCTCCAGTCGGATGCCAGCCAGGGAAGATTTTAGGCACCCGACCCCTCTCCCTCGCTGTAGTAACTCGACGCGGTAACGGCCGTTCCGGCGACCCCTCTCAGGTCGATTGGAGGATCATCCGCCAAGAGCGGGGCCGCCTGACCCGCGGCCAGGCATAGCGCCACGACGGCAACGGCGCGGAACCTTGCCGAACAAACGCCATGACGGAAAATAGCTTTCATCAAACTCGATTCGGAAATGCTGCTTCGCATCGTTCTCTCCTTCTTATCTCGCTTATCCAGATTCGCCTGTACGGAAACACGGACTTCTGCCGCCTGCACCGACATGCGGGCCTCCGCCCGCACGGAAATGCTCGATGCTGGTTGTATATTATACCCCCCCCGCGATTCGTCAAGCCGATGTCAAGACAAAATATGTCATATTTCAGACAATCTTTCGAGGCAGTTTGGCGGCTTCCCGGCCCGGATTGGGCCTCCGGGGGAGGCCGAAAGAAGGAAAAAAAGGCGGAAGTCAGGCAGGGGCGAAGCCTTTGGAGTGCGGCGAGCTCTCGCCGCTTTCATACGTCGCGAAGCGACGACGATCACGGCAAACCGTTCCCCATCGCCGCCTAGTCGTACGCCAAGAGCAAGACACTTCTATGCTGCGGTAACGGCGTAACGAAAACAACAGCGGCAACGGCCCAACAGAAACAGCATCCCGGCGCGCCGGGACAAGTCAAAGCGGCGAGAGCTCGCCGCACTCCAAAGAAGGCTTCGCCCGGGGCTACTTGTTGGCGATGCGGCTGCGGTAGTCCTTGGGTCGCATGCCGGTCATCTTGCGGAAGAACAGGGCGAAGTGGCTGGGGGAGTGGAAACCGCATTCCCTGGCCAGGTCGCCCAGGCGGATGGCGGGTTCTTCCAGCCGGCGTTTGATGTATTCGGTGCGCAGGCGGCAGAGCTCGTCCCAGGGCGAGCGGCCGAGGAACTGCCCGAAACGCCGGGCAAGCGTCCGCGTGGTAGTGTTGGCGCGCCTGGCCACGTCCTCGACGCTGACGGCGTCTCGCGCGTGGTCGGCGATGAACCGCAGGGCCTTTGCGACGAGGGGGTCGGCCACCACGAAGGCGTCGGAGGATTCGCGGACGGTCAGGCCCTTGGGCAGAATCAGGATCGGCTCGGCCGGCGGCCTGCGACGGGAAGTCATCAGCTTGTCCAGCAGCTCGGCAGCGCGGCAGCCGACCTGCTGCATGTCATGATCGACGGATGACAAGCTCGGCTCCAGGCCCAGGGCGACGGTATCGGCGTCGAGTTCTGTTACAATTCCCACATCCAGAGGTACGCGGAGGCCCAACTCGCCGCATATCTGGGCCAGGTAGCGAGCGACGATCTCGTCCGACAGGAGAACCCCGGCCGGAAGGGTCAGCCCCGCCAGCCATTGGTGCACTTGCGAGCGGAACCGGGCGAACACCTCGCGGCTGGCTTCAAAATTCCGTGGCACGGTCAGCCTGCTGGGGGCCTCGAAGCCCTGGGCCTTGACGGCCTGTGCAAAGCCGCGGAACTCCGGGGGGCAGGCGCGATCACGGGACATGCCCACATATCCGAAGTGGCGGAATCCGCGGGCCAGCAGGTGCTCGCCGGCGATTCGGCCGCTCTCGCGGATGTCCGGAAACACTCCCGGCAGACCCTTGGCGGGGGAATTGAGCCAGTGATTGACCGCAGGTATGCCGCGGGCCGCGGCTTCCTCCGCCGCGCGGACTCCGATGCGTCCGACGATGCCGTCGTATTCGCCGACGCCGCCCTGGCCGGTCATTCCCACCAGTTGCGGGTCGACGACGGTCCGCCAGCCGCGCTCGGCGGCGTATTGCAGAATGCCGCGGCAACAACCGTAATGATGGGTGTACGGGGCATCCAGTTCGATCGCTATCGCGATACGTTTGGGCTTGCTTTGACGTTGTTTGCGGGCCATGGAATCGCTCCTTCTAGGCTTCCAGCCGGGCCTCGGCTGCGGTGCCGGGGTCGAAAGGCGCATCGGCATTGTCTGTACAATGACACAAATTGTCGTCATTATGGCTTGCTTTGTCAAGCCGGAAAGAAGATAAACGGAGGGGCTGGATTGGGCTCGTCACCCTGCCCGCCCAACCCGTGAACTGAAACGAAGCAACGGAGAGATCACAAAGCATGAACAACAAGAGCTGTGCCCTATACCCTGAGCAAGTGGGGGCAGACCCCGCCGGTCGAAATCCCGCTGGGCAAGGGAAAGAATGTGCTGCGGTTCACGCGTAATGAGCCGGTCAAGGGTTTGACCATCAAGGATTTCACGCTGACGCCGGTGAAGTAGGATTCAAACAATGAGACAAGAAGAGGAACCGAAGAATATGTCTGGCAAACGGATGAACTTGAAGGATTGGAGACAGAGCGGACTTGCAGGGATGGCCGCCCTGGTACTGGCTGTCGGTCTTACCACTGGTGCATGGGCGGCCCCGTCGCCGGCCGGCGCGCCGGTCTATCTCGCCCAGCCGTGGTTTCACCGCGCCCCGGACGTGAACCTGCTCACCACGCCGGCCGGAGTCCCGGTGGCGGTGGACAACGAGGGACGCCACCTCGTCGATAGGTCGATCCACGCCGGACTGGCGCTGGAGTCGCTTCAGTCGTGCGCCGGCGAGTATTATGCCGCAACGCCGCAGCCAGCCTATGGCCAAACCCTTCTTTACACCTATTACCGGATCAGTCAGAGTGGTAAACCCCTGGACACCGCTGCGGTTACCGCCGCGATGAGATCCGGCGTGTCGGCCCTGCCGGCGTTCGACTCATGTCCCGACCGTGATGCCCGGTATGGGCTTCCGGGACTGCTGCTGTTTCCCAAGGCGGGGCTGGCCGTGCTGCGCGGGCGATCGAGTCAGGATTCGGAAGTTTTCTCCGTAATGCCGTTCGGCGCAGCAGCGGCGCCGGTGGCGTTCGGCGACAAGGATAGCGTCCGCCTGGAGTTTGAGCCGCGCACCAACGATCGCGGCAGACCTGAGGTCGAAGTTCCTTCCGGCGTGATTGCCGACCCGGACGGCCAGGGCTTCTGGTACATCGCTTCCAAGGGCGGCAAGATCTCGGTTGCCCACGCCCGGCCGGACCTTAAACCGGATGGCGGGCGGACCATGAACCTCTCCACTATCAGTCCCGTGGGCGACGCGGTGACGGAACTTTTCGAGGCCGGAGTGGCTGCGAACGATGCGCTGTACCTGTCATTGGCGCATGCCAACAACACCATTGGCGGGGTTGACGCCAAGCGCAGGCTGGTCCGGGTCGGCTTGGCCGACGGCAGGGTGACCGAAACCCTGTTCACCCTGAACCGCAACATCAAAGACGCTGCCATCGCGCTGTGTGGCGATCGCGTTGTCGCCTACGCGGGGCGTCAGGTCGTGGCGATGGATCGCCACACCCTCGCGCTTCACTGGAACAAGGATGCCGCTGAACTGACCGACAAAAGCCACATGGACTACGGCATGTACCGTGTCGCCGCAAGTCCGGACGGCACCCGGCTGGCAGTGGCGCTGGCGACGGCGTATCGGCGTCCGGATGAGCCGACGCGCGTGGTTGAGTTGAACGCCGCGGGCGTTGTGCAAAAACCCTGGGTGCTCAAGCCCGGCTCCATTGACGACCTGATATTTACCCGCGATGGCGGATGGCTCCTCTTCAGCAGCGAGTACACCGTCAAGCTGGGTGGCACAGTCCCGGTGCGGGAGAACGAGGCGGCGAGCATCGCACAAGCGGATAAGAGTCCGGCGGCGAATGATTCACGCAAGACCACCGCGTCCGCCCCGGCGGCAGTTGCCTTCGTGAAAACGCCGCTGCAGGAACGGCACAAGCTCTGGTTCGCCCAGCCCGGCGGCATGTTCTTACCGCTCGGCAATGGCATCATGGGGGCCATGATGTATGGCGACACGGACACGGCCCGGACCATTCTCGACCTCGACAGCGCCTGGTCCGGCAATGAAAACAACCAGGGCGACTTCCAGTCGCTGGGCGAGATCAATGTCCGCCTCGGTCACGATCCCAAGGCCGTGACTAATTTTCGCCGGGAGCTGGATTTGCGGACCGGCCTGTTCACCGTGACCTATCAGCACAAGGGGGTAACGTACAAGCGCGAGGCGTTCTGCTCGTACCCCCGGGGCTTGCTGGCGATGCGTTTCACCGCCGACAAGCCCGGCGCCATTTCCGGCCAGCTTGAGTTGACCTCCCGGCAGAAGGCCGCGTTTACCAAGGGGAAAGACGGCATCGAGTTCTCCGGAGAGAAGTCGAACGGCCAGAAGTTCGCCTGCGTGATGCGGCTGCACACCCAGGGCGGCGAAGTGCTCCCGGAGGCCGGCAAGGACGGCACGCGCGACACGTCCAAGATGCGATATTATCATAACCTGACCAGTGAAGAGTACAAAAGTGTCCTGCTGCAAGGCTGCGACAGCGTGACGATCTATGTGGCGGGCGACACGGATTACGCGATGGATCCCGCGAATCACTTCAAGGGCGCCGATCCGCAACAGAAGATCGCGCCGCGGCTCGCCAATATCGGCAAGATGACGTTCGATGAGATGAAGCAGGAGTCCATGGCTGATGTGGCGAAACTTTTTGACCGTTGCACGCTCGACCTCGCCACGAGCGCGCCCGATGCCGAGGCCCTGCCGGTGGACAAGCGCCGCGGCTCCTATCGCGAACGTCTGTATGCCCGCCAATCGACCGACGTGGGATTCCAGGCCTTGGCCTTCGATGCGGCGCGGTACATGATGATCGCCTGTTCGCGGCCCGGCTCGTTGCCGGCGAACCTCCAGGGCCATTGGAATGAAGGCAACAACGCCGAGTGGACCGGTGACTACCACACCGACATCAATCTCGAAATGAACTACTGGTTCGTCGAGCCCGCCAATCTGGCCGAGTGCGCGGTTCCGCTTTTTGATTACATCGAAAGCCAGATTCCGTACTGGCGCCGGAAGGCGAAGGGGCATTTCGGCGAAAATGTTCGCGGCTGGACCGTTGATTACATGAACAACATCTTCGGCGCCGGCACTTACATGAATTACCCGCCCGGCAGCGCCTGGCTGGCCTGGCATTATGCCCAGCACTTCGAATTCGGTCAGGATATGGACTTTCTCAAGGACCGGGCCTATCCGCTATTGAAGGAACTGTCGGAGCACTGGCAGGATCTGCTGATCAAGCGGCCCGACGGCTCGCTCACGACGCCCAAGACGAGTTCGCCCGAGCACGGGCCAACTCAATATGGCATCGCGCAGGACCGGCAAATGGTCTATGACCTGTTGACCAACTACCGGGCCGCCGCCGCCCGGCTGAAGCGCGATGCCGGGTTCTCCAGGCAAGTCGAAGACCTGCGGACCCGCATTGTTCCACCGCAGATCGGCCGCTGGGGACAACTCCAGGAATGGGAGACGGATGAGGACTCCCGCTACTGCCGGCACCGTCATATGATGCACGAATTCGCGGCGTTTCCCGGTCGGCAGATCAATCCCGTTGACACCCCGGAACTGACCGCCGCGGCAATCAAAAGTCTCGAAGCCAGGGGCGATGGCGGCGCGGGCTGGTCGGTGGCCTGGCGGATCAGCCTCTATGCCCGCCTGCATCGGCCGGACTTGGCGTACCGGGCACTGTCCTCCGTGGTGGGCAGT
>Ga0315284_10007011_pt1 | contig 16065 bp, 13 predicted proteins | sample YL17G09_16_MG_FD_203696 | JGI IMG/M metagenome (GOLD analysis project Ga0315284, IMG submission 203696) | Sediment microbial communities from Yellowstone Lake, YNP, Wyoming, USA - YL17G09_16 | ecosystem: Environmental > Aquatic > Freshwater > Lake > Sediment | place: USA: Wyoming | collected... | reverse complement strand
ATCGTCCACCGTCGCCGTGCCGCCAAAGATCACCTCGTCGGTGGGCCAATTGCCGTAGCCGGTGTCCATGATGCGCTGTTGGGCCGTCGAGCCATCGGAGCCGGTATGGCTGACGTTGCCCATGCTCGCCATGTCCTGACTATGACGCTCTGCCGCGGCGGCGAGGCGGTTGACGAATCGGTACGGCGCCAGTCCGTTTTGAGCGCGCAGGGCATTCGTGCGATTGAACAGCTCGAGCGCCGAACCGGAAAGGTCCGGCGGCATGGGCGCAGGTGCGGGACTCGCGCCCGGCAGGCTCAAGTACCAGGCTGCTGCAAAACCCTCTTTGCCATCGGGCGTGCGGACCTTGAGCCACTGCCCCACCTGCCCGATTTTGGCTTTGGCCGTGTCCGCCGCTTCGAGCACATCGAGCGTGGCCTTGTCCTTCGCCTGCGTGACTGACACGCCATTCGTCGAGGGCGCATCGCGGACGTTGACATAGCCCGCGTCGGGACTAGTCACCTGAACCTGGAGGATGGCCGCTCTCGTCGGGGTGGGCGTCGGTTGAGCAGTAGGAGTGCTCGTCGGCGCGAGCGTGGGCGCAACCGTTGGCGCCAGGGTCGGCGCAGGACTGGCAGTTGGCGCCGCAGTATCCGTAGGTCTGACGGAAACAGTCGGCGACACTGGCGGCTCCGGCTGGGGGGCAGGCTGGCACCCCGTCAACGCTGCCAGTGCGATGACCACAACACAAAATCGCTTGTCCATCTTTCTCCTCCTTGGGCTTACCTTGGGCCGCACACCGAATCTATGTGTGGGCAGACCGACGGGGAATTGCGCACGCGCAAGATTATAGCACAAAACCGTCTGCACATCAGGAATCCGAATTGACAAACGGCATGACGCGTCTATAATCTGCCTGTCCAAGGGATTGATCGAGTCTTGCGGCGGGGTCAGGCCTGGGCAACTTGTCCAAAGACACGACGAAGCGGGTAACGATGAGCACAGCCTCTTTTGCTGCCGAACTAGAGAATCTCGCAGTGATCCGCCGCTTTGCGGAGGAGACAGCCCAAAGCCTTCAGGCTAACCAGGCCGCGATTGACGACATGCTCCAGGCTGTGGACGAAGCGGTGACCAACATCATCGTCCACGGCTATGCGGGCAGACCGGGAACGATCGAGGCCCAAGTGAAGCGAGCAGGAGACTCGCTCATCGTGCGCTTGCGGGATCAGGCTCCTCGCTTCGACCCCACCACCGTCCGGCCGCCCGATTTGACCTTGCCCCTGGAGAAACGTCGTCCGGGCGGACTGGGCGTTCATCTCATCCGCCATTTTGTGGATCAGGTGCATTATCACACTGCGCCCCAGGGAGGCAATGAGCTGACCCTGGTGAAGAAAGCATTTTGAAGGGCAAGAAGGGAGAAGACAAATGAACGTTAGCGCAAGTCAAGCTCAGGGTCGAGTGCCGGTGACGATCTTGAGCATCCAGGGCGACCTGGACGGTTCCAATTACCAGGATTTGATCGCCAAGGCTCAAGAACTCTACCAGGCTGGAACGAGGCGACTCATCCTGGATATGACCGACCTCCGCTTTATGAGCAGCTCTGGCATTGTGGCGCTGCACAGCATCGCTCTGCTGATGCGTGGAGATCAGCCGCCGGATCCCGCGCAGGGTTGGGCTGCTTTTCACGCTGTGGCACGCGACAGCGCCGAGTTGCAGCAACACGTCAAATTGCTCAACCCTCAGCCCCGAGTAGACCGGGCGCTAGAGGTCGCGGGCTTGAAAACGTTTTTTGAAATCCACACGGACCTGGCCACCGCCGTCGCTTCGTTCTAACGAATGTCGCAGAACGCCAGTCTGTTGCGCGAGTTCGAATCGTTCATGCCACAGGCAGACGATTATGCTTCATCCTGCTGACGGCCCAAGGCCAGGAGAGCAACTGATGTGATCGGGTTGTAGAGGCAGCTCACATCCGCGATGAAAAAAGGCCGGACTGCAATCGCAGCCCGGCCTTCCGATTTCCGACCTCTGACTTTAAGCCCTACTTGCCCAACCGCTTTTTGAATTCCTCCGTCAGAGCCGGGACCACCTGGAACAAATCGCCGACGACGCCATATCGCGCCAGCTTGTAAATCGGCGCTTCGGGATCTTTGTTGATCGCCACGATGAGCTTGGCCGTCCGCATCCCGGCCTGATGCTGAATCGCGCCCGAGATGCCGCACGCGATGTACATATCCGGGCTGACGGTCTTGCCGGTCTGGCCCACCTGGTGCGCGTAGGGAATCCAGCCCGCGTCCACCGCCGCGCGCGACGCGCCCACCGCCGCGTTCAGCGCCACCGCCAGATCGCGGATCGGCGCAAAGCCTTCCGGCCCGCCGACGCCGCGCCCGCCGGAGACAATGATCTTGGCGTCGGCCAGGTTGACCTTGCCCTCTTCAGTGACCCACTCGACGACCTTGCCGACGATGGCATCTTCGGCCAACACGGGCGTGACGTTCGTCACCTGGCCCGCGCGCGCGGCATCCGGCTCCGGCTTGGGGAACGCGCGGCTGCGGATGGTGACGATCACGGGCCGCGCCGTCGCCGTCACATCCGAAAGCAGCTTGCCCGCGTAGATGGGCCGCGTCGCCGTAAATTTATCGCCGTCCAGCCGAAAGCTGGTGCAATCGGCAATGACGCCCACGCCCACTTCCGCGGCCAGTCCGCCGGCCAGATCGCGCCCGCGCGACGAGGCGACCATCACCACAGCCGCCGGGTCTTGATCCTTCACGGCCTTGGCGAGCAGCGCCACGTAAGGCTCGGGCCGAAAATCATCCACCGTCGCATCGTCGCAAATCAAAACCTGATCCGCGCCGTAGCTAATCGCCTCTTGCGCCACCGCGCCGACGCCCTGCCCCAACACGCACGCGATCACCTGGCCGCCCAGACTGCCAGCCAGCGTCCGCGCCAAGCCAATCGCCTCCCACGAAGCCGAGGCCGCTTGACCTTTGAACTGTTCCACCCAAACGAGAATATTGTTGCTCATAGGATCTTTTCCCCCATGATCTTGTCGGCCAATGCGGCTGCAATCTGCTGCGGCGAATCGCCCGTGACCATCTCACACGCGCCCTCGCGCGGCGGCGGGGCATACGTGCGCGCCCACTCGACGCGCGGAGCCAGCGCCGCAGCGTCCACACCCACATCGCCCGCGCTCCACACGGGGATGGCGGCCTTGGCCGCTTTGCGAATGCCCATGAACGAAGCGTAGCGCGGCGCGTTAATGCCCTTGACCACGCTGACGGCCGCCGGCAGCTTGGACGCCACGACCTGCTTGCCTTCTTCCAACAGTCGCTCGACGGCGATCTTTTTGCCGGCCGGGTCCAGCTCGCGGATCTTGGCGACGAACGTGAGCGCATTGAATCCCAGCTTGCGCGCGACGGCGGAAGCCGTCATGCCGGTCTGCGCGTCAATCGAGGACTGGCCGAACAGCACCATGTCCACGTCGCCCAGCTTTTTGATGGCCGCGGCGAGCACGGTCGCCAGGGCCGCGCCATCCATCCTGGCAAAGGACGCGTCGGAAAGCAAGATCGCTTTATCGGCGCCCTTGGCCAACGGGTCCTTGAGCGCGTCTTTGGCGCCTTCTGGCCCCACCGTGATCGCAGTGACCTGGCCGCCGTGCTTTTCTTTGATGAGCAGCGCCTCTTCGACGGCATAGTCATCCCACGGGTTGACGATGAGCGGGGCGTCGCCCCAACTCACCTTCCCCGCCTCGTCCACCTTGAGCACGGCAGCCGAGTCGGGAACTTGTTTGACACAAACGACAATATGCAAAGTGCACCTCCTTTGTGATGAGTGATGCGTGACACGTGATGCGCGCTTCGTGCGTATTGCGCATTCCGTTATGCGGCGCACATCACTTGGCCGTTACCATGACCTTTCCTAAAACCACGTGGTCGCCCACGAGATTCCCCTGCGCATCGTAAACCGGCAAGCGTTTAATGTCCGGCTGAGTGTACATGCCAACCCACAACTCGTATTCGCCCGGCGGAGCATCAGGCGGGACAGTGAGCGTGTGCGTGTCGGCAATTGTTGTATTCACGAACCACTGCGTCGTCGGATAGCCGCCATCGAGCGGCTCGCTATCGTGCCCGGCCCACAGCGGGCCATTTGTCCTAGGATTGTGCTGTGCGCCGACGAGTTGAACAAAAACAGTATATCGCTCTTTGATTTTGTCAGGCGTGCGCCAGTGCAGTTTGACCGGCAACTGACCGCCCGGCTTGGCTCGCGTTGGCGCATAGAAACCTGCCAAGCGAATGGATTGACCAATCTGATCATCGCGTTGGAAAACCGAGGTGACGGTTTCCAGCTTTGACGTGTCAGCGATACGCAACAAAATATTAAGCCACACACTTTGCGCCGACGAGGACAACTCAAAATGATACTCGCCCGGCGGTGTGCGCGTATAGACCGGCGCATCAAATCGTACGCGAATCAGGCCACGTTGTGGCTCAACCCATTCCTGGCGCGATTCCAAAACACGCCTGTCCGAATCATCCATCAGCGCAAGCGAGGTGGTGAGCGTGAATGGCTCACTCACCTTGAGATACGTCACCAGATGCGCCACGTCGCCCGGCCTGACCTCCCGCACCGGCAAATCGTAACCCTGCAACATCGCTTTACCCAAGTCAACCTGCTGAGGATAATCGCCCATCCGTTCGGTGACAATGAGCGGCTTTTGGTCAGTGCCATACAAGCTCAACCGATTGTACCCGTAAATTTCGCGCCACACCGGGTTACGATTCTTGTCTAGCCAACCCGCAAGCAGGCCGTCCGGGTCCTGCAAGTTCTTTTCGACCTCGGCCAGCCACACGCGCTCGTGATTTTGCGCCAGCGGCGCGAGCACGCGCTCCACTTCCTGCGGCGTGACCTTGACAACCGAAAGCGTCGTCACATCCGGTAACTGGGCGCGACTGGGCAGCACATCGTAGCGAAACTGGAACAGCGGAAAGCGGTCGCCGGAGACGAGCAGGAGCGCGTCGCCCGGCTCGGCATAGGCAGCTACGGCGCGCGTCATGGTCTGAAAGTCATCGCGCAGGTGGCGTCCCTCGTAATAGCCCGGCAGCACCCACACGGTCAAAGCCAGAATCGCCGCGCCCGCCAGCGCGCCCGCAACCTTGCGCCATTTCCACAACGCCGCGATGCTGGCTGCCAGCACCAACGCCAACGCCGGCACACTGAGCAACTGGTAGCGCGCCTCCAGCGGCGGACGGTAAAATAATCCTTGCGGCAAGGTCAACAGAAAAAAAACACCCAACGCCGGAACGAGCAGAATGCAAAAGGCAAGAGGCAAGAGGCCTAGTTCGTGATGCGTGATGCGTGATGCGTGATGCGCCCTGTGACTTGCAGCCAGTCCAAGAACGATGACACCCAGCACCAGCAGGTTCGCCCACCAATACCGCTCGACGAACGTCGTGATGCCGAGCGTCAGCACCGTCCAGTACAGTTGCAGGTACGTCAGCGGGCTGAACTGTGACGCGGCTGACCAGCTTTTGAGCCTAGGCAACGTGTACGCCATCCACGGCAGCATCGCCAGAACGACCATGAGCATGATGCCGATCCAGCCGCCGACCTGATGGCGCGTCACGGGCAACTTGTTCCGCACTCGCCAGAGCCACCACCGCAGGATAAACACGTTTTGCGCGGCCAGGACGAACGCAAACAGGTATAGGCTGTACATTCCGGCGATGGTCGTCAGCAGAAAAGCCATCCACCAGCGCGTCGTTCGGGTGCGGAGCGCCATCCACAAAGCCAATGACGAAGCGACGCCCCACATCGTCGCCAGGCCGTACATGCGGATTTCCTGCGACCACCAGATGTGAAAGCGGCTCGTCGCCAGCAAGAGCGCGGCCAACGCACCGACCAAGTCTGCGGTCTGCGCGCTTCGCGTGCGGTCTGCGGTCAAGTGACGGCCCAGGCGATACACCAGCGCCACCGCGATCACGCCGAACATCGCTGACGGAAAACGAATCGCCAACTCGCTCGGTCCGGCAGCCGACATCCACGGGTTGAGCAGCCAATAGTAAAGCGGTGGGTGAGTGTCACCAGCCGCAATGGTTGTCAAAGTTCCAATGTCGTGGCGAGTCACCCAGACAGAGAACGCCTCGTCCCACCACACGTTCTGGTCGCCCAGCTTGTAGACGCGCAGGGCAAACGCCAGCAACAGGACAATTATCGGCAGCCAACGCGACCAAGGTGCCGCCTTCATCCTTCCGTTTTCACCCTTCGCTTCACTCGCGGCCCTTGTGGCGTGTCTTCGATCTCATACCCCGCCGCCGCGATCTGCTCGCGCAGCGCGTCTGCATCCTTCCAGCGTTTTTCCTGGCGCGCCTGCTGGCGCTGCTGCACCAGCGCCGTGATCTCGTCCGGCACGATTTCTTCCGTAGGCTGCCAGTCAGCCAAGCGTAGACCAAGCATCTTGTCGAATTCCAGCAGCGTCGCTTTTTTGGTCGCCGCAGGCAAATCGCTCTTGGCCAAATCCCAAGTCAACGCCGCCGCGCGCGGCATGTTGAGGTCATCGTTGACATGCTCGGCCAACCGGTCCATGTAGCCTTCGTCGAGCGTGCCCGGCGCGCCCCATTCGTAAGCGGCCAGTCGCAGGCGATTCAACGCCGTCGCCGCGCCATCCAAACTTTCCCACGTGAAATTCAGCTTGGCGCGATAGTGCGCGCTGAGGCAAAAGAAGCGATACGCCAACGGGTCATAGCCCTTGTCCATCAAGGTCTGGACACGCAAAAAGCCGCCGGCCGATTTTGCCATCTTGGCCGAGTCGAGCTGCAGGAAATAACCATGCATCCAGAAATTCGCCAGGCGCGTGCCACAGCACGCCTGCGTCTGCGCGATCTCGTTGGGATGGTGAATCATGATGTGATCTTCGCCGCCGCAGTGAATATCAAAAAACTCGCCCAGGTACTTGGCCGACATGGCCGAGCATTCGACGTGCCAGCCCGGAAAGCCTACGCCCCACGGGCTATCCCACTCCATCTGTCGTTGTTGACCGGGTGGGCTGAATTTCCACAACGCAAAGTCAGTGACGTTGCGCTTTTCGGCCATGTCAATCCGCGCCCCGGCCTGCAAACCTTCCACGTCCAGCCGCGCCAGATAGCCATAGTCCGGCAGCCTGGACGTGTCAAAGTAAATCCCATCCGACGTGCGATAGGTGAATCCATTTTCTTCGATGCGCTGGATGAATGCGATCTGCTCCGGGATGTGATCGGTGGCGCGGCACCAGATGGTCGGCTCCTGGATGTTCAGGTGCCGCATGTCGTCCTGGAACGCCTGCGTGTAAAACTCGGCCATCTCCCAGGCCGACTTGCCCGTGCGCCGCGCGCCCTTTTCCATCTTGTCTTCGCCCGTGTCGGCATCGGACGTGAGGTGGCCCACGTCGGTAACGTTCATCACGTGGCGGACGCGGTAGCCATTGAATTCCAGAACGCGGCGCAAGATGTCTTCAAAGATGTACGTCCGCAGGTTGCCGATGTGAGCGTAATCATAAACGGTCGGGCCGCAGGTATACAGACCCACTTCCGGGGGATGCAGCGGTTGAAACTCGCGGACGGCGCGGGTGTAGGTATCGTACAATCGAAGAGTCATGGCAGGCGCTCCTGGCGTAAGCGACGCAGAATTACTGACCGCCAGTCAGTATTATACTCAGAATGAGGCGCGAGGCAATAGCTCGACTGGACTAACGTCGAACACACAAGTAGGGGCAGGTCTTGTACCTGCCCTCATGCGGGCAACCACAAGGGTTGCCCCTACGTTTTGGATCATAACCCATAGTTGCGCCTCCACCTGCCGGTAGTATAATCTCGCCACCACACTTGGATTTGAGAATCTCCCTCTTGAGGGGTTTGAAATTTGAGATTTCGAACTTGCACCACGCTGCTAGCCTTTGCCCTGCTGTCTGCCTGCGCGCCGGGCGCGGCGTTGCCTTTCCGCGAAAGCTTTGACGACGCTCGCAGCGGCTGGACGCTCGTCCAGAGCAGCCGGGCCAACATCGCCATTAGCAGCGGGCAATTGCGCATCGCCGTCAAGCAGCCGGATTCGCTCGCTTGGTCGGTGGCGGCGGGCAAAACATTCGACGATTTCACGCTGGACGTGGACGCCACGCCGCTCGCCGGCCCGGACGACAACGACTATGGCGTCATCGTCCGGCGCGTGGACGACGACAACTTTTATCGCTTTGAGATCAGCGGCGACGGCTACTATAACGTCCAGAAACGCGAGAAGGGCAAGTGGCAAAAGCTTATCGTGGACTGGACTGAATCCGCCGCCATTCGCAAAGGCAAAACGACCAATCACCTGCGCGTGGCGTGCGCCGGCCGCACGTTGACGTTCTACGTCAACCAGATTCAGGTGGCTCAGGTCACCGATGCTTCCTTTGCGCGCGGCGCGGTCGGCGTGTTGGCCGGCACGCTCGCCGAGTCGGGCGTCCAGGTGGCATTTGACAATTTGCAGGTGAGCAAGTAACGTATGGGAAAAGATCCAGATTGCATCTTTTGCAAAATCATCGCCGGGCAGGCCCCGGCCAAAATCATCTACCGCGATGAGCGCGCCGTCGCCTTTCACGACCGCTCGCCCCGCGCGCCGGTTCACGTGCTCATCGTCCCCGTCGAGCACATTGACAGCTTGAACGACCTCACGCCCGAACACGAATCACTCGCGGGACATCTTCTTCTCGTCGCTCATCACATCGCCGAGCAAGAGAACATCAAGTCTGGCTACCGGATGATTGTCAACACCGGTCGAGGCGCGGGGCAGATCGTGTTCCACCTCCACCTGCACCTCCTCGGCGGCGGTGGACCGATGCGATTGTGATCTGCGTGTTGCTTCACTGCTTCAAGATCAATGGCAGGATGACACGGTACGGCGACACGTCCACCCACAGGATTCGCTCCCACGCGCCGCCTGCGCCATCATCCAGCAAAGCTTCGCTCAACAACGACTGATCATCAAGCATCTTGGCCGTGTTCAGCCGGACCATCAACGTGACGGATTGACCCACATCTAGTGGCCCGCGCCAGCCAATCGCGCCGCTCGAAATCGTGGCAGAGCCGGGGCCAGAGAGGGCCAGCGAGCCGGACACGGCAGAGGTTTGCAGCGGCAACAGCACCGTGACGTAAGCGGACGCGGCCAGAGCCAACCCCGAATTGGAGATAGACAGGGTGTACGTCGGCAGCGCATCCGGTCTGACGGGCGAAGGCGCACTAAACGTGCTGAGCGCCAGGTCGGGCATAGCCACGCGCACCACCGCCGATTGATCGAACGGGATGCCGTGCGTATCGTCGCGGAAAATCGCCGTCGTGGTGAGCAATGCCCTGGTGGGCAGCGCTGCGTCCAACGTGATCTGGTACGTCACCGTGACCGCAGCGCCCGGCGCAAGCGTCCCCGTCCACGTCACCACGCCGGAGGCCGGGTCAAACCCTGCGCCCGGCGTGAGGCTGCCCGGGACCAGCGTCACGCTGAGCGGCAACGTCGCCGTCACCGTGGCGTTGACCGGCGCGGAGCCGTTGTGGCGAGTCGTTAGTGTAAATCCGAAACGATCTCCTCCCGCCGCCACACCCCGGTCCGCCGTCAGCGTCGAATCGCCCAGCCAGCCCAGCCAGCCGACGATCCGCCGCATCACGCGCGTCGCCCCCTCGCCTACCAACGCCTCGAACGGCGTGATCATGAACACGGCGCGCGAGCTGGCCCCGGCTCGATGAATCGCCAGCGCCCGGCCCGAGCTGCCCCGCAGGGCCGTGGCCGCATCAGGCTCTGGCACAACAGCCCCGCCCAGGGTAAAGAACCCGGCGCGCGGATAGGGATTGGTCAGCGGCAACAGCCCCAGCTCATGGCCGATCGGATCGCCCGCAGCCCCAACAGCCACCGTCGTCGTCAGGTAATCGGGAAAAGCCATCACGCCCAGGCGTTCCTGCGCGAATGTCATCTGCTCGGCCAGATACAGATAAAACGCAGACGAAAGAAACAGCCGCCCGCCGCCATCCAGGAATGACTCTAGATTCGCCTCGTCCGTCGCGTTGATCGGATCGTACCAGTCGTAGCCAGTGAACCACACGACGACCGGATACCATGCCAGCCGCGAAGCAGAGAGCGGATTGGCCGGACCGTTCGAGTTGACCGACCAGATATCGTGCGCCACGCCGGCCTGCGTCAACGCCTGAGAAAAAGCGCCTTGCACATCGTACCAACGGTCGTCATCCACCAGCAGCACAGGCGCAGGCGTCTTGATCGTCAACACCGACGTTACCGCGACCGAGGGCGACAACGAGGAGTGCGCTGTGAGTGTCACGACATCTGCGACATTCCGCCCCAAGCCAGAAGGGACCGTCACGGTCAGCGTCACCGTCACGACATCGCACGACTGGGCCAACACCTGCGTCGGGCTGAGCACGTGAGGCCATGCGCCGCCAGAAACCGACAGAGTCACCATGTCAGCGGTCGTCTCGCCAATGTTCCACAAGCGCAAAGTGCGCGTTGCGACATCACCGGGCCGGGCGATGACCGTCTCGCTAGCCGGGAGCATCCTCAGTCCAGCCGCTTGGGGAGGATTGGCGAAATAATCCATCGCGCGCTGCATGACCATCTGCCGTGTGAGTGCATCTGTGATCGCCTCGTAGCCGAACGACAGCACCACGCCGCGATAGGGCCGGCACAAGCCCACCTTTTGCCCGCCGGACCCATCGCCCTGATAAGCCACTATCTGCGAAGCATAGTTGGCATCGCTGACGGCGATCTCGTCGGGCCAACTCTGATTATCCGCACCGCCGGACCCGGCAATCGTCATCGCCAGGCCGGCCATGATCTCGCCATCCAGGCCAGTTAGCGCCCTCGCGCCGGAATCGTCACTCACGTATCGCGTCTTGAAATAGTCGTACAAATACGGCGCATAAAAGTAACCGCTTGCGCCGCCATCCCAGAACGCCACATCCTGCCCGCTGATCATCATGCTGTGCGTGCCGGTCAGAAAAGTCGTGATGGCGGCGTTCGCGCCGACGAACCCCGGTGAATCCTCCGGCGATGACCAGATCACCACATCGTAAGCGAGCAAGTCCTCTCCGCGCGGCGTGTCGCCGGGAGGATTGCGGATGGACCAAGTGTTGTACAAGTAACTCTGCTCGTCGAGCGCCTGCTGCAAGTAGCCGACTTGACTTTTCGAGTACCACGCGCCTCCATCCACCAGCAACACCTTGGGGCCGGGCGTCAGCGATAGATCCTGCGTGATGGTCTCCCCAGCCGTGACCGTCACCGTCGCCGTGAGGACACGGTATCCCAACGCCGTCGCTCGCAGCATGTATGTGCCGACCGGCAAGGTCAGGCTGTACGAGCCGAACGCCGTTTGTGAGACTGGCGTGCCGACCACTGTCACGGTCGCCGTGATGGGCAAACCAGTCAAAGCATTCTTGATGGCGCCCTGCACTACCCCGGTCGGCAGAGGCGGCAGATCAAAATCGCGCGTGCGCGGCGTTCCCACGCTGATAATCACGCTGGACGCAAAATCAGGCGCATACCCAAACGCGCTGACCGAAACGTCATAGACGCCGGAGGCCACGCCAACGATATAGTATCCACCTGCATCCGTCGGCGTCGTCGCGCGTTGCGTGCCGCTGACCGTCACCGTTGCGCCAGAGATGGGCGCGTGTGTGCCGGCCTCCCTCACCGTTCCAGAAAGAATGCCCGCGTGTGCCACGGCCATCACGGCCGCGTAAGCGTCCACGCGCCCCCAGCCGCTATCGTTGTTGGGCATCGTGGTCGTGAGCGGGACAGCCGTCGTCGTGAGCACATAAGCGGTTGTAGTGATCGTCGTTCCAGGCTGCGCGGATAACATCAACGCCGCCACACCGGCCACGTGCGGCGCGGCCATCGAGGTGCCGTCGAGCGACTGGAACCCGCCGCCCGGCCAAGCCGAGCGCACTTGGACGCCCGGCGCGACGACGTGCGGCCTGATCTCGTCCCAGGGCGAAGGCCCTCGACTGGAAAAGCGCGCCACCATGTCGGTCGAGTCTGTTGCGCCGACGGCGAACGATTCGGGGAATGACGCCGGCGAGCCTACGGTGCCTCCGTATGGGCCTCTGTTGCCGTTGCTGAACACGGCGAAAATGCCGACAGCTCGCAACGCGCGCACATCATTTTGAAACCTTGTATCGCCTCCCACGTCGCTTCCCCACGAATTGTTCAGCACGTCCGGCGCCATGGCCGCATTGCCGCCCGGAGCCAATATCCATTCGAACCCGGCGTGAATCCAACTATCGTAACCATAGCCGGCCGAGTTGAGCACGCGCGTGGCGATCCATCGCGCGCCGGGCGCAACGCCGATGCCGCCTTGCCCGGCGATGGTTCCCATTGTGTGCGTGCCGTGACCGTGGCCATCTTGCGGGTACACCGCGCCTTGCCCGGTCGCATCGTACCAACTCGTCTCGTGCTGGCACAGGCTCTTGACGCAGCCGCGATAATTTCCAGAGAGCGCCGGGTGCAGCCAGTCCACGCCCGTATCCATGTTGGCGACGACCACGCCCGTCCCGGTGATATTGAGCGCCGCCCAGACTTGATCGGCGCGAACCCTGCCGACGCCCCATTCGACCGTGGAGAGTGGAGAGTGGAGAGTGGAGAGTGGAAAGTTCAACTCTTTGACATTTACCCACTGTTGCCAGCGATCCGCGCGCACCAACGCCACGTCGGGGCGGGCCGCCAATTGCGCGATGGTCTGCGTCGTCGCGCGCGCGCCGATGGCATTGATCACCCACAACGGCCTCACGTCGCCGGCGCGGCCCGCGGAGGCTTCAGAAGCCAGGAACGCCCGCACGCCGCGCTGGCTGCTTTCTGCCGTCGCGCGGAGCGATTCGACGGCGAGCGCGCCCGCCGATGCGCGGTCGGGCAATCTGGCAGCCGCCGACGTGAGATCGGCTTGCTCGCGCATCTCGACAAGAATCGGCAACGTGTCATCGGCTTTCGACGCGGCGAGTTGTTTGAGCAACGCCGGATCAATCTTGCCGCGTAGCGCAGGCTCCTCCCACGACACAGGCGTGTCCGGCAACGGTTGAGCCGTCGCCCGATTGCTGCCCGCCAACATCAGCGCAGCACATGCGACAACCATCCATCCTACTATCTGAACACGCGACACCTTTGCCTTCATTCCACTTTTTCCCTTCATCCACAATGCCCTTGCGATATGCGATTATAGCCCACAGCCTGCCAAATTGCCATTCTCGCGCGCCTGTGCTATGCTTGCCCTCGTCCTTCGTCTTTCGTCATTCGTCTTTCGTCCTTCGTCATTCACAGGAGGCAATATGCTTACCGATAAAATCAACCGCATCTCACTCGGACACTTGCCCACACCGCTCGACGCGCTGCCGCGACTGGCGGAGAAACTCGGCGGGCCGCAGTTGTTCGTCAAGCGCGACGATCAGACCGGGCTGGCGACGGGCGGGAACAAGACGCGCAAATTAGAGTTCCTCGTCGCCGACGCGCTCGAACGCAAAGCGGACACGCTCATCACGGCCGGCGCGCCGCAATCCAATCACGCGCGTCAGACGGCCGCTGCCGCCGCGCGCGCGGGGATGCGCTGCGTGCTGGTCTTGCGCGGACAGCCGCCGTCCGAGCATCAGGGCAATCTCTTGCTCGACGAATTGCTCGGCGCGCAAATTCGCTGGGCCGAGCGGAACGCTGTGCCCGCCACGATGGAAGCGGTGGCGGCGGAACTGCGGACGCAAGGTCGCGCGCCTTACATCATCCCTTACGGCGGAAGCAATCCGGTCGGCGCGACGGGTTACGTGGCCGCGATGGAAGAATTGATGGAGCAAGCCCGGCAGATGAATTTGCGCTTTGACCGCATCGTGTTTGCGTCCAGCTCCGGCGGGACGCAAGCGGGACTCGTCGTCGGCGCAAAGGCAACGGGCTACTCCAGGCAGGTGCTCGGCATCAGCGTTGACCAAAAACGCGAGGACCTGCAATCATTGGTCGCGGCGCTGGCAACCGAGACCGCCGCGCATCTCGAGCTCGATCTAGAGTTTTCGCCGGGCGATATTGCCGTTAACGCCGATTACCTTGGCGCGGGCTATGGCATCCTAAGCGAGCCGGAGCGTGAAGCGATTCGCCTGGCAGCAGAGACGGAAGGGCTGCTGCTCGACCCGGTGTATACCGGTCGCGCGTTCGCGGGAATGATTGACCTGATCCGCAAAGGCGAAATCCGGCGCGATGAATCCGTGTTGTTCTGGCATACCGGTGGAACGCCCGCGCTGTTTGCGTATGCGGAAGAGTTGGTCAAACACTTGGATTGACAAGCCCCATCGAAACTGTTATGATAGTTTCGCCGCACGGAGGAGTGAAATGGCAACAGCCTTTCAAGGTGTGATCGAAAAAGGTCAGATACGCTGGGTTGGCGTGGCGCCGCCCGAAGGGACACTCGTCGTGGTGGTGCCGCAAGAGCCGCCTTCGGTTGACGAACAAATCAAGCGGCTGCAGGCCATCCCGCCCGCCGAGTGGCGCAAATCATTTGAAGCAGTGCTTTGCGCCTGGGATGAATCCGAACCGGCGGAACTCGAAGATCAACCCTTATCCGATGACGAATTGAAAACGTTGATCGAGCAAGCGCGCGAGCAAGTGTATGCCCAGCGCCGTCGTTGACTTGACCGAACTCGTCCCAATAGCGATGCGCCGGATGGATCGCTCGCCCCTCTTCCAGCGATGGATGGCGGGCGATTTTGTCTGGGTAACCTCGGTCGCCTTGCTCTCCGAATTCAAGCAAGTAACGAACCGTTCGGGCCTCGCCCGACGAATCCGCCGACTGGCGCGCGATGCGCTCATTGACAAACTATTGGCCGATGCCGTGATCGTCACGCCCGCAACCGACTTTCCACATTGCCGAGATCCGAAAGACGACATCGTGATCGCTACGGCCGTCGCCGCCCGCGCTGATTTTATTGTGACGGCTGACGACGATCTGCATGATCCGGCGCTCGCGGTCCACCTGCAAGACGAGTGGAAAATTCGCGTCGCGTTTATGGGCGAGTTTCTGGATGCGCTGACCGCGCGTTCGCCGGGCTGATTGACCTGATCCGCCAAGGCGAATTTCGGCGTGACGAATCCGTGTTGTTCTGGCACACAGGTGGAACGCCAGCGTTGTTCGCCTACACTGATAAGCTAATCTGACTACATGGCCACACTGCTGACAAGGTTGACAACTCGCCGCAATTGCATTATTCTCTCGCCGTTGTGCCGGAGACGAGTCTGTCCTCATGACTGTTGCGTTTATGGCGGCTCCGATACGATTGAGCGCCACAAGTCCTTCTGGCTCGAAAGGAAACCAAGACATGAGCACGATCAGGATGTATCGCGTCAACGGATTCGACATCACGGACAGCACAGAGTTCTACTTTAAGATTGGCAATGAAGATAGGCTACTCTGCAGTTTTTGCGTTGCGGACGAGGGCATTTACTACTATAGGCGAGGATCAAAGATAATATCGCCTAAAGAAAATGCACGTACTCGCTATACGACTGACGGGTTCCTTTCAATGGAGGATTTGAAGGACTTGTTTGAAATGCTAAGAAGGGCAGACCTTGCCAGTTTTGAGGGAGGGAAAAACCTCAAGATAAGTAGGCATGGCAAGAAAGTAATCATTGAAGCGGCACCACCCGAAGCAGATTAAGCGCTCTGGAGTAACTTGGCTGTATAGCATGGGGGCAGGTTCCATCTCTCACGTAGAACGTCGGAACGCAAGGGGTCGAGGAGATTGGCCTCGTAACTCCGGAGTCTTACTTTGCCTTCCAACCTGGAGATACCCACAGTCCATTTCATATACCCATTGGAGCAAAAAATGAACGTCAGAAGTCTAGCCAAAGGACTCAAGTACAGAGGAGAAGCCGAAGGCAAGCGTCAAACATACTATGTGTTCGAAGGCAGCGGTTACTTCTTCGTTATCTCATTTCGAAAAACGGATACGGGCTCTGGAAACTTCAATGTCATCGAGTCAGATGCGGTTCAATACGTGCAGAGGAAATTCGCTGGCGAGAAAGCAATCACAGCACAAGACCTATACAATCGCTCCAGCAAAA
>Ga0315284_10007010_pt1 | contig 16066 bp, 24 predicted proteins | sample YL17G09_16_MG_FD_203696 | JGI IMG/M metagenome (GOLD analysis project Ga0315284, IMG submission 203696) | Sediment microbial communities from Yellowstone Lake, YNP, Wyoming, USA - YL17G09_16 | ecosystem: Environmental > Aquatic > Freshwater > Lake > Sediment | place: USA: Wyoming | collected... | reverse complement strand
ACTTTCAGCACCTTGAGGTTCGACATCAAGATAATCTTGGATGACATCGAACATTTCGTTTGCATGCTGTTGATTGAAACGTTTTAATCCGTCTTCAGCTAATTCAACACTTTCTTCGCCATCTGCGCTATCGAATGAAAATGTGCTTAATATAACACTACCTACATTAAACACACCGTCTTGGTCACCTTCACTTGAAGTTGTTTTAAATGTGAAAGTAATGTTATTGCCTTGATTATCAACACACATTAATTCAACAAAACTTTCAGCACCATTTGCTTGAGTATTACTATGTTCGACATTAAGTCTTTTATTTTTAAGTTGGTTAAATGCCATATTAAGAACATTTTCAGGATTTAAACCCACTCCACCCATTTCCAATAGGTTTTCGTTTAGTTTAACCTTATTGACTTTCTGAAATATTTCAACAAGTCTTTCTTTGCTACCAACTGGTTTATTGATTCTCATATTTTCGTATTTTTTATTCAAATATTATTGGGTTCTGTTGTCCGAATTCTCTTAATAACACCCCTGCAAGAGCATTTGCTTCGTTTTCATGCTCACTACCAGTCTCATTAGAATCTCGGTCTAAAACCCCTGCTTTACGCTGTTTATCGTGTACTAATTCATGTGCAAGTGTTCTAAGAACATCTGCTAAGTTTCTATTTACTGCTACCACTCGCAATTCATTGGTTTCCGGAGTGTATTTACCAAAAGATTTCATGCCCGGTGCTTCTTGTTCATCGTATGAAATCTTAATATTCGGCATTTTGTCTCCCAAGCCAAGTTTTTCTTTCGCAAAGGCAATAAATCCATTAATAACCTCTTTTTTTTTCTCTGCAGGAAGCAGTTGTTCATCGAGTTTATTAACTCTTCCCATCATTTCAAAGAGTCTTTCTTTACTGCCGTATGGATAGAATACTTTCACCAATTAATATTCATTAAAACTACTTTGTACGTCTTGTTTTGATTTTTGTGGCAAATCATCAAAGTCTGCAATAAAACTACCGTCCGGCAATTCTCTTACACCCTTTTCTTGTTCTGCTTTACGCTTCTCATTGAACCAGTTGCCTGACCAAAAATCATTTAAATTAAAATAATAGGGATAACTTACGTTTGTTTTACTCATAAGTTTCTCGGTATTAGTTGGTTCACGGACTTCCTCAACTTCGGCACTAAGACCAGCTAATTTGGAATTTAATCCATCAACAGTTGCATTGAGACTTTTTAATTGGTCATCAATACTCTGCATAGCTGCTATATTATGCTTGATTATATCATTCTGAATGTCATCAACTTCTTGTCCGGGAACTGGAGCACCCATTGTATCTCCACCCATCGGGTCTGCTTGTGGTGGTGCACCTTGTATTGTTCCACCACCATCTTCTGGAGCGGGTGGACCTTCGGGAGCTGCGCCACCTGCTGGAGGTGGTTCTGGAAGTGCTCCGGGAGCACCTACATTACCTGCAGGAGGTTCACCTGTCATACCTAAAGGTTGGTCACCGGAAGGTGCAGGGGGAACTTCCCCACCACCGGGTTTTGGAGCGTCTTCTTGGTCACCCGCTTCATTTGTAAGCGACTGACTCTGAGGCACAGGTTGCCCGTCTTCCGTGTTGTAGATTTCGGTAGGAAGGTTGTCAAATTGTTCATTTGCGCCAATTAAACGACTATACCTTGCCGATTCGTTTATTTTATAGCCAACACGATACTTAAACTTTCTAAGTCCTTCCTCAAAAAGTTTATCTTTCTTATCATCTTTCATTTAAGAATATTATTAATATTGTTCTCTTAATAATTGTTTACCGTCTTTAGTAACAAGAATCTTGTCAACACGTTCAATTAAGCCTTCTCTCTCATCAAGAATGACTTTTTTACAAGTGTCAACCTTTGGTTTTACTTCCTCAGTTTGAGGTGCGTCAACAAAGTTATCAAGTGCTGTTTCGACTTTATTTTCCATAGTACTTATAATTATTTCATATAAATACTACATTATATTAGAAAATAATATTTTTTAGAGTATCGTGATTAGATATCTTTTGAGAAGTGTGAAATTTGGTAGGACTTTATAGTAAGATTGGTACGTACCGCCATCAGAATCAAATAAACAACTCTTTGTTCTCTGACGTAAACTTTGAATAATTTCTTCTGGATTTATTTTGAAGAAATCATACATTTTTAAGTTAATTCCCGAAATTTTATTTTCGACCAAAACATACAGCATTTCATTCTTGTAATTATATAATTTGTCGATTTCTTTTGGTAGATAATCTAATATGCCTTGTACGTCTACTATTTGAAAGAACACCGGGTCGAGGTTTACAAACATGTATTTTGGTGAAAAATAAAATTGTGGTACGGCATTTACAAAATTTTCAACACCCCGGACATGAGAAGATTTACTTTCTTCAAAGTTGCATTCCCAATATAATTCGTTGCTGATGATTTTCTTTTTAAGAATATCAGCATGTTGAATCAATTCATTTTGAGGATTACAAGCCTTCATGAACGACCATCCAACGTACAATGTCGGTAAAGTCTTGTCGAGACTGTTATACTCTTGAGGACTATCGAAGTAATTAATGTAGTCTACTTTGGTATGATTTACCAGTTCTTTTTCATAAATAATGTTACCTATTTTCATCTTTCAACTTATTTACATACTTCAAAACACCGTCCTCTAACTCATGAAATGGCTTCTTATAGCCAGCCAACCTCAATTTATCTATCTTAGCCTCAGTAAAATACTGATAGTTATTTCTGATTTTAATTGGGGTGTCAATATAATTAATTTTTCCGGAACAAGCAAGACTTTTGAAAAGTGCCTGTGCTACATCATTAAAACTCCTTGCTTTTCCAGTACCAACATTATAAATACCCGAAAGTGGTTTTTCAGTACCCATGAAGATGCAAACGTTTACAATATCATCGACATAGATAAAATCTCGTTGTTGTTCACCATCTTTATAATCCGGACGATGAGACTTAAATAAATTTACACTGCAAGACCTATTGGTGTTAGCTTGCATGAAAAAATGAAATACTGTTGAAGCCATTTTACCCTTATCGGCTTCACCATGTCCATATACATTGAAGAACTTCAATCCATACCAATTCGGTGGTTGTTCTTCTTGTGTTTCTACCCACACATCGAATTGCTGTTTTGACCAACCATAAGGATTGAGTGGTTTGAGTTTAATAATATCTTTTTCATCATCAAAACCTTCTTCTCCATCACCGTAGGTTGCTGCCGAACTTGCATAAATCAACGGAATTTGATAATTTGTGCAGATATTCCAGATAAACATTGACGCATTAACATTATATTCATCAAATAAATTTCTGTCCATTACAGTAGTATCGGTAATTGCACCCATGTGATAAATCACATCAATTTCTTTGGCGTGCTTCATCAACCAGTCAAATATTGAATCCAACGACTCGTTCTTAGTATCGAGAACTACAACACCAATATTACCCCGTCTTTCAAGTTCCTTAACGAGATTCCGACCAATAAACCCTTCACCGCCTGTTACTACTATCATAAATTCTTAATCTTTTCAATAATATTTGTTGTTGACCTATTGTCTACCGGATAAAAAACTACACCATATTTTGCATTTTCTCTACCAATTACTTCTTTGTTTCTGTATTGGTCGCCAACAATCAAATAATCAATACTAAATACTTTAACAAAATATCTGAGTTCTTCATCATCATGGAAAATGACGACTTCATCAACCATTTTGAGGTTCGACATTATCTTAACTCTGGTATCAATGTCATTAACTGGACGCTTAGAACCCTTTGATTGCCTGACTCTTTCATCGCTATCGAGTCCCACAAATAATTTGTTTTTATTGATAGCATCACGATATGTTAATTCATTGTTAATGTCATCGCTGTACAGTTTTGCATACCATAATAAATCTATGTGTCCCGCATGCAAGATGTCAAAGCATCCGTTTACCCAAATATTCATATTTCCTCTATTCTTTTACTCTTATCACAAATAAGTAAATCATAACTGGGTTTCTGATTCATTACCAAATCATGAAATTTACAACCCCAACGAACCAACTGTTGTCCGGTAAGTGCCGACCAATCAATTCCAGTAGTCCTACCCCTGGCAGTCCAATAAACAATAGTATGACCCTCATCATAAAATCGATTTATCTTTTCAATGTTTGCCTTAATTGGTTTGGCATTCATGTAACCACCAACTGTCTTACATATGGTATTATCTATATCTACGTATATTAACATAATTTACTTACTTTAAATTGATAATTTTCTTTATCCCATTCAACAATTAATTCTTCTCCGCATTCCGGGCATTTAAAAGTGAATTTATTGCCTTCGTAGATTTCCTCTTGTTTCCACCATATCTCATAGTCACGCATATATCTTAAACATTTAGGACACTGATATTCGAATGTACCTAAATCACAACCCTCAAAGTCACAATGCTCTATAAAATATGCTTCTTTCATTATTTCTGACTATCTCCCTTTTCTACCCTGTAACTGTCGTAATCCTTATGTTCAGTCGAAACTTCGAAAATTTCACCTTCGGTAAGTGCATGTAATTGATGTGGACTATTTTTTCCAACATAGACAATATCACCCTCTTCCAATGTTCTTTCTATTTTATCTGCAGTCTGGGTATCAATATATGTTAATTTAAATGTACCTTTATTAACATACCATGTTTCAGATTTTTCACTATGAAAATGCATACTGAATTTTCCGTCCTTCTTAAAGCGCAATAATTTTCCACAATATTCTTGATTATGTAGAATTATTTCTTCACCCCAAGCCTTTGGAACTCTTCCATTTGGGTCGTTTTCGTGTTTGAAATGTATCATATTTTTATTTTATTTAAGTCAACAACAACTACGCCTTTCTGAGTAACTACCCAAGCTGCGCACTTGTTTGCAAATTTTATCGCTTTGCGAATATCGTTATTTTTTATGTAATCTGCAACTAAAGCTGCGAGAAAAGTATCACCCGCACCACTTAAATCCCTTACCGGATGTTCTTCTTCTATTTCGAACTTCTCAACCCGGACCAAATTATCGTCATCAGATAATAATTCAGCACCGTCTTTACCCCTTGTAACAATCATATCACCAGCATATTCATATTGAAATGTATCCGGCACGTTATTATCATATTCTTTCTGATTTATTTTAATAAATTCAATACCCAACGCCCAATCACCGATTTTTTTCTTAGTATCCATGAATACCAACGGATGATTATCCGCAAGATAATCAATGTCTTCAATGTCAAGAAATCCTTTATTATAATCCGATATCACAATTGCATCATATTGACTTAAATTAATGGCTTCGAGTTCAGCGATGGTAATTTCATTAACTTCATCATCTTCATCTACCCTGAGTAGCATCTGATTTGATACTTCGTCAACGTAACGAGTTTTTGTTGCTCCACTATCAGTAATAATATCTGCTTCAACACCCAATGCCCGGAGATTATTATAAACATTCACAGCCATACCACCATTGGATTTATCTCTAAATGGTTTAAATACCGGGACTGGTGCTTCCGGACTTAATCTGTCGCACTTGCCATATTTGAACACATCCTTGCAACCATCACCTATTACCAGAACCCTTGTCTTCTCTTTCATCATAAATTTTATTATAGCAACCCGGACATAACTGACCCACGCCTTCTACGTAATTTTTTCTCAAATCAATAGGTGTGCTTACTGGAAGTTTGGTTTCCATTCCACATAAAACACATTTTTCGGTTTTTACTTCTTTCATATCATTTTTATTATTGGCATTTTATTATGTTTAATATTTTCATAAGTTCTTCTCTTATATATTTAGTATCTCTTATATGTACAGTCTTATCACTTAATTCAGAATTAAAAAAACCCTCATTATCACAATACTGATTGTACGTATTAAGATAAAAATATTTATATGCCTCACACATTTGACTAAATTTATTATTTATGTATTCAACATATACTTTTCTTTCACCATCTTCCCCAATTGTAGGAAAATCGACATTATTAATATACGATAATTTCCTCCTTACTGGTGGAACACAAATTACAATAACATGAATATTATTAAATTGTTCCACATTCATTTTTATGGCAATAAAATAGTTTTCCACAATTTTATCCAACAACTCTTTATATTGTTCACGATGCTTATGTACGTTTGACCTACAATCAACTTCTCCAAAAGAAAAACAGACAATATCTCCTTCATTAACATCATAACCATTTTTAATATTAAGCACACTAAATTTTTCAAATCCAAAAGATGCGCATGTTTTTGGACCTAAATGATGTACTTTAATTTTTAACGCATCAACAACAAATCCTTCCCAAGGAAAATGACTATGACTATCCCCAAAAGTATGTAATATCATTTCTTAAATCTATTAATCAATTCCACCATTTTATTTACTGTATCAAAATTACTTGGTGTTGCGTCTTTATCTGGTATTTGAACATTAAATGTTTTTTGTAAAAATACTAATACCACAACCATTGAAAACGAATCCATGTAACCACCACTAATTAAAGACGTATCATACGTTATTTCATTTAAATCCTTACATATGCATTCTTCTTCCGGAAATAAACAATATGAATAATGCTTTACCCTTCTTTCTTTTGGCGTGTGGTCACCAAATTGTTTAATAACGTATTTTAAAATAATGTCTTTCATTTTTAAAGTAAATTTCTTTTAATATAAAAAGCATCACCCCACTGATATGGTGTCATGTATGTTTCCGCTCTTATGATGCCATATGCTCCCAAATGTCTATCAATATCACCAATAAGTGAGCCATTTTCATATAATTCCGCTTCATTTACCTCAACCAATATATAATCAATATTTTCAAGCATGTTTCCGAAACTTTCAATTACTTGTAGTTCAACACCCTGAACATCAATATTTAACATATTAAATTCCTTAATATTGATATTGTTTTGAGTAACAAATTCATCCATACGTATTAAATCAACCATTTTATCGCCCACATATGTGACATGAGGATGATATATTTTATGTAGCTTAAAATTTAATATTGATGAACTTTGTCCACCATTGCTGGCTACATGCAATATTGTTTGCATTGTTTTGTTGTATATTCCAACATTATAACCAACTTGATTTGGATATTGTTTAATATTATTCTGTAATATTTTAAATACGTCAGGGTCTGGCTCAAACCACATCGTTTTGTTAAATCCCATTTGTTCATACCATGAACATTCTCCGGCTTCGTGTCCACCAATGTGAATAGCACCCTTTTTAATTTTCATTAATTTTTCAAAATCATTTGATATCATATCGCATTTCCCTTCTTTTAAACCACAATAAAATTATCCGGATAAAATCCTTCATCAATATCTTTAATCACGTGATATTTTTTGGGTGCTACTATTATTTTATTTTCTTTTTTCTTATTTAAAAAACCAACCCACCACGACAACGATGAACCCATTGCTAAAATATGGTGGTCACATAAATACATTAGAGTAAAATCATTTATTACTGTTTTATCATAATCATAATAAATATACTCATCACCAACCAAATTTCTTTTACACCACTCATAATTATCACTATCATTACTGGTATCTCTATTTCCACCCGTAAAGATAAGAAATTTTATTTTATTATTAGCAAAATATTTTTTTGCTTCACTAAAATATTTATACCATACCGAATTTAAATCTAAATCGCTTAATTTTCCATACATTTCAGAAGCAGAACCAACATCGCCCCTTCTTAAATGTAGTGATACTATTTCATATCCAAGATATTTACTTTTTATTTTATTTAAAATTTCAGTATTAATATCAATTATTTTTTTGTTTGGTGTTAATTCTTTAATAATTATATTTTCATACTTTTTATAGTATTGATAATTTTGAAAAAATCCAAACATGTCAGTATTATCGGCAACATTAAATACTGCGGGTATATATCTACAAGAATCTGACTGATTTTCAGAATAGGTGTATGTCGGAAAATAGTTGAAAAGATAAAATTGAGCGGAGATATTGAAATTACCTAATAGACAGTTTTGACCATGATGATATTTATTATTATAGTCCGGAATTCTTATTTCATAACCCCTTTCATTTCCAATTGCCACTAATATCGCATATTGAAATAATTGATTTCCTAATCTTCCGTATTGACCTAATTGAGTAAATGTTATCATTGAATATCTTTTAATATTTCAGGTAATTCTTCATTGAATTCGATAGCTTTGTACCATGCAGATGGATTTATAGGATGCAAATTTGTCATTTCCGGATGCCATCTCAACCAGATGTTATTATACCAAGTGTCAACATCAAAATCTCTGGTATGCCCCCAAGTTTTTAATTTTATACCAAGTTCATCATTTGTTAATGCATATGCAATGTGATAACAAATAACATCGGGTATTCTTGCGATATTATTACTATTTGGTGTTCTTTTATTCTGAAAATAAACGTCTTTTTTAATGTTAATAAAAATATTGGGATATCCTATAATTTTATTTAGGGTATTTGAAACTGTTATATATTTTAGCGACTTCCAAAAACAAATCCATGCACAAGTATATATGTCATAATTCGGATTGGTAATAATATATTCTTTCATTATATTAAAATCAGAAGGAAAATAAAACTCATCAGCGTCTTGAATCATTAAATAATCGATATTATCTTCTTTCGCTTTAGTAACACATGAATTTCTCTGTGATTCTTCTGTTAGCCAATCGCCCTCAATAATCGTAATCTTATCAATAAATTTTGATTGCTTGATAGTATCTAAATTAAAGCTATTTACGTATGTTTGTCTTGCATTGGGATTATAACCCCAAGGTAATCTGCTATATGTAATGTAGATTTTATCGACATGTGGATATGTATTTTCGATGTTTTTCATAATCCATCTATCTTGACCGAACAATAAAATCTGTGTTGCTATTTTCATACTTCCTTACATAAATTAATTTTATTTCTAAATTCGTCAAGAGTGAGTCCATTAGTTTCATAAAAAGCACTTGCACCAGATTGAAACGGTAGTTTTTTTATTGTGAGACTTCCACCATGATATACAAAAGACTTATTTGATTTGATGAATGTAAACTTTCCACAATATTTTTTATATAAGCGATACGCAAAATCATCATCCAGTCCCTTACCCTTTAAATCAATCCACATTTGTTTCATGTAGTCTGAATATCCACCCACCGATATATAGTCATCAAAAGTACATAATATTGGTGGATTGTATGATATGGATAAATTAGTTACATATTTATTATTTTTTACATTTTGATTAAATGTGTCATGATTACCCGGATTAAAAAAATTACCTAAATCATCATAAATAAAACGATTTCCATGTATTGGCTCTATCATTGATGCAGATACGGTACATGGTTTTCTTTCTTCCAGTAAATTAATTAATTCGACATCCCATCCTTCACTAAATAACATATCATCATTTATATTTGCAACATACTTAAATCCAACTTCTTTCATGTATGGTATTGCATAATCTATTGCAGAAGGACCATCATTACGTGGATTATCATAATATGTTATTTTCATGTTCTTTAAATAATTAATCGACTCATTATCTGCTTCATTTAAGACAACAATAATTTCAAAATTACTCTTGCTTGATTTTATTAATGAGGGTATTGACACCCCCAATAATTCCACTGATTTCCAGTTTGCTACTAATATCGCAACGTCTTTCATGCCAAAGTACCTCTTTTTAATATTTCGTTTACAAAATAATCCTGTCCAATACCGTGTTTCTGTAAAAAAATTTCTCTTGAATTATTTCTATACACCCTACTTGTGCTTTTTGTCTGGAAATGATATATTATGCTTCTGCCCACGCCAATAAAATTCCTACATCCAATATCATATAATTTTTTACAGATATCCGGGTCAGAACCAAAACCGGGTTCATATTCTAATGAAAATCCCCCAACAGTTTCCCATATTTTTCTCGGTATTATCATTGGACACCAACTACTAACTAAATTAGGTTTCAATAATCGTATCTCTTCCAAATCGGCAAGCAATTGATTTTCATTAAATAACTCAACGTCCATTCCATAATTTCTTATAACACAGTTTACATTATTACCAGTAGGTTCTATAGGGGTGCAACACAACATAAAAATTTCACCCTTTAGTGTATCTCGAAAAATTTTCAATTCACTATCCCATCCAGGCAATGCAACCATATCATCATTAAAATAGACCACATATTCATTATTACCAAGTTTTGCTGCCATATTTGTACCTTCACAAACACCCTTATTAATTGTAAAGTATGTGTATTTGATACCATTTTCTTTTAACCATTCAATCGTTCCATCAGTACCTTCATTAACATGCGCATATATCGTATGATTATATAAACTATTTTTCTTAATCGACTCAATTGCCAATTTTAAATATTTTAAATTATTCCATGTAGGTATGATAATATCAAATTTCATAAGCTATCCATTTTATATGAAATTATTGCATCAAAATATCTATTTAAACCTTGTGGATAATGAAAACTCTCTAAAATTATCGTGGTGTATCCAAATTTTTCAAAATCCTTTTCGTCCCATCCAGATAAATGTTTCTGCCAAGGATTTTGTCCCACTAATTCAGGATGTGTTATTTCGTCTTGTTGTAAAAAACCTCTTGGGGTGAAAAATAGCTTACATCTAAACCAAGGTTCGATTTTATTTAAAAATTTAATACCATCTTCTTTTGTTAAATGTTCAATGCTGTCAAATGATGTAAATAAATCTCTTTTTTTATTTAGAATCATATCCATCTCATCAACAAATTTCCAGCCATCACCAATTGCTTGTGGAAATTTATCAATTGCAATTTTTTCACTTGCCATTGTATTCCATTTTAATCCCTTAACTGTGACACCATTACCGGTGCCAAAATCGACCCAAGTATCGACATATAAAAAATCGATTTTTTCGTTTACAATGTTTGATATTCTTGACATGTTATAGTTTGTTTAATATTTGTTTTGCCCAATTTATTCTATCGAATTTCTGCACAGTATTATAACCGTGTTCAGCAATCTTTAGTCTTTCGTCTTCATGTAGTAAATAGTAGGCAATCTTATTTTTAAGTTCTTCAACATTTGTAAATGTGTCAAAGTCTTGACCAGCAGTAAAATCATTCTCCATACTTGACCAAGGTTCGGTTAATAAAAATCCTTTACTGGCAAGTATTTTGTATGTTCTATCAGATGTACCCCCTTCTGTAAAGTTTAAATTAATCCGGGTTTGTGAAACAATTAATGAATGCTCTTTCCCATAAGCATTTTGAACAACATGAAAACCAATTGCTTTTTGGTATTCATGTCTTTTATTTCGAAGTCCACCGATAAAACAAACATCATATAAGTATTGTGAATCTATTGGAAAATTTGAAAGATGGTCATATCCTTCTTGTAAGAAAAAAACCTTATCACCGCCAACCTTTTTAGCTGCAAGATATGAATCCCAAATAGCGCAAAACGTAAAACTACATTTTTGTATTTTTTCAACCAACGCATAATTATAGTTCTCATTCATAGTATCCATATACCACAAAACAGTTTTTGAATATTTATTACATTCATCAACAACCCAACTATAAATTTCATTACATTTACTAAAAACAACCACGTCCGGTTTTTCCGTTTTACACAATTCCACTAATTGCTTATCTCTTTCAAAATTACCGATTTTTGTAGCAATTTCTCTATAATTAAATTCAATGACATCACAGCCAGCCTTTCTAAAGCCATCTGCTTGTGATACATTGGTTGAATTATAATTAAAAACTGCAACAAATATTACTCTCATACTCCAATAATTATCTTAGCTACAAGGATATCCTTATCAATATAGCCATTTTCATAAATTAATTTATAGTTTGGATTGATTTCCATTAATTTCTCAATTATAAGATTTTTTCCAAACCCTATTTTAGCATCTTCTTCATTCCAGAGTCTCATATCATCAATCATTATAGTATGTGTTTTAAGATGATGCCTTTTAATTTGTTCCAACTCTTGAATCAGTGGAGTATAATAAGCACCCCTTGCTGTGTCACCTTCCGAACAATGTCCATCCAACCAAAAGGATATGTTTTGATTGATATTCTTAATTAAATCAAATAAGACAATACTTGAATCACCTTTAATCATGTGAACATTTTTATTATTTTTAAATTTTTCACAACACAAATTATAATATTTATCAGCCAATTCAATGGAATAAATTTCATTAAAATTTGCATCAAGTGCTTCTTCTATTCCTCTTCCCACATATGAACCCGTTTCAATAAAAACCGGATTATAGTGCCTTCTAAATAAATCATTTCTCGTACTCATTTTCTTTTTTTATATATAATGCATCGCCCCATGTTGGAGTTGCCCATTTTGTTTCCACTCTAACAAATCCAAAATTTGATAAAAATAAATCAAGTTCGGTATCCAATGCACCGTTTTTATATAAATGAACATTATTTATTTCTGTCATTATATAATCAACACATTTTAATGAATCAACCGCACCCTTAAAAACCTCTAACTCATATCCTTGAACATCGACATTAATGAAATTAAAGATATTTCTATCATATACAACATTATCAAGTTTATTTATTTTAACAATTTCTTTTCTATTAAAAGCATATTGTGGATATTGTGTTAAATGTATTTCAGGTTCTAATACTGAACTACTTGCCCCCACATTATTATCTACAAACATTTCAACTTCACCTACAATATTTCCTAATGCAATGTTATATGCCTTTATATTATCGGTTAATTTGACGTTATTTAATAACACGCTGTAATTATTTTTAAGAGGTTCAAAAAATATAACATTTTCAATGCCATGCTCAACATAATCAGCATATTCTTGTCCATAATGTGCACCAATATGAAGAACACCCCTTATTTTAAGATTATAGACATTAATTAAATTTTTGAAATCCATTAACATATTCTTATATTTTTATCCAACTTTCCGGCACAACATCATCACCATTGAGCACATTTATTTTTATGCCAAACCAATCTTTGGGAGCAATTACTATTTTATCTCGATATTCTGACATCCAAGCACCCCACCAGCTAAATGAACTATTTGCAATAATATGATGTTTCATTTTTGGCATTAAATATACTGAAACATAATCAGTCTCATTAACAAATAAAAATCTTTCACCAACAAAATTTTGCGTACACCAATATAAATCATCGGAAAAAATTAATACTTTCATGTCTTTTGGTAAATAAGACAATGCTTCTTCATAATATTTAATTGGCAATGCTGAAATTCCCAGATTATTTACATAATCTCCCCTACGTACATGCAAACATATGTTTCCAAATAATGGTTCATACTTAATAACTTCGGCACTAATGCCTTGAGTAGGCTTAAATAATTCTAATATTTCATTTCTTCTGTGTTTAAAATATTTTTCGCATTGAAAATATCCCACGTATTCACACTCTTTTTTATATTCTAACGGTACATAATGAAACGGATGTCGTATCAAATTAGGTATATTCCCTTCTTTGCTTGAAAAACAATTGAGAAGATATGAATAATTTATTGCTTGCGGTCTATTTTTAACATTAATCATGTGTGCAATATTACCTCTAACGTTTGATAAACCCAGTTCATCATCATTATCTTTTGCCAGCGTCCAAATTGATGCTATTTGAAAAAAAATATTACCTAAACCACCGTTAAGTTGAACGTATATCATTATTTTATATTTTCAATAATCTTATTATATATAAAATCAACACTTGGATTCCACCCCATTTCCGAATAAAAATACATCGGTGTTTTAAATGGATTCCAATAAACGTTATATCTGTTTCTATTGTGTTCAGAAGACCAGACTAAATGTGGTGTTCCCGACAAACTGGCTAAATGCATTGGTCCGGATGATTGACCAACAACTAATTTACTTCTATTCATCAAACTTACAGTATCTCTAATTGAAATTTTTCTACAATCTTCGGCATTATTTAATTGAAATGCTTCATGACTACCAATAACACCAACCGTAAAATTTTTGACTAATAAATTAATAAGATTTTGCCAATCCTCTCTATTCCAATTCCTTTCATTTCCAAGATTTTTATTTCTTGGGTGTATTAGAATATCAAAATTTCTATTAAACGTATCGGATTTATATTTAATAAATTTCTGATTTAGATATTCCGGACTTGTTACTGCTATACCATTATCTTGATACAAAAAACCAATAAATTTGCCTGGAATTCTGAAATCATATTTTATACCCAATACCAATTTATCAATAAAATCTAAGGGCAACCCATCGCACCACCAGCTATTTGACGAAGTATTTTCGGGAATAGTGATTGGTATAAATTCATCGGCAAAGTCTTCGTATAAGAACTCGTGACCTACTCGACTTGCGACAATAACTTTACCATATTCATGTGCAATACTCCTTATATATCCTTGCCAGCAGAATAATTCCCAACCAAATTCGCCAATCCACGGACCAGCCAATAATGTTTTATTTTTATTTGTTCTTTCTATAAACATTTATAGCCAAGTTTCCTCAATAACTTCTTCGTATAAGCTAAATACTTTCTCTGCCGAGAATTTACTGCTATACTTTTCTAAATCAGTTGGTACTGGTTGTAAAGACTTATTTTGAATGTTGCCTTGTGCGTCTACAACGTATATCCAGCCTGGTTTTCCGCATAAGAAGCCTTCGATTGTTGTTCTGCCCTTAAAGATACCCGCAGTATAATCACACTTTTTTATGTATTCTTCAACATTGGCTTTAACACCGAGATACTTCACATGCTCGAAGCCGGTAAATAAATTTGCATAACCACCATTGTCAGCACCTATTATCTGCAGCTCTTGATTGTTTGCTGCTGTTACTTCAACCAAATCTGCAATAATTTTTGCTCTCAAGTGGTCGAGAGTTCCGATAAACAGTATGATTTCTTTCAGATTCTTAATTGGCTTGTAGTTCGTGTTAAACCTCTGTGTATCGAACGGATTATCTATTGTGACTATCTTATCACTTTCAATACCAAATGTCCGGATATAGTCTGTAATGCTGTCTCTTATCGAAATATATCGCTTAATTACTGGATTGACTATTGGTTCTTCGAAAACCGGGATGACTTCACTCCTAACATGCATAACGGCTGGTGTGTTAGGATAAAGTCCCAACATAAGTTCCCCAATAGGTTTGTGATTGACATGAATTATATCAAATTCTTGCTCATTCTTAACAAAATGAAATTTACCTTCCTGGTCTAACGCATAATTAGGAAGATTACTATATGAACAGACCTTAACACCATTTAAGAGTGCTTTTCTCTGTAATGGGTCACCTACCATTGAGGAAATCAATGTAACATCACAACCGAGTTTAACCAATTCTTTCGAAAGTTCGTAATTTGAAACCTCTGAACCCGTGTAGTTTTTGAAAAATTGACAGCAAATAAGTACTTTTAATTTACCTTCGCTAACGTGTCGCATTGGTAGTGCATATTCCGTACTGAATTTTTTTCTATTATCTTCCCAACTCTGATTGGTCATACCCACAGACTTGTGTAACGCTCTTATTGAAGTTGTTACACCCACGTTAATGCCTTCCAGATAGTTGTCGATACAGAAAGGCATATCATAATAGTGAAACAGTCCGTAATTTTCATTAAAACCCCTAACTATTTTATCCGGGTCAACACCAATGAATAGTCCGTCAACCATAATGGTAGACTTTATTCCGTTAAATTGTGGCGAATACTCACTAACCCAACTACTGATGCCATCTGTGTGTTCGACAATACCGTACATTTTTGAGCGGTCTTCCCACCACATTCCGGATGCGGGTACATATGTAGTTCCTGCTAAACCAATAATACCATAATCAGTATGATTGAAATGATTAAGCAGTACTTTTCCCCAATTCCGGGTTCTGTAAATCATATCATTATGGCAAAACACAAACACACAATTATCGGTTT
>Ga0315284_10007008_pt1 | contig 16068 bp, 15 predicted proteins | sample YL17G09_16_MG_FD_203696 | JGI IMG/M metagenome (GOLD analysis project Ga0315284, IMG submission 203696) | Sediment microbial communities from Yellowstone Lake, YNP, Wyoming, USA - YL17G09_16 | ecosystem: Environmental > Aquatic > Freshwater > Lake > Sediment | place: USA: Wyoming | collected... | reverse complement strand
CTCTCGTTCCGTGGGCGATACACCCTCGGTGTCTTCACTGCCATATTCACTGCCAAAGAGCCCTACATAGAGAGCACACTTGTCAACCGCATCGAGGTACACGTCGTTGGCACGTCTATCGGTGGCCGGAAGGTCTTCGAAGAGGAACACGTCGAAGAATTTTCGCAGAAGCGCGTCTCCACGAATGTAGTCGCGGATCGCGCGCCGCTCCTCCGCGAGTTCCTTCTGAACGCTACTGATGAAGATTGTCTGGAGTGTCATGATGGCCTTGCCTGGGCTATTGAGAAGGACGACTTCGGCTCATATACAAATACATTCACGTCTGCCAGATCCGCGAGAGACCGCTCGATCAGCCCCTTGACGACGCTCCAGTCAAGCCCTCCGTTGCCGCATCCCAAGGGCGGAATGGCGATCGACGCAATGCGCTCACGCTCGATGACGAGGCGCAAATCGCGCAGCCCCGACTCAATCCACTCCAATCGGCTGGGATTGCGCCAATGCTGCTTGGTCGGGAAGTTGATGATCCACTTCGGACCGAAGAGCGAGCCCGTGGCGGTGACGAACATGGCGCCGGTCTGAACCCTGTTGGCCTTGCAGGCCTTCGCGTAGAGGCGGAAGTTCTCGGGGAATGCCCGCTTGAACTCCAAAGCAATGCCCTTGCCCATGACGCCCACAGTGTTGACGGTGTTGACGAGGGCCTCGACGTTGGCCAGGAGGAGATTGCCGGTGGTGTAGGTGAGCATGGGTCGAGAAGCTTCCGGGCTAGAACTTCGCGAGCCACTGCTGGACGCTCGGGTCGGTGGATAGTTTGGCGATGCGCTGCTCGACTTGGTCGAGGCGATGCCGCCAGCTACTGAGATCGATCACGTCTTCTGCCGGGGTCTCTGCGATGAATCCACACACGGTGGTCTTTTCGGCCAGCAGGGACTGGTATTCGATGAGGATTGTCGGCTTCGGAGCCGGCGCCGAAGCGGTACCGCTGGACTCGATGATGACGACGCGAGGGCAGCAGGTTTGGTTGGGGACTGGGGACATCGGGCTCCTCTCGCGACGGCCTTTCTGGGCATTTTCTATATCTAAGCTTACAAAATGTAAGCAATTCTAAATATACGCATCATAATTATAATCAATCGCTTATGCGACAGACAGGCAAAGAGCTATGTCTAAGGATTGGTTGTATCCGCTGCATCGGAATTCCCCCTAAATATACGCCACTTAGTCCATCGAGTCGTTCCGTCAGATGCGATGGTACCGTCTCTCTTCATTTCCTGAAGCAGGTTGGTGACGAAGCCCTTCTTCTGCTCGGGGTTCAGCGCATCCGAAAGCTTCTCAAGCAGCAGTCGATCCATGTCAGCACGCGTTGCTTCACCGAATGCCTATCGGACAAACGCCGACCCTGGAGTGGAAGGGCAGAGCATCCTGCTACGAAGCCAAGCTTGTGTCCGTACGGTCCACGCCGTCTCTTACTCGGGTGAAATGAATCGACAACTTGATAAGGAAGAGGTAGAAACCGTAGTTGCTGAGGGAAAAAAGCCGTCGGTCGGCTATCCGCTGACGGTCAACATGCTGATTGTCGCAACAGCAGATTCTGTCAAAGAATATGAAGCCCTCATAGTCAAGCCGCCCGGATGCTGGAAGGTAGAATGTCTGTGTGATCCTCTGCGATCTGATATCAGTCACCATTTGGTCGATTCGAGAGTAATACTCCGGCCCGAGCTTGCTGCGCAACGACGCCTGGTAATTCCCGAGCTTGAAAATTGGGCAATAGCACACGGAAGAGGATGAAAGGCGTTGGTTTGCGGGAGCCATGTCGCAGGAGTTGGAGATGACCATCGCGTTAACCGGTCTTACCTCTGGGTCCGGTAGATTCACGACAGGCAGTTCAGGCAAACCGTCGCCCTGGAGGAGATCTGAGTTTTCATGTGCAACCGAAAGGGAATAGACCCGCGAGTCTATGTTCTTCGGGAACCGCGCAAGCTCATCGAAGAGAGAAACGGTTGCAGGCTCGGAGAGGAACTTCGGAAGGTAGATGCGGATATCATCAAGGGAGATCATACCAGATTCCAGAAATCCTCAACCAGGACGCGCGAGAACTCAGGTGGAAGCTCTGAGGACTCCCTCACAAGATTCAGCGCAAAATCAACAATCGTGGTATAACCCGATATGTCACTCTGAGAGAGTTGCGAGAGCATTGGGTCGAAGTTCTGCCACTGGAAGTCGCGTACCTCGATTGCCGGAACGGCATGATTTGACGAAGGCAACAACGCCGCCTCGCCCTGCTGAAGAATGGGCAAGGTTGTCAGGGTAACCGTAAGAGGAACAATGTACCTTGCAAATTGCGTTTGCAGTTCGGTCATGCCCGTGCCTCGTAGGTTGGTTTCATTTCCTGAACCAAATCGTCATTGAGCAGTTTGTAGAACAGCTTTTTCTCCTCAGTGTGAGCATTGCCAATCAGCATATCGGGCTTGGCAAACAGATCGATCGAGCCCGCTTCAATGTAGGTGTCGATATCGAGCACCGACCCTGTCTGCAACCGACCGTGCCGCATCAGGGACGTATTGTTCATGATATTGAGGTTAGTCTGATAGTCCCCGGTTTGCAGAACGGTACGAATTGAAGTGTGCTTGGCGCTGATCGGACGATCCTCCATCAAGATATTGAGGGTAATCCGCTTGAAGACATCAAACGCAAAGAAGTTCACATACCGCAGCCCCATTCTCTTGACAACCAAAGAAAGATCCAACTCCCCAATCTTGCGCAAACAACTCTTGATTCTGCTGAAGAATCTGTCCCAGCCCATGTAATCATTGACGTTCACAAAGGAGATCACCCGAGGTCCAATCTGCATCAGGAAATCCCCATCCCTCAGACGGTAGTAGGGTTGGTAGATCAGATTCTGGTCCTGCATCCGGATCTGTTCAGGGATCTGAAGAATAGGGAGCTTCTCGACCTCTGAGGTAAACTCATCGCGGAAATACTTGTACAGCATCCCAAAAATCGCGTCTGCTGGATAGGTCGTATCGAAACGAAAATCCACCACAGCCTCAATGATTGGGCACAGCTCAATCTTCAATGGAATCGGTTTTTCGGCCATTGTCGCTTTCTCTTCAAACCGAGGTGATCTGTTCATGTATCCATACTACGTCACTATCGCCAAAATAGTAAATGCACAGGCCACTCAACCACTTCTGTACCGCGACTGAGGTGTGTTTGCACAATGATTCGACGAAGATCGCACAGCTCACGGCGATCCTGCTGACAGGGGGGTCATGGGACCTTCACCGAAACTCGGCCGGTGAGAAGGTCGTGCATGAGGCCTTGCTTCAGGATGCGAGCCTTCGCCAAGCCCGCGCTTTCAGTCCTGATGGCTCGGTCGACCGATTCCAGTCGATTCACGATATGATCGCCCTCCTCGGTCGACATGGGCCACGGGACCAGGAACTTGCGGATGCGTTGGATGCCCAGCGCAGGCTGGCTCGTCGTATTGGTTGCGTCAGGCACCTGCTTTACGATCAGACCAGAATGATAGACCCAATAGGCGTAGTCAGCATCACACCTTCGAGAACAAGTCAACAGGACCACTGCGCGACCATCGAGCCTCCGGGGGGATGAAGAATGTGTACTTGTCTGGATTGTCAATTTGCACGGAGATGGCTTTCTCTGCCATGCCCCTCTTGCGGAGAGTGGCTTCGAGCTGTTCCCGTTCCTGGTCGAAGAGATCGCTCAGGCGTTTGAGGAACAACATGCCGAAGATGTATTCCTTGTATTCCGAAGCGTCCATGTTGCCGCGCAAGTCGTCGCAGGCGCGGAAGAGGAGGCTGGAGAGCTGGGTGAGCGTGAGTTTTGACATTGCGGGGATCCTGCGTGTGGGAGTGCGGCCGAAGCGTGTCACCCGGAAAATGCATCCTGCATGGGTAGCGGCGCGAGGGAACCAAGGACGGTGCATGGCTCCAAGCGTCCGGCGTCGAGTTCGCTTGTCGCGTCATTTTGCCCGTTGCACCAATCGCGGCTCAGATGTATCTTCATTGTAGATACATTCGGAAAGGGCGCGACATGCACGCAAAGATCCGCAAATGGGGCAACAGCCTCGCAATCCGAATCCCTCGCGGATTTGCGCGGGATACCGGACTGGATGACGGTGCACGGGTTGATATCTCTCTGCGTGAGGGGGCCATCGTCGTGCAACCCGAGGACGACAGACTCTATTGCTTTGCCGAGATGCTCAAGTCCATCACAAATCGAAATCTTCATGCCGTGGTTGATACAGGACGCCCCGTTGGCAAGGAGAATGTGCGGTGAGCGATCGGAGCTACTGCCCGACGCGCGGCGACTTCGTGTGGATCGACTTCAACCCTCAGGCCGGGCATGAGCAGGCAGGCCTCCGTCCCGCGCTGGTACTCTCACCCGAAGCGTACAACCGAAAGACCGGGCTGGCGATCTTCTGCCCCATAGCCAGTCAGGTAACGGGCTACCCCTTTGAGGTAGTGATTCCCCACGGACCAACGGTTGCCGGCGCCGTGCTCTCCGATCAAGTAACGAGCCTCGATTGGCGCGCCGGGAGCGTGCGGTTCCAGTCAAAGGCGCCTCTCGCAGTTGTCAAAGAGACGCTCAACAAGCTTGGCGTTCTGGTCGATGTGTAGGAAGGGCAAGGCGAACCCCGCCGGATTTCCCGGACTCAAGCGAAGGCAGTGCGGGACCGGATGGCGGCACTTCCGGGCACGTTTCGGGGTGCCGTTGTCAGGTGAAGGGGGCGTCGGGATCACTCGACGGACGGGCCGGATTTTCAGAAGGCGTTGCAGTTGGGGATGGAGATCGTCGACTCCCTCAGCCAGCAAGGGAACCGACGAGCGGTTCGTCACTCGTAACTCCTGGCGCACTGAGAGCGACCCGAAACCCCCGTATCGCCCGCACCGTCTCCCCGGAGCAAGCGCCGCCAATGCCCCAACACCTCACCACATCCATTCTCTTTGACGGCACCCTCTCCCTGGAATGGGAAGAGTCGAGCCTGCCGGAGAACCACGACCGGCGGCGGATCGAAACGCTGCTGACGGATCCGCGCCAGGGGCGTGACGAGCCCCGTCGCGCGCATTGGATGCTGATCCTCGGATTGACCGATGCAGCGCTGCCACTCTCCCCGGCACTCACCTTCTGGCGCGAGTTCGCCGCTGCGTGGGTCCACCAGGTCCGCACCCAACCCGACGCCGAGGAGAACCGCCGGAAGCCTGTTGTGCCCCTGGATCCGGAGTCGTGCGATGCATTTCTCCAGCGCATTCCGCCCATGGTGGGTATCGACCTTGTTGACGCCACGCTACTGACCGGCATCTGGGACGATCTCACCAGTGCATTTGTCGCGGGCATTGCCGGACACAAAGGTTCCATCGAAGCGTACCTCGGGTCGATCGCCCCCAAGCCGCCGCACATCGACCGCATCCACTTCCACCTTGTCGAGAACCGCAAGGACCCGGAGCGGCCTTTCGCGTTTCTCGCGACATACGCCCGAAGAATCGACGAGCAGGGCCGCGTCCGCCATCAGCCTCTGAAATTCGCGATGCAGGAGTATCGCGACGCGCAGGACAAGTTGCTCGAACTGCTCGCAACTGTCAACAAGGTCGCAAAGCGCAACGCACTCATTGCCTCGCTCGTTGAGTCGGGGGAGATATTCCAGCCGGTAGGGCTGTCGCCGTCCGACGCGTCCACCTTTCTGAGTGGCGTGCCGGACTTTGAGACGGCCGGCATTCTCTGCCGAATCCCTCGCTGGTGGTTGGGCGGACCGCGCAAGGCGAGCGTATCGCTGTCGGTGGGGGGCTCTCAGCCTTCGCGCATAGGCTTCGAGGCGCTGCTGGAGTTCAGCGCGGGCTTGCAGTTGGGCGGGGAAGAGATCACGGAGGCCGACGCGCGTCGTATTGTGGAGAGCGCCGAGGGGTTGGTGCTCATCAAGGGCAAGTGGGTGGCTGTTGACACCGCGTCACTGAGCAGCGCCCTGGATGCGCTTGCGAAAGCCCGGAAGCTTGCCGGTACCCATCACATCTCATTCGCCGACGCGATGCGGATGCTCATGGGTTCACAGCCGAAGGATCCGGCTGTTGCCATGACCGGCGCCGAACTCACCTGCGGCGACTGGCTGTCGTCGGTGCTGGAGAAGATGGCCAATCCCTCCCTCATCCGGCAGACGCAACCATCCGTGCATCTCAGAGCTACACTCCGCCACTACCAGCAGCTGGGGCTCAACTGGCTCAGCTTCATGCAGTCGTTGGGATTCGGTCTCTGCCTGGCCGATGACATGGGCCTGGGCAAGACGGTGCAGATGCTGGCTCACCTGCAGACGCTCAAACAGAAGGGGCGCACAAGCCTCATCGTAGTGCCCGCATCGCTGCTGGAGAACTGGCGCAAGGAGATCGAGAAGTTCACGCCTGACTTGCGCATGGTCATCGTGCATCCTCAGATGGCGTCGGAGCAGGATGTGCGCGGGATCGAGGCGAAGATTGACACCTACGACATCGCGATCACCACCTATGGCATGCTCGGCCGGGTCGCATGGCTCACGGCCCACGAATGGTTCTACGTGATCTGCGACGAAGCGCAGGCGATCAAGAATCCTACCACGAAGCAGACCCGGTCTGTCAAGGCTCTGAAGACGAAGTGCCGCTGCGTGATGACAGGCACCCCTGTTGAGAACCGGCTGACGGATTTGTGGTCGCTTTTCGATTTCATCAACCCCGGGCTCCTTGGCTCGTTCACCGAGTTCAAGGCCTTTGCCAAGCGGCTGACCGACGACCCCTCGGGATACGGTCGATTGCGGCGGGTAGTGCATCCCTACATCCTGCGACGCAGCAAGACCGACAAGGCGGTCATCACCGATCTGCCCGACAAGGTGGAAATGAAGACATGGTGCACGCTCTCCAGGCACCAGGCCGTGCTGTACGAAGAACTCATCCGGAAGCTTGACACCGAGATCCGACTGGTCGACGGCATCAAACGCCGGGGGCTGGTGCTGGCGTACCTGATGAAATGCAAGCAGCTCTGCAATCATCCCGACCACTACGCGGGATCCGGAGAGTTCCGCCAGGAGCACAGCGGGAAGTTCGCCCGACTAGCCGAACTGTGCGAGACGATCTGTGACAAACGCGAAAAGGTGTTGGTGTTCACGCAGTTTGCCGAGGTCATCGATCCGCTGGCCCGGCACCTGGAACGGATCTTCGGATGTGCCGGCCTCACACTGAGCGGGGCGACATCGATCGGCAAACGGCGCGAGGCAGTTGAGCGGTTTCAGGGCGGAGAGTATGTTCCATTCTTCATCCTGTCGCTCAAGGCCGGCGGCGTGGGGCTCAATCTCACCGAGGCCAACCACGTCATCCATTTCGACCGGTGGTGGAACCCGGCGGTGGAGAATCAGGCTACCGATCGGGCGTTCCGCATCGGGCAGAAGAAGAATGTCATGGTGCACAAGTTCATCTGCACGGGAACCATCGAAGAGAAGATCGACGCCCTCATTGAGGACAAGAAGAAGCTGGCCAACGAGATCGTTCCATCGGGCGGTGAAGATTGGATCACGACTCTTGACAATAAGAAGATCATGGAGATGTTCCGGTTGACCATCTCGTCAACCGACAGCGATTGAATCGATCCAAGGAGGCACACGTGGGATATGGCTCATGGGGCGGGTTCGCTCCGTATGTTTCGAAGGCGCAGAAGATGGCCATGGCTGCAAAGACGCGCGCGGCACTGGCGAAGAAGGGCATCATCCTCGAGCCGATCTCGGTTGAGGGCCGCAAGATCGCCCAGACCTGGTGGGGCACGGCATGGTCGGAGAATCTTGAGCGCTACGCCGACTACAGCAATCGCATCCCCCGCGGCCGAACCTATGTGCGCAATGGTTCGGTGCTTGACCTGAAGATCGCCCGCAACGAGGTCACCGCGCTGGTTGCCGGCAGTCGTCCGCAGCCCTACAAAATTACCATCGGCATCGAGTCTCTTGACAAAAAGGTCGAGCACGCCTTGCTGGCAAAGAGTCGCACGTCGCTGGACTCCATGCAGGCGCTTCTGTCCGGGCAGTTCCCTGCCGATCTTCAGGAGGAGTTCTTCAAGCAGGGCACGGGGCTCTTTCCCACACCCAGAGAGATCACGCTGGATTGCTCCTGCCCCGACTGGGCCGACATGTGCAAGCACGTGGCCGCAGCGCTCTACGGCGTGGCCGTGCGGCTGGACCAGAAGCCGGAACTGTTCTTCGTGCTCCGAGGGATCGAGATCAAGGACTTCGTTGGCGAAATGGTGAAGACCGAGAGTCGCAAGATGCTGAGGAAGGCGCAGGCGAAGACGGAGCGGACGATTGCGGGAGATGAGGCCGGACTCTCCGCGCTGTTTGGTATCGAGATGGATGGCGAGAAGACGCCTGACGCGGAGGTCAAGACGACTGATGCCAAGGCCGCTCCGGTGCGTGCGCGGAAGAAGGGCACGGCATCGGCACGCAGCAAGGTGCGAGCCGTCGCGAAGAAACGTGGGACGCGGCCCAAAAGGCGTCCCCGTCAGTATGCCACCGTCCCCGGGGCCGGGTCCTCCGAGTGAGACGACCGGCCTCAGCCCCCCGGCCCTGGCAGGAAGACTCGGATAATCAGCGTACGTTCGGCAACTCCCCGGGAAAGGCGGCACTATGAAGAAGGATGACACTACTTCAGACGACCTTCGGCCTGAGTACGACTTTTCCAAGATGGCGGGCGGCGTTCGCGGCAAGCACCACCGCCGCTACCGCGCAGGAACGAATCTCGTGAAGATCGATCCCGATGTTGCCAAGGTCTTTGTCGATGACCACGCCGTAAACGATGCGCTGCGGTCGCTCATCAGGGTCGCCCGCCGTCAAGTCGCTGCCGTTCACTGACAGACAGCCCAGGTCGTGGGCCATTGCGCCGCAACGCGTGGTCCCTTCCCTGCCCCAACCGCCCGCCGCCAGGAGGCCCCCATGTCAACCTCCAACAAGCACCTGATGCTTCACGCACGCGAAGTGCTTCGCGGCAACTGGTGGATGGCCGCAGTGGCTGTGGGCCTGTACTGGGGCGTGCAGTCGCTGCTGGACATCATTCCCGTGATCGGATGGATCGGTGCGCTGGTGGCATCCGGTCCGCTTACTGTCGGCTTGTCGGCGTTCTGCCTGTCCCTCTCTCGCGCGCGTGAACCGCGAGTAGGCCTGATCTTCGAGCGGTTCACCAACTTCTTCGACAGCATGGTCGCCTTTCTCCTGTGCCTGGTCTACACGATGCTGTGGGCACTGCTGCTCATTGTGCCCGGCATCGTGGCCGCGCTGTCCTACTCAATGACGTTCTTCATCCTTGCCGACAATCCAGGTATGGATGGTGCTGCTGCCGTCCGCAAGAGCGTGGCGCTCATGAAGGGGAAGCGGCGCAAGCTCTTCCTTCTGGGGTGTCGTTTCATCGGATGGTTCCTGCTGGGCATTGTCACCATGGGCATTGGCTTCATCTGGATCCTGCCGTACTTCCATGTAGCCATGACGCTGTTCTACGAGGATGCGATCAAAGACGTCGGGTTGAGCGCCCCGCCAGCCGTGCCCAAGGCGTGACCAGGCGCAAACAGCCCCTCCAGCCGGCGATCGACCCTTGTTGGTACACCCCGACGAGCCCTCCCAGGACAACTATTTTGTCGAGACCTCCGACTGACACGGCGCCCCAACATGGTTGACATCAATGCCTTGCATCGGCGGAGCAACTACCGGTTGACAACCCACAAAAATAGTGCTAAAGTTTCTCCGTGACCTGCCGACAATATAACAGGGGAAGTTATGAGTGAACGGACTCCACACATTCAACAGGGAGGTGACGTATGCAAGTCACTGGACTCGGGGTGTCTGGCCTAACGGCTGGACAAGACTACACCGCCAAAACCCTCGGGCGCACCGAACGGGAACTCAAGAAGATCCTGGAGCGGTTGTCCACCGGTCAGCGCATCAATCGCGCAAGCGACGATGCTGCAGGGCTGGGGGTTTCGGAGCAATTGCGTACCCAGGTACGCGGCTTCAAGATGGCCTCGCAGAACGTGACGGACGCGCAGTCGGCGCTGGGAATTGCCGAAGGCACGGGCAACGAAGTGTCGTCGATGGTGCAGCGGCAGCGCGAACTGGCGATACAGGCGAGCAGCGATACGCTCACCGACACGCAGCGCGGGTCGCTTGATGCCGAGTACCAGCAGCTTACGCAAGAGATAGACCGGATTTCGGGCTCCAGCCAGTTCAACTCGCAGCCTGTGGCAAGTAACAAGGGACTTGCCTCGGGGGATGCGCAGATTCAGGTGGGGCCGAATGCGGGAGATCAGGTTGCACTGCCGCAAAACGACATGTCTTCTGCCGCGCTGGGCACTGCCGGCTCCAGTGTTGGCACGCGCGATAATGCGGTGGGTGCTGTCAGTACGCTTGATGCTGCGCTGAACCGGTTGAATACGCAGCGTGCCAACATTGGCGCCATAAGCAATCGGTTCGATTCGACGCAGAACAATCTGGGTGTTGCGGCTGTCAACACTCAGGCGGCTGAGTCGGCATTGCGCGATCAGGACATGGCCCAGGGCGTAAGCGAGCTGGTGCGGACGCAGCTTCTGCATCAGAGCGGGAACAAGGCCTTCGCGCGCTTTAACGAGATCAGCCAGAATCACATGAAGGGACTGCTACAGGGCCTCTTCTGAGGGGTGCGTTGACCGGCTGACGAGGCGCCCGCGCCGAGTGCGTGGGTATCTCGCGTTGGCTGCCCGTTGCCGACTGAGCCGGTTGAAGCTGCAAGGACACTCTGGGGCTGGTTGAAACCGGCCTCAGCCCGATCGACAGCTCCGCCTGCTCCCTCATGACGCAGGGACCAGGCGGAGTCCGGTGTCAGGAACGACCGAGTGCAGCTCCACGGACGGAGGTGTCATGAACGCCTGTTTCCGTGCGTGGAGCCATGATTTCGACCTCACCCACCACTGTTGCGCAGCACTACGCGCGTATGCAGATCGAGACGGCCTCCAAGGCCAAGTCTATCTGCATGCTGCATCAGAAGTGTCAGTTTCTCATTGAGCAAGCGCGCCGGGAGCCCCAGCGCCGTCGCCCCATTCTCAACTGGGCGCAGAACATTCTTGCGCAACTGCAAAGCTCGCTCATTGTCGATGACCAGTTGTCGGAGTCGCTTCTTCTGCTCTACGACTACATCTACGTCAAGCTCGACCGCGGCTCTGACGAAGACTGCCGCAATGCGCTGGAGCTGGCAGGCACGTTGCGGGCCACCTTTGATCGTCTCTACCGGACTCTGTAGATTCCTCGCTGGGCCATGGTACGGGCGCCACCTCAACCGGTGCAGCCTCCCTCGAAAACCGCTATATTATCCAAAGAACTCTGTGCCCCGCCACCAACGACCCGCAATGCCATCGTCCCGCAGAGATGGCGTGCGCAAGGACGCCCTTCCATGAGAATCACCGCCATCGCCTGCCTCCTGCTCGTCGGCACCGCAGCAGCCGCAGCCCCTGTCAAGCCACCGCGCTGCGTCGAAACCTTCGACCGCCATGCCGCACCGGCCGCTCTTGACAAGGCCGGCATGTCCCGGGCGCTGTCGAAGGCCACCTCCGGCTGCCACGAGATCCGCGTGCTTGCCCTTGTGGATGCAGCATTCTCCGAAGCACGCCTGGTCGATGCGCAGGCCCGGCTCGTGTCGCGCATTGGCGATGTTGCGTCCATCGAGGTGTGCGACAACGTGGCGCCTTACCTGCGCACTGTGCCGGGAATCCGCTATGTCAAGATGCCGCACCCGATCTTCCCGTGCATGGACAGCGCCCGCGTGCTCTGTCATATCAACGAGGTGCAGGACGCCACCCTCAGCAATCTTCCGCGATCGTACCAGGGCAAGGGTGTTCTCATCGGCGTGATGGACACGGGCTTTGACATCTTCCACCCCGCGTTCCTCGACAGTCTCGGCCGTTCGCGCTTCGTGGCCGTGTGGGACCAGCAGGACACCACGGTGAGAAACCAGAACCGCTTTGGCTACGGCATCATCAAGACGCGCGCGCAGATCGAGCAGGACTCGCTCTTCGGCATCGACTCCGCCGAGTGCCATGGCACGCACACGTCAAGTCTGGCTGCGGGCGGGCCATCCACCTTCGCGTATCGCGGGGCGGCGCCGCAGGCCATGATTGCAGGCGTGCGCTACGCCAACGAAGACAACGACCTTGTCGATGGCATGAAGTGGCTCTTTGGCCTGGCCGACTCACTGGGCGTGCCCTGCGTCATCAACGCAAGCATCGGCATTGTGTGGGGCCCGCACGACGGCACCTCGCTCTTCGACCGCGTGCTGGACAGCTTGTCGGGGCCTGGTCACATCGTGGTTGGCGCCGTGGGCAATGATGGCGACAAGCACAACCACGCGGCGTACGTTCTGACAGCCGGACAGTCCAAGGGCTCCTGGGCATGGCCCGCAGTGTCGGAGCAGGGAGCCAAGACCAGCGCCTACTCGGCCTTCGAGATGTGGGGAGAGCCCGGCAAGAACTTCTCGGTCACGTGTCGCTTTCTGGACACACTCACTCGAACATCATACGCTGCAGGTTTCAGCATCTCGACCTCGGCAAACAGAAAGGTTCAGACGAATCCGCTGATAGTGGGCAGTGACACGTGCTGGGCGCAGATCACGCTGGAGAGCCCCAGCCCGCTCAACAACAAGCCGCATGCCCAGGTGGTGGCCCTGACCACCTCGTCCCGGTTGTGGCTGGGCGTCTCCGCGTCGGTCTCCAGTTCTGCCAATGCGCAGACGGTACACACCTGGAACGCGTACAAGCAGCGTCTGTGGAGCTTTGGCATCGCTAACTACGTGGAGGGCGACAGCAACTGCTCTGTCAATGAGATCGGCGGCACGGCCGACAGCATTATCACGGTGGGCGCATTCGTGTCCAAGCGCGACATTGTGCTGTGGAACGGCTCTCCTCTCACCACCTACGACAACGGTGAAATGGGCGACCTGACCGACTTCTCGGGCATTGGCCCGCGGATTGACGGGCGCAACAAGCCCGATATTACCGCGCCGGGCAGCACCGTGGCCGGGGCCATTGCATACGGCGCGTCCTCCGTACTCTATTTGGTTGTGGGGCCCGATCCTGCACTCACCAAGGGACGCTACGCCTGTGGCACGGGCACGTCGCAGGCCTCGCCCATTGTGGCCGGCATAGTTGCACTCATGCTGCAGGTGGACCCAACATTGGGGCCGTCGCGCGCGAGGCAGGTGCTGCAGGAGACCGCCACCACCGACGGGTACACGGGCGCGATCGTCACTCCCAACGCGCGCTGGGGCGCGGGAAAGGCCAATGCGCTGCATGCAGTGCAGAAGCTGCTGGGAATCACGCCCGGGCAGGCTGCAATGCCGCAGAGCGCGGCTGTCGGAGCGTCACCGCAGATCTCTCTGGCGCGCACATTCGTCCGGATCGCCGGAGCCCGGCAGGTGGCCTGCGTCGAGATTGTGGACATGCGCGGTCGACTGGTCTGTCACGTGGTACCGGGGCATGACGGGGTGACCGCGCTGCCCAGGCCGCTGGTCCCAGGCATCTACACCGTGCGGGCATTGGGTGCTGGACGCGTACCACTTCTGGTGAAGGGTGTGGTTGTGGGGCGCTGAGTGTCGGCCGTCGAGCGCCGCACTGAGCCCGCCGAAGTGCAGCGCTCCTGCGCTATCGAGACGACCGGCACTCACCGCCCTTCCTTCGCCAATCAGCTATTTTGCAGGGCGCCTTACACTCCGCAAAATTGACACGAAAGAGCCCTCCCCCACATGCCCCGACTCTCCGATTTTCTCTCTGATGACGCGGCCAAACAACGTCTGTTGAGCATGGCCGCATCACCCCGTCCGGCAAAACGCCCGGCCAAGGCGTCGACCCCCGTACGGACCGACGCGCACATCGGCGCCGTGCTGCTGCCCGAATTCGTGGCATTCGACCTGGAGACCACCGGTCTTGAGGCCCGGACCGATCGCATCACCGAGATCGGGGCCGTACGGTTTCGCAACGGTCAACCAGTCGAGACCTACACCACCGTTGTCAATCCCGGCAAACCCATCCCTCAGCATATCGTTGAGCTGACCGGCATCACCGATGCCGAAGTTGCCGGTGCGCCCACCTTTGCCGAGGTGGCAGACGCGATGCTCGCCTTCATTGGCACCACGCCCTTGTGCGGGCATCAGGTGGAGTTTGACATCGAGTTTCTCGAAGAGGAGCTCAAGCGGCTCGGACGTTCCGGGCTGCCCAATGTGTACCTCGACACGGCGCTGCTCGCGCGCGTTGCTCTGCCCCGACTCCCCGGATACTCTCTGGGTCACGTGGCAAAGACGTTGAACCACGCGCTGGTGAGCGCGCACCGCGCGCCCGACGATGCCCTGGCATCAGGCGCCATTGCGATCAAGCTGCTTGATCGGCTGGCAGACATCATGCCCCGGGCACGCGAGCGCATGATCGAGTTTGCACCGTCATCGCTGCTCAAACGCATTCTTATCCGGTCGCTTGACGGACTGAGCCCGCGCGACTTTGAGCTGGAGCTCACGCCGCAGCAGCTCCCGCGCAGACTCCCGTTGCCCGATGAGTACCAGTCAATCGAGGAGTCCGATGTTGCGCAAGCGTTTGCCGCCGCCGGTGCGCTGGCACGGGCTGTGGACGGCTTCACGGTGCGCACGGCACAGACCGACATGGCGGTGCGAGTGGCAGCAACGCTCAATTCGCGTAACTTTCTGGTGGCAGAGGCGGGTACCGGCACCGGCAAGTCGCTGGCCTACCTCATGCCCGCGGCCATGTTTGCGCTGCACAACAACTGCCGCGTCTTCGTCTCGACCTACACACGCAATCTGCAAGACCAGCTCGAATCCAAAGACCTCCCCCTGGTGCGCGCGACGGTCGGAAACGATCTCTCCTACTCGGTACTCAAAGGCCGGTCCAACTATCTCTGCCGTATCCGTTTTCTCAAGCTGCTGTCGGGCCAGATGGGCAACCTCTCGCCGCGCGAGCGCATGGGAGTGCTGCCGCTCATCCGGTGGGCGTACGAGACCTCCACGGGCGACATTGAGGAGCAGACACAGTTCTCCCGCAAGTCATTCGCCAAGGTCTGGAGCCTCATCTCCGCTGAAGCGCACCTGTGTCTCGGGCGCAACTGCCCGGGCTTTGACGACTGCTTTTTGCAGCAGGCGCGACTGCGAGCGCTGGGCTCGCACATCGTGGTTGTCAATCACGCGCTCTTCTTCTCCGAAATCTGCGCACAATCGCAATTCCTGGGCGCCGTTGGCCCCATTATCTTCGACGAAGCCCACCATCTGGAAGCCTGCGGGCATCAGCACCTGCGCACGGTGGCCGACACGAACCGCGTCAACGCGCTGATGGAAACGCTGGGCAACCTGCAGCGTCGCACCGAGAAGGTCGGGAGCGACAAAGATCTGGCCAAGGTGGGCAAGACGCTCAAGTCTCTTGTCAAACGGCTGCGCAAAGACAGCGTTGACTTCATGGCAGACATCGACGTGTGGGCGGAGAAGCGTCAGCCCGGTGTGACGCAGTTCCAGTTCTCGTACACCGACAACCCCTTCGCATCGTTCGCCTCCCTTGCCGGCTTCGACTACGCACTCAAAGAGATGCAGGACGCACTCTCCGACACCCGACAGGCATGCCAGGACAAAGAGGGCGAAGCCATCGAAGAGACCGCGCGCGAGGCTGCATCCGCCGGCGAAAAGGTCTCGCAGCTTAAAGCCGACCTGGGCTACCTCTGCGCCGCAATCACCGACGACCACGTGTTCTGGGTGGAGGGTGACCACGGCAAGGGCTGGTCCAAGCTCTCCGGCGTGCCTCTTGACATTGGTGCAGTGTTGTCGAGCGTATGGGCAGGTGGCACGGGCGGCGTGGTCTTCACCTCTGCAACCCTCACGCTTGGAGGAACCGCCGACTACTACATGTCGCGCGTGGGCCTCATCGGAGAACTGGCGGCGCGCACCGAGGTGCGCACGTACGAGAGCCCCTTCGAGCGGGCGCAGTCGCTCTGCCTTGCTGTCAAGCCGTCGCCCGACCCGGAGTCTCCCGACTACGCGCGCTATG